>Ga0187874_10003786_pt1 | contig 10401 bp, 15 predicted proteins | sample June2016WEW_16_1_3_FD_132993 | JGI IMG/M metagenome (GOLD analysis project Ga0187874, IMG submission 132993) | Peatland microbial communities from SPRUCE experiment site at the Marcell Experimental Forest, Minnesota, USA - June2016WEW_16_150 | ecosystem: Environmental > Terrestrial > Soil >... | reverse complement strand
CCGCAGTGCTCGCATGACGGGTCGACCGTGAGCAACTTGGAAATGACGTCGGCCGCTTCTTCGAAAGCCTCGGCCTGTCCGGTCCAGTAGGCGTGCCTGTGGGGACGGCACGCGTTCCGACGGGCATTGGTGGCTGATTCACAGAGGAACGTGACTGCTTCCTCGGCCAGTGTCATGGCCATCGCTGCGGCCACTTCGCCCACCTCTCCGCTGTTCACTGCTTCTGCTGTCTGATAGCTCATGGCTGCCTGCCTCCTGTCAGCTACTCGGTCGGTAGCCGTACACCCACAGTGTACACGATGCAACGATCATTGCAAGAGGTTTGTTCAAGTAGAACAGGTTCTAGCTTCTGAGGTGGTGCGATGCCCCGGTCCAGGTCACAGGCACGTGCTAAGCTAGGAATGCAAAGGCAGTTGTGATCGGTTGACCTGGTGGTACGTCACGATGGGGTGGGGACTACGTAGTCAACACGACCGGTCGGTACAATCCCCCAGGGGTGCGGCGGGGGTGCAGCACCAGCGGTGCGGCGGGGTCTCTTCTCCTCCTGTTTGGCCCAGACCGAGAGTATATAGACGGTGAGTCTTCCACACACGATCACGCTCACTTCTCGCACCTCAAAATTCCACCCACTGAAAAAAATCAGCAACAGAAGTTGACGGGGGAGGGCAGTTCAACTAAGGTTGCAGCATGACCGATACCCCAGATGAGTTGTCCGTAGATCCGGCTCCGATACTCCCGGTGGCGACGCAAGGCCAGACCTCTGCTTCTCCGAAGATCGAGCTCGTGGAGAAGTCGGTGTCCACGTCTTTGCCGATCGATCTGTACGAGAAGATCAAGGAGCTCGCTGAGGAAGACGACCGGACTATCTCTGCTTGGTTGCGGAGACACCTGAAGGCGCACCTCAGCGGGTAGCCTGGTCCCATGACCATCGGGAGCATCAACATCTCCGGGTTGCAGACGAACCTCGCAGGCGGGGGACAGCAGAGCGTCGGTCCCTACTCGGTGCCGATGTCCGCTACCCAGGACAGCCAGTCGATCACGGTCAACACGACCGCGACGGTCGCTGTGCCTTCCACGGCCTACGGGGTGATCGTGAACGGTCCTGCGAGTGGGACGACGACGATCGAGATCAAGACCGTCTCGGGGGACACCGGGATCTTCATCGACCCCACAGGACTGCCGACGGTGATCTGCTTCGACCACACGACCCCGCGCGTCCCGTCCAACCTCTACCTCGTCTCGGGGGGGTCCGTCATCGTCAATGTCCAGTTCTTCTGATCAAGAGGGATACCATGAACGAGTTGTCGCACATCGCACACGACCTTGCCCACCCACTCGATTTTCTACGTGAGAGGAAAGCCATGACCAACACCGAAGAGACCCCCGACCCGACCGCAGCGCCGGGCACGACCCCGACGCCGTACATCCCACCCGCTCCCCCAGTGGACCCTACGCAGCCGTCCGAGGGATCAGGTGCGGCACCCGAGTCCGCTTCATCCGAGACGACGACGGCAACCTCCTCCGAGTCGTCCCCGACTGAAGGTGCGCCCGTTTCCCCTTCGACGGAAGCTGCTTCTGTGCCAGCCGGGGATACAGCTTCCACGCCTGCGGCTTCACCGGCTGGGACTGAGGTGGACCCTACCCTGGCGGCTCCGGTGGCTTCGGACGCACCGCCCGCTTCCGATACGGCTCCCCTCGCACCTACGGAGGCTTCATCGTCCGCTGAGGACCCTACGGTGACGACGACCGTCGCACCCCCTACCGAGGCACCGGTGACTTCTGCTCCTGTGGCTGCGGAGCCCGTGACTACTCCCGTGCCGTCGCACATCGCTGACGCGCTGGAGAACCTGGCGAAGTTCGAGCAGTTCCTCTACGGCATGAAGGGCTGGGTGGCCTTCGGTGAGAAGGTCATCGCCGATGCACGGAGGATTCAGGAGCTCATCTGATCTCGAAGTCGGAACCTCCGAGAAGTAGTCGGGTCGGGCCTCCGGGTCCGGCCCTTCTGCTTTGCAACGACCGTTGACACGTTGCGGGGATTCAACTAAGGTTGCACACATGACCGACCCCTACCTCGACGAGGTTGCCAAGTGCGCGAAGATCGGTGACCTCACCGCATCGCTCCTGAAGCAGGCCGTCGCAGCCGCTCGGGGCGAGGGGAAGACCTGGAAGGAGATCGGCGACGCGATGGGCATCACCCACCAGGGCGCGCAGCAGCGGTTCGGGAGAGGGACAAGTGAGTGATCTCGATCCTGGTAGCTGGGACGTTGATAGCTCTGGGCATGTGCATCTTCCTTCTCCTCGATCGGAACCGTTCGTCGACGAGGGATTCCCCGACTCCGAGTACGACGCCGACCCCGACTTCTCCCGACGTCGTGACCTTGATGACGATGATGAAGGAGATGACCGAGACGAGGGACAAGGAAATCAGCCGTCTGGTGACCTCGTTGGTGTTCGGGGTACAACCACAGCCGACGACTGGGTTGCAGGAGACGTCGCCGACGCCGAACGATCTGCTGACGAACTACGACGACGACTCGATACCGCTCAGTCCGGGGATCGAACAGATCCTCGACCGGGAGGCGAACGAGACCGTGCTCGGAGCTTTGCAGAAGGAGCGGCGAGAATTGCAGGAGCACATAGCGGAGCTTCAGCAGGCGAGGTTGGACCAGCTCGCATCGGAGGACTCATCGCAGGTGCCCTTGACGCCATCGGAGAGGTCCCCGACACCGACCCCTACGGAGCCCAGTTCTCCGCCATTCCACGAAACGTGACCACGCTGCGGAACCAGGACATCGCCATCACCTTCCACGCGAGGTTCGATGAGGGTGACGAGGTGTTCCGCATGATCCGTCTGATGCAGAACCAGCCCGTCGTGTTGAAGATCAGACTGGACAAGTCGAAGTCGTGAACGCCGAAGAACTCGAACACGTCGTCGGACGCCTGCTCGAAGAGAACGTCCCCCCCGGCGTCGTCGCGCGCGTCTTCAGCCTCGACCCCGACCTCGTACGTGACGCCCAAGGCAAGGTACGACGCAAGCGATACGGCACCGACGACATGACCGACTACATGGAGCAGCTCCAGTGGGAGGCCGTCCACGACGCTTTCGAGACCTTGCACACCGGTTCACAAGCGGAGAAGGACCGCATCCGGGCGATGGCGCTCTCGAAGCAGATGACGATCGCCGGTCGGAGGACTCCGCAGTCAACACGGGACTCCGCAGCCACGCTCATGGACCTCATGGCCGAGATGCGAGACGGCACGCCCCCTGTCGTCGAACGCAGCCCGTTCATCGTAACGAACACCCCGCCACGGTTGGAGCCAGACGACAGGGAAGACTAGGGCTATGCCGAATCTGAACCTTTGGCCGATCCTCGAAACTCTGACGATCCGAACAAAGACCGGGAAGATGATCAAACTCGACCGCAACGCCCCACTCGCCTGGGCACAACGGGAGCTGGTCGCCGAGATCGAGTGGCAATACAACCACGGCCTGCCCGTTCGGATCATCGTCTTGAAGGGTCGCCAGCTCGGGTGCTCGACGGTCACCGAGGCCATCTTGTTCATCTGGTGCTTCCTCCACAAGGGAACCGCCGCGATGGTGCTCGCTGACGACAAGTCGAACTCGGAGTACCTGTTCGGCATGACGAAGCGGTATTGGGAGATGGGATTGTTCCACGGAATGTTCCCGACGAACTACGACCGTATCGGTTACATCGAATGGGCAGGCGTCGACTCGAACATCACGGTCGAGACGGCGAAGAAGGAGGACGTCGGCCGGTCACGTACGATCCAGGCCGTCCACGGGTCCGAGGTCGCTCGGTGGAGTGAGGCCGAAGGCATCGTCGGCTCCCTCTTCGACGCCATGGCGCATGAGTGGGGGACGATCATGGTCCTCGAATCCACAGCGAAAGGCGTTGGTGATTATTTTCACGAGGAATGGGTGAAGGCCACTGACCCCGATCCCGACAAGTCGATGTTCACGCCGATGTTCTTCCCCTGGTTCGAGCACGACGAGTACGAGATCCCCGGTCATCACTTGACCTACAGCGACCTGGACGACGACGAGCGGGATCTGCTGGCCGCGTACCCGAAGCTCAACCTGGCGAAGCTCGCGTGGCGACGACGGAAGATATCGGGCTACGTGAACCCGCAGACCTTCTGCGAGGAGTTCCCGATGTGCCCCGAGGAGGCGTTCCTGTCGACGGGCAGCAACCTCTTCAACCTGACCGCCCTCGCCACCTGCTACGAGCCCGACATCCCCTACGAGCAGGGGTTCCTCTACAACGACAATGGCATCCTGACCTTCTGCGAGGACCCCTCGGGCCATACGTGGGTGTGGCAACGACCCGATCCGAGGAAGCAGCGCAGGTACGTCGTCGCGGTGGACACGACCCAGACCGTCGAAGGGGACCCGGCGTGCATTCAGGTCATGGACCGGGCCAACATGGAGCAGGTGGCCGTCTGGCACGGGCAGTCCGACCCCCACACGATCGGGGAGATCGCGCTCGCCCTGGCGATCTGGTACGGACCCGAGACGATCCTGAACACCGAGATCCAAGGCGGGGGACGGGTGGTGCTGAAGGTCTGGCGGGACCACAACAACGGCAACGGCTGGCCGCATATCTGGATGGACCGCCGCCCCGACCGGCCGAAGCTCATGATGCAGGCGTTGGGATGGAACCAAACCTACGAGACGAAGACCCAGATGATCGGCACGATGCAGGGCGTCATCGCCCGCCGGCAGGTGAAGATCCACCACCGCGCGACCAACTACGAGCTCCAGCGGTACGTCACGAACGAGGACGGGACCTTCGGCCCCTCACGACGTTCGGGACACGACGACTGTGTGATCTCTCTCGGCATCGCGATCATGACCGTAGTCACCGAGAGCCGGAACCTCGACTACGCCGCCTACGCGGCCCCTGGGCCCGCGCACATCCCCGGCAAGGCTCCCCCACGCTTCGCCTCACAGGCCATGCCGAAGATCAACCGCTCCGTGGCCGACCGGATGGGCTGGGACGATCCTGCGGACTACGGGGACCCCGACGCCCTCATCGGGATTCTGGAGACGTACTGATGAAGAAGCTCCTGATCGTGCTCGTCATCCTCGCCGCTTTCTACTACGGCTGGTACCTCGACAACTCGACATCCTCGACCTGCACGGCGGCGGGAGGGTATGGGACGTCTCAGTGCTCCGAGAATCCTGCCGTTCCCTGAAAGTGAAAAGCCCGGCACTCCTTGACAGGAGAGACCGGGCCAGTCACAATGTCGGCAGCAGAGACGACGAGAGTAATCGTAGCGCACTACGGTCGAATAGTCCACGAGAAGGACTCACACGGTAAGCCTGTGTCACCGTTCCGAAGAGCAGGCCGGTTAGGGACCGACTGAATCCCCGCCCCGAGTGATCGGGAACCTGTCGGTCAAGGCGTGTCCGGGCGACAGATCAGTCGATGCCGTTCCCGAATCACGCACCCCGACCACGAGGGTAAAGCTGACGGCCTGGCTCCGAAGCGATGCTCTTTCCCCGCAACAGGGGAAGGGGTCTGCCTCCAGCCTCCACCAAAGCGATGTTCGGGAGCCTGGCGCGAAAAGGAATGTCCGAACGAAGTGAGGGCGTAGGGGTAGCATCGTGTGATGGACTTCGCCTACTTCTGCCCGAACTGTGGACCGTTCGACTCGACGATCTGCGGAGACCGAATCGACTGCCGGTGTGGCGCCTCAGCGAAGCGCAGTTACCAGATATCGGTCAACCGCTCCTCGCTTCGCACACAGGCCCGCTGGGACCCCGTGGTCGGCGAGTACGTCGAGAACGACCGGCAGTTCCGAACCTTGCTGAGACAAGGCCAGGAAGCCCAGGAGAAGCGGCTGAAGATGGACGTGAAGGTCGCAACCGTCGATGCTCGCGATACCGAGGCGGTGGCCGAACTGCACGGGTACACGACCGACCAGCGCGAGCAGGATCTTGAGCCGGTGAAGAAAGCCGAGTGGGAGAAGGCTCGGGCATGAGCGCAGGGCCGGGGACTCTCGTCCAGATTTCAAGCCCGCCAGCGTACGACGAGTACGCCCTGATCGACCGGCTGACCGAGTTGTACAACACGGCGAAGAACGCCAAGGGCCAGATGTCGACGGAGTGGAAGCGGAACTACCGGGTCACGAAGAACCGTGCGGCTCCTGCGGCACCGATGGCACCGGGCACGAGAGCGAACGAGGTGTTTGCCACCGTCGACTCCCGCATCGGCTGGATGACCGACCAGGAGATCCAGTTCACCATCACACCCGCCTGCGATCCTTTCAGCGTCTACTCGATCGTGCTCGACACGTTGGCGGGCCAGCTCGAAAGCGTCATCAACAGCGTCTACAAGACCGACGGCTGGTACGCCGAGATCGTGAAGATGCTCTGGGACTCGTCGATGTACGGTATCGGCATCCTCAAATGCGTCTGGGACGCCGGGCTCGAAGGCGGGTTGGGGAACGTCGCACTCAAGTCGACAAGCCCCTGGTGCCTCTACATCGACCCGTGGGCGAGTTCGTTCGATGACGCCGAGTACATCATCGAGGTCCACACGATGTCAGCGGCCCAGATCGAGCGCCGCTACCCCGAGGCGTCCCAGCAGTTGATCGAAGACGCCATGATCGCAGGGGACACGAACCAGGACCACCTCCCCCCCGACCAGCAGGGCAACCGGAACAAGTCGACCGGCCTCATCCCCATCGACGCAGGCCAAGGCGCTACCTCGTGGGGGCAGCCCGGCCAGGCCAACACCCACACCGGTCAGCACCAGGAGGGTGTGAACGTCTACGAGTGCTGGATCAGGGAGAACTACGTCGAGACCATCGAGCCGGCGGACCCCACGATGGGAGAGTCCCGTGACGTCGTGGTCGACCAGTGGAGGGTGATCGTCCACTCGGGCAACCGGATTCTGCTCGACGAGATCGCCGAGAACCTCTACCACACGAACCGCCACCCCTACGTCAGATTCACCGACGTCGAGACCGGCGAGTTCTGGGGAGAACCCCTGTTGAGGGACCTCGCCCCCTGCCAGCAGTCGATGAACACGCTCCTCGCGATGGCGCAGAACAACACCGTCATGACGGGCAACCCATCGCTCATCGGCGTCAAGGGCTCGGGAGTGGACCGCTCGACCTTCAAGAACCAGCCGGGCCAGATTTACGACGTGAACGCAGGAGCCCAGGGTGCAGCGGCGAACCAGCCGAAGTGGCTTCAGCCCCCGAACCTCCCAGCGTCCCTGATGGAGTTGGTCCACCTGTGGCGCGAGGAGATGGAACGGATCGCCGGACTCAGCGGAACCCAGCGCGGGGAAGTCCCCTCGGGCCGGGCGACCGACCGCCAAGTCAGCGCAGGCCAGGAGGCCGGGTTCATCCGTATCCGATCCGCGCTCCGCAACCTCGAACTGACCCTTCGCACCGCAGGGGAGTTGCTGGCGAACCTCATCATCATCAACTACGACACCCCCCGCTTCTGTGCGATCGTCGGAGAGGAAGGCGAACAGACGAGTATCCGCCTCGCCGCCCAGCACTTCTACGGCCCCGACATCTCGAAAGACGGCAAGGTCAAGTTCTCCCCCATGCGCTTCGCCATGACCGTCAACGCCGGAAGCTCGAAGCCCACGAGCCGCGCCGCACGCATCCAAGAGGCGAACCAGTTGAAGCAGATGAACGTCGTCGACGACCAGTTCGTCCTCCAGGCGTACCGCGTCTCCCACTGGAAAGACGTGATGAAGCGAAAGCAGATGCAGGAGCAACAGGCTCTCCAACTCGCCCAGGCCCAGGCAGCAGCCGGGATGGCGAAGGGGAAGGGGGAGCAGCGTCGACCGGCGTCTACCGCTCCGAAGCCCGCGTGAGGTAATCTGGATCTCATGGAGCTCGCGAAGAACAAAGCATCCATCTCCCACGAACTTTCCACCACCTCCCGAGGCTCGATCCTCCCGCAAGGCATGAGAGGTTCATCGGGAACCGGTGGAGGTCGCAGAGGACGCAACGCCTTCCAGCAGCCCGAGGAGTTCACCCCCGGCGACAACGGCGACGTGGGCGGGAACAACGTCTACAACCGCCCGGACTGGGACGGCAACTTCCCCGGCGAGATCGCTGAACGGGGATGCGAACCCCCGTCGAGCCCGTTCGATTGACCGATGCCCCTCAAGCATGGCTCCTCTCGCAAGACCATCTCGGATAACATCGGGGAAATGGTCAAGGCAGGCCACCCGCAGAAGCAGGCGGTGGCAGCCTCACTGTCAGAAGCTCGCAAAACGTCGAGGAAGGGAGGGGGTGGGAAAATGGAGCGCAACCGCAAGGGTCATCGTGGCGGCAGGAAGCACGGACGGAAGTCCCGCTGAGTTGCTTCAGCCCAACCGCTGAGTGAGTCGGTAGGGCGGGGACTCTCCCTGGGGACCCCGCCCTACCACCCAACCAAGGAGAACAAGATGGACAGCAATCAGGTACAGCCCAACTACGGCAAGGGGCCGAAGGGCAAAGCCAACATCAAGAAGATGGGGCAGACCGAGACCGACGCCTGGGGTGCGAACCCGTTGGCGAAGGGTGTCATCCCGCCCGTCCGTGACAACGCGGACTACTGATCGTGGCGAAGGGTGCAAGCGGGTACTCCTCGTTTGCCGAGGGGCAGGCAGCGATCATCCAGGCGATCTCGCTGACCTTCCTTGCACCTGACGCGCAACCGCACTGGCCGCTCCTGGAGCAGATCCAGAAAGCTGTGACTGCTGCGGGAATCCAGAAACCCCAAGGTGGTCAGAAGCCGCCGGGGGGACCTCCTGGCGCTCCTCCTGGTGCCGGGGGTCCCCCTCCGGGTGGCGCTCCTCCGGGTGGGGGTGGCCCGATGAACCTCGCCTCGTTGCAGGGGCAGGGCGGCGGCGGTCCTTCGGCAGCCGCCTCGGGTGGACCGAGTCCTTCGGGGATATCCTCGGACGACCTCCGACGCATGATGGCCGACGACCAAGGGGACTGACCGATGCCCAACATCAACGACCTTCTCTTCCCACCCGGAACCGAGGAAACCGATTTCCTCTCCGACCTGGACTCCGAAGTTCAGGGCCTCCTCGGTGGGATGACACCCGATCCCTCAGTGGCCGCTGATCCGGCCGCGCAGCAAACCGCGCCCGATGGTGGGGACCCGTCCACCCCGCTTCCTGGTGAGGGAGACGATGTGGGAGGGGGTGGGGCCAACGTCTCGGTCGCGGAGAGCCCACCCCCTCCTGCTCCAAGCCAACCGACCGACGTGTGGTCGACGATCCCCGAGGCACAGAAGGCCCGGCTCATCGCGCTCGACGCAGCGATCACAGCGGACCCCCAGACGTTCGCCCGTGCCGTCGCTCCGCCGCCTCCGGTCATCGAGCAACCCGTTCCCCGGCTTCCCGAACACGTCGACCCGACCTCGTTCGAGGCCGACCTGTGGCGTGGGCAGCAGGAGCAGAACCGGGCACTCCAAGAGATCGCGGCAGCGACCCGGCAGACTCAGCAGGTCGCGGAACGCCAGCGCGCCGACTCGATCGCCAACCGGGCGGCAAGCGACTTCGGGGCACGCCACGGTCTCGCTCCCGACGACCTCATGGCCGTTGCCCAACACGCCGGCGCTTCGGGTCTCGCAGGGCAGTTGACCGCATCGGCCAACACCGACGCCGACCTGTACCGGGCCTATCAGACGGCGATGGAGACCTCGCTGTGGTCCACCCCCGAGCTGCGCGCCAAGGTCATCCCGACCGAGGCCCCGACCCCCCCGGCAGAGACCCCCGAGGCCATCGCCCGCAAGCGGAATCTGACCGCGCTCTCCGGTGCGGCAAGCCCCGTCGCAGGTCCGGCGACCAAGCCTCCACCCGTTCGCACCGGCCGGGACGGTAAGATCGTCGAAAATGACAGACAGGCGCTCATCCGTGAAGCAGCCAACAAGATCGCAAGATCCCAGTCCGGCACGTTCTGAACAGGAGTAGAGAAACATGGCAACCCCCCAAGGCGTAGACACCCTCACCTCCCTCTCACGCCGGATCTTGCGTGAGGAGGCCACCGACGTCTACTACCTGGGCTCCCCCATGACGGCCCGACTGTTCCACCTCGACAAGGTGAAGCGCAGGGGTGGGACGCACATCGAGTCCCGCTTCATCTACCAGCCCTGGGCAACCGGTGGCCCGTTCTACGGCCCCGAGGTCTTGGACGTCTCCCCCTCCGACCCGGAGATATCGGGAGCGTGGGACTGGAAGGAGTACGAGACGAACGTCACGCTGACGCAGCGGGATCTCATCCGGGCCGACTCCCCTCTCGCCGTCGCGAACCTCGTCGTCGAACTCTCCGAGATCGCGAAGATGGACCTGAAGGACAAGATCGCGACGGGCATCTGGTCCGACGGGTCGAACTGGAAGGCCATCGACGGCCTGT
>Ga0187874_10003783_pt1 | contig 10404 bp, 11 predicted proteins | sample June2016WEW_16_1_3_FD_132993 | JGI IMG/M metagenome (GOLD analysis project Ga0187874, IMG submission 132993) | Peatland microbial communities from SPRUCE experiment site at the Marcell Experimental Forest, Minnesota, USA - June2016WEW_16_150 | ecosystem: Environmental > Terrestrial > Soil >... | reverse complement strand
CTCCAGATAACACTTTTCCGGTCTTTCATGGTACGGTCCCCCGGTCGAATTTCCGGCGGATGGAGCAGGACTTGCATTCCCCACCGGTGATCAGTTCGCCGCAGACCGGGCATGACGGGGGCCTCTCTCGCGCAGCGACGATGCCGGCAAGGGTGCCGGCGAGGTTCGCGAGCGCGAATTTTGTGGCCGGGTGCCGGCGGGCGTAGGTGTCGAGTGCCGCCTGTGCGTCTGCTGCACGGGAAATGCCTTCGGATCGGGGGCTGGGGGACAGGGTGTCACAGGATCCGGTCTCCCCGCAGTGCAGCTCCGCGTACCGGATCACTTCCGGCGCCGGGATGTTCATGAACGGCCGGATGGCGGGAATACGGGTTTTACCAGTCACTTCGAAAGGAAAGAGGGTCCGTTCGACCGTATCGGAAAGGAGATTGGAAAAAAACTCCAAAGCGCTGTCGTCAACGGTAGTGGCGAATGCGCACCTGGTGACACCGTGCGTCTGGGCAATCTCCCCGAGAAGATCGTACTTGAGCACCCGGCAGGCGCGGCAGGCCGCCTTCGGTCCATCCTGCTGCACCATCGCATCCATCGTCGTGCCGTACCGTTCCGCAAACGAGCCGCAGAACCAGTCAACGCCGCAGGCAGCAGCCGTCTTTTCGGTCTGCTCAATATCAGTCCAGCCTCTGATCCCGGTGTCGATGGTTATCGCAGAAAGTCGGATGTCCCGGCGGTTCGTGGTAAGTTTTACGAGGAAAGCAAGGAGGGCGGTCCCTGTCGCATCACCCGAGAGGGCCACGGCGATATGGTCGCCCGGGCGCAGCCAGCCGTGCAAACGGATGGTACGCTTGGCCTTTGCCTCAAAATCCTTAAGAAAATGCGCCGGGCAGAGGTGCTTTCCTGAATATGGCTGGAAAACGACGGCCTCGTGCCGGCACGCATCACACTGCATAGGGAGACAGATCCGATCTGATCTGGATGATAAAAGATGTTTAAGGTTGTGATGCTCCGGCGGTGGCTGCCGCTGAGGCCATGATTTTATAGTCTGCCACATAACCACTGTAGCAACCATGGTCGTGTCTCCGGAGCGTATCCGCAGCCTGCACAAATACGAGAAGGCGATCCTCATCGCGCTCGAGCGCCAGATGAAACGGTACGAGTGGGTGCCTCTGGAAAGTATCGAGCAGGCGACGGAGCTCTCGGAATCCGAGGTCAATTACCGGTTGTCACGGCTGATCGCCTGGGGCATGGTGCGGTTCAACCCGGTGCCATACGACGGCTATGCACTCGTTTTTGGCGGATACGATACGCTCGCGCTTACCACCCTTACCCGGAAAGGCATTATATCGGCGCTGGGAACAAAAATCGGGGAGGGAAAGGAGTCCGTTGTGTACGATGCGCTTGGCCTTGGGCCGGTGGCGATCAAGTTCCACCGGGTCGGCCAGCGCTCATTCAACACGGCCCGTGTCAACCGGGAGTATATCCCTGAGACCGGCAGCTGCCCGTGGCTGCTTGCCTCCCGGTTCTCTGCCGAAAGGGAGTACGCGGCGCTCACGCTTCTCCACCCGAATGTATCAGTCCCGCTCCCCATCGGCCAGAACCGGAATGCGGTCGTAATGGCGCTTATCGATGGGCCGAACCTCTTCCGGTACAAGTTGCCAGATCCCCGGGCCACGCTCGACGAGATCCTCTCTAACGTGCGGGTCGCATACCAGGCCGGCGTGATCCACGCGGATCTTTCGGAGTACAACATCCTCATTGAGAACGGGAAATGCGTCATCATCGACTGGCCGCAGTGGATGGAGACCACCCACCCCAATGCCGGCGCCATCCTCGAACGCGATATCAGCAATATATTAGCCTTCTTTTTGCGGAAGTACAAACTGGAGTATGACCCCGGGGAAGCACTGCGATGCGTGACCGGCTGATTGTTTTTGGGATCGATATCGTCAAAGGTTCAGTGAGGTCGCGATCCCGTCGGCCGATGTACGCGCTTGTCCGTATGGACGGGCAGGCGATTTTAAGCGAGAGCATGGTCTCGATGTTCCGGCTTTTCCGGTTGCTCTCCGAGGAACGGCCCGATATCCTTGCCGTCGACAGCCTCCAGGAGATCGCGACCGACCAGCACGAACTCTTCTCCTTTTTGCAGGGCCTCCCGCCGCAGACCAAGCTCGTGCAGGTGACTGGCGGCGAGAAAAAAGAGACGCTCGGGAAAGTCGCCGCCCGGTTCAATATCAGTTTCGACCGGTTCGACCCGTTTGCCGAGGCCCGTACCACGGCCCGGGTTGCATCGCTTGGCGCCGGCGCAGAGGTCATCGCTTTTCTCGACGAGAGCGAGGTCGTGGTAAGCCGTCACCGGTCACCGGGCCGGGGCGGGTGGAGCCAGAACCGGTACGTCCGGAAGATCCACGGTGCCGTCCAGTTCAAGGGCCGTGAGATAGAGCAGCAGCTTGCGGCGCACGGGCTCCGGTACGAGAAAAAGGAGACCAAGGCCTTTGGGGGGTGCAGCCGGGTGGCCTTCCGGGTCTTTGCTGTACGGGGCCAGGTACCGGTCTCTACGTACCGCGGCGCTGACGTGCAGGTCAGGATCAGCGGCAAGAGACTCGAACGAATCCGGTTCCGGCCCCTATCAGGAAAGCCCCGGTACCTGATCGTGGGGATTGATCCGGGCACCACGACCGCGGTCGCTGCGCTCGACCTTGACGGGAACCTCATGCACCTTGAAAGCTCCCGGCAGATGAACATGTCCGGTGTGATCGAGGCCCTGTACCGGGTCGGAAAGCCGCTGGTCGTCGCCTCCGATGTGCAGGAGATGCCGTACTCGGTGGAGAAGATCCGGCGGGCGTTCTCGGCGGTCTCTTATACCCCAAGGCAGGACACGAGCGTCGAATCCAAACTTTCCCTCACCGCTGGTTTCCCGTATGCAAACGTCCACGAGCGGGACGCGCTCTCGGCAGCGCTCGATGCCTATCTCCAGTACCAGAACAAATTCCGAAACCTCGTCAGGCGCGTGCCCCCGGGCCACGACCTCGACGAGGTACGGGCCGGGGTGATCCGGGGCCAGGCGCTCGACCAGGTGCTCATCGACTTAAACGCCGTTGCACCGGCCGCCTTGGCAGAGGAGGCACCTGTCGCACCTGTCGCGGCCCGGCATGACGAGCGGGTGCGGGTGCTGGACGGCATGGTCAAGCGCCTGCGCACGTACGTGGCTGAACTCGAGGAGGAAGTCAAGGCAAAAGAGTACGAGATCCACCGGCTCCAGGGACGGCTCCGCGCCATGCACGACACCCGGGACGTGCAGCTGGCAAAGGATGCCGAGGTGACAAAACAGGATGCAATCATTCAGAGCCTGAAAAAACGGCTCAGGAAAGCGGAGCGCCACAGCCGCACGCTCGCAAAACGGGTGGAACGGATAAGGACGTTTGCCGAGCTATCTATTGACGGCGAGGCGCTGCCGGTAAAAGTGATGGATGTGCTCACAAAGGAGGCGTTTCGCCGGCTCATGGACGATACCGGTATCCGCGAAGACGATATCGTCTTTGTACAGCGCACAGACGGCTGGGGGCGAAGCGTGGTCAGGGATCTGGCCGATATTCAGGTCCGGGCCCTGATCACTCCCGCTCACGGTGAGCGCGACCCGCAGATCCTTCCCGCATTCCGGGAGGCCGGCATCCCCCTGCTCACCGATATGGATGCCGGCGTGCAGGTGCGGGGCAGGGTGGGGCTTGCCGCAAAAGACCGGTTCGAAGCTGCCATCGCCCGCTGGCATGACGAGCAGGTGCAGTTTTTGCGCGAGAGAGAATCCAGCCGGATCGAGCACATGTTCAAGGAGTACAAGAGCGAACGTGGAAAGGAAGTGCGCAAAGGGGGCTGACTATGGACGATCGGGAACTCTTGAAGACCGTGATGGGAATAGTCGGGGAAGAGAACTGCCGTGACGACTGCGCCGTGCTGCCGTGCGGCGACCAGCTGGTAGTGGCAACGACCGACATGCTTCATAAGATGACCGATTTTGTGGAGGGCATGACTGACTGGCAGATCGGCTGGATGAGCGCTGCCGTCACCATCAGCGACATCGCGAGCATGGGCGCAGCGCCGAAGTACGTCCTCATCGCGGTGGGGCTCGACCGGTGGGAGCATCTTGCCGGTGTCATGCAGGGGGCACAGGACTGCTGTAAAAGATTCGGCGCAGCGATCATTGGTGGGGATATTGATCATCACGATGAACTTACGATCGTGACGACTGGCCTTGGCCTTGTGGACCGTGCGCATCTTGTGCAGCGGACCGGCGCCCGGCCGGGAGATCTCGTCTGCATCACCGGCACCCCGGGGCAGGCTCAGGCATGGCTCGACGGGTATAAGCAGTTCGAAAAGGCGCTTTTCGAACCGCAGCCCCGGGTGGGGGAGGGACACCTGCTCTCATGTGGGGGAGTGACCGCGATGATGGACGACAGCGACGGGATTGCCCTCTCACTCTACGATCTTCTGGACGTCAATGAATGCGGTTTTTCCATAGACTCCGGTAAGGTCCCCCATCCTGCCGGCATCCCGGAATTGCAGGCACGGGAGCTTACGCTGTACGGCGGCGGGGATTACGAACTGATCTTCACCCTGCCCCCGGACCGGTACCCGGTGGCCGGCGTTCCCTGCACGGTGATCGGTCAGGTGATCCCCGAAAAGACCGTACTCGTAGACGGTAAACCCGTGGAGAAACGCGGGTACCAGCACCGGTGGTCGTAGCCCGCCATTAAGGGATGTGCCTGTGCATTTCTCTTAAATACAAATAACAAAAGATAATGGATAATCAAAGACCCGTTCACCCATCATGGAATCGCTGGAAAGCAAACTGGATAGACTCTCCCCGGATCAGCGCCGGGAGGTCGAGGAATTTGTTGACTTTCTGATCCAGCGAGCGGAGGGGATACGCGTCACCGTGCAGGTCGCGCCGGCACCCCATGACGTCCCGATGGTAGCAAAATCCGTTGCGCCCCCGCTTATCATCCCGGATCCCGTCCCGGTTGAGGAGTCGGGCGTGCCTCCGGCCCGGGAGGCTTATGTTCCCCCTGCAGGATCTGCTCCCGTGCATGAGGATGCCTCCCCGGCCGTCATCCAAGAGATTGCCGTGGATGACGGGACTGACGGGTACTTCGATTACGGGAAATTTGAGAAGGCTGCTTACCCGGCACCGCTCCCCCCGTCTCCGGCGGATGAAGCCGTAAAAAAAGTCAAGAGAAAATTGATACAAAAAAGCGAACAGGCGCCAACGAACCAGCTGCTCGACTGGATTGATTGACCGTTTTGGGAAGCGGGAGACAGATAGACTTGGCACCCGTCCGTGAGGAAATTTTAGCACTCGTTTAAAAAAATATTCAACAACGATGGACTCGACGGGATTCGAACCCGTGGCCTTCACGTTGCAAACGTGACGATCTACCCCTGATCTACGAGCCCTTTTTGTGTGGCATATACTTTTTCTGCGGCTTCCATATAGTTGTTACTGATCCGCTTGTAAAAAAAAGGAAAAACGGGAGATTGCTCCTTATTACCTGCTTATGGGTGCGTATGCTTATGATAGATTGTGAAGATGGTGACAATCGCACCGATAATTGCCGTGATGATACCGAGCACGGCTGCAACAACCGAAGGGCTCGACCAGACCGACGATGTATCTGTCGTGGTTGTTGTCACCGGGACCGTCGTTGGGGCGGTGGTCGGGCTCTCGCGTGGAGGGAGCGATCCGAACGCTGTGATGGTGCCGGCACCAACGACCGAGATCGTCGTGTCGTAATCATAATAACCGGTCATCGCCAGTTTGAGCGCGTGACTTCCTGCCGAAATGCCGGTAAGATTGACCGGGGTTATGCCCTCGTAGACACCATCCACGAAAACGTTAGCCCCGAGCGGTGAGGAATACACCGATACATTCCCGGGAGCCACCACACTGGCTGCCGCGGTCGTTGCAGCTGCCGGAACCGTGGTATTTACACTGACCGGTGGTGTGGTTGTTGCAGGAACCGTGGTCTCTGTGGCAGCCGCCGCCGGGCTGCTGCGCAGCGCCAGCAGGTATATGATCAGGCGCTCGTTGATCAGGTCGGTATCAGTGCTGCTGAGGTATGCCTGATCGGCAGGTGGCAGCCAGGCGACGACATACCCGCTCCCGTATGGCGTGAAGAGCAGGGCAGGATCGCTGTTATCAAAACTCATGAGTGTTGTCGCGCCGGCCCGTGCCTCGTACTGCTCCCGGGTCGAAACAAGCGTTGTATTGGGAAAACGCGAGGGCATCCCGGCAAAGATGTTCTCGGAGATGGTCGTATTGGGATCGGTTTCGAGCAGCGCAAGGCTCGGGGGGGCGATGCCTGACGTCAGTGCTGGCAGGATATCGGTAAACCGGGGGAGATCTGTTCCGGTCACGACCATGATCCTGCCGGCTTTCGTGGCATTTGCAAGTGCTGTTGCGGTCTCCTGGGTAAACCCTGCATCCCCGCCGATGAAGATGACATCCATGGATGTATTGGTAAAACACGAAATATTGTTGTCGAGTTCGACGCCCGCGGTGCCCGGAAGGGCGCAGGCCACCTCAAAGGTGTCCTGGTGAAGGGCCGGGACAAATCCTGCAGCATCACCATAAATGGCGGTATTGATGGCGGCAGACGGCATCACCAGCACAAGGGTAGCACACAGCACCGCCGCACACATGGTCAGAGTGCGAGGTAGAATTACCATGAACATGTCTCCTAATCTTGAGATCACTGTTGGCCGGGCACCGTGTTGATGTTTTCGTATCTGCCCGCACGCTTAAAGAACGCCCGGCGTTTTTTCCGGCGTTCTCCTGAAGGGGGCGTTGCCGAAGATGAATATTTTATAAAACACCATGCCCAAGAACTGATCAGACCCGGGAAAAGCGGTTACCTGCCATCCCGGAATAACCGGAGATACCCTCATGGTAAAACTGATCATTGAACCAAAGAAGGCAAAGGATGGCCAGATCGATTACATCGTCACATACCACGATGTAAAAACCGACAACCAGTTTACCATTACGACCACAAATGACCTGAACGAGGCCGTGCAGCGCCTCAAAGAGACGCTGGAAAGCGAGGTGAAAATCCTCACCACGAAGTAAAACATCCCCAAAAAAAAATTCTCACGCTCTTTTTAATAATTGGCTTTCTCTCTCTGCAGGAATCCTTCTATTGCCCGAGTACTGGATGATCGGTCTCCTTCGTATGACCACGTCCCCCGGGGTTTATCGATAGAGTCTCCGGTTTCTGGCAGGTTGAGTATATCTTAGTAGATTCCAGGGCAATATATCCCAGGAAAGGAATTCCAACTGTTTGGGGGACGTGAAATCGATCGGGATTTTTGGGCCGGGATCATGCAGAAGGCGGATGAAGAATTATTCCGGATCTATTCCGTAAAATTAAACTAGTTGGTAAAATACCGGAGGATCAATCGATATGGAGAGACAGGGAAACAAAGGCACTCTGAAATTGACATCCGGCGAGTTGCTTGCAATCATACTAATTTTCATCGGGATTTTGGTATTCCTCCAGATTATCACGGGTACCGGCATTTTTGAGAGGTCATGTTCTGTCTCAGTCTCCCCGTCATCTGCTGCGCCGAACACACCATTTTTGGTCTTGCTGACATCGAACATCCCCATAACAGGGAAAATCGATACTATTGACTACGTAGTTTACGGTATTAATCCATGGATCAATAATACTGCTTTCTGAAGTACGGCTTCGGCTCTCTGATGTTCAATGGCTCAAGGGCTGCATTTTACCTCAAATCTGATGGATATTGGTACCAATACACTGATTCAACGGGTAAATATGATGTCAGATCAGGCATGTCATTTCCATCACCGAAATTATTCTCCCTTGGCTCACCCGGAAATTATACTATCGATGTCCTTTACACAACATCTGGTGGTGCCGGGGGAGATCCAACGGCAACGGTAACTATAAAAAATAAATAAAAACTACAATTAATTTCCCGGCTCGGCAGGCCTCCACATAAGAGAACCGGAACAGAAAAGGAAACGCAGCAACCTGAATTTCGCGATCGCTCTCAGGGAACTTTCTTTGAGAAAAATGATTTTTAATGAGCCGGTTTTTTAGGGTTTTAAGCAGCCAGACATAATTTATATCTCCTTTTTATTTTCATCCAGGACAAAATATGCCATGAATCCGAAAATTATGCCCACAACCAGTGCGAAAGCCGGTAGTATGCCAAACGCCGTCAGCATAACTGCGACGATTATCCCGAGAATTAGCCCTTTGATCTTTGGGGTTTTGAGGGTCTGAAAGTTCATACCAACTCATTTTTGTAATTCAAATAAATAGGCATCTCTTCTGGTGGAAGGGGTTCTGTTGTATCTGCAGGACGTTTACATGGTCACCATTGTTGGGTCACGACAATATCATGTTCGTCAGGTCCCGTTAACGCAACGGCACCTCCCATGGTACAGGTACACGTTCGAAAAAATTAATTTCCGCATCTTTTGAGGGTTAACACCGGAATAATCAAAGTAAATCTCAGGTTTTCACCAGGGCAGAATCATGAAAAACGAAAATGGACCCGGCGGGAATTGAACCCGCGGCCTTTACGTTGCGAACGTAACGATCTACCCCTGATCTACGAGCCCGAGAATTGTGGTATACAGTTCTCCCGCGGATGGAATATAGTTGTTGCTGTGATGTGGCACTACCACGCGAAAAATAAAAAATCAGAGGATAATCTCGATATCGAGCTTCTCTGCCAGTTCCTTGTACCGGTTCCTGATCGTGACTTCAGTAACCCCTGCCACTTCCGCCACTTCGCGCTGCGTGCGCCGCTCGCCGCCAAGGATGGATGAGATGTAAATTGCGGCAGCCGCGACACCGGTCGGGCCTCTGCCGCTCGTGAGCTCGCGTTCCCCGGCCTGCCGGAGGATCTCGACCGCACGGCTCTGCACCTCTCCCTTGAGCGTGAGCCCGGAGCAGAACCGGGGCACGTAGTCGATCGGGGAGGTCGGGAGGAGTTTCAGGCCGAGTTCACGGGAGATGAACCGGTATGTTCTGCCGATCTCTTTTCTGGAGACACGGGATACTTCGGCGATCTCATCGAGCGTACGGGGCACGCTGCACTGCCGGCAGGCCGCATAGAGCGCCGCAGCCGCGACGCCTTCAATACTCCGACCCCGGATCAGGTTCTTGTCCACCGCGTCACGGTAGACCACGGCGGCAGTCTCCCGCACGTTTCGCGGGAGGCCAAGGGCGGAGGCCATACGGTCAAGTTCCGAGAGCGCAAAGGCGAGGTTTCTTTCCGTCGCATTGCTCACGCGGATCCGGCGCTGCCACTTGCGGAGCCTGTAGAGCTGGGCACGGTTCTTGGACGAGATTGCTCTGCCATACGAGTCCCGGTTGCGCCAGTCAATCATCGTGGAGAGACCCTTATCGTGGATCGTAAAGGTCATCGGGGCGCCGACCCGGGAGCGTTTCATCCGCTGGTCGTGGTCAAATGCACGCCATTCTGGGCCGCGGTCAATAAAGTCGTCATCGATCACAAGACCGCAGCTCTGACAGACCAGCTCTGCACGCTCGTAATCGTGGACGAGCTGCCTGCTTCCGCACTCCGGACAGACTGTCTCGGTGTGGTTTTCGGCTTTCTTTTCCTGCTCTTTAACTTTTATACGTGATTTGAGCGCTTCTCTCTCAGTCTGGAGGAGTTTTAATTTCTCAACTTCCTGCATCCGGCTTCACCATTGTTATCTTTCTGTTGTCCTGATCGATCCTGACCTGACTGTCGCGGGGGCACGGGTGTCCCTTGCGAATACTTTCTCGCCCGGTGTGACACTGCACGGGCCGTGGGAGAGAACAAGGGCATAGGGTGACTTCACGTTCCCGAAGACGTCCATAATCTTTCCCACCGGCTTTGTCCTCCGATCCGTCACTTCGGTGTACAACCCCGGGAGCTGGGCGGCATCGCACTGGATGATGAGCATCCGGCTGCCGTAGGTGCTCATCGCTCTGCCAACAACTTTCACACAACAACCTCGGGGGGTTTACAAAGTACTAAAGTAATTTAGTAATCTATTTATGTGAGCTTTTAATGTATTTAAGCATTCCGTGAAAGTATAAATAGAAATTTCAGAAACCAAGGAACCGGTCGATATTTAAAGACATAATGTCCGCGGATTCGGCAGCGGTCAGACCAGCACCCTGTGCTACGGTTTCTTTGCCTGTTTTGTCCAGCAAATCGTGCGGTGCATGCGCGTCCGAGTTCACCACCATCTGGCACGAGGTCTCGCGTGCGATACGCACCACGTGACCGTTCGTGCGGTTGTGCCCTCCCCGTGAGGTGATCTCGAGAGCGATCCCGTTCTCCTGTGCGAGCCGGGCGTCGTCATGTGCGATAAGGCCCGGGTGG
>Ga0187874_10003776_pt1 | contig 10416 bp, 18 predicted proteins | sample June2016WEW_16_1_3_FD_132993 | JGI IMG/M metagenome (GOLD analysis project Ga0187874, IMG submission 132993) | Peatland microbial communities from SPRUCE experiment site at the Marcell Experimental Forest, Minnesota, USA - June2016WEW_16_150 | ecosystem: Environmental > Terrestrial > Soil >... | reverse complement strand
GAACTGACCCGGCCTGTCGATGTTCTTACCCTTCAGGTAGTCAATGGCCACCCCGAGGGCATTTATAGCCGCAAAGCCTGCCAATGAAGCTTCCTCATCGAAGAGTTTGGTCTGAGCACTCCTAAAGACCTCCAAAGCTTCTCCCAAACCGTTTTCATACTCAAGCAACACACTTGTGTTGGTCTTCGGTTCATAAGAGTTATGGTTTTTATAACGTCCGAAGTGCGTACGATGCTGCTTTCGTGCAAGCCAGTTTGTCCAATGCTCTTGCTCTTTCATCTCCATGTAAACTCCTTGTGAAATTTCTTTGCAGCTTTCTTTCTGACCCGCAGAGCTTCATTTTTGGTAGAGAAGTAGCCCAAGTTCAAACGCTTTTTGTCTACCTTTATAGATACTCTCCATTTATGTTTTCCTTTAACCCAATGTACCCCGTCATTCCCTCTTCTATTGTAACTGTTTTGAGAAGGAGTGGCTTTTCGTAAATTACTTCTTTGGTTATTGAGACCATTGTGATTCTTATGGTCTACTTCAACCATAGGATCTGTAATTCCAAAAATAAAGCGATGCATGGCGATTACTTCTTGTTTTCTGTCATATCTTGGAGACTTGCGAAGGGCGTAGACATTCTTGATTGATCCATCTTTCCTATGTCTTACATGTGCATACCATTTGTATTGGCTTAGCCTTGCAAAATCTCGATCACTCACTTGGGATTGATACCCTTGTGTTAGGTTGATTGTCTTCAATGTCCACCTCAACTTGATCTTGACTGCAGTCCGTTTCTTCCATGAAGTTCCTGGGGTCTGCGTTATACTCAGCACAGAGGGCTTCTATCACAGCTCCATCAGGGTACTCAATTGCTGCACCTGTGCCATCTCTGCCTTTGCTGCCCAATCTGCGACGTACCGATTCGTAGCAGCGTGAGATGGTATTCTCCCAAGCCGAAAGGGTCACCTTGTAGTTACGCAGCACCATGGCGTTCTCGCCTGTCATGCCCTTCAGGCGCGCCACCTCCTGATCAACTTCCTCTGTAGTCATCTCGGGTGCCTCAGCAATCAGGCGCACGATATGATCAACCATGGGTTCCAATTTCTTCTCTTCCTGGTTGAAGAATTTCTCTTTTGGATTCAGTGTGGTGATCTCGCGCAGTTTGGTGACATCTACTTTTTCATAATCTGCACGCACCACACCTACGTCGCGGCAAACCCTGGCGATTCGCGCTAGGTACTGTGCCCTTCTGTGTTTGATCCCCAGTTCAATGGATGCGTATTCACCGAGAGAATCAAAACCCCATTCACTATAGCATCCAGTTTCCTGGGCCTGCATGAAGGCTTCCGCGAGATCAAATGTATTTTTCTTCAGGTCACTGGCAAGAATGCGTATATGCTTTCGGAGGGCGTCTGACGCAACCTTCTTACCAGCGACCACCTCCCCATAGATCGCCGGAGGATTCAATGGGTCCATGATTACTCCTTGAAGAGATCCAAGATACGGTTGCTGTCTTCCTGATATGCAACTGCTCCCGGGAAATGTTCTGATGAAGACCAGCGTACAGCCACTAACTCGTTTTTGCTGTTGGTGCGGACTCCAACCAGACGTTGTGTTCTTACACCGTCTGTTAAAGCAAGGTAAAAGTCTTCACCATCTTGTTGCATCACTATGTTCAGCACTTGTGTAGGTTCAGTAGACTGCCCACAACAGAATTGAAAAGTATATTTCATTTGTTCACCTCGTGAAGTCCGGGTTTGCCCCGCGTTTGAATTGTTTGGACATTTGGTCTTGGATATACTCTCTACACGACTCCTCAGGGCCGATGAATACACACACGGCTTTGCTGTGGTAAACTGCAGAGCGTTTCCAGTTCAGCTTGCGTATCTCGAAAGTCACTTCTTGCGGTAGACGATCTTCGATATACATTGCCCCTCCCAAACGAATTTGGCTTTTGGTGCGTTCTTATGCTCTTCACGGTACTGCCGTGCAAACTGACCGAGGGAAACCTCAGGGGCTGCATTGAAGCCTGAAGTACGTTCACCTTGTGCTACGTAGGTGCTCCCGTCTGATGGAAGCATGTGCTGCGTAGCTTGCAAGGGGTGTTCAGCGAAATACTGAGGGCGAATCTGGGAATTCACGTTGCCAATGTTTTGGCAATGCCCTGATTGCACCAGCAAAAACACCAGAAAGGCACCTAGTACTCCGCCTATTGCACCTCGAAAAAAAGCTTTCAACATTTCTTCTCCTTGAGTGTACATTATTCTTCCTCCTTGATTGTGATTCCCATACCATGGGCGCGAAGTTCATCCTCCTCATTCCACTGCGCCTGATTTGGATGTGTGAGACTGTCCGGCCTGTTAGACTTCCACAGATGCAGAGTGCAATAAAATTGACCACTGATTGGAGTGAACGGGCCGGGATTGATACAATGCTGAACTGCACACTTCGGTTGGCATTCCTTGCACTCAGCCTCTTCCCGAAGTTTTTCCTTCCAATGCTCTTCGCAGAACTTCAAACCCTTGTCGTCCACGCGAGTAGCAACAGAGCTGCAGCCGTAGATGCAGCACAACTCACTGTCAAACAGACTCATGGATGATACCCAGCATCTTCCTTTCGTGCTCTGTGAGAGGTTCAATTGGTTTGTACAGTACAGCCTCAGCTCGCTTGGCTAGATCATTGAACCAAGCGAGCATGCGATCAGAGGTTTCTTCTTTGGTCATACTAAGCTCCTTTGAATTTGTAGTGTGCTTGCTGAGGTGCCTACCTTTGGATCTTCCTATATTCACAGTCTTCACCATGCAAGATGTCAGTCCCACATAGTTACTCTTGACCGGCAGGGATTCGAACCCCAGACCAGCCCCTGACAGAGCGATAAAGTAGGCCACTCAGTAAGCGCACAAATAAGTTTAGGCGGGAGGCGCAATCCAGTGCTACAAGTCTGGACCCCTCCCGCAGTATGCCACCACGTTTCCGGCTTAATGGTGACACATGGACCGAAGTCCCTTCAGCGTGGCCGGATGAAGTTCTTAGAAGTCGGTAGGGGAGGTTTCCCTCCCCATCCTTCGCTGCCTAAGCAGCAGCCGCAAAGGCTTTCGCCTTGGGCTCAGACACCACCGAAGTGTTGGCTGTTATTGGTTTCTGTGTCCTGATATACGCTGGCCACAGCATCGCGGCACGCAAGTTAAAACCACAACACGAATAGTCGAAACTATTTCACGCCCATGAAAGCAGCAAAGGAGAAAACATGCGCAAAGTGTGAGAAAGGAGATCACATTCGCAGAATGAAACTTTGCTGCTTTGGTGGACGTGGAGGGTACCGCCCCCTCGTGTTATCCGCTTGTAGCTAACCTTCTACGTGCGTTCTTGGCGTCGTCTGCTTTCGTACCTTGCATTTGCAGCACGACAAACTTTGCATCTACATCCATATCCCTTGTATGCGGTCAAAGTACCATGTGGAGCTGTGTAGTACCCTCTCTCTTTAGCGGTTTCCTTGTGATGACACGCATGGCACAGCAGGTCACACTTGTCTAGCTCCTTCTCAATCCTTTGGTGACTCCAAGACCAAATTTTGTGACTTATTTTAGTTGCTCGATTACGATGATGGAACTCTAAACGCTTCTTAGAATCACAGCATATGCATTTTCCACCACGCTTTTTGATGTGCTGCTTACGTCTTTCAATCAGCCACAACCTTTGAAACTCTCGTTGTATTTCTTTGTTTTTGTATGCCATACTTTTTCTCCTCTGCAAAGGAATTCCCGAGAGGGCCCTGTTGCAGCAGGGTCCTCCCGAGTTAGGGCGGTCACGGCCCTAGAGGGGGACGTGCCTACCTATGAGCCTCGATAAAGCTCATAGATCGCATCGGGCAGTATCGAGATAAAAGCTCAAGGAGCATTGCTCCCAGGCCTGTTCCCCAGCGACCCGTATGGTGCGGGAATTTATTCTCGGCACGCCCCCCTCTAGAACCGTGACACCTCCACCAGCCCATTGTACGTTGGGCAACGTGTTAGTCGATTGCGATGCGTCCTTGTTCATCTAAGCTGATCAATCCGCCAAGATTTTTAAGTTCGACAAAGCGGTTGAACTCCAATCCGGCAGTTGTCATTGTGAAGTAGCCTACTCTCTCCACATTACTCTCAAAGGTTTGATCCGTTGATGCCTCAATAGTAAGAAGCCTACTCTCTCCACATTACTCTCAAAGGTTTGATCCGTTGATGCCTCAATAGTAAGACCTCCATCACTGTCTACTCTCGACCGAAGATACAGCGTGGGTTCAGTATCAACTCCTTTTCCTTCTTCAACAATTACAAGTTTCATTTTGTTTTTCTCCTTTTGGAATTGTGAGGTAGTCGGGAGAGTGTTTTCAGCCGTCGCTGCACTCTCCCTTTCCCGGGTTGTCCTGAACCTGCGTTGGGGCACGATGCCCTACAGTCGGATAGTACGCATCACAGGTTCCTCTTCGGTACAACCTATATATTGATAGGTATTGAAGGCGGCAGTACTTCGCTCTTGACTGTTGCAGGTGTCTCTGCAGCAGCTGCAGCCGCTTCCGCTGCCTCAGCTTCCTCAGCAGCCGCAGCAGCTGCAGTGGTGTCAATCTGCACCTTGTTTTCGATGATGTCGAGGTACATCTGGCCGAATTCAGCCTTGTCCTCAGGACTCATCATAGCGAACTTGTTGAAGCTCATCACGAATGACGAGCCAGAAGCAGAGTTCACATTGTTGGATGTGATGTCAAAGCTGATGTCAAAGATATTTGGCAATGGTTCTGGCGCGAGCTTCACAGTCTGTCCCTCAGGAAGTATGAATCCCGGGGTATCGACAAAACGATTCTGCGCTTTGATGTAAGTGTAGCCACGCTCTTTGTTGACTGCGCGCACATTGGCGAAGATGTCTGCCATCAGGCCGGACATCTGCTGCTCCATCGCATCCTTGAATGGCTTATAGCTCTTGCCTTTGACATTCAGGTAATACGGACGCTGGGTCTTGCGGTCGGCAACCAACAAATTCCAATACGCGCCACAGGGCGGCAGATCATTCGGATCTTTCGTCTTGCGCCAGTTCTCCCAGTTGATGTCACCTTTGGAGCAAGTCTTGCAGAACATTGCTGGGGGTTCCAGAGCACGCGGGTGTGGTTGAACACCATCCAGCGAGAAGCACTTTTTGTTGTCCTTGCTGAATACATTCTTATCTTTGAACCATTCCCGTTGCTCCTGAGGGACAGCGAGCATGACCACACGTATCGTACGTCCTAAGTGCACATTCGTAGAGACAATACGGAAGTCCCCATAAACAACATTCTCAGCGCGTGAGCTTTTTTGAACCAACTCCAGCATCATCGGACGTGCGCGAAATATTCCCGCTCCAAATCCGACACCGCCTTGCGTCAACGCTTGATTGCCGCTGATTTGTACCAATTCCTCACTCATCTTTGTCAGCTCCTTGTGATTTGTCAACTCCGGTTGGCATCTCCGCGAGCACGCCCTGCCCATCAGGCAGTTTGGCACTCACATAGATGTAGGGTGAATTCTTGATCTTTACGAACAGGATATCGGACTTCTGATCCAACTCCAAGAGGGTGTTGATGACCTCAGCTACCATCATGCAAAAGCCTCCTTGCGTGCAGCCAAGGCAGCTTTCTTAGAGGTGAAGTATCCTAGATAAATTTTGTGTTGGGGCCGTGCTGGATCAGGCACAGTAGCACGGTAAAGTTTTCTCTGTTTATCAAAGAATACACCATCTCCACGTTGACCTCTTCGAGCAATGTCTGCTGCATGCTCTTTGGTTGATACACGTACAAGACGACATGCTCGATTATCACTCTTGATGCCTTTGTGATTAACCTCGCGTAAACCTAAAGGATTGGGAATAAATGCTGTGGCTACTAACAAGTGTACTTTTTTTGTGTACTTTTTTGTGTGCCTCACTAGTGTGACTTTAGCATATCCCCAACCATCCAGAGAAGAACGTAATATTCTTCCAACTAGTGCTCCTGCACTTTTCTTGATACGCTTCACTCTACCAAAATTGCTTACAGCATAAGCATCGAAGTCTTCAATGACTTTCCAGACTTCTTTCATGTTTCCTCCATCGGAATTTTTCTTATCTTCAAAGCTTCTCTGTTGGCTTTGGCTTCCATTTTAATTCTCTCCTTCTCAGCAGCGCGCTCCAACTTCAGTTTCGCCTTGGCTTCATCACGTTCCACCTTCGCACGCATCTTCTCGATTTCCTTTTGCTGCGCTCGCTGGATCTTCTTTGCTTCTCGCACAGCAGCTTTCATTTCTTTCACGCGATCATTGACTGAGTTCACCAGCTTGGTGAGCCTGAGGCACGCCAGGAATCCAGCGAAGTCTTCTGGGTAAGTTTCAGGTCCCAGATACCAAGGCTCGAATTTTCCGGCCTCCTCTTCGTTCTTTCCAAGACGCAGAATCCAGCGATCATCAATCGGTTCTAAAAATTCCTCAACTTCCGCTCCGAGGTATGCGGCGGTCTGGAAGAGGTACTCGATGTAAAGGTAGTTTGAAGATTTCCAGTCGATCAACGATCTGTGATTCTTGAAGGGCTTCGCACAGCAGCTGAGATCATCACAGGAGTCGCAAATTGCAAGTCCATCTAGGGTGCCTGCGTATTCGTACTCTTTGCTGTAGATCTTAGTTTCAGTTTTGATCCAGCGTACGTTGTGACGACTCATCCAATCGAAGCCTGCACACGCGCATGCTCTGGCCTTTTCGTCTTCCGGCAAGTTGATTAGCACCCGTACGATGTGCTCGGGATCATGATCCAGCGCATGCTGAATTGATTCTTCGAGACACTTATGCGCGAGATGGCCAATGTCCCCAGCTTCAATTAGGATGTCTTTCGGGGCTGTTTTTGCCTTCATCATCAGCGTCGTGAAGTCTGCCAAACTTAACGGAGCCAACATCAGCGGGTTGTCTGCTGCCAGAGGGATCAAACGTATGGCTTTCTCTGCTACTTTCTTTGCAGCCCATGGGGTCAGTGCCACAGAGCGATCAATGATGTGGCACGTATTGGTGACGCCTAGTTGCTCAACAAGGTTGCCAAGTTCCATGACACGGTAGTACTTATGATCCGAGACATTGAACCTCAGCTCGACTGTCTTGTTGTAAAACCAGTATGACTCTGTGAGCGTGGAGAATTTCTCCATGAACGCTCCGAATGCGTTTGGCGCATTCGACATGAGCAGGTTGGCCTGGGGAGTGTCATCATCGCACTCAGGACAGCCACCAAACCTGCCCAAAAAAGTTTGCATCGTTCCCACTATTGTTCAGCGACCTCCTTGCAGTCCTTGCATGTAGCCGCAACGTGACTGTGTTTACAGATGTCCGGCGCACCGTTTTCGAAGACTACTTTCTTGTTGATCCCACCGATCACACCACTTGCACCATGCTCGCCCATGCCTTCCTCAACACGATAGTCATGCAAGTATCCCACGAGATAGTTGCAAGCTTCGCGCTTCTGGAAAATTGGAGACCTGAAATCTTCTCCAACAGCCTCTTCAGTAGTGACACGGCGTATGACGTTGCGCACGATTGTTTCGCCAGGGAGAACTTCGACAGGATAATATTCTTTGCCTTCAGAGAACGCGACGTTTCGAGCAGTGTCATCATCTTCTCGAATGTCTTGATCCCAGACATTCAATTCACGTATGGGCGTTCCGAAGAACACTCCCACTGGTACCCCTATGTCCGAATTGTGAGCAGATAGATTGTCGGTTCTCATCGTTTCTCCTTGGCCTTGCGGGCATTGACAGCTCTGTGTTGATCAGCTTTCAGTTCTGGCGCAAACTGGGGAGCAACCCAATCATAGTACCAGTCTGCTACATCGCGGGCGGATTCTTGCAAACGCTTGCGATCTTCAGGGCGAATATCTTTGCATTTGGCCAGGGCTTTCACGCTTTCACGCATAGGATTATGCTCGCTCACAATGTTTTTGAGAGCTTGCTCCATGGCGGAAACCATCTTGCGCGTAGGCGCGTAGTTGGCTTCTATTCGCCGTGCTTCCTCTTCTGCATGAACCTTGGCCACTCGCTCATTGATCTCGGCCATACGCAGCTTGTTCTCCTCTGCATATTCCTCAGCGCGCTCCGCAGCTTCCTTTTGCTGTTCCATCAAACGCTTGGCTTCGCGTTGATTTTTATCTTTGCGCGCTGCAGCTAGCTTGCGCCGAAGAGTTTTGTCTTCCTCTTCAATACGCTTGGCTTCAGCTGCGGTTTCCCGCTGGAGCTTTATGCTCGCTTCTTGTTCCTTGGCGATCTTGGCTCTGTAAGCCTTCTCACCAAGAAGGTTCTGCTCGACGTGCTTCTTGATACCAGTAGTCAGAACCAGCAGCTCATTGGTAGTGATGGGCTTGGGTGCGCCAGTCTTGTCTTTCGTCACCAGCATCTTGTCTGAGAAGTGTCCTATCTCTTTCAAGTGTAGAGCATTCAAGGCCGCTGTAATGGCATCAGAGGCTTGATCTCTGCCCGTGCTACGCTTTTCTGTGCGCCCCAAGAAGGCTGCTATGTTGAATGCAGTATAAGGTATCCGCACGGAAGTTCCGTGCGCATCAACTCCGGGTACATATGAGGGGGCATAGCGAATTTGCTGAATGTTGGTCTTTGGATTAAGCTCAAAAGGCGGAATTTGACCTTCGGCCAGGGCTTGGACTACGGCCTTCACTGACTCAATCAAAGACGCAGGACTAGACGCATAGACCTCGCGGTTCTCATTGTCCATGATTTTAATCATCATGGCATCATCGAGGTCCTTAACGATAAAGTCTGCTTCAGTGACACCCGCTTCTATTGCAGCACGGCAACGATGTTCACCATAGGCGCGCTCATACTTCCCATCCTTGTTTTTGCGCACCACCACGTTGTCCCAGAAGCCTGTAGCATTGATAGAATCCTTCAGCTCGGCAATCTTCTCGGGCAGGGGAGGGTTGCCCTTCAGATCGCGGAATGGATTTGGGAGAACATCTCGGATCTTCAGTTTCACGCTTGCTCCTTTTTCTTCGCGGCTTTGTCTAGACGTTTGACGTTGCGTTTGACGATAGCTTTGGCTTGTTCGATGAGGAAATTCAAAGGCAGACCAGCGAGGTAGCTGGGTACGTTGTCAGGCGTAACACATCCTTTGTGAATGAGTTGGGCCCACATATTGCCTACACCCATCTTGGCACCTTTGACTTTGAACTCGATCCCCTCGTGCGTGAGCGTAACGATTATGGGCAATTCCACACCATACACCTTTATTACGCGTTTGAGTTTCTTTCCCTCTGCAATCGTTGCTGGCATTCTCGGTCCCTCCTGCAGGCTCTGCAGCTTTGGTGTCCACCCCACACGTACGCATCTGCCAACGAGTGGCCACGCTTACAATGTGTGCGTTTACGTTGATTGATTCGTTGCTGGGATCTCGTTGCCCACCAGATGTTGCCGGGTTCGTAATGCCCGGCTCATGTCGATTCTCCATTCTATTTATTATACAACAACTTGGGCCTGCTTGTCAAGGTAGTGCTACTCATCAAAACCTTCCAAGCTCTCGATGACTTCGTACTCCGTGCGCCGATCCTTCAGGTCAACTTTGGGGTTATCCTCAGGATCAGGGTTGATAGTGGGAACAGCTTGGGATGCACGGCGCGCCCATCGCTCTACCTCAGGGGTGGCTTTCTGCACCACCCCATCAACGATTAGGTATTTCATAAGCCTCCACTTGTGCAATGTCACTACCGGCCACAGGCTCGGTGAGTCTCACAATTCAAGCAGGCGAACTCACCAAACATTTTGCGCGCTGCTTTGTCATAGGCTCGGGCTGCATCCCGCTTGTTTGAAAAGAAGCCTAGAGGTAGCATGATCTGCGCCCGCCATTTCGAGCCTTTTTTGCTGACACCTTTGAGGCCAGATTTGTTTCTTGTAGACACTCTGCAGTTCTGTGCGTTTTGAGCAGCGTTTGCCTTTCTCAAGTTGGTTCTCCAATTGTGAAGTCCATTGTGATCCTTGTGATCCACCCTTGTTTCAGGATCGGTCACCCTGAGTAAAAAGCGGTGCATCTTCATCACACCCTGCTTCTTGCTGCCATGCTTGCGAGGAGTCTTTCTTTCGGCATAAACATTGAGCAGAGAGCCATCTTTTCTGTATTTTTTCTGAGCATACCACTTAAACTGGGATACGCGCTGGTAATCCTCGTTGTCTACCAGTGCTACGTATCCTTGCGTCAACTTCACTTCCTTCATTGCATTTTCTCCAGCAGCTGAGCGTATGTGTTGTACTCTTTTTGGAGTCTTGGGTGCTCAGTAGCTACAAACCTACAGTACGCCATAGCCTGTACGCGATCTCCATTAAATCTCGCCAAGATCGCTTTCAGAGAAGGTTCCATTCTCTTCCTCCTTTGGGTAGTCCTCCGGTTCAGGAGGAGGTTCTTCACATTTGGG
>Ga0187874_10003775_pt1 | contig 10416 bp, 6 predicted proteins | sample June2016WEW_16_1_3_FD_132993 | JGI IMG/M metagenome (GOLD analysis project Ga0187874, IMG submission 132993) | Peatland microbial communities from SPRUCE experiment site at the Marcell Experimental Forest, Minnesota, USA - June2016WEW_16_150 | ecosystem: Environmental > Terrestrial > Soil >... | reverse complement strand
CCCGCTTGGGCCGCAATTGGGTGCCGATTTCCGCAAGCAACGAGGGAATGCCTTCACCCGTCGTCGCCGAAATCGCCACCGCGAGCGGATGATTTTCCTGCAACCGGTTCAACACGCCGTTCGCCCCGTTCCCGCCGCCACCCGCGCCGTTTCCCTCAAAGTTAAGCCGGTCCAATTTATTGAGGACCATGATGGTCGGCTTTCCGCCCGCGCCGATTTCAGCAAGCACGACATTCACGGCCTGAATCTGTTCCTCCACCTGCGGATGGCTGAGATCCACAACGTGCAGCAGCAAATCCGCCTGCACGACCTCCTCCAGCGTGGCCTTGAACGCCTCGACCAAACCATGCGGCAGCTTGCGGATGAAACCGACCGTGTCCGTCAGCAACACATTCTGGTTGGTAGGCAGGCGCAGACGGCGCGTGGCCGGGTCCAGCGTGGCGAACAGAATGTCCTTCACCAGAACGTTCGAACCGGTGAGCGCGTTAAGCAGCGTGGATTTCCCCGCGTTGGTGTAACCGACGATGGACGCGAGCGGCCAGTTGTTGCGCTGGCGCGCGCTGCGCTGGATGCCGCGCTGCTGGCGGACCATTTCGAGTTCGCGTGAAATCCGGGCGATGCGATCCTGCACCCGGCGGCGGTCGGTTTCCAACTGCATTTCGCCTTCGCCGCCGCGCATGCCGATGCCACCTCTCTGTCGCGAGAGGTGGCCCCAGAACCGTGTCAGCCGGGGCAGCAGATGCTGGAGCTGCGCCAGTTCAATCTGCAGTTTGCCTTCGCGCGTCCGGGCGCGCTGCGCGAAGATGTCCAGAATCAGCGACGTGCGGTCGAGGATTTTGCAGTTGAAAATCTCTTCGAGCGTGCGGCTTTGCGCCGGCGACAATTCGTCGTCGAAGATGACGGTGTCCACCTCATGGCACCGGCAGAATCCGGCGAATTCCTCCGCCTTGCCCTTGCCAATGAACGTGGCGGGCGCCGGCGCGTCCAGCTTTTGCAGACCGTCGCCGACGACTTCACCGCCGGCGGTGGCGGCCAGTTCGGCCAGTTCGGCGAGCGAATCCCGCAGGTCCGGGCGGCGGCGCGATTTGAATTCGGCGCCGACGATAAAGACCCGTTCGGGTCGAGTGTTTCTGGTTTCGATGAGCGCTTTCAATGTCTTACACCCTCATCATAGCACAAACCGTGGCCGAAAATCCAGAACACACCAAAGCCGCGCTTTACGGTTTGCGGCTGCAATCCTCCGCCGGAATGCAGGCTGGTTCCGGCGGATTTTCACTTTTGCCCTCCGACAACGACTTCATTCCGGCTTGCGCTCGAGGTCCGCACCTGCGACAATTCAGCGGCGCGGGCGATGCAACAGCAAAATTATCCCAAACATTATTGCGGCGTGTTCGGCATTTTCGGTCATCCGAATGCCGCCGAACTCACCTACTACGGTCTTTATGCGCTGCAACATCGCGGCCAGGAAAGCGCCGGCATCGTCACCTGCCACGAGGGAAAATTTTTCAAACACCACGGCATGGGACTCGTCTCGCAGGTTTTTAATCCGAAAATCCTGCACGAGCTCGTCGGCAACCTGGCCGTCGGCCACACGCGCTATTCCACCACTGGCACGTCCAATCTCCGCAACGCCCAGCCGCTCACGGTGGATTGCACGCGCGGGCAAATCGCCGTCGCCCACAACGGCAATCTTACCAACGCCGCCCAGCTCAAGGACGAACTTGAAGAGCACGGGCTGGTCTTCCAGACGAGCGTGGACAGCGAAATCATCATCATGATGTTCGCGCAGCCGTCGCTCAACGGCGTGGAAAACACCCTCGTGCAAACGCTCCGCCGCATCGAAGGCGCCTATTCGCTGGTTATCATGACGGAAAAGGAGTTGATCGGTGCCCGCGACCCCCACGGCTTTCGTCCCCTCGCCCTCGGACGCGTGGACGGCGCATGGGTGCTGGCCAGTGAATCCGTCGCGTTTGACCAGATTCACGCCCAGTTTGTCCGTGATGTTGCGCCGGGTGAAATCGTCGTCATCAATGAAAAGGGACTGGTCAGCCTGCAGGCGTTTCCCGAGCACACGCGGCGTGCGTTCTGCATGTTCGAGTACGTTTATTTTGCGCGTCCGGACAGCACGATTGGTGGCCGCAGCGTCTATGAAATCCGCAAGGAAATGGGCCGGCAACTCGCGCGCGAACATCCGGTGAAGGCTGACCTGGTGATTCCGGTGCCGGACAGCGGCGTGTGCGCGGCGCTGGGCTATTCGGAGCAATCCGGCGTGCCGTTCGAGATGGCGTTCGTCCGCAACCACTACGTCGGACGCAGCTTCCTGCAACCGTCGCAGCTCATTCGCGATTTCGACGTGCGGGTGAAATTGAACTTGATTGCGTCGCTCGTGAAGGGCAAACGCGTCGTCAGCGTGGACGATTCCATCGTGCGCGGCACCACCTGCAAGGCGCGTGTCAAGACGCTCAAGGAAGCCGGCGCGAAAGAGGTCCACGTAATGGTGAGTTGCCCGCCGCACATGAACCCGTGCGTGTATGGCATTGATTTCCCCGACCGCAGCAAATTAATGGCAGCCAATCACAGCGTGGCCGAAATCCGCCGCTACCTGAATGCCGATTCGCTGCATTATCTTTCGCAGGACGGCATGGTCAAGGCCACCGGCCTGCCGGCGGAATCGTTCTGCATGGCCTGTTACGACGGAAATTATCCGGTGCCTTACGACCCGGTGCTGGACAAGCACATCATTGAACGCCGCCAGCGCCAGGCGCAAACTCTCGGCGAAGCCGCCGCCCGGGACAGCGAACAAATCAAACTGCTGCAGGTTTAGCCAAAGATTGAATCAAGACCGGTCTGTGAACATGCAAACCCTTCCGCCTGCGCGACTTGCCGCCTTCATTGACCACACGATTTTGAAGGCCGACGCCACCGCCAGGGACATCGAGAAACTTTGTGCCGAGGCGCGCGAACACAAATTTTACAGCGTTTGCGTCAATGGCTCGCGCGTCGCCCAAGCGCGGCATTTGCTGGAAGGGACGGACATCAAGGTCACCAGTGTCGTGGGTTTTCCACTCGGCGCGATGTCGGCGGATGCGAAACGTTTTGAAACCGAGGCGGCCATTGACGACGGCGCGCAGGAAATTGATGTCGTCCTCAATGTCGGGCGGCTTAAGGACGGCGATGACAAATACGTTTTGCGTGAACTCATGGATGTCGTCGAAGCCGCCGATGAACGACCGGTGAAAGTCATTCTGGAAACGTGCCTGCTGACGGCGGAAGAAAAAATCCAGGCCTGCAAACTGGTCGTCGAAAGCGGCGCGCACTTTGTCAAAACCTCCACCGGCTTCGGCGCCGGTGGCGCGACAATCGCTGATGTAAAATTGATGCGCGAATCCGTCGGCCCGAAGTTTGGGGTCAAGGCCTCCGGCGGCATACGTGACACCAAAACCGCCTTGGCTATGATTGAAGCGGGCGCCACGCGTCTCGGCACTTCAGCCAGCGTGGCCATCGTCAAGGGCCTGGCAGGGAACACGTCCGGATCGTATTGAATTCAAAAATTCCGAGCCGCCCCATCGGCAGCGGCTTGGTCTTGCGTTCCGATTGATGCGTCAAGGTGATGAACAATTCGTGCGTTGGTGAAAAACAAGGCTGGTGTTTATTTCGTTGGAACCGAATTTGCCCACTCCCTCACCTTTTTCATCGTTTCCTCGCGTTGTTCGGGGCGCATGTAAATAGGCTGCATCCGGTTTTCCCATCCGAGCAGGACAGCAATAGTCATTGCTGCCCGGTCACAAACTCTCCATTCCGGACCGGGCAATGGCCGGGAATACTCAATCGGTGTGGTGTCATCCAACAACGGAACGAGATCGCGAACGTGATTGGTTGACGAGATGGCACACAAAGTGACCATTGCCTTTTCCCTCACATAACTGTCAATCTGCTTATCCAAGGCTGTGGCCAGCAACGAGCCGCTAAAGCGTTCGGGAGCAAGTTTCGCCAAAGCGCGAGTAGCTTGGTCATCGTAATCCGTTCCGCGAAGTTTGAACAAATCGTCTGCTGCCGGCGTGTATCCCAAATCGCCAAGCGCCTCGATCAAAGCGGTTGTTAGGTCGTAATGATGAGTCGGGAGATTGAATGGCCTTGGCGGGAGCCGCATGGTCGCCATTCGTTTGGCATTGGCACTCACTTCGCGCCCGGTCCGGATGCGCAGTTCAAGATTTTCCGAGTCGAGCAAGTTTCCTAAGCCGGGGTGGGTTCCACCCACAGGCCTGTAAATTCTTGCCCGTTCAATGGTGATTGCCTCCGCTTGTTGTTGTTGTGTTTCCGGCGACAAGGGGGGTGATTGCAAACTGATTTCGAGATAGTTCATCAACGTCGGCGCCATGTTCGTAGCACCGAGGCGAGCCAGCGAACGCACGGCAGCGGCAGCAACGTATTGGTTGGTATCTCTCAAGCCGCCGGAGAGGACGGTAATCGGCGGTTCCTCTTTCCATCGCGCGTTCCCGATGGCTAACATGGCCTGCCAGCGAACGCCAGCGTCCGGACTCTGCGATGCATTCACCAGCGCTTTGCAAGTAGCTTCCGTTTGTTGCGGCATGCTGCCCAACAACACGCAATACAGGCGGCGGGCGCGGATTGGCTGGCTGTCAAAACCCGAAATCAATGTAGCCGCATCCAATTTCTCAGGTCGTTGCAAAAGAATCTGGGCAGTGAAATCTGAAAGAAGTGTGTCCGGCGATGCCAACAGGCGGATGAGTTGTTTTTGATACGGCTCCCACTGTAATCGTTCGATGATTTCAGCAATACCGACGGTGACATCTTCGTCCGAATTTGTGCTCTCGGCTATCAAATTGATCAAGTCGGGCAACTCCTTGTCTGTCACCCTTGCCCCCAGGTTCCCCAATATGTCCTCGAGATTGTCGTAATTTATCTGTTGTCCCAGAACAGCGCGAAGTTCCTTCATACATTCAGCCGCTGATTTCTCCGCATAAAAACTTTTCGTAAACGGCGGCGCCGGCGGCGTCTGGCCCTTCGAAATCAGTTCGCGCCACGATTCATCATCCAATAACTGGTTATTGGGTCGGACAAACTCCCGATACGTCAACACCGCCCCGCGATAAAGTTGAAGTGAATTTCCGGTCGGAACGATGACGTAAAGCGCCTGCGGCCTGGCCAGTCCAGCATACAAAATGGAATCCTGCAGCGGATTGGAGTAAACCCGAGTCACAATCGGGAAATCGTCCCTTGGCACCTCGTAGGAATTTCCGTAATAAAAATGAAAACCGGCCAACGTGACTCCGTAATTTTCAATCCATTTGGCATCGTCTTCCGTCAACGTCTGGCCGTTTAGGGACTTCTTCGCCAATTCGGCGAGCCGGTCGCAAACCGGCGCAAAATCATTGATCAAGCGGGCGATGTCTTGACGGCAATCAAAGAACATTTTGAGTGTTTCTATGTCCGCCTCGTTCGTTGCTCCGTTTTCCGCGCAATGCCGTGCCAAATCGTCCAATTCCTTTTCAAGTTTTTTGTAGGCGTCACGCGACCCGGTCTGCTCCAACTCGGCTCGATGCTTTTCGAAGTAACGATTTTGGAATTGGCCGAGTTGCTCCAGTTGGCCGGAAATTCTCTCAAAGTTTTTCTTCATCTTCTCAAATTCCTTTTCATTCCTGACACTTGATGCCTTGTGAGACAAGGCAAACAACTCCGACAACTCACTGGCTGCGGTTTTGGGATCAAATTGTTTCTCAAGGCCCGCCTTTACAAAAGCCCCCGCCGTCCGCCGCGTCAGTTTTGCCAAACCAGTGAAGAATTCGGGATAAGGCGCAACCATGCCCATTGGCGGCTCGATGATGCCCATGTATTCCACCGTCAGCTTGGTGTGCAGTGCCCACGTGTGCCGCTGTTCGGCCCAAGCCCCCAGTTGGGTCCAGAGTTGCAGGTCGCTCCAAGCATCGCTCCGGAGCGCCGCCGGCGCTTTTGCTGGCAGCGGTTTTTGGAGTGTGGCCAGCAATTGCATCGCCTCGCCATGCAGCGAGTCCGGCATTGGTCCACAATCCACCTTCAAAATGAGGTCACCTACCTTTTTCCCGAACTCGCTTTGCACCGCCCGAACGGCAGCAGGAGAACGCAAGACCGGCGAGGCGGCTAGAAAATCCAATCCCGACGGATACATCCGGCCCGGGATTTTTGGGTCCACCGTGTTGTGAAAACAAACGGCGCAAGGCAGACGTCGCGGCGGCAGCAAACGGAAACCCCGGGTTTGTTTCCCAAATTCCATATATTGCTCCGGCGACAGCAACTGATCGCTAACCCGCGGCGATGGCAATTGCGCCCGCAGTTTCTTTTGAATTTCGGCTATTTGCTGATCCGCCGCCAAACCTTCCAAGAGGTTTGTTCCGATGACAGTTTTTGCCACTTCAGCATATTCCGGAATCGTGCCATCTTCCGCAGAAGCCAGAAAAGCGTCATAGGGATTGGACAACTGTTTCCATAAATCCAGCAGTTCCGGCTGACTGTTGACCAGCATTGCCAGGGAAACGGCCAGTTGCGTCTCGCGTGGGTTTGCCAGACGGAACACGACACTGGCATACCATTGGCGGGCGGCGAAATAATCACTTAACTCAGGCGATTGGGTGTAAAAACTTTGGGCGCGAAATTGGAGTGGAGACAGGCTGAACCCGATGGGCACTGCAACCGGCTTTGTGCCGGCGCTCAATGCGTCCGCGATGCGTTTATCCTCACCGGTCAGCGATTGACGGTAAGCTTTGTCCTGCAACGCCAGCCCGACGGACGCAAACAACACCAAGTCAGGCCCGACTTTCCGTTCGGTAACGACGCTCAAAAGCTGGCGCGAGAATTTGTGCAGCCGTTGAGCTTGCACCTCTTCCATTTGCTTCACCCCTTCTTCCAGCAGGACGTGATAGGTATGCCAGGCGGAATCCGTGGTAATGAACGACGGCAGAGACCGTCCCATTGTATTTGTCTGTGACGCCTCCTCAACTTGAGGACTTTTGATGTAAGCCTCAAAAATCTGTTTGAACGACGGATCCGCAACGACAAATCCGTTTTTGCGGAGAAGCTCCTTTGCCGCTACCGAACCTTGAAACGCTTCCATGTCCTTGACGCCGCTCAGATCGTAAGCAGCATGGGAAGCTGTGGTTGCCAGGAAATACAGGCCGGTTGCGGCCACGAGAAGCAAAACCGAAGAATAATGCCATCTCTTCATGCCGCGCAACGTAACAAGAATGCTTTTTGGCAACTAGTGGCAAATTTGGGTTGGTCCAGCAATTCTCTGCTTGGGCCAAACTTAATAGGTTCCGTGCAAATCTAGGCTGGCGGTGCTGATTTCAGTTCCCCGCCACTTCCGGCGGGCCTTTGCCGCCGTTCAACAAGAACAAAACGGCCATGCGCACCGCCAGGCCGTTGGTCACCTGCTCCAAAATCACCGACCGCGCGCCATCGGCAATTTCACTGTCAATTTCCACACCGCGATTGATTGGGCCGGGATGCATGATGAGCGCGTCGGGTTTGGTTTTGGCGAGCCGGGCCTGGTTGAGGCCAAAGAGCTGCGTGTATTCGCCGATGCTGGGGAACATCGTCTTGCGCTGGCGTTCGTGCTGGATACGGAGGAGATTGATGATGTCCGCGTCACGGATGGCTTCATCTACGTCGTATGTCACGCGGCAGCCCATTTGCTCGAATGTTTTAGGCACCAGCGTGGCCGGGCCGCAGAGCGTCACCTTCGCGCCGAGTTTCGTGAGCGCCCAGATGTCCGAGCGCGCCACGCGGCTGTAAAGGATGTCGCCGAGAATCGTCACGTTCAGTCCGGCGATTTTTCCCTTTTTCTCCCGAATCGTGAACGCGTCGAGCAACGCCTGCGTGGGATGCTCGTGCGCGCCGTCGCCCGCGTTGATGACGTGGGCGCCGAGCACGCGCGACAGAAAATGCGGCGCACCCGACGCGCTGTGGCGGATGACGATGAAATCGGCGTTGAGGGCCTCCAAGTTCCGCGCCGTGTCCTTGAGTGTCTCGCCTTTTTTGAATGACGAGGCCTCGGCGGAAAAATTGATGATGTCGGCGGACAGGCGTTGCTCGGCCAGTTCAAAGCTGATGCGCGTCCGCGTGGACGGCTCGACGAACAGGTTCACGACGGTTTTGCCGCGCAACGCGGGGACTTTTTTGATGGTGCGCTTGCCGACAGCCTTGAAGGCGCGCGCAGTGTCGAGCGCGGTCTGGATTTCCTCCGCCGTGAGCGATTCAATGTCGAGCAAATGTTTGCGGTACCAGGTCATGTCAGTAATTCCCAATGACTAAATCCGAATGACGAAGGAGTGATGAATGCCAAATGCTCAAATTGGTCATTCGGAAATTGGGATATTCTTTAGTCATTATGGTTTAGTCATTCGTCATTTTTCCAAAATCACCTCGTCGCGGGGTGCGTCCGCTTCAACGAGGCGCAGGGAGACTTTCTCTTCCAGCGCCGTCGGCACATTTTTGCCGACAAAATCCGCCTTGATGGGCAGTTCGCGATGGCCACGGTCCACCAGCACCGCCAGTTGAATTTTCCGGGGTCGGCCAAAATCGTTGAGCGCGTCCATCGCGGCGCGGATGGTGCGGCCGCTGAACAGCACGTCGTCCACGAGCACGACGGTTTTGCCGGTCACGTCGAAGGGAATGACCGTGGGATGGATTTTCGGCGCGGCGCGCTGGTCCAAATCATCGCGATGCATGCTCACATCGAGCGTGCCGACGGGCACGGGCTGCTTCCAGATTTCCGATAAAATGTTGCCCAGCCGCCGCGCGAGCGGCACCCCGCCCGTGGGAATGCCGACGAGCACGACCTCCGCGCTGACTTCATTGCGCTCGGCAATTTCGTGCGCGATGCGCGTCAGCGCGCGTTGCATCGCGACGGTGTCGAGGATGACGGTGGTTTCAGGCATTAAAGCAAGTTGAGGGTTGAGGGTTGAGAGTTGAGCGTGTGCTTGTCCTCGTGCTCGAAAGTTCAAAAATCGAGGACGAAAACGAAAAGGAGCAAGCGAACAATTGGGAAAATAAAATTGCGAACCCGCTCCGACCTGATGCGGAGCCGATTCGCGTTGCGCGTTTCGTTTTCATTTTCCCTTCGCCGCCTCGCGGGGCGGCGTTAAAGGAACATCTGTTTAGTTGGCGGCGGTCTGACGGGCTTTGCGCCAGTTGGCGCGGTGCTTGACGATCCAATCCGTCAGCGCCTGCTCAAAGCCGATGTCATGCCCGGCCTTTTCGGACTCGAGCCATTTGTGCCGAAGGATTTCGTCGCGTTCGGCCTGGAACTCGCGGTAGAGCGAGGAGTTCTTCAGCAAATCACTCGCCGTTGTGATGTCTTTCATAGCGTCTGACATGCTTCCAAATATAAAATTCACACCTTAAACTTAAATCCGGCCTGAAAAATTAGCAATCGAAATCTGCATTGCTAACAGCCTATAAATAAACAGGTTGCGAATAGTTCAAGCCAGCTTTTCCCGCAGCGCGTCCGCAATTTGAATGAAAGCTTTTCCCGCCGGATGATTCGGTGCTGACACCACAATCGGCACGCCCCGGTCACCCGCTTCCCGGATTTCCGTGAAGATCGGCACTTCGCCAAGGAAGGCAAGGTTCTGCCGCGCAGCTTCCCCCTTGCCGCCGCCGTGACCAAAAATTTCCACACGCTCACCGTTCGGCGCCGTGAAGTAACTCATATTCTCTACGATGCCGAGGACCGGCACGTTCACCTTGTTGAACATCGCGATGCCTTTGCGCACGACCCCGAGCGCTGCCTCCTGCGGCGTGGTCACGATGAGGCCGCCATCCAGCGGCACGGTTTGGCACAGCGAGAGTTGCGCGTCGCCCGTGCCTGGCGGCAAATCCACCAGCAGGAAATCCAACCCGCCCCACTCGACCGCAAACAGAAATTGCTGGATGGTCTTGGTGATCATCGGTCCGCGCCAGATCACCGGCTGCGCGTCCGTGAGCAGCAAACCGATGCTCATCACCTTCACGCCGTGCGCCATGAGCGGAACCAGCCGCTCGTCTTCACTGACCGTCGGGCGCTCGTGAACGCCCATCATCAATGGAATGCTCGGACCGTAAATGTCGCAATCCAGCAGGCCGACCTGCGCGCCAAGGTGTTTCAGCGCGCAAGCGACGTTCGCGGACACCGTGGATTTCCCGACGCCGCCTTTCCCGCTGGCGACGGCGATGACGCGCTTCACGCCGGGCACACGGGTTTGATTCGCCCACGGACTCGGTCCGCTTTCCGGTCCGCTGGCGGGCTGCCGCACTTCCACACGAACGTGCTTCATGCCGGATAACGCCTTCAAACCGCGCTCGGCTTCTTCTTTGATTTGCCGCGCGACGTCGGCATTGGGCGAGGTCAATTGCATCGAAACGCTCACCGCGTCGTTGGTG
>Ga0187874_10003774_pt1 | contig 10423 bp, 8 predicted proteins | sample June2016WEW_16_1_3_FD_132993 | JGI IMG/M metagenome (GOLD analysis project Ga0187874, IMG submission 132993) | Peatland microbial communities from SPRUCE experiment site at the Marcell Experimental Forest, Minnesota, USA - June2016WEW_16_150 | ecosystem: Environmental > Terrestrial > Soil >... | reverse complement strand
GACTCCATGCAGGATGAGGCCATCCTCAACGGCGACTACGTGCTGGTGGAGAAACTGAAGACGGCGCACAACGGAGACATCGTAGTGGCCCTGGTCGAGCAAAGTGACGCCACGCTGAAACGTTTTTACCGCGAAGGCGATAACATCCGGCTGCAGCCTTCGAATGTGACGATGAAGCCGATCATCGTGCCGGCAGCTTCGGTGGAAGTGCAGGGGCGGGTGATTGGGGTGCTGAGGAAGTACTAGGAACGCTTCTAGCTACTAGCTTCTTGCTCGATCCCAACGCTGTTCGACGAAAAAACATAACTCACGCTGCCTCTCGGTCACCAAAGACCCCGATTGATGAGTCCGCTTCTTCAACTCACCTCCGTCCAGGCTCGCCGAGTCTGGCTGCATGCCCAGCGCCTGGACACAACCGAACCTTTCGGCTCCGGCCCGAAGGCCACGCCGGCAGCGGTGGCGCACCTGGGCTACTTGCAGATTGACACCATCTACGTCATCGAGCGCAGCCATCATCACATCCTCTACACGCGCATCCCTACGTATCGGCGCGAGCATCTCCATCAGGCACAGAGCATCGACAAGACCGTGTTCGAGTATTGGACGCACGCCCTATCGTACGTGCCCACGGAGACTCTGCGATTTTACGTGCGCGATATGCGCCAGGCACACCAGGATTGGCAGCGTCGAAACGGCTGGTTCGGCACGGTTTCAGATGCTGACCTGCGCCGGGTGCTGTCGCGCATCCGCAGGCATGGCGCACTCACCATCCGCGACATCGAGGACGAGCCGGTGGAAAAAGACTACGCGTGGGCCAGCCGCAAGCCTTCCAAGCGCGTTCTGGAGCTGGCCTTCTACAAGGGTCTGGTGACGATTAGTAAGCGGGCCGGAATGCTGAAGACTTATGAGCTGATGACTCGCCATTTCGGTTGGGACCGTCTGCCCCGCGCAGCTACAGAAAAGGAAACTTTGAACTACCTGCTGGATCGCGCCCTGCAATCGCAGGGGATCGTGAGTCTGGAATCGATCTGTCATCTGGACGCTCCACGCAAACCAGCGATGAGGCGTCTGGTGGAGTCGCGAGTCCGTCGAAAGGAGCTGATTCCTGTGCAACTGGAAGGAGCGGGCCAATCGCTGCACTGGGTCGGTCCGGATACCCTCGATGCCATTCCCGATGCCGCGCAGGAACAGGTTCATATCCTGTCGCCCTTCGACCCGCTGATCATCCAGCGCAAGCGACTGCGGCTCTTTTTCGATTACGAGTATCGCTTCGAAGCTTACGTTCCCAAGCACAAGCGGGTATTTGGGTATTTCTGTTGCCCAGTCCTGATCGGGGATCGGGTCGTTGCCGCCCTCGACCTCAAAACCGACCGGTCGCGGCAAAAACTTCTGGTGCAGCGCTGGAACTGGATCGGCCGGGGTGCCTCCCGCGCCCATCAGCAGCAGGTGGAAGACGCGTTGCACAAGTTCGAGTTATTTCAGTTGGGGCGAAGTTAGAGCGCGCGCTAGCCAGGCTGGCCCAGGTTAGAGTGTGAATCCCGCAAGATGAACCCGAGGGTACCCCTCGAGATTTGAGTGCTGGGATAGAGCTTAGCCCGGGCCAGACCCCCGCTAGCTGAACCAATCATGACGACTGCTTGCGCGTTCTTGAAGGGAATATCTGAAAAAATAAAACGCACGCGACTCGGAAGAGTCCGCGTGCGTTTGAACTTTAAGCTAGAAGCTAGAAGCAGCCTTACCCAACGTGCCGGTCGATCGCTTGCGCGATGGCATCTTTCGGCCGATATCCAACCAGCTGCTCTACTACCTGACCGCCTTTGAAGACCAGCAACGTAGGGATGCCGGTCACTTTGTAGCGCATCGGGGTGGAGCTGTTGGCGTCGACATCCATCTTGCCGACTTTCAGTTTGCCCTGGTAGTCCTTGGCGAGCTCGTCCACGATGGGAGCGAGGGCGCGGCAGGGGCCGCACCATGTTGCCCAGAAATCCACCAGCACGGGTGTATCTGACTTCAAAACATCCTGGTCGAAGTTTGCATCGGTGACTTCGACAATTCCATTGCCTGCCATTTTCGTTTCTCCTCGTTGTAACGTCGCGCTGTCGGCGGACGCTCCCATGTTTCGGAAACAACGAGCGGTCTAGCCGGTCCGGCGATCTATATCGAATAAGTGCATGCCCTCTCGGGCGCGCATCCATTATCGCACTTCCCTTTGATGCCGGGGAGTCGCGAAAGTCGCAAAAGCGACCTGCGGTCAAGATCGGCTCCTGAAGCACCGCACCTAGAAGATGAACTTGACAGCGGCCTGCATCAGACGAGGCGCTGCAGCGCTGACTACCTGCCCGAAGGTGGAGCTATTGATATTGCCGTTCACCGATGCCGGTCCGTAGAACTGGGCGTGGTTGAAGGCATTGAATCCCTCGAAACGGAACTGAAGAGACTTGGATTCGGTGAGCGGCAGACTCTTGATCAGCGCCATGTCGAAGTTATCGATGCCCGGTCCGTAGAAGAAACGGCGCTTGGCATTGCCGGGCTGACCGAGAGGCTGAAGACTGAAAAGGCCGGTATTGAAAAAGGGGTGGCCATTGCGAGGATTGTGGTTCAGTTCAAGCGCTCCGGGTGTGTACTGCGGCTCATCAACCCCGTAGTTGTTGACGCCATTCGGTTCGGTTCCCAGCAAAGAATTGTCGCCGTAGTTGTAAAGCGTGACGGGGAAACCTGTGCTGAAGCGCGTGATCCCGGAAATCGCCCAGCCTTGTGTCCATCGATTGGACGCACCAAAAAGGCGATCGAGAGGCAGTTGATAGTTGTAACTCACTACAAAATTCTGCTTCACATCAAAGGCAGACAAGGCTTTGCTGAGCGCTGGATGGATGGGATTGATTTCTTCGCCAAGATTGGAAGCCTGATCAAGCGATTTTCCGTAGGTGTAACCCCCAAGAATTTGCAGATGACCGCTGCTGTGGCGCAGGGTGACTTCGAGCGCGTTGTAATTGGAATTTCCGACGGTAGCCTGGTTGGTGTCACTGCCAAAATCAGCGCCCAACGGCCCGCGGGTTCCATTGATCTTCTGTCCTGAGGCCGTGATGTAGGTGTTGCCTTCGAGAAACGGGCCACAAGGAGTTTGTCCAGAGGCCAGGTTCGCCGGATTCATGAGCTGCAAGCAGAGCGCGGGATTGCCAGGATTCGCTTCCACGAGCGCGAGCAGTCGATGCCCCTGGCTGCCCACGTAACTGGTGCTGAGTACGGTATTCGAGGTCAGTTGGCGCTCCACCGAAAGCATGTGTTCCTCGGTGTAGGGGATCCGGTTGGTGGTGGGATATGCCGGGAGACCGCTGATGGGCTCGTACTGTGACCAATCAACGTTGGGGTCAGGATGGCTCGCCGAGGAGTCGAGCGGCGCCAGTTGGACCGGGAAATACTGGCTGCCCTTGCCGGTGGACGCGGAGACGAATGGTGTGGCGAACAACGGCGGCGTGGGACTGGTATAGGTAGTGCCGTAAGGCGCGTTCGCGCTGAGAACTCCAACCGTGAGAGCTTCGATGGCCGTGTAAAACATGCCGAAGCCGGCGCGCAGGCTGGTTTGGCCGGGCCCTCCAAGGATCTTGCCGAAAAGAGAATCCGAACTGGCACTGGGCGAGTAAACGAGGCCAACGCGTGGCGCGAAATCTTTGCTGCCCGGCGGAGCAAGCGTTCGGGGAACTCCGGGATCGGTTGGAAAAAGAATTCCTGCGGGAGCGGTGGGAAAGACCACGGACTGTTTGCCTGGCTCGAGGGTCGCGACCTGATTGTATTTTTCGTACCAGGGCTCGATGCGATCCCAGCGCAACCCGTAATTGAGCGTGAAGTTAGGACGCAGCCGCCAGCTATCCTGCGCGTAGAGACCGAGATATTTGTTGCGTCCATAAAAAGGCTGGAGCTGACTCTGGTTGTACTGCGTGGGAGCCCCGAGCAGGAAGTCAACGAAATCAGATCCGGTTTGGCTGCCATAGAACAGGAAACTACCGTTGAATTGAGCAATGGCATGAGTATTGACCTGGTCGAAATGAAATTCGACACCGGTCTTGATGGTGTGCGTACCCACGACTTTGGAAAAGTTGTCGAGCCATTGGAAGGTGTTGTTACTCTGCCGGAGCTGATTCGTGTTGGTTCCGATGGAGTAGTTGTTGAAGGCGACGTTCTCCACTCCTTCGGTTTGCGGCGAAAGGGGCACGATGCCGAGAGTGTTCGCTCCGACCTGGAAACCCTGAGACGCCAGGCTGACCCCGAGTCCGCCCTGGGGACGGCCGAGGTCGTTGGAATCGCGCAGATAGCTGAAACGGAATTCATTGACCGCGGTTGCGCTCAGAGTCTTGGTGTCGCCCAGGTTGAACAACTGAGCGCGGCCAAGATTCAGCGCGTTGAAGCCCGGCACATTGGCTCCGCCCTGCGCCGTGGGATAAGGATTGTTCTGCGTAAAATTGTCGAGAAAATAATAAGTCGAGATGAGACCCCATCGTGTATTGGCATCGAGGCGAGCAGCACCCTTGTTGTCATGGAGCGTCTCGTTATAAGCCGAGGTGGAAAAAACATTGCCGGGCTGGTTCGGCGAAGGAATGTATTGCAACAATTGCTGCGCCGGAGCCGACCACTTACGGGTGGGGATTTGCAATGTGGGAAGAACACATGCGGTGGTACTGCTGGCGGAATAATTTGTATTCGTGCAGCCAGAGAAATAGTACGGCTCACCCACGGAGACTGGGTTACCAAGATTGTTCGAGAGTACGCCTGCCCATGCGGGACCGCTGACCGCCGTATCCAGGGAACGTGCCAAGTCTGAGAGGTTGCCTGACCGGTCTTGTGCCGACGGCACGGAAATCAGTCCGGTGTCAACGCCTTCGGTCTGCCGCGTCCCTTGATAATCAGAGTAGAAGAAAATTTTATTTCGTCTGACTGGCCCGCCGAGAGTTCCACCGAATTGGTTCTGGTCAAAAGATCCGCGGGTGGGAGAAAAGTAATTGCGGGCGTCCAGGTTGGTATTACGCAGAAATTCAAAAACGTCGCCGTGAAATGCATTGCTGCCGGACTTGGTGATGACGTTGATCTGGCCGCCACTGTATTCGCCATATTCGGCATCGAAATTGTTGGTGAGAATCCTGAACTCGGAGATCGAGTCCAGATTGGGGATAATGGCGGTGCCCATATTCACGTCCTCTTCGACATCGCTGCCATTCACCATGAAGCTGTTGGCGAACTCGCGCTGGCCGTTAATGGAAATGTTGCCTGAATTCAAGTCGCCTGAGGGTGAGAAGGCGCTGGCACCCACATCCTGAACGGTGCTGGAGGTGATGGAGGTAGCCGGGGCGACGCCGGATTGAAGCGCGAGCAGATCGGTATAGCTGCGGCCATTCAGAGGAACGCCGGTCATGGTCGAGCCGGCAATCACCTCACCCATCTGAGAACTGGAAGTTTCCACATGGGCCGCGTTGTCGGTAACCGTGATGGCATCGTTTCTTTGCCCGACTTGCAACACCACATCCACGAGAAGCGCGCTGTTGGCATCGAGCCCGATTCCGGTGCGCCGATATGGTTGGAAGCCCGCGTGGTTCACTTCAAGTACGTACTCGCCGATAGGCAGCACAGGGAACGTGTAAGTTCCCCGGCCGTCGCTGGTAGCAGATTGCTGGACGCCGGTACCCTTATTGACCAAGCTGATGGTTGCTTGTGCTACGGCTGCACCCGATGGATCCTTAATCGTGCCCGCGATGCTGCCGCCCACCCCTGCCCAAGCTAACCCCAGCAAGCAGAAGGGCAGGCATAGGAGGAACAACGGCGATTGGAGAAAGCGTCGCATGTTTCAGGAATCTCGCGGTTTAGTTGCAAATCAGTCGCAACTAAACTTATGATTGTGCTGCTTGGTGATTGCTGGTTGTCACCAGTTGCAAATTGGTCGCAACTAGATAAGCTTGACGGATATTCTCAGAAACCGTCAAGGGCTCGGCAGTAGATTCCGTCGCAGCGTCGTTGCGACCAGTTGCGACGGCTGGGAGAAGCCTTATGCCATTACCTCAGACCGAAATGCCGGGCCGCTTGCAGGCCCACTTCGCGGAGCGTGGAATTCGCATGACGCAGCAGCGGCGCGCTATCCTGCGCGTCATGGAAACTGCGACCAAACACCTGGATGCGGCCCAGCTTCTACGCAAGGCCCAGAAGCTGGATGCCAGCGTGGATCGCAGCACGGTCTACCGCACCCTCCAACTGCTCAAGCGGCACGGGCTGATTGACGAACTGGACCTTATGCACATCCACGGTGAAGGTCACTATTACGAGCGCAAGCTGAACCGGGACCACATCCACATGGCTTGTTTGCGCTGTGGCAAGATCATGGAATTCGTGAGCGATATTTTTGAGACCCTCAAGGGGCAAGTGGAGAAAGACTGCCGCTTCCGCATCGTGGTATCGCGATTGGAAATCGGCGGATATTGCGCCGCGTGTTCCAAATAAACAACTTTCAGGTTCTGGGCTGCAAACAAAAAAGCGCCTCGGACTTTTCAGCCCAAGACGCCTCGGCAGCCCTCCCCCAGAACTGCCAAACCACTAGTCGATACTAGGTTTCTCCCCTTTTTAAGTAAACGTCACTTTGGTAATGGAGTTTTTGGCGGATTATGCGGCGAGTAAATTCAGGAATATGAAGTTTAGCCGGCCGGCGTTAGACAAAGATGAGAACAGAGCTCTTAGCAGTGAGGAATTAAGGCTGCTTGTGCCAGGTTTGGCCGCCGTCAAAGGTGGTCCAGAGTTCGCCGGTCGAGGTTGAAACCTTTCCCTGCTGCGGGTCAGAGAACTGGATCCTGGTAATGTCGCCAGTGATCGTCGTGCCAGCTTCCGAGGGGGCTACGCGAGCCCAGTGATTGCCGCCATCCGAGGTGTGGTAGAGGCCCCCGGCGAGAGTTCCGGCCCAAACTTCGAGTCCACTTGCCGCCACGGCGCGGAAAATGGGGTAGAAATTGGACGCAGCCTCTTTTTTCTTGTCAGGCCCGGCTCCGCCTGAATCCGAATTCTGATCCGCAGTGGAGACGATACTCATATTCAGATTTACAGTCTCCCACGTATTTCCTCCGTCGAAGGAACGTTGAAGAGCGCCCGCGGGGCTGATGGTCCAGCGCGGTGACACGCGCAGCATAAGAGACGGAGAAGTCTGCAGAGGTAGGCCGGGAGGCGCCAACGCCGGTGCCGCAGGGGAACCGGATGCAGTTTGGGCGGGAACGGGATCTTTGGCTTTGACCACGTCGGCACTGCCAACGTTACGGTCTTGCATCGGAAGACCAAACCGATTCTGCGCGAGCTGGTCCTGGCTGATCGCCGCCGACTCGGTTTCGCTTGCAACAGGCGCCATGCCACCGCCGCTCCCGCCGGAGTACGCTGCGCGGCCTCGTAGTTGGGCTTTCCCATCAGCTTTTTGAGCAGGCTCGTGCGCTGGCAATATCTGAGAGCGCGGAGCCGACAAGGGTTCGCTTTGCGTCTCCTCCTTCGGAGTCGCAACCTGGCTGGACGGAGGTTCATTCGAAGGCCCTTGCGCGGCGTCCTTTAGCATGAAGTTCGAGGCAATCGTCTTATCCTGGTTGCGATGCGAATATTGCGAAACTCCAACCGAGATAACGACAAGGATCCCCGCAGCCAGGGCCGCCCAACGAAGCGTCGGCCAAGTCAGCCAGCCGCGAGCAGCGCCTGCGGAAGGCACTGCAACGTTCCCTGTTTCCGCGGCCCCCTCCGGCAACGCCAGCACAATTACCTCCCGGCAATCGCCACAAGCCGCAAGGTGCTCCATCACAAAGGAGCGCTCACGTTCCGCGAGAGACTGCTCGGCGAAGGCGGCCAGAAGGTCGGCCTCGGGATGCGGCCCGGCGCCTGGCCGAGTTTCCTGCAGCCGCTTCAGGACGGATTTGGGTACGTTCTGCATTGCTTCTTTTCGGACTTCTAGTTTCCGATCTCCCGCGGACCACCCGGGGTCCGCGCCTCGACTCTCGCTTCTCTCTTCTCAGAGAACGCTGGTCCGGGCGATTCTTGCGTCAAACTACGGCGAATATCCAGCCGAAGGTCGCGTACGTCCACTTCCAGGGCTTCTTCGGCCTGGCGGCGAGCCATGCCCTGCTGGATCATATGAGCCAGGATTTTCTTGCGCAAAGCCTTGGCCAGTTTGTCCACCTTGCGGCTGATGGTGGATTCGTGCACCCCCAGCAGGCGGGCAATTTCCGCTAATGTACTGCCATCCAGAAAATACGCAGCTAGCACCATGCGCTCCTCGCTGGAAAGCGAAGCCAGGGCCGCGTCGGTGGCCCGTTCCAGCCGCATGTCTGGGGACGAGACCGGCTCCGGCTCGGGCGCTGCGAACTGGGAGCCTTCTTCTCCTTCTTCATCGAGACTGACCAGGCGTCGCGTCCGGCGGTAGCGATTCACGAACTCTTGCGCCAGCACGGTGCGCAGCCAGCCTTCAAGCGACCCGCGGCCCGTAAACGATGCCAGCTTCGAAACGCGCTCGCCGTCTCGCGTAACGGTACCGTAGAGTTCGGCATAGAGCGTGTCGGCGAGATCGCGGGCGGCTGAGTCCTCGCGGGCTATGCGCAGGGCGGACTGATACAGCTTTTCGCGATAACGAATCAGGAACAGTTCCCAGGCGGAATTGTGGCCTGCGGCGCAGGCCCTGGCAAGCGCGAGTTCGTCAACTCGCAGGCTTAGCAGAAGAGTACGCGCCTCGGCTGGACCGGCCTCCGCGGGCAAATACTTCATGGCCACGTCGGCGAGAATCTCTCCGAAGGATTCCAGACTGAGACCGATTTTTTCGCAGCCGCTCTTGGCGTGCAGATCCGGCAACAACTCGGAGACTGCGGATTGCACGGGAGCGGAGATCGGTTTGCTGGCGCGCATGCAGAGGAGAGACTACGAGAAAACCCTAATTGATGCTACTAGTTCCTTAGACGCTTGCGAGCATAATTTTCGCTGCAAGGGTGGGCCACTTTTTCGTTCTTAGTGCTGGATTTGTATCGCCAGGCTTGGCTGTGGAAGTTAGTTGTTTGCGCTGTTGTTCTGATACCAATTTCGCCAAGCGGCCGCGTCGTTGGGCAAGCGTTGCTGCGTAATGTCGCCCAGCGCCTGGAAGGCCCAGGCATGGGTCTGCGCATCGAGCGCGGGATCGTCCGAATACTCGATGAGTTGCGGAACAGCGATGAGCCTCTGCTCATGACTGAGCATGCCGGATTCCGCCAGGCTGCATGCTGCCCGCTCGCGCACCTGCGGAGACGGATCATCGTGCATGGCTTCCAGGAGCGGGGCAATCGTGGGAGTGGTTCCCACCACAGCCAGAGCCTCGACTGCCCAACGTCGTGCATCTTCTGACAAACTGCCTGAAGAAGCCTTGCCCGCGGAAGACTTGTCCGATTCGCGGCCAGAATCCTTAAGGTGAGCGCTCAACACTTGAATGACCCGATCTGTCTCGATGCCGCGGTTGGCCAGCAGGCCCAGACCCCAGAAGGCCCAAATCTTTTGCGCGTGATCCGTAGAGTTGGCCTGAAGTACCAATGCATCGACGCTTGCCTCGTTCTTGGGCAGCCCGTAAGCCGCCAGTTGCACGTCGATAGCGGAACCCCGGACGCTAATGTCATTGGAATTGAGGGCGACCGTGGTTAGCTCTCCGAGGCGCGCATTCCACATGAGCTTTCCGCGCCAGCCTTCGACGCGTGACTCGATCTGTCCAGTAGCTCCGTCGGAGCGAGCCACGGCGCGCTCCAGCAGGATTTCGGCTTGCTCTTGCGGCTTCTGACGATCCAGATCGCGATAGTCGATTGGCCGCGCCGGGGAGACGCTGAGATTTTTCCGCAGCGAGAACGCGTTGGATAATCTTCCCCACACCGCGCCGGTTCCTCCCGCTGAGGACACGGCGAGCGCAAGCCCGATGCCCGCCACCATTGCTGCCATATGCAAGCCTCGCAGGCTGGAGGCTGGGGCACGACTGGAATCGAAGCGTCCGCAAACCGCTGGCGGAGGATCTGAACCCGGACCGAGCGTGCCGTAATCCGGCGTCGGCTGCAGGCGCGGGTCTGCATGGAGCAGCCCTCCGTCCCCGTCTTGCCCCTGCAGATTTCCTGGCAACACACCCATAGCCTGAGTTTAGGCAGGGGGCCGGAATACGGTAAAGTTACTTCGGGGTCCCGCCCACCAGCTCGACCGAAGAGCGCGGCCACTTGCGCGCGGAAGTCCGCATCAAAAGGGACGCCGTGCCCGGAAAGTTACGGAGGAAGAATGCTTGCTAAAGAGAATTGGTCGCGCAGTTGGGTGTCAGCGTCGCTGCTTCTGATGGTCACCGCTGTGGCTCTCGCCGCGGCCAGCCCGGGATACAAAGTGGTGAAGAGGTACAAAATAGGCGGCGCAGGTGGATGGGACTATCTGATCGCTG
>Ga0187874_10003772_pt1 | contig 10428 bp, 11 predicted proteins | sample June2016WEW_16_1_3_FD_132993 | JGI IMG/M metagenome (GOLD analysis project Ga0187874, IMG submission 132993) | Peatland microbial communities from SPRUCE experiment site at the Marcell Experimental Forest, Minnesota, USA - June2016WEW_16_150 | ecosystem: Environmental > Terrestrial > Soil >... | reverse complement strand
CTTTTTCTCTCATTAGCCGCTGAATTTTCTTCTGATTAGCCAATTGAAAAACAACATGATGAGGCGGGACATTTGGATAAGGAAGCCTTATTACACTTACTCCTTCATCAACTGTCGGCTCAAATTCCTTTCCGAAACTATTACTTGGGTAACCACAAACAACTGTTACTTCAACACCTAACTTTGTAAGACTCGTCGCCAAGTTCTTAACGAAGCCACCTATCCCTCCGAAGATATGTGGAGGATACTCATGAGTCAAGAAAACAACTTTCAAATGTTTCACCACTGCATTTGAGTCTAAGTATCTATTGAATTAATATCTGAATGAAAAACTGAAAGGCGCATCCTGCAGTTAACATTGCATCTCTGTCGCCATTAATCAGAACCGCAGTCAGTTTGTCAGTTTTTTCTGAACTGGTTATTAACTTACCCGATGAATCGTTAGTCCTGGACAGGAATCGCCTATTTTGCACGGCGAGTTGATGGTATGGTGGTGATAAATAGACTCTGGCGACGCCTGGCTATTCTGAAGAGGGCAGCTACAAGAGAGTATTGGGATTGGATGAAAGAAATGATTAAGGAGCGGGTTTTCCCAACTATGAAGAGCAAAAGCATTATGATCCAGAATGGCAAAACCACCAAAGGCGTTAGCACAGTTGTAATAACTAATGAAACGACACCAAGTAGAAACACGCTTGGTAGTACGCAATCCATGATAAAATGGGTGGGCATAATCAGCATGCCAAACTTACCGGTCTTCCTCTTCAACAGCATATTCTTAAACAGCAACATGGCCCCAATAAGCAGCGCGGCTCTACGGATTTGCTGCGTTGTTCTATCAGAAAAGGAGCTAGGCGCATACTCGTAATATTTTGCTTGCTCATCATAAACTGTCCTGAAACCCATTAACTTCGCTTGGTAAGGCACGCAAGAGTCAAAAGACGCATTTGGCGAAAGCTGAAGTTTCTCAAACAAGCTCCTGCATATTTCCCGTCTAACAGCCAAAATCTCTCCTTTTGAGTCAGGAGTCGAATCAATTTCAGATTCTGCTTTTCGCATAAAGTCATAAAAGAACCGATAAGACTTCTCCAACGTCGGACCTAACTCTTTTTCGCCGCCCATCACTATTTCTTTTCCAGTCACAGCCCCAATCGCCGGGTCCACAAAGTGCTTGGTCAAGTGTTGCATGGCATCCGGATAATAAAAGGACGCCGCATCCGTTGCAACAATTATATCGCCTTTCGAATTGACGATTCCGTCAATCATTGCTTGAGTGTAGCCGCTCCTTTTTTCCGGTCTGATTAACCGAATCGATTTCTTTGACTTTTTAGAACGATCAATTATTAGTTTACAGGTTCCGTCAGATGAACACCCGTCTACAAAAACAACCTCAAACCTATCGCTAGGATAAACCATTTCTTCGATGTTCTCGATTTTCCTGCCGATGATTTGTTCCTCATTATAGACCGGAACAATAAGAGAAACAGAAGGATACGAGAACTCAACCAGTTTCCCGTTCGACCTGCTCTTCTTATTGTAGTAAAATAAGTAGGCAAGATAGCTTGTATAAAATATGATTATGGTTCCAAACGAGAACAATGTTAGAATCAGAAAAACTTCATTCAAAAGCACTGCTTCAACCTCCAAAAACTCTTAATAAATTGATTCCAGCACTGTATTCAGGAAAGTCTAAACCTGGTTTTTAGCCTTGAGCTCGATTTCTTTCAGCCGCTTTTGATACTGAGCAGTTATCTTTACGGTTTTGAAACCGCCCCGCCTATTGGACAGCTTAATAGAACAAAAACAGTGAGATTCAGTCTCCACGTTTTTCCAACATGTCAATGCTGTGCCAAAAAAGGAAACAAAGCCCAACCAAGACCAGTTCAGCTGAAAAAACGCCAGCCTAATACAAGCGAGCTTTAAAATACCTTGTTGCATAATTCCCCGAACCTTAGGGGGTAAACCTATACGGATTTAAAGCATTATTGTCTGTCTTAGACAACACCTTTCGTGAAGACCTGGCACACATCAGAAAGAACGGAGAAAGGTCATCCCACGCAAACCAAGCACTTTCCTCAACACCGCGAAATGACCCGAGCCATTGCTTAAATGCTAGGCTTTTTTCGTAACGATACCGAATACTTGAAATAAGATCTCTATCTTCAACAAACCATTTTCTACCCTCAACAACCTCACTTGAGGGAACCGTCTGACCGGTAAGATCCAAATATTCAGCGCGAGCGACATCCAACCCGTTATCTCCTACAAAAAGCCGAAAGGTCGATCCTATTCGAGGATTAATATCAAGCACCTTATACTTTCCATCTCGCGCGTCGTATCTGTAACCGATGTCAAGTATTCCTTTGTAACCGATGCTCTTCATAAAATCTCTCGTTAATTCATCAACTGCTGGATTCCTCGAGCAAACACCCAGGGAAGTTACCCCCGTATGAATTGGAGACTGACGAATTTTCTTGCCGGTCACTCCAAAGAGACAAGCCGATTTCTCGTCAAAATAGCCATTAAACATCCAAATCGAATCGTCACCCCCCGGAATATACTCTTGAAGCATAAAATTCGGGTTGAGGGGATCCTCACATTGACCATACAATCTTAGAAGTTCTTTTTTCGTTCTCGCTATAAACATTCTTTTTCCAGTCCGAGGTGACCCCCCGCGAAAAATCTCCTTCAAAACCACTGGGAATACTGCATCCTTTACATATTCTTCAACATCACCCATCGAACACGGAAAACATGCCTCCGGAGTTGGAACACCACACTTTTTGGCCAAGAAATACATCTTTTCCTTACTTGCAAGCGCTAAAACAAGCTCCCTGGAAAGGTTTGGAAAAATAAACCCTTCACTCAACGCGTCCGCGTTATCTGCGAGCCAACCAGCACCACTATCGGTCGTGTGAATTAGAAGCGAACGCCTCCCAATTTTCTTGGCAACGTCCAATAAGTATTGAACAGAAGTCTGAGGTGACGCAGCGTCTACATCAAATAAAAATTTCTTCTGACAATATCGGGAGAATAGCCCCGGAGACCACGGATTAGGATCGACACCATGGGCGGCAATGCCAAGTCTTCCAAAGCTACGCAAAACTCCCAGTTGACCATAATGGTAAGTATATAGAACCACAACGGGAACTGATGTATCTCTCACAGAAACCTGTTGAACCGTCATCTTATCACATTTAACCGTCACTTTCTCTTCATAACTAAATCTGGTATCTTAACAATCTCATCGTTCTCAACAGTGAGAGGTGAGTAAAAGTCATTTACGTGTTTGATAATATAATCAAGATCTCTTGTTTGACCAGTTTTTCGTAGATATTCCGCACTTTTCCCTTCGGCGCAAACAGTTACCGGTTTATCCTTCCAGCGGTTTACAATTTCAGCGGTTTTCTTATTTTTCGGGGTGTATCCAGCTTTCATAAAGCCAGCTGCAATCCAAGCACAACATAGCTGATCCTCCTCACGGAACTCCCCACGTGTGGGTGCACCGAGAACTTCCACCCGACTATAAAGCCCAACTAGATGATTGACAGTGGCACCATAATTCCGAATACACGCCACGTAGACCGAATTGCAATTCCTCAACGAGTAAAGGAGCGGTATCCCCGATGAAGATACCAGAATTGCAGGCCGCGAAACATCCCTAATGCTTTCAATCTCTACCGGACTATTATTAATATCGAACCCATAAGGCATGCTGCCTCCCATCTCACCAACCAGCAACGGACAACCAAGCCGTTTTGCCAGAAGAAGAGCCGCTTCAACCGACGGAGCAAAAAAACATCTTCTTCCAGATTCAACAGCAGCAGCTGCCACTGTTATCGAACGAATCACATCGACAACAACAACCGCGCATCTTTCACCATAATGATGAGAACTCTCGGCCAAACAATCAATAGAAACTGTTTTTCTGCTTACAATCCCGCCCTCCTACTTACATTTGACTCAACGGGTAGATGCGGACGAAGATTCTCTTTGCTGAAAGCATCTGAATGCAACCCTCGACGATAAATTTCCACCCGCAACAACTCTTCAAGCCGCACGTTGCAAAGATGAACTTCACGCCCGAAGTGATCCAACAAAGCGAACTGACTTGGCTTGTTAGGCGCTTCAAACGTAACAAAACCGTGTCCAAACGCGTTCGCAAAACGATCAGCAAACCCCACGTTAAGATCACCCGCATCATTAAATAATCCGACACCCTTCGCGCTCTCCCTTGCCTCCACAACCAACTGAACAGCGCCAGCCTGAAGCCACCTTTTTCCTTGGTTAATCAATGATTCAACCACGTCTTGCGTAAAAGCCCCCTCGTGTTTCTTACCGAGCTCAAACTGCACTTCCAAACCACGGTCGTTTGCCATCTTCACAATATCTTGCGCATCTAACGAAATATCTGTAAACCCTTCCGCGCATTCAATCCGCGTGAACCCAAAATCAGCCACAAGATCCAGGTACTGCGATAGTTTTCCCTGAACATAGGCAACTTCAAAAGGACCTCCTCCCGTAGTCGTCGGCACCTGGTACTTCTTTGCTAATTCGATCTTCTGACGGGTAACGTTCTCATTGGCAATCATCCAGCAAGCCATCGAAACCTTAAGAATCGACATAAGATGGTGACTTTGCTCAAGGTGGCCCGCCAGCGTTAAGGCATCGTAACCTGGATCAAACGGGCTTGTCGCTGGACGGATTTCAGGCACACCAATAGACTTCAAATAGTCGTCAGTATGGAGTCGACCCGCTCGAGAAAATTTCATAGATGGAACAGAATCAACCAATTTTTTTCACGACTTAATGGTAATAGATTTGAAATTTTGTTAGTCACTTGTTTCCTTCAAGTCTTATCGATTACGATGTTATCCACCCTTAAATCAGTACAAAGAATATTTTAAAGCCAAGATTGTTATCGATAATCTGAACCAACAGATAGATCAGGATGCTTGTTAGTTGACTCCACCTAAGACCAAAAACAATCGCAAACAGAAGCTAGTCGACGAACTCTTCGGCAACCAAGCAACATATTGGAGAGACACTTACAAAGCTAAAGACATCCAAGCGATCATCTATCAACGGCGACAAGCTGTTGCGCTGAGCTATATCGATGGATTATCGTTGGCAAAAACCGCCCATGTTCTTGAAATCGGTTGCGGAGCAGGATTCATGACGACAGCTCTCGCAAAACGAGGATTTGACGTGGAAGCCATTGACCGTACTCAAGCAATGATCGATCTGACACTGGAAAACGCGAGACAAGCAGGGGTCGAGAATAGGGTAAATGTATGCACTGGAGACATCCACGAGCTATTTTACGAAGATGAATTCTTCGACTTGATTGTTGCTTTGGGGGTATTCCCTTGGCTTCATGATTCTCAAAAGGCGTTGACTGAAGTCTCGAGGACTTTAGCAACTAGCGGATATATTGTCCTAAGTGTTGACAATGCGTTTCGAGTGACAACAATAGTAGATCCCTTGACCTTCCCGCCATTTGCACGCATCCGAATTCAAGTAAAGCGTAAGCTTGAGAGAATAGGTTTACTTAGTTCATCGAATCCGGGGACCAACGCCACACCTTATAGACAACACTCGATAAGGGAATTCAACAAAAGTCTCTACGAGGCAGGTCTAACGGTAATTAAGAGCACAAGTGTAGGATTCGGACCATTCACTTTTTTCGGTCATAAATTGTTCTCTGATGAAGTTGGAATCAAGATTCACCAAAAGCTACAAGAGTACGCTGACAAAGGATACCCAATCTTGCGCTCAACCGGATCACAATACATCGTCATAGCAACCAAGAAGCCGCCGAAACCAATTCCCTAAGTGAAAGCAGGGAAGATAAAAGTTTTCATTTTAGAAGGATAAATGTTATTGTGTCATGTTCAAGAATAAACTAACATATCTGTTATCATACTGCGGAATATCTAATTCAGAATTGAATAACCAAAGCTCGACCAAAAGATAATAATAGTATCCAGAGTTCTTCGAATCCCACGCAGAAGTTAGATTAACAGGAAATTCTAATCCATTAATAGTTACTCCAGCGATCGAAGATATTCCACCAGAAAAACTTAGTCCGTTAACTTCAAATGTTAAAGGCGTCTCCCACGTTTCCCCGTCAACAAGAAGGGAGTTATATTCATAAAGAGCAGGTAATGAGCTTGGTGTTCCAAGCGTTGCATTAGGCAGAGATCCAGTTTCATTCCCGATTTTTACATAGCTCCTGTAGTAACAAGAGGATCCCATTTGATTGACCACACCCAAATAAACTGAATAATTCACATCAGCTACAATGTTAAAAGGAAGGTTACCAAAAGTGTGATTTGGACCGAGGACGTAAAGCTCAGAGAATTTTAGACCTGAGGGCGTTTTTACCAAAAGACTTATGGTTGGCGAGGCAAACAGCAAAACTCCAATTAAGCCGATCGTGACAAGGACAGTTCGAACGTTTTTAAGCCTTATTTTCATCCACCTCAGGCTTCAAACCAGGGATTTTCTCCATGTACCGACGTTGAAAGCGGCGCCAAACCAGAAACAAAGCAAAAACCAATTCGGAAGCACCAATTAAACTAAATGCAATCGTCAACCAGACGGTACGTTGACCAGAAACTAAAGCATCTTGCTGGGCACCTTGAGCGGAATTCGTCACGGATTGCGCAATTGGGAGTACGCTGTCTGCTTGGACCACGGCTGTATTGGAATCGCCAGCTTGATAAGAGTTTTCAGCTTGCGCCAAATCACCTGCAGCAACATTTAACTGAACCAGTAAACTAGTAACATTTGCGCCAGCTTTTTCGGCTTCCAAAACCGCTTTGAAAGCTTGCTCGACAGCGCTGTTGGCAGCTTGCAGTTTCGACCCCGTTTGGTCAGTTTGAGCAAAAGCAAAGTGCCCGCCATAAAGGTAAGAGCTAAACGCCAAAAAGACGAAAGTTGTGACAACGAGAAGTTTGCGGCAGTTGCTTATTTGTTGTGGCCTCCAAGATGATGTTGCTTTATGTAACGGTTAGTTTTGGTTCAAGTTTTAGGAAGAGATGGTCATGGGGGATCAAAATTCCATAGTAAACCCTATCAAATCCCTCTCTGAAGAGAGCAGACAAGTAACAGAAGCGCCTAATCAAACCAGTTTACTCTTGCTCATCCCACGTCAAATAAATTCTCAAAATTCCTTAATAAACGCATATGGAAGAAAGTCTAGAAGGACAAACTGTTCTAACTATATGCAAATATATGCAAATCCGTTAAAGTCTTGCATGTGAGATTAGGCTCTAATTATCGCTTTATTTACTGTAAGAATACGTGCTCAATAAATTGTTTCTAACATTATGCGCTTCAAAATTTCGGCGCCATTCTTGACTCCCAGTTTTTTCTGGCCAAGCCTTTCTCGATATTGAATGGGAATCTCCACAATGCCAAAACCTTCCCGCTCCACCTGATGGTTTAGTTCCACTTCGACATCAAAGCCTTTGGATTTCACAGCCCAGTTTCTAAGAATTCCCGCACGCACAACACGCAACCCCGTCAACGGATCAACCAATTGGACTCCATTTAGTAAGTTATGAGTAAAAGCAATTATGCGATTTCCAAAGTAAAGTATATTATGCTTTTCACCGAGGTTAAGAGTATCATTAAACCTGTTTCCGCAAACCATGCCCACACGTAGGTTCTTCTCTAAAATCCGAATCATCAAAGGAACGTGTTCAGCAGGATATGTGTAATCTGCATCTGTGAGAACAACGTAATCAACGGATGAATCCAAGAGCTTTATCGCCTTCGCTAACGCATTACCCTTTCCGAATCCATCTTGAAAAACAACGTCAGCACCCAAATTCTTGGCCACCTCGACAGTTCGATCGGTACTTCGGCCGTCAACTACCAAAACATGTGGGCATCCAAGATTATCCATAAGCTCAGCTATTGTGAGCCCTATGCCTTCTTCCTCGTTCAACGCAGCTATTACAACTTGTGTCGAGGATATAGCTTGGATATCTCCTTTCGCCAACAAGAATCAGCTCTCTTCATCAGCCATGTCTATTCATGATTTATTAATAGACTCTTATTTAAGAGGATATTAAAAACATGGTAACATGTCAAACACGCTTAATCACAGCCTTTTACTCGCTATAACTTCAAAAGATAACTAAGTAAGCGGCTAAAATGATCACGAATGTCTTTTTGCTTGTTTAAGCCTACAATGGACCCCTCGGACGAAAACGTTCGGGTTGCGCTCAAAGAAGGGCAAGCTCATAGCCTCACACATCAAATCCAGCGTCTTCCGTGCAAACCCAAGCCCCAATTTGCTCCTGAACCTTGGAACAACGCTTATGAAAATCGGAATATTGCCCAAGAAAGTCGCGACCAGTTTCAGTCACCAGAAAAAAGAATCGTCCACCAGAACAAAACCAGCGCTCACAAAAAGATCCAAATACTTTTCTAAAAGCTTGAAACTCAAATTCGCTCCAAACATAACCCGAGTCTTATTTAACCGGAATTTGTAGCCTCTAAAATTGCCGCAACAATGCATAGCCGATCACGATTCTTACCCAACAAAAAATCCCATAAAAAAAGCAAGCTAAAGCGCTTTCAACCCAAAGACAAAATTTGGGGTCAACACTATCAAATCCCCTTCTGACAAAGGCGGATACGAAGCGGAGGCTACACTAATTGGACTTTATTTTGCTTTTTCTCTTCCCCTCAAGCTGGTAAACCCACTCTTTAATGCTAGACCCTTAAAAGACTTCTCATCAGATAGACAAGGGACTATGGTCAGAACTGAATCTAGAAGCCCTATACTGCTTGAAAACGTGGTCCAAGACATCCCTTCTTCCCACCGTTTTTTACATAAACAAACAAGCCATCACAAAAAAACATATAAACGATATTTCAAAAAACGCAATATTTCTAGAAAAACTCAACGAACTTTCTAGAGTTTTTGAACAATAGCCTTCGATAACAAAAATCTCTTAGCCGTTTCTGAAATTCTAGTGACCATCCGCAAAACCTACGGCATAAGCTTTGGGGTAGCACAAAAAGTTTAGGCTCTAACTGTTGATGGAAAACACTTGCTAGATTACACAGCCAGTTCGTTTAGGCAATTTGCAGAACCATAGACACAGAAGACTTACAGGCACGTCACACAAAAAAAGAGTGAGAATTTGTGTTTACGTTACTTTGACTTTTCGTTTTTGTTTTGGGGTTTTTTTAGGGATTAAAACTTCTAAAACACCCTCTTTGAGGTCTGCGGTAACTTCATCTGCTTTTATTTCTTCGGGCAAATCCACTATCCTGTAGAATGTTTTGCATGCGCGTTCTTTGCATAAATATTCATGTTCTTTCTTGTCGTATTTCCATCCCACCGCACCTGTTATCACAACGGAGTTGCCGTCCAAGTCGATTTCGATATCCTCCTTCTTAAAACCAGGCATTTCTGCTTTCAGTCTGTAATCTTTTTCGTTATCCTCCACATCAACAACAGGAACCCGTGTTTCGGGCAAAATCGACATTGCCTTATCCCAATATGATGGAAAAATGACGTCTTCAAAATCCCTTCTGAACCGCTCGAAAGTGTCGTCAAAGGCTTGATAAAGATCTGAAGGATCAATTGGAGCTAAAGCTCTTGGTATCTTTTGCGCTTTGCTTATGGAGGATGGCTTTTTCTTTGCGATTGTTATTTCGGTTTTTTTAGAAGCCTCTTCTTTTTCGACTGTTTTTTTCTTTTCAGTCACAAAATTCGCCTACTGATAGAAATGTGATTTCGAAGATTTATTTTTTGCTTTTCGGGGTTCTATTGACTTTCAGAAGCGGCTGCTCAGCTTCAGATTTGCTTCCGTTTTCTTCAAGCCAGTCTGTCAACCCAAAAGGTGAAAGAATCATTTTTACAAAGTTTTATATGATGCATTTCTGCCCTTGCTTGTTCCTAAATCATAATGCATATAGTATGTTTTCTGACTCCAAAGGCGCGCTGCTAGCTGCTTCGACGTTGACTTTGACTTAATGAGAATTTCAGCAACCCCTCAAAGTGGTTTAGTAGGTGGCAGCCCAGTGTCGACAGATTCCGAAAATGGTTGGGGAAGCGGCGTTTAATTATTCTCCAGGTTGACTTTTTCAGAGAATTCGGGAGAAAAAGGGAGATTTTAGGAGATTTCTATAGATTAAGATGTAACCTGCATGCGATCCAAGCTCGAAACACAAAAAGCAACTGAAAGAGCAGAGTTTCTGGGTCAAAAAACATCAGCTAACGCTTCTGGAGGCTTCTTGCGTTTGCGCTCTTTCCTGATTTTTTTTGAGTCAGCCTATTTTGACGGTGGTGGCCGCCTGTTGACGTTAGTTGACTTTTGTTGACGTTAGTTGACTTTTGTTGACGTTAGTTGACTTTTGTTGACGTTAGTTGACTTTTGTTGACGTTAGTTGACTTTTGTT
>Ga0187874_10003770_pt1 | contig 10432 bp, 5 predicted proteins | sample June2016WEW_16_1_3_FD_132993 | JGI IMG/M metagenome (GOLD analysis project Ga0187874, IMG submission 132993) | Peatland microbial communities from SPRUCE experiment site at the Marcell Experimental Forest, Minnesota, USA - June2016WEW_16_150 | ecosystem: Environmental > Terrestrial > Soil >... | reverse complement strand
GTTGAACGCGAGTTGTGCCGTCGGCTAAAGCCGACTCGGAATCGAAAATAAAGCACTTAGACGCTAGCCTAAAGGCTAGCTCTACCCGAACAGCGCAAAATCGCGACTTTTTCAGCGGCCTGTGAAGTCGTGCCCTGATACAAAGCATCCAAGAGCGACTTTTTCAGCAGCCTGTGAAGTCGTGTCCTGACACAAGGCACTCCATTTCAGGCCGCATGCCTCGCTCAACGGTCCCGAACATTCGAAAACCGCGAACGTGTGGGGCACCCGGCTCGGCTTTCGCGTTCACGGACGCGGCCGGCCTGTTTCACGATAGAATGTGCGCGACTCTCTGCAAGGTGACAAATGGCTCTGACTCCGGGCACCCGCTTGGGTCCCTACGAAATCGTCGCGCCGCTGGGCGCGGGCGGAATGGGCGAGGTGTATCGTGCTCGCGACACTCGCCTGGAGCGAACGGTCGCGATCAAGATACTTCCGCAGTCGCTGGCCGGCGATCGCGAACGTCTGGAACGCTTTCAGCAGGAAGCGCGTATTCTCAGCACGCTGAATCATCCCAACTTGATGGCGGTTTACGACGTGGGAGCGCAGGACGGGCTGCATTTTCTGGTTTCGGAGTTTTTGGAAGGCCAGACGCTTCGCGAGCGATTGGTAGCAGGCCCACTCCCGCCACGCCGAGTGAACGAATACGGATTGCAAATCGCCAGGGGACTGGCAGCCGCGCACGAGAAAGGCATTGTTCATCGCGACCTCAAGCCGGAAAACATATTCATCCTGCGCGACGACCGGGTAAAGATTCTCGACTTCGGATTGGCGAAGCAGACGGCGATGGCGGCAGCCGCCGACCAAACCATGACCCGGCCGGACCAAACCTCGGCGGGCACGGTACTGGGCACGGCCGGTTACATGTCTCCTGAGCAGGTGCGCGGCGAAGCCGTGGACTATCGTTCCGACATCTTCAGCTTCGGCGCCATTCTCTACGAGATGATCGCAGGGCAACGGGCCTTCCGCGGCGACTCCGGAGTGGAGGCCATGACCTCGATACTCAAGCAGGAACCGCCGGAGCTTGCCGAGAGCGGCCTGACCGTGCCGCTGGGATTGCAAAGGATTGTGCAGCGCTGTCTGGAAAAGAAGCCGGAGGCGCGCTTTCAATCGGCCAGCGACCTGGCCTTCGCGCTGGATTCGGTGAGCAGCACCGGCACTTCAACCGCAGGGCTACGCGCGTTGAAGGAAACCAGGAAGACGCGATCGCGAATCCTGCTGCCGGTAGCGCTGCTGGCGGCGTTGGCGATCGGCGCGATTGCAACCTTGCTGCTGCATCGTCCGGCGGTAAGCCATCCCGAGTTCACGCAGCTCAGCTTCCGCTCTGCCTACATTCGCCATGCACGATTCGCTCCCGATGGCCGCACTGTCGTCTATGACGTGACCACCGACGGCAAGCCCACGACGCTTTTTTCCACGCGCACGGATACCTTCGAGGCACAATCGCTGAATATCGCTGCCAGCATCCTGGGCGTTTCCTCGACGGGAGAATTAGCGGTTTCGCTCGATCCCCACTGGGACCCGAAATTCACTCCCACCGGGCGGCTGGCGCGCGTGCCGCTGGGAGGCGGTTCCACCCGTGAGTTGCTGGAGGGCGTGACCGAAGCCGAGTGGGCACCCGATGGCTCCGCCCTGGCAGTCAGCCGCAAGGTTGGGCACCATTACCAGCTCGAATTCCCGGCCGGAAAGGTGCTGCACCAAAACGACGGCTACATCAGCGATGTGCGCTTTTCGCCCGCAGGTGACGAAATCGCTTTTGTGGATCATGCCATTCTGGGCGACGATCGCGGCTTCATCAATGTGATCGACCGCCAGGGAAATCGCAAAGTGTTGACCCAGGAGTTCAGTTCCATACAAGGTCTGGCATGGGCGCCGAACGGCAAGGAAATCTGGTTTACGGGCGGACTCACAAGCGAGCCTCGGGCCCTTCGTGCCGTCGATCTACGCGGCAATGGGCGAGTACTGCTTTCCGCCCCGGCTGTGCTGCATCTGCAAGACATCTCCAAAGATCAGAACGTCCTTTTAACCGTCGAGGACTATCGCGATCAGCAGGTCCTGGTGGATACCGCAACCGGCAAGGTGCAGGATATCGGCGCTTTCCCTTTCCAGATCACGGAAGCGATTTCGCGTGATGGGCGAGTGTTGCTGTTTGACACCTATGTCACCGGCGCCTCTTCCGATTACAACCTTTACACCCAGCGAACGGATGGCTCGTCTCCTGCCATGATAGGCCACGGCGCGGGAATTGCTTTGTCTTTCGACGGCAAATGGGCGCTTGCCCTGGATCCCGGCAACGTCCAGCACCTGAGGATCATTCCCACGGGCATAGGTGAGGCCCGCACGCTGAACGCACCACAGGGACAGCAATATATAAGCGCCACTCGGATGCCGGACGGTGAGCATGTGCTGATCGAGGTGGCTGCCCCTGGACATTCCCCTGCCAGCTACCTGCAGGACGTCGCGACTGGGACTGCAAGCCAGGTTACCAGCGAGGGCAGGTACCCGGCGACCAACGATGACCATTTGATGGATGTCTCGCCCGACGGCAAGTACGCCATTACCACGGATGGCGAAAATCACTATTGGCTACAGCCCCTCGATAAGGGCGAGGCCAGCGAAGTTAAAGGATTATCGGAAGGCGATCGCCCTCTTCAGTGGCATGACGATTCGCAGAACATCTTCTTCGAACGGCCGGTGGGAACGGACGCGGTTGAGATTTATAACCTTGACCTCGCCACCGGCGAGAGCAAGCTTTGGACGCGTTTCTCGCCGTCCGATAAAGCTGCCATGATAGCCATCCGTCACCCGATCATCACACCCGACGGCGCACATGTCCTATACGTTGTACAGAGGATCTATTCGACGCTGTTCGTGGCTAAAGGCATTCAGTGAGACAAGAGTAGTTGACCTTCCCAACCTGGGTTGCCCCTGAGCTTCGGCAAGCTCAGGGGCGCAGGTAAGAGCTGCGCCCCTGCAAAACTCCGAGACAACTTTTCCCGCAGCCTATCAATATCAAGGCGTGCTTGCCTGCCCGGGCTGAGCGTAATAACCGGAGCGGGTCCGCGCCACCATTCCGGGCTTGTCGACTTTGATGTCGAGGGCGTGATATTCGTTCGGACCTTCCCCGGCAGCAGCGTCGAAGGAGAGGACGTAATAGCTGTTCGCGTCAGAAATGCAGGCCGCAATCGCACCCGCAATATCGTTGGTTGAATTGAGAACGAGGCCCCCACTCTGGTAGGCAAGCACCTGCAATGCAAGGTTTCCCAGCTGCGCTTGCTTGGCCGCGCTCACGCCCTTCAGAAAAGCCTTGTAGTAATCCCGGGACCCGGCGACCGAGGCTGACCCGGTGGGATTCACGTTGTAGAGAGTGATGCGAGCTCGCCGCAGCGCGTCCGAAACTGCAACCACGGAGTTGAATACATCCTGCTGAGGCTTTCCGCTGACGGGCAGAATCGGGCCGGAGAACAAAGGCCAGGTGGGACTGATCCAGACCACCAGCTTGCGTCCGGGCCGGACGGCTTCGTGGTCGGCCAGTTGCCCGAGAGTGTTAACCGACAACTGCAGACGATCGATGGCTCCATAATATCCCTGGGACCGCTTGATGCTGCGCAGAGGGATTTTGGTCTTGTTGAGGTCGGCGATCAGGGCCTTGGTATCGCGCGAGGGCGCGCTTCCAAGTGCTCCCGCATCGGTAAAGAAGACAATCGATACCGGCTGGGGAAGGCGGCCGCCGCTTTGCTGGAGATACTTTTCGATCTGCTGCCGCTCGATCACAACGTCCTGGAACGAAGTGTTGACTTCATCGACGACCAGGATGATTTCGACCGGCGGTTCAGCGGTCGCGCCTTCCACTGCGCGAAAGGAGCTAATCTTCCGCGGTTGTTTGTCGTCGTAGAGCGTGAAGTCCTGCTGTTGCAGGCCACCCAGAGGCTTTCCGAATCCGTCGAGGACGGCTACATCAAGCGTGACTTGACGATTGGCAGTGCCAGCCGGAGGCGATGCGAGAACCTCGGGCTGCCCGGTGCGGCCAAGTGGCGCTGGCGCGGGAGTTGTAGTTTGCTGCGCTGCTAACGTCGCTCCAAGGAGCACCAGTGCCAGCAACGCGACTGCGGTTTTCCCAGAATTGGTTTTCATTTCAGTCTCGTTTCTAGCCGGCGGGGGCAACCAGGCTACTGGTAGGAACACTTGCAGGGTGACTACGACGGTAAAGTAGGGTTATGAACAGTGAAGTTTGATTAAGGCTGCAACGGAAAGATGAGAATTAGGCCAACCGGCTTCGTATGCGGCAAGCGGGCGGCTAGTGGATCAGTTTGAAGTTCTAGCGGTGGAAGGGCACGGCTTTACAGGCCGCTGAAGAAGTCGATCTGACGCCTGGGTCGGGTAGTGCGGACCTTTAGGTCCGCGTTGGCGCTGTCAGCACGATTCGGCTTTAGCCGCTGAGGTACTTCGTTCAAACCCGCTAGAGGAGCGAGGTTTCGCGATTTCCCGGAACGTACCTCAGAGCCTAGAGGCTGCTTGAATGGTTAGCGCCCGACGCGGCGCTGAAGCGCCGCACTACCCTAACCGGCTCTGTGCTCGACTTTTTCAGTGGCCTGTCTAGCCGTGCCGAGAGGGCCGGCATGGAACCGGGCTTTAGCCCCGGCGACCGCGGCTAAAGCCATTCTCAACGGCCCCTTATTTCGCCGGACTGAAGCCCGGCGCTTCCACCGCTAAGATTGCAAACTGACCCACTCCCGGTTCACTGCCAGCGCTGCATCGCAGTCGCGGCTCGTGCTAACCTGCACTTCTGAGGCTGTGTGGCTCGTTGACATCCGTATGTGCCGCCCCCGCGGGGCTCGAATAATAGATTCCACTTTACCCAGCACTCCGCTGCGCTGCGTGCTGGGCTATCATGAAGCCACCCCTTCGGGGTTCTGTTTTCGTATGTCGTTCTCCACCTGCGAAAACCGAACTTAGTTCTCACACAGGCACTTCAGGATTGCGACGACCTATGACTCGACTGACCCCACGGCTGTTGGCCCTCATTTTTTCCTGGTTCATGCTCTGGCTCCCCGGCGATGCTTCTGCGCAGGGGGGTATCACCGTGCACGGTACCACCCAGCAAGGCTCGACGGTTAACATACAGACCGGAAACCAGGGGGCGGCAAACTCTCCTCTGGCTGCAGCCGACCAGCTCTTCGCGGCAGGAAAGATAGCCGAGGCCGGGGCCGGGTACCAAGCCCTCGTCAAGGCCGATCCCAAATCCATTGGGGCGCAGGTGGGCCTGATCCGCTGCTACATGATGCTGCAAAAGTTGGACGCGGCGCAGGCGGCAGCCGACAGCGCAATTGGGCTGCAACCCAACTCCTGGGTGCTGCAGCTGACGCTGGGCGATCTGCGATTCGCTGAGGGCAAGATTCCGGAGGCGGAACGAGCATACGTCAAGGCGGAGAACCTGAAGCCCGACGAACCTGCGCCCTATATCGGCCTGGCGCGGGTGTATCGCGTCTATTCGCTGAATCGCCGCGCGTACGACAACCTGAAGCGCGCGCACGAGGTCTCGCCCAACGAGATTCAGGTGCAGCTGCTGTGGTTCAATGCGATTCCGCATCAGGATCGAATCCCCGCAGTGGAGGCGTATCTGGCCGGCCCCGGCGTGAATCCGCAGGTGGGCAAGCAATTGCAGCAGTATCTGGCGTTCCTGAAGAAGAATGCCGACGCCCCGACGCACGCCTGCAAGCTGGTGAGCAACGTTTCGGAAACCAACACCAAACTGTATGCGCTTCCCCGCCCCGGAACCGCGCTGGGAGCTTCGGGGCTGGCGGTGAAGATCAACAACCAGGAGACACGGCTGGCGCTGGATACGGGCTCCAGCGGGGTGCTGCTGGGGCGGGCAGCGGCGGAGCGGCTGGGTCTGAAGAAGCTGGCCTACCAGCCGATCATGGGAGTGGGTGACGAGGGGCAGCAGGGCGGATATACCGCGGTGGCGGATCGCATCCGCGTCGGCGATTTGGAATTTCAGGACTGCATTGTGCGGGTGACCGATGCCGCCACTCCGGTGACCGGCGAGGATGGCCTGATCGGCCCCGATGTATTCGCCGCGTACCTGGTGGACATCGACATACCCGGGGGAAAACTGCGGCTGTCGCCGCTGCCCAAGCGTCCCGACGAGACTGCGCATCCGGCCGCATTGCGGACGTTGCCGCAGGACAGTCAGGAGTTGGAAAGCGAAGAGAACAGCAATGCTCCAGCAAAAGCGGGGGCGCTCGCGCCAGCCAATTTGCCCAAGGATGCCTACGTCGCTCCGGAGATGGCCAACTGGACCAAGCTGCTGCGCTTCCGCGACCTGCTGCTGGTTCCGACCAAGGTGGACGGCGCTGGCCCGTTACTTTTCCTGCTCGACACGGGATCGTTTGCCAACACTCTGTCCACGCGCGCGGCCAGCGAGATCACGCAGATCAGGTCCGCTCCAGGTTTGTCGGTAAGTGGAATGAGTGGCAGCGTCGGCAAGGTTTACCGCGCCGACAAAGCTACGCTGCAGTTCGGGCGCTACGAACAAGACAATCAGGACGTGGTGACCTTTGATTTGACGCCGATATGCAAATCGACGGGCACCGAGGTGTCCGGAATTCTCGGTTTTAACATGCTACGAATTTTGCAGACCAAGATCGACTATCGCGACGGGCTGGTGGATTTTGTCTATGACCCGGGACGGTTGCCTAAGCAGATAAAGTTGGGGAAGTAGGGAGCATCTAGCAACTAGTAGCTAGCAACTAGCAACTAGCAACTAGCAACTAGCAATTTAGATGTGCGCCAAAGCCTTTTTGCCTATAAACTTTCCGTCGGGCTGAGTTCATGAGGGGGCACGGTTATGGCGCAGCGCCGCGCGACCGTGCCGGCAAAATTTCATCACTTGTGGGAGGAATACCATGCAGACCTCGCGCCGCATCCGGTTGTTGATTCTCGCTGTTAGTTTTGTGACAGCCTCGCTCCCCGCCGTCGCGCAAGTGGTTACGGCGACGCTCCCCGCCGGAGTCAACCCCTACAGTGTGGCAGTAAACTCCGTGACCAACACGATGTACGCGGTCAATGACTGCGGCAACGATCCCACTTGCAACAGCCTTGGAACGGTGACGGTGATCAACGGGGCCAACAACAGCACTGCCTCGGTCAATGTGGGTGCTTATCCCTATGTAGCGGCCGTCAACTCGGTGACCAACAAGATCTACGTGGCCAATCAGTGCGGTACCGACCTCACCTGCAACAGCGTTGGAACGGTTACGGTGATCGATGGGACCACCAACAACATTGTGGCCACGGTTACCACTGGATACTATCCGTATGCCTTGGCCGTCAATGCGACGACCAATATGATCTATGTGGCCAACGACTGCGGCAACGATTCCACTTGCAGCAGCCCAGGCACAGTGACCGTCATTAATGCCAACGACAACTACAGCACGTCAACCATCAATGTGGGCCTTGACCCCGAATCCATAGCCGTAGACCCGGCGACCAACTTCATATACGTGGCGAATGCCTCGTGCTTCACCTACCCGTCGTGCCCCAGCGCCGGGACGGTAACGGTCTACGACGCTAACCTCCACGTTACCGTCGCTACGCTCAACGTGGGCGTTGCCCCTTTTTTCATCGCCGTCAACTCGGTAACCAACAGGATTTATGTCTCCAATGACTGCGGTACCGATACTACTTGCAGCAGCCTGGGAACGGTAACGGTAATTAACGGCATCACCCTTGGCACGACACCGGTGAATGTTGGGTTTTATCCCCAAGACATCGCGGTTAACTCGGCGACCAACCAGATCTATGTGGCGAATAACTGTGGCAACACGTGCAATGATCCCGGGAGTGTGACCGTCATTAATGGCAACACCAACGACATCACCGCGACCGTCAACGTTGCTTTTCACCCCGTTTATCTGGATATAGACACGGTGGCCAATAAGATTTATGTGGCGAATACTTGCGGCAACGATCCTCATTGCAAAAGCCCGGGGACGGTGACCGTGATTGACGGGGCACACAATTCCACCCTCCCAATCGCGGTTGGAGATGAACCCGACGCACTGGGGGTCAACTCTTCCACCCATACGATCTATGTTCCCAATTTTCTGGACGGCACCGTTTCGGTGATCGGTGGCAACACCAAGCTGGAACTGGTGAATGTCACTCCCTGCCGTTTGGTGGACACCCGCTCAAGCGGTGGCCCCATCACGGGTGGTACCTCTCGCAACTTCCCCGTTCCCCAGCTTGGCGGCTGCGGTATTCCCACGACGGCAGCAGCCTATTCCCTGAATGTCACGGTTGTGCCGCCACAAGGCGGCACGGTGGGTTATCTGACCATCTGGCCCACGTCAGAGGTACAGCCGGTAGTTTCCACGCTGAACTCGCCGGATGGCCGGGTCAAGGCTAACGCGGCCATCGTTCCGGCAGGCGTCAGCGGCGCTGTCAGCGTGTATGTGAGTAACACGACCAACGTCTTGCTTGACATCGATGCCTACTTCGCGCCGGCTACGTCCCATACCTATCAGTTCTATCCGCTGACACCCTGCCGCATCGTGGACACCCGCGGCGGTCAGGACCAAGGGATGCTTCTGCCGGGAATGGAACGTGACTATCTGATTGCGGGAACTTGCGGTGTTCCTAGCACCGCGACAGCTTATTCGTTCAACGTGACAGTCCTGCCGTCCGCTGGGGGTTTGGATTTTCTGACGGTGTGGCCCGAAGGTGAGCCGCAACCCACCGTCTCTACCCTGAACGACAACACCGGGACGATCGTAGCCAATGCGGCCATCGTGCCGGCGGGCAGCAATAACAAAACCGCCTTCTACGCCCACAGCAACAGCACCAACCTGTTACTTGATGTCAATGGCTACTTCGCGCCGGCGGGAGCGGATGGACTGTCCATGTATCCCCAAGCGCCTTGCCGCGTTCTGGATACGCGCCAGAACAACGGTCCGCCCTTCATGGGCCAGAAAACTGTGAATGTTGCGGACAGCGCCTGCCCACCGGCGAGCACCGCCACGGCCTACATCTTCAACGCGACGGTGGTGCCGCCGGGCCCCATGCTTTTCCTGAGCTTGTGGCCTGACGGCGAGATGCAGCCTGTAGTCTCGACGCTGAATGCCAAGGATGGCTTCATCACGTCCAACATGGCGATCGTGCCGACGACGAATGGTTCCATCGACGCCTACGCTGCTGCTCTGACGCAACTGATCCTGGACATCTCCGGCTACTTCGCGCCGTAAGGTGGGCGCACGGCCCTCGCTGTCTTAGTTTTTCTTGGCACTGGGCGGCAGCAGGTTATTCAGCCGCAGATACATCGCCGCTGCGCTGTAGTGGTCGGCCCACCCCATGGCCATTCGCACCAGTGCTGCTCCGCGCGTTCCGGTCTGGCCCTCATACAGAGTGACCGTCTGCCCCAGCGCGCTGTCGTCGGCTTTGGCCAGCACCTGTTCGCAATAGGCGAAGGAATCCTTCAGCGCCTTGGTCAACGTGTCCTTGGGATCGGTCTCGCTGAGCTTGACGCTGGGCGCCGGTTGGCCCGCAACCGCGGCGCACAGCGAATTGTTGGCCTCGGCAGTGTGCATCATCAGATGCCCAAAGGTGATCTGCTCGGGCGTCGGCTTGTAGCTATATTTGTCGGCGGGCATCTCGTCGGCGGCGCCAGTGAGGTTCTTGGCGAAGCGCGTCTCCATCTGGCGCACCGTGGTAACGATTGGGTTGGCAGTGTTCGGCGAGGATTCCTTGGCCTGTCCCGGCAGGATTGGGACGATAGTCAACAGCATGAGAGTTACAGCGGCAATGTATTTCACGGTCTCTCCCCCACAATCAGATGGCTAGAGGATACCGCAAGTTCGCTCTTCGCTGTTCGCTATTCGCCAGAGGAGGTTCCGTTGTGATGTGTAGCCGATGGGTGGAGCACGCCTTTCAGGCGTGCATTGCTGATCCGATATGTGGCGCCGCGCTTTAGCGCCTGAGGTAAGGTTCTCCGTTACCGCAGCGGCTAAAGCCGTATCCATTTCCGAGCCGCAGATGCACCGCTGAAGCGGTGCGCCACCCGCGCTCTGGCGAAGAGCGAAAAGCGAAAGCTTCCTACTCGCAGAACACGCGAACCCGCTTGCCCGACTTGGTATCCATATCGACGTGAAGCTCGTCCAGCGCCTCTCCGGCGTTCTGCATGAAAAATTTGCTATCGATGCCCTCCATCTGCAACTTCTCCATGACCTTGGGCGGCAGAAGAGTCCCAAGCTTCACCCCCGAGCGCACAAAGCTCAGCGGGACACGGACATTGACGTCATCGCCGCCGGGCCGCTCGATCTGCACGCGCAGATACTTCTTGGGAGGCGTGGCCGGCGCGGCCGCACTCGTTTCGGTGCCGGTGCCGCCATTG
>Ga0187874_10003766_pt1 | contig 10438 bp, 8 predicted proteins | sample June2016WEW_16_1_3_FD_132993 | JGI IMG/M metagenome (GOLD analysis project Ga0187874, IMG submission 132993) | Peatland microbial communities from SPRUCE experiment site at the Marcell Experimental Forest, Minnesota, USA - June2016WEW_16_150 | ecosystem: Environmental > Terrestrial > Soil >... | reverse complement strand
GTCGCGCGTCCAGTCACAGGAGGCGCCGAGGCGCTCCATCTGGCGGCGGATGGTCCCGCCGTTCTGCTCCTTCCACTTCCAACAGAGTTCCAGGAACTGCTCGCGGCCCATCTCCACGCGCCGTCGCTGCCCTTCGCGGCGCCAGGCAGCGCGGGCTGAGGAACCGGGCTCGAGGTTAGGCAAGGCTTGGCGGCCGATTTCCTGCTCGACGATCAGTTGGGTGGCGATGGAGGCGTGGTCGGTGCCGGGCAACCAGAGCACGTCTTTGCCACTCATGCGATGCCAGCGCATCAGGACGTCAATCTCCGTATGCTCCAGCATGTGGCCCATGTGGAGCATGCCGGTGATGTTGGGCGGAGGGATCACCAGGCAGAAACAAGGGCGAGCCGGGTCGTCGGAAGGGCGGTAGAGCTTCTGCGCCACCCAGGACCGCGCCCAGTGTGGCTCGATAGTTTCCGGGGAATAAACCTTGGGGATTTCGTTGTCCAACTCCGTCTTCTCCTCATCCGGCCCGCAAAAGTTTTGAAGTCAAACTACTATAACGGCTCAGCGGAAGTGAGTCAAACTCTCTGGCCCGAAAAGCAGGATTCAGGATTCAGGAAAGACCGGTGGCAGTGCTGGGTGTTCTTGCGCTGGCTCCTGCCTCGTGAGTTTGCCTCCAGGCGGGCCATTGCATGGGCATCTCACCACTGGGTTTGGGTATTGGGGTCTGGTCGTTTCTTGGTCCTCCAAAATGCCGAGTGTCTTGTATAACTCCTGTATTTTCAATGACATTCCCGACTTAAACGGCTAAGTCCCTTTGTTTTCTATAACATTCCCGCTTCGTCGCGGGCTGCTGAAAGCCGGTCCTTTGTTTTCATAGACATTCGCGCATCGTTCCTTCAGTTTTTAAAGTTACTGCTTCTTCCCTTCCCCCTCGGCGGCGACATCATGTCGTAGACTGCCGAACGGGGCAAGTGGGCAGTAAGCAGTAGGCAGTAGGCAGTAGGCGGTAAGAAGAAGGCGACCGGCGGATGGCCGCTGCTCTTCATTCTGACTCCTGACTCCTGAATCCAGTTTCTTCCATAACCCCGCTTACCATCCTAGCCTATCAAGAGCGGTTTGTCAAGAGACATCGAGTCCCCTTCGGCCTGGCGGTCGTGGGTCGATTTGAAAGTCTGCGCTTGGCTCAATGTTTCGCTGTGCCGGCCGTAAATCAAGCAAGGCGTCAGGCCGGCTTCCCGCAGTTGATCAGCCACGGCGTGCCAAATTGGTCAATGAGCATGCCGAAACGCAGCGCCCAAAAGGTTTCCTGCAGCGGCACTTGCACCGTGCCGTTTTGTGCCGGACTGTTGAAGACTCGTTCCGCTTCCGCCGCAGCGCCGACCTTGAGAAGCACGGAGAACCCCTGGGGTTTCTGATAGCTCTCCGGAAGCACATCGCCGCCCGTCAGTCAGTGGTCGCCCAAGGCGAGCGTAGCGTGATGATCTTCTTGCGCCAGGCGGGCGGCGTTTGTTCGGCCATTGGCGAATCCCCGTACATCATCATTACGACGATCTTGCCACCCAGGCACTTCTCGTAAAACCTAAAGGCCACTTCGCATTGGCCGTTGAATGTCAGATGTGGATTTAATTGCATCGTGCACTCCCTTGACAAGTAGAACGAAATGCCGAGGGCCTGTGTAACTCCTGTATTTTCAGCAACATTCCCGCTCTAAGCAGCTAAGTTCCTTTGTTTTCTGTAAGATTCCCGCTTCGTCGCGGGCTGCTGAAAGCCGGTCCTTTGTTTTCATAGACATTCACGCATCGGTCGGTCAATTTCTAAAGTTACTACCTCTTTCCTTCCCTATTCGACGGCGACATCATGTCGTAGACTGCGGAACGGAGAGGTAGGCAATAGGCAGTAGGCAGCACCCAATCGGCGGAGCAGAAGGCCACCGGCGGAGGGCAGGTGCTCTTCATTCTGACTCCTGACTTCTGGCTCCTGAATCCAGTTTCTTCCACAAGCCCACTTACTATCCTAGCCTATCAACCTCGATTTGTCAAGAGACTTCGAGTCCCAGAGACATCGAGTCCCCTTCGGCCCGCCAATCGGCGGGTGGCACACGTCCCGGCAAGAAGAAGCTGTGAAAAAATCCTAAAAGGGGCGAATTCACCCCGTGTATCCCATTGAAAATTCAGGTAGGGGCACGCCACGGCGTGCCCCTACGACGATTTTCTCACACCTTCAAAGCGGCGGGGCATATGCGCCACCCGTCGATCAGGGATTTGCCTCAATTTAGATCCTGAAATAATCCTTGAATTGATGCATTCTGAGCGTTAACATCTTCTTGGTCATAGGGTCGAGTGGCGGAGGTGGCCGATGTCCGAACACTTTTCCATCGTCGTGGATGTCGAAGATCCTCGGTTGGATGTATTTATCGCGTTTCCTTTCGCTTTGGAGACAGTCGTCGAATCGGTGGACAAAGCAGTTCGGAAGTCAGGTCTTATGCCTTACAGAGTCGATTTCGAACGACTGGGGACTCCTTTTATCGATGATATCGTTACGCAGGCACGCGGCGCGCGGATGGTGATTGGTGTCTGCACACCCGAGGTGGAAACAGGCAAAGCCAATTCGAACGTGATGTACGAACTCGGGTTGGCCGATTCATTAGGTAAGACGACTCTGGCGCTTACCACGAATGCAGACACGCTTCCCGCGGATATTCGCCAAAAACGCGCGTTCCTTTACACGAAGGAAGAACTGGACAGCCCGGCGGCGCGCGACGGGTTTGAGAACAGGCTGCGGGCAGAGATTCTGAGGATGGAGGGCGGGCGCCCTGATCAGATGTTGATTGCTCGAGAAGAGAAACACGTCTGGGTAGCGAAAGCGGGCGACCGGCTGATTCTGACCGAAGGGTTTTGGAATTACGCCACAGCCGTGATCTCTGTCGCGCACGATCTTCGTACAGAAGGAGCACTCGTTCGGGCCAAATATCTGAAGGATCTCCTAAGCAGCGCGAACAACATGATGAACCCGCAGGCGCCCTGGGAGACTTCTTGCGGTAAGCTGTTGGCTGATTGGGGCGAGTACTCCAGCTACCACAGACAGCACGTCGAGTCGGTGATTGACGGCGACAAGCGGAAATGCGTAGACAACTGCCTCGCAAACCTAGAGCGCGATCAGCGCTGGAGTGACAAGGCCACTCTGGACTTGGTTTCAGTCGATTATCGAGCTCTCTGCGAGAAAGCGAAAGATTATATCGCGCTATTCAATCAGGTCGACAAAGACCATGTGAACGCCGTCAGCCTTCCGGCAGACAAGCGAACCCCCTTTTATATGGAGATGGACCTTCTGGAACAGAGTGTTCGAAATCTTGAGCACGCGGCTAGTATGCTGGTGGAGAATCTGATTCTCAACGTGTCAGCAATAGCCGGAGCTCGTGCTGGAGGTCACTGATGACGGATCTCTCAACCATTCAGCAGAAACATCGCGAGCTGTACAGCCTCTTTCTTGAACACCGGGAACAGGTTGAGCCGGGAAGGATCAACGAGTTGCTCGACGACATTGTGGAGCAATCCGCCCAGGTCGGATCCATCGAGGAATTCTTGTGGCTCCGGAATGCGCTGGATCAATGGCGCACCGCGGGCGGCATTTTGCGTATCGACCTGAGCCGCGCGCTGCGCATTCCGTCGCCGGACCATCCGCTGAAGCCACCGTCCGTGTTCACCGTGTGGTTGGACAGCGACCTGCAACGCAGGCTGGAGTCCCAGGCCAACGAGTTTGCCCGGAGGCGCGCAATTCAGTGGTATCAGGCGATCTCAGTGGAGCAGATCTTCGATCTCTACCGGAAGGCTCTGTCGCCTCAACGGGCGTGGGAAGAGTCTCAGATGGACTGGAGTCTGGCGGAGATTCATTTCGCCAGCGACGTGCTGGATGACAGCATGGATCTTCAGCAGATCACTGGGGGCTCGTACTGGCGGCTCGAAGGCAAGTATGGGCAAATGTGGTTGGAAGAAGTGAAGAAGTTGAAGGCCTACTTCCGATGGCAGGCAAGAGGTGGCGGGTGGGGCCAGTCTGAGGCAGATGACGATTATCGTCAAGCCTGCCGGGAATTGAACGGTTTGCTTTGGAATTCACAAAGGAAGCTGGGGCAGGCGGCGTTTGAGCCCGTTGAAGCGCATCTTCGGCAACACTTCCTGAACAAGGAAGGGAAGCTCGATGTCGAAAAGGATAGGGTAAAGCTTTGGACGCAGGTCAAGGGGGAACGACAGGACTGGGAATCGGCGCAGGCTTTCATGAAACTGTACTACGACAACATTCTACAGGCCGTCGAATACGGCGATCCGGACGCCACTACCGCCGTGGTACAGGCCCTGGGGGTGTGCGAGACGCCGCCGAACTACGCGCCCATGGTCAACTGCCTCGAGATGATCGTAGCCGTTGATTTTCTTCATGTCGAAGTGCTCCCGGAGCGCAGCTAACCAGGATGCCGGCCTTTGTCATCGCCGCGCCGTTCCTAGCGAGTTTGATCAAACCTGAGGGCTTCGCGCCAGGCGATAGGACTGCCGCCGCTGACCGACTTTGCGCGCAACTTGACGTGTGGCCTTCGGGCACTGTTGACCTTGCCATTCGGGACCCGTCAGACAAACAGGGTAAGCAATGAGATCAAGCATTTTTGTGGTTTCGGATTTGCACTTGGGTGGCGAACCGGGGCCGAATGACTCGCCCGGCTTTCGCATCCTTACGGCGGTCGGTCAGCAGCGCCTGGCGCAGTTCCTGTCCTGGGTCGGCAAACAGGCATCGAACGACTGCCACTTGCATCTGATAATCAACGGCGACTTCGTAGATTTCCTTGCGGAAAAAGAGTTCGCTGCGTTTACGGTGAGTGATGAGGCGGCGGCCGAGAAGCTCGACCACGTCATGAGCCGCACGGCTGCGGTTTGGGACGGTCTCCGGGCGGCCTTGTCCGCCGGTGTACGCTTGACTGTTCTTCTCGGCAATCACGATCTCGAGTTGTCACTGCCCAGTCCGCGGCGGTTGTTGCTCAAGCGGCTGGGGTTTGGCCAGGTCGATTTCATCTACGACAACCAAGCGTTCGTCGCTGGCCCGGTGCTGATCGAGCACGGCAATCGCTACGACAACTGGAATGCCGTGCGGCACGACCAGTTGCGGGAGGTGCGCTCGGCTCTTTCGCGCCGGGAACAGCCGCCCGAATTCCCGCCGCCGGCCGGTAGTCAGCTAGTCCGGCAGATCATGAATCCGCTCAAGGCGCGCTTCCCGTTTGTCGATCTGCTCAAGCCCGAAGACGCCGGCACCGTCCCCATGCTTGCCGCGCTCGACCCGTCCTCGATGCGCGCGATTCCGAAACTCGCGCTGCTGGCCCGCCAGTCGGCGACTGTTCGCTTCGATGAAAGCGGCACGCCATTGGACCCGTCGAACATTGCCGAGGAACCGGAGGCGAAAAAAGAACGGGAGCTTCTGCAACTGGCGGCGGACATTGCCGCGGGCGGCGATGCGCAGCAGGTCAGTGTCGCGGGCCGCATAGGCGATCTCTGGGAGCGGCTGCGGAACGCCGCTTCGCAGGCTGCGCTGGCCGCCGAATTCGACCTGCTCTACAAGGCCATCCGGGCCCACATCGAGGCGCATCGCCAGAATTTTGACGTGAACCGTGAGAACGAGATATATCTCCGGGCGGCGCAGGCGGCGGTCCGGCGCGGCTTCCGCGTCGTGGTATTCGGGCACACACATGCTGTCAAGCGGGTTCCGCTCGAGGGAAACTCCGTCTACCTGAATACCGGCACTTGGGCGGACCTGATGCGGTTTCCCGAGGCGGTCCTGAGAGGCACAGAGGAAGAGGCGCGGGCGCAGTTGCAGCGTTTCTCCGATGACCTGGCCGCCAACCGCGTCGAGCGATACCGCGAGCAGGTCCCGACCTTCGCCAGGATCGACATGGACGGGCAGACCCTCAGCTCGGCCGATGTGTATCTCTTCAACCCGCCGGACCAAGCCGCTCCGGTCCCCAACGGCCAGCTTGCCAGTCTGATCTACGCACCTTGAGGAGGGAAGCGCGATGAACGGCATCACCTACGAGATGATGAGGGCGGTCTGTGGCTTGGTGGAGACGCCGGGCGGCGGCCAGGGAACCGCGTATCTGGTCGCAAGCGACCGCCTGGCCACGTGCGAGCATGTGGTGCGGAACGTACAGGAGGGCGAAGCAGTCACCGTCAATTTCGGGGCCGAGCAGCGTAGCGCAACCGTTCTGAAGAAGGAGGCCGCCAGCGATTGCGCTGTGCTCCAGCTCGAACCGCCGCTCGCCGGCGTCGTCGCCCTGCCCCTGGCCGGACGCTGCACGCGCAAAGCCGTCTGGGACGGGTTTGGCTTTGTCGGCCTGGCAAAAAGAGAAGGACTGCCCCTGACTGGCGAGGTCCTCGATCCAGAGTACCATGATGACCTCGGCCAGCCCGCTCTGGTGCTGTATTCCCCGCAGGTCGCCGCCGGCATGGCGTCGCCGCTGCATGGTTTCTCCGGCAGCCCGGTGTTGGTGGAAGGGAAGGTCGTCGGCCACATCAAGCGCGTCCTCTCTGACCCCGACTATCCGGGCCGGCCCGCACTCGGCATCGTGTACGCCGTGCCGTCCCGCGCCGTGCTCGGCCTGCTCGGTGCCGCGCCGGCGGTCGAGCGGGTCGAGCCGCCAGAGGTGACCTCCATCGCCGGTCAGATTCCACCGCTTCCCGCCGGCCAGTATCACGCTTTTGTGAGTTACCGCTCGAGTGACCGGCCTTTCGCTCTCGCGCTCGTCAACCGCCTGGAGGGCGTGGGATTTCGCATTTACATCGACCAGCGGGAACTCCTGCCCGGCGACGCTCTGGCCAACAGCCTCCAGCAAGGCCTCGCCAAAAGTCATGCGGGCATCGTCTTGATAAGCCGGGGATGGCTGGAATCGCCTTGGTGCCAGCAGGAGGCCAATACGCTGCTCAAGCGTTCGACCGAGGAGCCCGGCTTCCGGGTCGTTCCGGTTCGCCTCGATAACAGCCCGCTTCCTCCTTTTTGGGACGCGACCTTGTACTTGGATTTTACCGGCAAGCCGGCACCCGAAGGCGACAACCTCAACCGGCTAACATGGGCGCTCGTAGGACGCACTCCGCCCGCAAACTCTCCCGAGACTCGCATCGTGCGGGCGGAGCAAGGATCCGCGGACAAGCTGGTGAGGCTACAGGCCGCGGCCGGCGTCAACGCATATCAAGTCTACCGGTTATGGAAAACCTGGCAGAGCGCCGGTGTCGCACCCGGCTCTCCCTCCCTCGCCGTGGCGCAGACGCTCTTGTCGTTTCCGAGAGGTGACTGGGCGCTCGAGGTGCTGGGAGCGGCCGGCGACGGCATCCGGGCAAAGCAGCTCCGGGCACTCGCCCTGCGCACCCTGGGCCGGCGCGACGAGGCGCTTCAGATCCTGCGCGAACTCTACGAGATCGGGCAGGTGGACCCCGAGACCGCTGGCCTCCTCGCCGCCATTTACAAGCGCGATTGGCTGGACAACCACAGGGACGCCGCCCTGATTGCTGCCTACAACCTCTGCCGCACGGCGTTCGACCAGAGCGGCGACACCTACGTCGGGATCAATGCAGCCGCGTTGGCTTTATGGCGCGCCAGGAAAGAGGAGTCGCGCCGGACCGCGCAGCAGGTGCTGGACAAGCTTGATCGGGTGCCCGAGGCGGACTTCGACCCTTGGCAATTAGCCACGAAGGCCGAAGCACTGCTCCTGCTGGGAAACATCAATGCCGCCCGCGATTGGTACGAAAAGGCGGTCGCCAAGATCCCGAATCGTTACCGCGACATCGCTTCGATGAGAAAACAGGCGCGCATCGACCTGGCGCAACTCGGATTGAAACGAGACGCCGTCGATTCTTCTTTACCCGTGCCCTGTATCGCCGCCTTTACGGGACACATGACCGACACACCCGAGCGTGCCACACCGCGCTTCCCGGCCGCGAAAGAGGGCAAGGTACGGCTCGCGATCCGGGAGAAACTGAAGGCGCACGGCACCGGCATCGGTTTGAGCTCCGCGGCCCGCGGCGGCGATCTGTTGTTTGTTGAGGAACTGATCGCCATTGGAGGCGAGGCAAACGTCTACCTGCCGTTTGGCCGCGATGCATTCCTGCGCACCTCCGTCGGCCCCGAATGGAAGCAGCGTTATGACCGCATCCTCTCCCACGACCGCGTAAAGGTGACGGAACTGTCCCCGGGCGAGCCGAAGCCAGCCGAAGAGCAGGACGCCTACAGCGCGTGCAACGACCGGATCCGTGCCGACGCGATCAACCTCGGACGGGAGCTTGACGAACAGCCTGTCCTCATCACGGTCTGGGACGGCCGGCCCGGCGACCGGGGCGGCGCCGGCGAGGCCATCCAGGGCTGGCGTGACGAAGGGTACGAGCCGGAGAACATCGACCCGACCGCCGTTTGAGAACGTGACCAGCTCACGTTCCCATGCACTCCGGCAGTTCCGCATCGAACAGACCCCGCTTTCCGCGGTACTTCACCGGCGCCGGCCCGCGCGCGGATTCTCGAAGCGTCAGGCGAAAACATCGCCCGGAAACGGCCCGCGCTGCACTGTTCGGAAATCCCCTTCTCGTCATGAGGCCGCCGCTGGCACGATGGGCCGTTCTCACTCGACCCCAGCACGAAATCGCGGCAGCTCTTGGGTTAGTGCCAGCTACCTCCACATGGCCGTCGGCCGTTCTCCTTGCCAGCGCCGTGTGACCTTCAATCGAAGTGCGACCGATCAGTTCGACCTGTACTGGAGAGCCTTGAGTGCGCTCTCAAGGTCGGCTTCCAGCTTCTTGTCGGCTCCCATGGTGTTGGAATACTGGATACAGCGGATATGCCGCACGTCAAACGTTAGGTCGTCGGCTGACTGGGCAAGCACTATCCAGTCCTTCTTCCAGGCATCGGCCAGGCCCGCCTCATAGTAGACGTTCGGGTTCTGCCCTGTGAAATCCACGATCACGAGATCAGCCTCGGCAATCTGCCTCTTAACATCGTCCATCACGGGACGCGAGACGGCGATCTGATCGGCGCGAACGCAGTCAATCCCATAGCGGGCAACGCTTTGGGAGATCACGCTGTGCACGAAATCGAGTTCAGACCTGAACGGCATGATCACAAAGGCCTGGGGTCTAGCCTTGCTGACCCGAACATTATCGAAACGCGCCTTGGTCGCCCACGTCTTCAGGCCGCACTGGCCGATTTGGTAGCTCTCATCCACAATGGTTAGCTGTTGAACGTCATGCTCGTAAAGCGTGATCTGGCTACCAGAAAATTCGAGCCGCAATCGATACATCTTCTCCTTGAGCACCGAACTGGGCTGTCCCACCCACGCCCGTCCAAGCCAGAGCGGCCCCGGTACCACTTTGCCGATGAAGAACTTGGTTCCAAAGGCTCCAGTCCCGGCATACAAATAGCTATCGGGTCCATTGTACCGGACCGCCAGTGTTGCCTCCATGGCAAGCTCCTGTGTGCGTCGCCTAGTTTGACTTTCGATGATCGTGATGTCAGCGCTTATCGATCCGTTGCGCAGACGGTCGCCGAAGAGAAGAGTCTGGTCGGGCCGCTCGGACACCAACGGGGAGGTGAAGCTGTTCCCTTCCACGATCCAGTCGTCTTCGAGCATGGAATAACGGTCCAGCAACACGTCCATCATTTCAGTCATGGGCTAGTCTCCGGTTGTGAAGTTCCATGTACCTGATAGTCCAAGTCTTGCAGAAGTAACCGAATTTGGCCAGAAGAATCTCGTCCTAAGACGTCTCCTAACGCATGAATTCAGTATTGGATCGAATCCGGATCGCGCCGTTGTTGCATCCGAGCGCTCAGCTTGCTGGCGCACGGAACCCTTTCAGCGATTCAGAACGAGGTTCATCGACCATGCTCGACCGACGCATCTTTGGGCAGCTCGGTGTCGACGGCCATCGCCCGCACTGAAGAGTCCGACCGCCCGTCTTGAGGATCTCAAACTGACCGTCGCAAGGGTCGCCTGCACGTTATTCCTACCGGAGGAATGTCGATAAATCCCCCGTCTATAAGCTTAAACAAAATCCACCCATTTTCGCTGCCCGCGGCCTTTTAACGGTCACCGACATGAAGGGCAATGTCGGCGCCACCCGCGGACTGGATTCCCGCCCCTCGGCAAGCTCAGGGCAAGCTTTTCGCGGGAATGACCGGCGTTTCAAGAAAGCATCAATTGCGCGGCAATGCCTGGATGATTGCGAATACCGCGCCCTGGGGGTCCGCCAGGACTGCCATGCGGCCCACTTCCTCGATGGCCATGGGAGCCAAAAGAGTCTTGCCGCCCAGTTCCTTGCCCTTGGCGGCCGTCTCATCGCAATTCGCGACCAAAAAATACACCAGCCAGTGAGGGGGGACGTTTGGATCGCGAAAATTCGCAGGCGGAATTCCACCGATGAATTTTTCCCCGTTGGCGATGTGT
>Ga0187874_10003764_pt1 | contig 10445 bp, 8 predicted proteins | sample June2016WEW_16_1_3_FD_132993 | JGI IMG/M metagenome (GOLD analysis project Ga0187874, IMG submission 132993) | Peatland microbial communities from SPRUCE experiment site at the Marcell Experimental Forest, Minnesota, USA - June2016WEW_16_150 | ecosystem: Environmental > Terrestrial > Soil >... | reverse complement strand
GCCGAGGGCGGGCGCTACGACGGCGGCTTCCAGCGTTTTTCCGACGCGCTGAAGATCGCCGTCGACATGGCCGCCAAAGCCTATGAGCGCGACGGCAATCTGAGCGGCGTCGCCACCGGCCTCTCCGATCTCGACCGCTACATGGGCGGCCTGCAGGCCTCCGACCTGGTCATCGTCGCGGGCCGCCCGGGCATGGGCAAGACGGCGCTCGCCACCAACATCGCCTTCAATATCGCCAAGGCCTATCGCGGCGAAACGCGGGCCGACGGAACGCAGCAGACGATCGACGGCGGCGTCGTCGGCTTCTTCTCGCTGGAAATGTCGGCCGAGCAATTGGCGACCCGCATCATCGCGGAGCAGTCGGGCGTCGCGTCGTACAAGATTCGCCGCGGCGACATCACCGAGACCGATTTCCATCACGTCGCCGAGGCGGTGCGCGAGATGCAGTCGATCCCGTTCTTCATCGACCAGACCGGCGGCATTTCGATCGCCCAGCTCACCGCGCGCGCGCGGCGCCTGAAGCGCCAGCGCGGGCTCGACCTGCTGGTCATCGACTATATTCAATTGCTGTCCGGCTCCAAGACGCGCGGCGACAACCGCGTGCAGGAGCTGACCGAAATCACCACCGGCCTGAAGGCGCTCGCCAAAGAGTTGAACGTGCCGATTCTCGCGCTTTCGCAGCTCTCGCGCCAGGTCGAGCAGCGCGACGACAAGCGCCCGCAGCTTTCGGACCTGAGAGAATCCGGTTCGATCGAGCAGGACGCCGACGTCGTGCTGTTCGTCTATCGCGAGGAATATTACCTCGAAAACAAGAAGCCCCGCGAAGGAACCGAAGAATTTCGCGACTGGCAGACCAAGATCACGGAAGCGCACGGCAGAGCGGAGGTGATCATCGGCAAGCAACGCCACGGACCTACGGGCACGGTGGAATTGCAATTCGAGGCGGCGCTCACGCGCTTCGGCAACCTCGCGCGCGAAGAGGCGATCCCGGAGATCCGGTGAGAGACGAGGCGACGCGGAGACGGCGCCCTCCGGGCGTTCGACGAGCGAAGAAGGTCAGTCGCCGCGTGCGCTAGCCGCTCGGGCAATCCTTCAGCGCGCGGTCGATCGCCTGGGCGAAGCCGCTGAGCGAGTAGGTGTCGGTGGTGACGTGGCCCTTCTTCGAGGCGGCCTTGATCTGCAGCTTGCCGCCCTTGCGCATTTCCGCGATCAGCGCGCTCTCCTTGGCCGCGTTCTTGACCCAGAGATTGGCGCCCTTGGGCAAAAGATCGAAGCTGGCCTCGCCGATCGCTGCGGTCGGCGCGACGTCGACCGTCTTCGTCTCTTTCTTGTCCTTCGCCTTCTTGTCCTTCGCGTCAGCCGCCTTCTTGTCCTTGGCCTCGGCGGCGTCGCCAGGGACCGCCACGTCGAAACCCATGATGAAGGAGACTTCGTTGCGCACGCTTTCCGCGGGTCGCTCGGAAATGAAGGCGTAGCCGGGATCGCGTTTGAGGTCGGCGGGAGCCCGATCCTTGGGCTGGGCGAGCGCATAGCAGATTCGGTTCTTGCCGGCCTGGCTCTGGAAGACGCTCCAGTCGCCGTAGGTCGCCACCAGCGCCGGCTTGGCGGCGGGCGGCGTCGCATCCTTGTCGGCCGGTTTGGCCGTCTTGGCGGCGGCGTTCGCGCCCGCGAGCGCGAGGCAGACGCCGAGCGAAGCGGCGAGGGTGCGAACGGCATGGGGCGCGGCAAGCAACATGGCGGAGTTTCCTTCGACGAATCGCGATTGGCGCCGGCGGCCTTCTACTCTTCGGGCGGTGTTTGCGCCGCGATCCCGGCGAAAATCCGACCTGTGGCTGCCGTTGCGCGCCCGAATTTGTATCCCTGCCGGCGGTTAATGAACGATGACCGAAATTCGAGGCCGCCGGCGAAAACCGCGACGCGCGAGCGCGTTGCGGCGGGGCGCCGAGCCAGCGCCGCCGCCCCGGCTCGCCCGCCTTCATGTTATATACACCCGTTGGGGGCGCCGCGACGCAAACGCGAGTTTCGCGCCCGAACGCTGCGTGAGGCCCTCTCTCAGCGTGGCGCGGCAAGTTGGCGCAGCCGCGGGGCTTGCGTTTCTTGTTGCAACGCACAACATGACGGCGGGGTCGAGACGTCGGATTTGCTGATTTTAAGGGGAGATCATGGCGAGTTCTACGCGCCCCGCCTCGGAAATTCGGCGCCTGTGGCCCGCCGATATGCCGACGTTTCGCAGCCATCTGCTGCGCCTGGACCCGCAGAGCCGCCATGAGCGGTTCGAGGGCGCCATGTCGGACGACTTCATCGCTCACTACGCCGAGAGCTGTTTCGGCCAGGGCGATCTGGTGTTCGGCGCCTTTGTCGCCGGCTGCATGCGCGGGGCGGGCGAATTGCGCTCCGGCGAGGCGATCTGGACCGAACAGGCGCCGTTCCATCGCCATATCCATGCCGAGGCGGCCTTCAGCGTCGAAGAACCCTATCGCCGACGCGGCGTCGGCGCGCAATTGTTCCAGCGCATCGAACGCGCCGCGAGCAACCACGGCGTCGAGACGATCGAGATCGTCTGCACGCCGAATAATATCGGTATGATCCGCCTCGCCGCCAAGTTCAAGACGCATTTCGCCTTCGAGGAAAACCAGATGACCGGCCGTCTGACGGCCCGCCGCCCGACCCCGCTCTCGCTGCTGCGCGAGGCCTCGCGCGACGTGATGGACTACACCGCCTCGCTGTTCGACGCGCAGGCGCGCGCCGTTAAACCCGGGGTTGCGGAAGAGCCGGCGAAAACCCCGGCCAGCGGGGCTTAAGCGCGCCGCTTCCCGTTCCCCATCGCCTCGATCCACAGGCGGGGTTGTCACGGCCCGGCCTGCGCGGGACCGTAAGGCGATGGGTAGGAGCGAAGCAGGTTGTGCGCGTGCATCAGGGTCAAGATGCGCTCGTCCGCGCCCATGCGGCCGACGGCGAAATCCGCGCCAGGGTCTATTCGCTCGAAATAGCCCGCAAACGCCGACCGCTCGCTTGCGGCGTCCTCTTTGAAAACGATGATATCCGCATCTTTGCCGAGCCAAGCCGTCGAATCGCACGCGAATGCGAATTCCCTCGGGTCCCAGGTGAAGGCGCAAATGGGCGTTTTAGGCCCCAAGGCGACGCCGACTTTGCCGCCGACGCGCCAGTTGTCGACGACGATGAAGTCCGCCGCCGCGTTCGCGATGCGCCAGTCGTAGCTGAATTGCGTGGGATCGTCCTGGCCGCCCGGCGCGAACGCGATGAGCCGGGAAAGCCCAACGACGACGACAGCGATATAGAAGACGACCGTCGCCGCGGCGAGCGCCGCGGCGGCGCGTCCCCAATTTTTCAGCCAGCCGGCGCTTCTCGCGCTCAGCCAATATCCGGCGAGCGGAAAGGCGAACAGCCAGCCGGAGTTGAACCAGTGCGGGATCGCCCGCTGCCCGAGCAGCGGCAGAAGCGCGAAGAAAACGACGGGCGGCGCAGCGAGCCAGAGCAGAAAACGTTCGCCGCTGTCGGCGTCGGCGCGCATCGCGCGCGCCATGCCCAGCACGATCGGCGCGCCGATCCACGGCGACAGCAGGACGATCTGCTCGCCCAGTTCCGCAGCGACGTCGACCCAGGCGCCGGCCCCGAAGGTCAGGGCGGTCGCCGCCCGGGTCGACTGGAAAGAAAAGGAAACCCAATGGTTTTGATAGTTCCACAGGAGGGCCGGAGAGAAGATGAGGAGCGCCACGACCGCGCCGAGGTAAGGCCGCACATCCGAGAGCCAATGGCGATGGCGCGGCGAGCCGACCAAAAACCCAAGGAGGCCGATCGGGACGAAGAGCGCGGCATACTTGGCAAGTCCGGCGCAGCCCAACGCCACGCCTGCGGCCAGCCAGAGCTGGCCGGCTTCGCCCTCCCGCTCGGCCGGTCCGAACAGGATTTCGGCGATCGTCCACGCGGCCAGGGCGAGGAACAGCAGCGACGGCGCGTCGGGCATGATGAACCCGTCCGGCAGGACGAGGAAATAAGTCGTCGCGTTGAAAGCGAACATCGCCCAAAGCGCCGCCTTGGCACCGAACAGACGCCGCGTCAGACCGAACAAGGGCGCGTTGATGGCGACGAACATCAGCCAGAATGGCGCGCGCGCCCATCGGCTTTCGCCCGACAAGGCGACGAAGCCGTGCAATATCCACTGGTGCAGCGGCGGGTGGTCGAAATAGGAGAGGGCGAGGCTTCTCGCGATGACCAGCGTATAAGCTTCGTCCCCGGTGAAGCCGGTCGCCAGACAGGCGAAGGCCTTTTCGATCGCGCAAATCGCGATGAAGGCGAGAATATATCGGGCGGACAAATCGCGCCTCGCTCCCGGGTCCGTCGAACCTGCCAGCGATCGGCTCATTTTTCGCGATGCGGCCCGTAGGGGAAAACGTAGGGGTGGGTCAGCGCGCGTCCACGCGCTAAAACGAAAACCTGTTCGGCGCGGCCGCCGCGCCCGACGGTAAATTCCTGCGGCGCGTCGATCCGGGCGAAGTAGGGGGCCAGCGCCTTCAGCCCGCGCTCGGCGTCCGCCTTGACGACGACGATCACGGCGTCTTTGCCGATCCAGGCCGAGGTGTCGCAAGTGAATGCGAATTCGCGCGGATCGTCGCCTAGCGTGCAAACCGGAAATTCCGGACCCAAGGCCGCGCCGACTTTGCCGCCGTAGCGCCAATTGTCGGCGACGACGAACGCGGGCGCCGGGACGCCCAACGCCGCCCATGCGCGCGTGCGCGAGACATCGGGCCAATCGTAGCTCAATACGGTGGGATCGTTCGCGTCCGGCGGCAGGCGGGACATGATCCAGAACATGCCGAGGTTCATCGCCAGGATGTAGATGATCGCCGTCGCCGCGGCCAACGCCGCCGTCCAAAGTCCCCAGGTTTTCAACCATATCCGGCTCTTGCCGGCAAGCCATTGGCCGGCGAGAGGAAAAGCGAACAGCCAGGCCGAATTGAACCAGTGCGGCAGCACGTACTGGCCGAACAGCGGCATCAGCACGAGCAGCGCCAACGGCGGCGCCACCAGCCAGAGCAGGAACCGCTCGGGACCGTCGGCGTCGCGATTGCGCGCCGCGCGAATCAGCCCCATCGCCAGCGGCGCGAAAACCCACGGCGACAAGAGGCCGATCTGCGATCCCAGAATGCCCAACCAATCCAACAAGGACTGGATGTCGAAACTCAGTTGATGCGGCGTCGCCCGGCTCGCCTGGAACGACAGCGACAGCCAGTCGTTCTGCCAGTTCCAAATGAGAACCGGCGAAAAGATCGCCAGCGCCACGAGCGCGCCCAAATAAGGCCTGATGTCCCACAGCCAGCGCCGATGCGTGGGGGCGCCGAGGAAAAAGCCGAAGAACCCAAGCGGCGCGAAGATCGCCGAATATTTCGACAGTCCCGCGCCGCCCAGCGCGATGCCGAGGGCCAACCAGAGCGCCGTCGTCCGCCCCACGCCGCCGGCGGGGGCGAAAAGAATTTCCGCCATCGCCCAGCCCGCCGACAGCAGCGATAATTGCAGCGTCATGTCGGGAACGATGAAGCCGTCGGGCAGGACCAGAACATAAGTCGCGGCGTTGAAGGCGAACAGCGTCCAGTATGCGGCCTCGCGTCCGAACAGCCGACGCGACAGGCCGAACATCGGGATGTTGGCGAGGACGATCGTCGCGCAGAAGGGCGCGCGCGCCCATCGGCCCTCGCCCGACAAGGCGACGAAGCCGTGCAATATCCACTGGTGCAGCGGCGGGTGGTCGAAATAGGAGAGCGCCAGGGTCCGCGACACGACGAGCGTATAGGCTTCGTCGCCCTTGAACCCGGTGACAAGCATCGCGATGGCGCGTTCGATCGCGCAGGCGAGAACGAAGGCGAATATGAGCCTAGCGGGCGTTTGGCGCCCGTCGCCGGCGGACGGCTCGGCAGTCTCCACGTTACGTAACGGCGCCACTGTCAGAGCCGGCGCTCCGCCATCATCGCCTTGATACGCGCGATCGCCTTGGCGGGGTTGAGGTTCTTGGGGCAGGTCTTTGCGCAGTTCATGATCGTGTGGCAGCGATAGAGACGGAACGGGTCTTCGAGATTGTCGAGCCGTTCGCCCGTCGCCTCGTCGCGCGAATCGATCAGCCAGCGATAGGCCTGAAGCAGGATCGCCGGCCCCAGATAGTGGTCGCCGTTCCACCAATAACTCGGGCAGGAAGTCGAACATGACGCGCAGAGAATGCACTCGTAGAGACCATCGAGATCGGCCCGGTCCTCGGGCGTCTGCAGCCATTCCTTTTCCGGCGTCGGCGTCGTCGTCTTCAGCCACGGCTCGATCGAGGCGTGCTGGGCGTAGAAATGGGTCAGGTCGGGAACGAGATCCTTGACCACCTCCAAGTGCGGCAGCGGATAGATTTTCACCGCGCCGTCGATTTCATCCATGCCTTTGGTGCAGGCGAGCGTATTGAGGCCGTCGATGTTCATCGCGCAGGAGCCGCACACGCCCTCGCGGCAGGAGCGGCGGAAGGTCAGCGTCGGATCGACCTTGGACTTGATCCAGATCAGCGCGTCGAGCACCATCGGGCCGCAATCGTCGCGGTCGACGGCGTACGCGTCGATGCGCGGGTTGACGCCGTCTTCCGGATTCCAACGATAGATGTGGAACTCCGTCACGTGGCTGGCGTTCGACGGCCTCGGCCAAGTCTTCCCCGGCGTTGGGCGGGAGTTCTTCGGCAGGTTGATTTGGACCATGGTTCCCTATCCGTGCATTCCTAAGCCGCGCCTTCAGTACACCCGCGCCTTCGGTTCGACGTAGGCGACGTCGTTGGTCATGGTGTAGGCGTGCACCGGCCGGTAATCGAGGGTGACAGCGTAGGCGTAGGCGTCGATCCAGGCGAGCGTGTGCTTCATCCAGTTGGCGTCGTCGCGGTCGGGATAATCCTCGCGCGCGTGCGCGCCGCGGCTTTCCCGGCGATTGGCGGCGCTCTCCATCGTGACCACGGCCTGAACGATGAGGTTGTCGTATTCCAGCGTCTCGATGAGATCGGAATTCCAGATCAGCGAGCGGTCGCTGACGTGCGCATCGGCGCCGGCGCGCCAGGCTTCGCGGATCATCGCCTTGCCCTCGTCCAGCGTTTCGCCGGTGCGGAACACGGCGCAATGGCTCTGCATCGCGCGCTGCATGTTCAGGCGCAACGTCGCCGTCGGCGTCGCCCCGCTGGCGTGGCGGAAACGGTCGAGGCGCGCGAGCGCGGGGTCGGCGCTGTCCTTGGGCAGATCGGCCTGCCGCTCGCCCGGCTTGACGAGCTCGGCCGCGCGCTGGCCGGCGGCGCGGCCGAACACCACGAGGTCGATGAGCGAGTTGGAGCCGAGCCGGTTGGCGCCGTGCACCGAGACGCAGGCCGCCTCGCCGAGCGCCATCAGTCCCGGCACGATCGAATCCGGGTCGGCGCCGACCTTGGTCAGGACCTCGCCGTGATAGTTCGTCGGGATGCCGCCCATGTTGTAATGCACGGTCGGCAGCACCGGGATTGGCTCCTTGGTCACGTCGACGCCGGAGAAGATGCGCGCGCTTTCGGAAATGCCGGGCAATCGTTCGCGCAGCACCTTGGGATCGAGATGGTCGAGGTGCAGATAGATATGGTCCTTGAGCGCGCCGACGCCGCGGCCTTCGCGAATCTCCATGGTCATCGCGCGGCTGACCACGTCGCGCGAGGCGAGATCCTTGGCCGACGGCGCGTAGCGCTCCATGAAGCGCTCGCCTTCGGAATTTACGAGATAGCCGCCCTCGCCGCGCGCGCCCTCGGTGATGAGGCAGCCCGCGCCGTAGATGCCGGTGGGGTGGAACTGCACGAACTCCATGTCCTGCAGCGCGATGCCGGCGCGCAGCGCCATCGCGTTGCCGTCGCCGGTGCAGGTGTGCGCCGAGGTCGCCGAGAAGTAGGCGCGGCCATAGCCGCCGGTGGCGAGAACCGTCATCGGCGCGCGGAAGCGGTGGATCGCGCCGTCGTCCATCTTCAGGCAGACGAGGCCGCGCACTCTTCCCTCGACGTCGCGGATCAGATCGATGGCGAAATACTCGATGAAGAATTCGCAATGGGCTTTCAGGGCCTGGCCGTAGAGCGTGTGCAGCATCGCGTGGCCGGTGCGGTCGGCGGCGGCGCAGGTGCGTTGCGCGACGCCTTTGCCGTATTCCGTCGTCATGCCGCCGAACGGGCGCTGATAGATCGCGCCCGACTCGGTGCGCGAAAACGGCACGCCCCAATGTTCGAGTTCGTAGACGGCGGCGGACGCGTTGCGGCACAGATACTCGATCGCGTCCTGATCGCCGAGCCAGTCCGAGCCCTTGACGGTGTCGTACATGTGCCAGCGCCAGTCGTCCGGACCCATATTGCCGAGCGCGGCGGAAATGCCGCCCTGCGCCGCCACGGTGTGCGAGCGGGTCGGGAACACCTTGGAGACGCACGCGACGCGCAGCCCCGCCTGAGCGCAGCCGACGCTCGCGCGCAGGCCCGCGCCGCCCGCGCCGACCACGACGACGTCGAATGCGTGGTCGGTGATCGGATAGGCCCTTTGCCCGAGCGCGGGGGCGCTTGCGCCGTTGGAGCCGTTGGTCGCCATTCGCTTTGAGCCCTATCGAGGATTTCAGACGAAGCCGATGCGCAGCACGGCGTAGACGCAGGTCAGGCCCAACGCCGCGGCGAAGAAAGCGTTGGCGATCAGCGCCCATTCGCGGGCGCGGCCCTGCAGGTAGTCGAGGATGATCGAGCGCATGCCGATCTGCATGTGATAGACGCCGACCGCCACGAAGAGCAGGAGCACGATCGCCGGCAGCGGTCGGCTCAGTTCGGCGCGAGCGCCATTGTAATCCTTGTGCAGCAGGGTCAGCGTCAGCGAGACGAAGGCGATCGTGAGGGGGATGAGCGCCGCGGCGGTCGCGCGCTGGAGCCAATTCTCGTCGGTCCCCAGGCGCGCCGAACCGAGATGGCGAACGCGGCTCAGCGGCGTTCGCAAGGTCTTGCCGACTTTCGCCATGGTCCGCGCTCCCTCACCGAACGGCGTAGCCGACGGCCCAGACGCCGAGCGTCAACGCGAAGCCGCCGATCGCCGTCGCCTGCGTCAATTGCTCGCGCTCGGGATGGTCCAGTCCGCGGCCGGCGTCCCAGATGAAGTGGCGAACGCCGCCGAGCATGTGATGAAACAGCGCCCAGGTGAAGCCGAACAGGACGAGCCGGCCGAAAATCGATTGGATGAAGGCGGAGAAGACCGAGAAGGCGGACGCGTCCATCGACGCCGCGATGAGAAACCACGCCAGCAACAGCACGCCGACGTAGAGCCCCGCGCCGGTGATGCGATGGGCGATCGACATCGCCATCGTCAGGGTGAAGCGATAGATGCCCAGGTGCGGCGACAGGGGGCGCGCGGGCGGAGGGGTCGAGGTCGATTCGATCGAAGCCATCGGTGCTTATCCGGTTGCGGTTCGCCGACGGCGTTGTAGCTTCGTCGTCGCCCGTCCGCAATGCGCATCGTCTTCGCCCTTGGTTCAATGAAGAATATTCAGCCCTTCTGATATTCCAGCACTTCGGCGCGCGTCGGCGGATCGGAGCCCTTGCGCGTGCAGGTGATCGCCGAGGCCGCCGCGGCGAAGGCGAGCCACGCCGCGAGCCGGTCGGCGCTCGGCGTTGGGGCGCTCGGCCCAAGCGCGCCGTCGCGATCCATCGCGGCGAGGAGCGCAGACATGAAACTGTCGCCCGCGCCGACGGTGTCGACGACATCGACTTTCGGCGCCGCCACGCTCAATCGCCGATCGCCGAGAAAGGCGACGGCGCCGCGATCGCCGAGCGTCGCCACGCAAAAGCTCGGCCCGAGCCGCGCCCAACGGCTGAGCGCGTCCTCGATCGCGCAGCCGGGATAGAGCCATTCGAGATCCTCCGCGCTCGCCTTGACGACGCTGGAAAGCGAGGCCTGGCGCTCGACCAGCGCGACCACGCTGTCGCGATCCGGCGTCACCAGCGGGCGGATGTTGGGGTCGAAGCTCGTCGTCGCCCGCTCGCACGCCAGGCGTAGCGCCGCAACCACGCTCTCGCCGTGGCGCGGATCGACGGCGGCGATCGAGCCGACGTGGAGATGCCGGGCGCCGTCCGGCCAGGCGGCGGGGAACGGCCAGCGACCGTCGAACGCCGTCGCGTCGAGATAGAAGGAATAGCGCGATCCCGTCTGCGCGGTGCCGCGCATGACGAAGGCGAGGGGCGTCGGCTTGGGGTCGCGCGCGACCAGGCCGAGATCGACGCCATCAGCGGCGAGTGCGGCGGCTTGGGCTTCGCCGTTGGCGTCGGTGGAAATGCGCGACACGAACGCGGTCGGCGCGCCGAGCCGTCCGAGCCCGATTGCGACGTTGTACGGCGAGCCGCCGCGCGCCGCGTCGTAGCGGCCGTCCCGGTCGGGATCGGGGATGAG
>Ga0187874_10003760_pt1 | contig 10452 bp, 8 predicted proteins | sample June2016WEW_16_1_3_FD_132993 | JGI IMG/M metagenome (GOLD analysis project Ga0187874, IMG submission 132993) | Peatland microbial communities from SPRUCE experiment site at the Marcell Experimental Forest, Minnesota, USA - June2016WEW_16_150 | ecosystem: Environmental > Terrestrial > Soil >... | reverse complement strand
GGCTTGGACACCACAAGCCTCGGAAGGGGGCCACCCTCGGTGGTGGATTGTCAGTCCACCGAGAGCTCAGGACTGGAAGATTTCAGTGAGCAGGTCTGGCAGGTTCTCAGTGAGCGTGGTCACTCCGATTGCGGCGCGTCTCAACCCTTGTGAGACGCATTGATCACGGAATCACTGTCTCGGGCGACACCTCCTTCGGTTCGTTGATCCACGCGATGCTCGGCAGCGCCGGTGGCACAGGTAGGTGACGAACGAAGCGGGTACGTGAAGCCGTTTCCTTCGTCGTCGAAGGTGAAGCTCACCGCACTCCTTGTGGCGCTGGCCACATAAAGGCCGGTGGTCCCGTCCTGATTCGTGGCTGCGGCGACGCAGAGCCCTGTTCCAGATTCGCAGGCAGACAGCGGTACGCCACTCGAGTCGCTGTTGGTGATCACCGTGGCGCCAGGTGCGAATGCTCGGGCCGCTTCGGTGACCAGCCAGTATTCGACGTTGTCGGTGACCTCTCCATTTGATGTGTCGACAGTCACTACCCCCCACGCCGGAGGAGGAACTCGAAGGGATCTCCACGGCTGACTGGTTCGGCCCCGAGTTCACGAAGTCCATCTTCTGGTACTGCTGGAGCACGATGCTCGCCTTCCGGGACTACCACTCCGTCATCGAGGTCAAGCGGTATCTCGTTCGGTTCATGATGTACGCATCTGGCATCACACATCTGAAGGGCATCTTGCACACGGAGTACAACGAGTCACCGGCCTCACCCTGCGAGACGCCAACGGCGAGCGCCACATTGAACTCACCAGCGACGGTCTCGTCTCTTTCACCAACGGTTCGCTGACGAGACTGTCGAGACTGGCAAGCATGAACCGGAGTCGCACAGCACACGAGACTGTGCACGAGACTGTCGAGACTGTCGAGACTGGATAGAGTGACAGCGGACCGCCGAGTGTAGAGAACTGGATTATGGCTCTGAGCTGGCCATCTGGAGCGGACGACGGGATTCGAACCCGCGACCCTCACCTTGGCAAGGTGATGGAATCCGTGCACCCAGTGTTGCTCCGTCCGTCGACGTGGGCTCCGTCCGTCCTTTCGTCCGGGAAGTGCTGCCAAATCCGCCCCGTAGTAACACGCGTTACTACGGGTAGATCAGCCCCACGTGCACGCCGAGTGGCTGCAGTCGAACGCCAGAACGAAGCCGATGGAAGAGAGCTCGGCCCGGGCCAGAAGCAGGTTGCCGTCGCGATCGCGAGCATCGTCATCGCCGTTCGAGGCCACTAACGAAGGCATCGACTGCTCCATCGACGGCAGGAGGAGATTGAATGCGCGGTTGACGCCCCGTGATGGTTATTCGGATCGGGAGGGCCAAAATACAAAGACACCCCAGCCCAGGAAGGCGCGGCGTCGATTCGTCGCAGCCTTTGGTGCCGCTCCTCGGTTCAGAAGTCGTTGCGCGGCGAAACCGTGACTGATTAAGACGAGTAGACGTCGAGGCGGGCACAAAGCTGACCCGGTCGTTGAGACGGCGATCGTGGGGCGATGTCAGCGAACGGGATCGTCGTGGGCCGTCTGTGCGGGCGTTAGTGGTTGAGTGGGATGACCGAAACGCCCTCGATGTCTGTGACGTATGCGGTGCCGACCGCCGGGTCGACGCTGATCCAGCCCGGGTAGTCGCCCACCGTGGCTTCCGTTTGCGTGTTGTCGCAGCCGGTGGCGTTGGCACCGTTGCAGGTGTTGCCGTTGATCACGATGACGCTAGTGTCCTCGATGCTGGTGGCGTAGACCTGGTTTGTCAGCTGGTCGACCGTGATCTGGTTGGCGCCGAAACCGGCGGGGGCGGTGGCTGGGCTCTGGCCGCAGCCAGCGTGGTCTGAGCCGTTGCAGGTGGCGCCGTTTATGACCGAGACAGTGCCGGGGTACTCGCCGTCGGCGAGGTTCGACGTGTAGATCGTGTCAGTGGCTTGGTCAACCGCGATCCCAACTGGGTTGGACCCGACCGGTGGGTGGGGGGCAAGCTTGACAGCGGCTGGGCTCTGGCCGCAGCCGCTCATGTTCGCGGCGTCGCAGGTGGCGCCGTTGATCACGTACACGCTGTTACCGAGGTACGGAGGGGGCTCGTTGGGCCCGGTGTTGAAGATATTTGCCGCGTAGATCGTGTTAGTCGCCGGGTTGATGGCGAGCTCGAGAAACGAGTTGTTGGGCGCGTGCCCCGAACTACCAACGGCGACGGTCGCGGGCGTCTGGTCACAGCCGCCCCTGTTGGTGGCGTCGCAGGTTGCGCCGTTGAACACCGAGATGAGGTCCGGGCCGCTGCGGGTGATTGTGGCGGCGTAGATGGTATTGGTGGCGGTGTTGACCGCGAGGTCGTACGGGTTCCCGCCGGGGACTTTGAGCGTGGACATCGTGGTGCAGCCGGCCTGGTCGGTCGCGTTGCAGGTGCCGTCGTCGAACGCCGAGACCGTGCCGGCCGAGCCGGCGCCGTAGTCGGCCACGTACACGGTGTGCGTGAGCGCGTCGAGGGCAACCGCCGCAGGCTGCTCGCCGGCCGTGAGCGTCGGCGGTGCCTTGGTGCACCCGTCGGTCTGGAGGGCGTTGCATTTGCTGGTGTTGATCATCGCCACAGTGTCCGCGCCGGTCGGGACGTAGGTTGTCCCGACGCCAGGGTCGGCCGCCAGGTTTCCCGCTCCCGAGATCGCGACTTCGGGCGCGGGGTGCCGGCAGCCGCTTGTGATCTCCGAGTTGCAGCGCCTGGCGTCGATCACCGAGACGTCGTTGTCGACCTCGTTGGCGGTGTAAAGCGTCTGGGTCTGATCGTCGACGACGACCGACTCAGGGTCGGCACCTGTGTGGATCTCGGGTGTGCTGAGCGTCGAACACCCCGCCGGATGGGCCCCGTTGCACTTGTCCGTGTCGACCACGATCAGGGAGTCGTCCTTTTGGTAGGCGACGTAGACGCTGTGCAGCGGGGCGTCCACGGCGAGCCACAGGGCGTGGTCGAAGCCCACTGTTGGGACCGGGGCGACGGTCCCGGGCGTGTCGTGCTTGCAGCCCGACAGGTCGCTGGAGTCACAATCGGCGAGGTCGAACGCCGACGCGGTGTTGTCGTAGTTGGCCGTGTACATGGTGTCGTTGGCGGTGTCGACCTCAGCCGAGTTCGGTCCGATCGGGTCGCCGGGGAGGTGACCAAGGTCGCTGCAACCGGCCTGGTCCGTCGCGTTGCAGGTGTTTGCGTCGAACACGGTCCACCCGTTCAGCTTGCCGATCGTGGTCACGTAGACGGTGTGGGTGGCCAGGTCGACGTTGACGGCGGCGGGTGCTGCCCCGACGTTGACGGTCGGCGGCTGGGCGTGTGGACAGCCAAAGAGATCGGAGGCGTCGCAGGTCGCGCTGTCGATCATCGACACGGTCGTACTGTTGCCTGCTCCGTTGTCGGAGTTCGGGACATAGACGGTGTGGACCGCGTCGTCGGCAAAGATCCCGACCGGTCCTAACCCAACGGGGACAGTCGCGGGTGTTTGGTCGCACCCCGCCGTGTTGGTGGCGTTGCAGGTTGCGCCGTTGAAGACCGATACGATGCCCGGTCCCTCGTTCTCTCCACTGCTGACGTACACGGTGTCGGTGCGCTCGTCGATCGCGATCCCGCTCGGCAGGTTCCCGACCTTGATCGTCGGCCATGGCCCCCTGCAGCGCGAAACGTCCTGCGCATTGCAGTGGCGCGCATCGATCACCGAAACCGTGTCCCCGCCGGCGTTGGGGCCGTTCGTGTTGAAGCCGTTGGTCACGTAGAGCGTATGCGTCGCGGGGTTCAGCGCGACCACGTCAGGGCCGTTGCCGACCGGCGCCGAGGCGACCAGCGCCGACCCGGAGCCGATCGGGCCGTTGAGGGCTACGGGCCCGCTCCTAGCAGGCGTGCCAGTTGCCGCCGCCATAGTCGGGACCGCGCTCACACCAGCTAGCAGCGCCAGACAGCTAAGTGCGGCCTCGACGAGGAACCTGAGGCTCCTCCCGGTCGTCGCGGGCGACGATGGCGCGGCGCGGCAGGCGGTCACGGCGGCGATCGGGGAAAGTGCCTTCCGACGTGACCAGGCGCTTCTCCGTTGGCTGCTACGCCCGTCCGTGATGGGCTTGCTTCCTATCCGGTACATCTCTTCCCCCTTTGTCTTGGTTTGGTGTTTCGAAAGCTGGTCGTTCACTGAAGTACCTCTGTGAAACAGATTCATCCGCGACGCGAGATTCCACGCGGATAGGTCGTGCAAGCCGCGTTGACTTGTGTCCCGCGCTGGCCGGGCGATCACCCGCCGCATGGTCCGTTGGTCGCGCAAGCGACAAACCGAAATGGCCTCCAAACGCCTGGGTCGGTGCCCCGGTGTGCGGCGGGTTGCCACGCCTACTTAACGAATGTGGTGCCTTGCGGGTGTTCGGATCGGCCTTCGGGTCTGTCGTACCGACCCGCCGAACCCGTTACCGGCTACCCTGTCGGAACCCTTCAGTTCTGCCGCCAGCATCCACCCGCCCGTCGTTCTGGCAGGATCCAGCCAAATGCCGACCGCCGGCGAGACGATTATGGAATCGTGCGAACGACCGAAACGGTGTCGTCGCCGTTCGAGGTGTAGATCGTCTCGACCGTCGGGTCGATCGCGACGGCGAAAGGTGCCCGACCGACCGCGAGCTTCGGTTGGACGCCGTCACACCCGAAGCTGATGATGGCGTTGCAGCTCGCGGCGTTGATGACAGAGACGCTCGTGTCCTCGATGTTCGCGACGACAACGCTGCGGTTCACGTAGTCGAAGGCGATAGCGACGGGGCCGAAGCCGACCGTGACGCTCTGCGGTGTCTGACCGCAGCCTGCGTTGATGGCGGCGTTGCAGGTTGCGCCGTTGATCACCGAGACGGTGCCGGAGCCCTCGCCGTTTTCTAGGTTGGCAATGTAGATCGTGTCGGTCGCCTGATCGATTGCGACGCCGTCGGGGGATGTGAAGGTCGGACCGAGTGTGATGGTCTGCGGCGCGTTGGTGCAGCCGGTTGTGTCGGCGGCGTTGCAAGTGGCTCCGTCGATGACCGAGACGGTGTTCCCGGCGAAGTTGGCGAAGTTAGCCGCGTAGACGGTGTCGGTCAAGGTGTCGATGGCAAGCGCCGCGGCTCCGAGTCCGACGGTCACCGAATGGGGCACCTGTGTGCATCCGGAGCTCTGAGCTGCGTCGCAAGTCGCCCCGTTAAAGACCGAGACGGTGTTCGGCCCGCTGGCCGGGGCCGTAGTGACATAGACGGTGTTAGTCGCTGTGTCAACCGCTACGCCCACGGCGTTGCCGCCTGGCACCGGGAGGGTCTGGATGTTCTCGCAGCTGCTGGTGGTGGTCGCGTTGCAGGTTCTCGCATCGAGCACCGAGACGCTGCCAGTCGGCCCAGATCCAAAGTCTGCAACATAGACCGTGTGGGTCTCCGAGTTGACGGCGATTCCTTGTGGAAAGGCACCGACGCTGACCGTCGGCGGGGCCGACGTGCAGCCATCGTGGCGGATGGCATTGCAGGTCCGGCTGTCAATCATCGACAGCGTATCGGTACCGGTTGCCACGTAGACGGTGCCGACCGCCGGGTCGGCAGCCAGCGCGCCCGGCCCGGACAGGGCAACGGCTGGCGGCGCCTCTCGGCAGCCGTTTGTGACCGTCGCGTTGCACCGCGAAGCGTCGATCACCGAGACGTCGTTGCTCACCTGGTTGGCGGTATAGAGCGTCTGGGTAGCTGGGTTGAGGGCGATGGACTCAGGATCCTCGCCGGTGTGGACCGTCGGCGGTTGCAGGGCCGCGCAAGAAGACAGGTGGCTGCCGTTGCAAACGTCCGTGTCGATCGCCGAAACGGTGTCGTCCTTCTGATTGACGGCGTAGACGGTATGGAGTGGCGCGTCGAGGACAAGCCAGATTGAGACCTCGAAGGACTCGGGCGGGGCAACCATCACGGTGCCGGGCGAGTCGGTCGCGCAGCCGGCGAGGTCGGCGGCGTTGCAGGTGCGCAGATCAAACGCTGAGATCGTGTTGTCGCCGTTGGCCGTGTACAGGGTCTGGTCGGCGGGGTCGACCTGAGAGCCGAAGGGGGGGATGGCGGTGGGCAGTGTGCCGAGCTGGTCGCATCCCGATTGCACGGTCGCGTTGCAGGTGCTCGCGTCAAACACCGAAAAGCCGTTGGGGCCGGGCGGGCACCCGAAGTTCGGGTCCCCGCACACGCTCTCGTACACCGTGTGGGTCGAAAGGTCCACGGCGCCGGCGAACGGGAGGCCAGCGACGGTGACGGTCGGCGGGGGCGTGGTCGGACAGGCGGCGAGATCGGTCGCGTTGCACGTCGCGCTGTCGAGCATCGACAGGTCGTCCTCGGCGGCGTTGGGGATGTACACGGTGTTATTGGCCGGGTCGTCGAAGATCGCGACCGGCGGTCCCCCGACCGGGACCATCGCCGGCGTTTGCCCGCAACCGGCGCTCGTCTCGGCGTTGCAGGTCGCGCCGTTGAACACCGCCACGGTGTTGTCGCCCGGATCCGCTACGTAGATCGTGTCCGTCCGCTGGTCGATCGCGACCGCGCTCGGATCAGCGTTCGGATCGCTCCCGACCGTGAGCGTCGGCCACGGCCCCTTGCACCGCGAGACGTCATCGGCCTGGCAGTGGCGTTCGTCGATCACCGAGACGGTGTTGCCGCCCGCGTTTGTTGGGCCGTTGTCGTTGAAGCCGTTCGTGACATACAGCGTGTGCGTCGCCGGATCGACCGCCGTGAAATCCGGGCCGTTGCCGACCGGAGCGGAGCCCACAAGGGCGGAGCCAAACGAGCCGAACGCCACCGCGTCGAATTGCTGATGAGGCAAGCTGGGAGCGTGCGAGCCGCTTTCGAAGCCAGCATAATGGCTACGTAGCTCGGCCCCGTCACGAAACGGTGATGCATGGAGCGTCGCGTGCACGAGTCTCTCAGAGACCGCGGGGGACGAGATCGACCCAGATGCCGCCGCCTCGCCTGCAGTGGCCAAGACGCCCATTGCGCAGACGATCGGGGCGAGGATGGCCAGGATGCCGGACCTCGCGGTCCTCCGGACCCTGCGCGATGCGCGTCCCCCATCAAGAACTTGGCACATGATGGACTACCTCCTGAGTTGGATAGCGTTGTGTCATTGAAATAAGGGCAATGAGGCGGTTGCTGATTGAAACAGGGCGCTCTGCCCCCAGAGAAAGTGTGGTCGTCGCGGCTTCGCGAATCGTTCCCGGCGACGCATTGTTCAAGCCCTGGTCGATCGGCTCGCAGGTAGAGGGCTAACCGTCGCCAACCTACGGGACGGTGTGGCGACGGCAGCCCTCGTGCCGGTGTCAATCGTCACACCGGTTCCGTGGAAAGCTCTGCTTACTTACCGAACGTGGTGCCTTCCGAACGTCTGGGTCGGTGCCCGCGTACCCGGCGGGTTGCCAGCGTTCGGATTGCCCTTGGGGTCCTTCCAGGTCTGGGTCGGTGCCCGCGTACCCGGCGGATTGCCAGCGTTCGGATTGCCCTTGAGCCGGGATACCTGTTGCTCTACATGGAGTCCGGATTGTCCTGTCAATGTCGTGCGGGACGAGACCGATTTGCTTGTCGCCGCGGCACTCCCAGTGGCACCTATGGCACATAGGTAGATCGCCGCTAACGCCGCGGCAACGATCTTGCTGCGAATATGCATTTCACCCCCCTCTTGTTGTTGTTCTTGAGATTCCGATCGCCCTTCCTGTGCTTCATCAAGTTGTGACGACACGTCCTCACCAATAAAGACACTTAGCTCGGCCATCGCGCTGCAAGCTGTTCGGAAATCAGTGGACATAGCGGCCCAGCGCGTCCGCATCTTCAGAACAATCAACTCCGTGGAGGCTTCCCGATCTGCAAACGTCGCTGTCTCCGTGACCTAAAGAGGGCGACGCGCGCTGTACCCCGATAAGGCGGACGAATTACGGGGTCACCACCGACGCTAGGACAGCTCCTGCCAGTCAGCAGTCACGGCGCGAGGTCTAACCTCGTGACCCTTGAGGTGAGGAGGAATGCAGACAGGGCACTTGACCTAGGCCCGGTACAGGTACGCTCGGCCGGGGCTGACCGGCAAGCCCACGTGGACGGAAACGGCTCCTGAGGTCGGGACTGAACCCACGATGGCTGTGGTACCCGAGATCGCCACGGAGAAGCCGAAGTAACCTCCACCGACTTTGCCTTTCAGCTCGGCGACTTGCCTCCAGCCCTTCGCCGTCTTGTTGAAGAAGTAGACCCTGCCGGCATCGTCAGCCGACTCAAACGCGCCGACAACGGCCGCTGTGCCGGAAAGCGCCAGCGTGGAACCAAAGCCATCCCCGGAGACCGTGTCCCTGCCCTTCAGGCCGGCCAACTTCCTCCATCCGGTCGCTGTCTTGGTGAAGACGTACACCGGGCCAGTACCGCCGCTCCCAACCAGCGCCGTCGAGCCAGAAACGGCTACCGAGTAGCCGAAGCTGAAGGCGTTGGCAGCGTCGGGGCTGTTCAGTACACCGGACTGCCTCCAGCCGGTCGCTGTCTTGGTGAAGACGTACGTCCGACCGACAGGGTCGGCCGGCGGGGCTGAGATTGCGCCGACGACGACCGTCGAGCCCGAGACGGCTACCGAGTAGCCGAAGGAAGTTGTATTCGGACCCCTCAACACGGCGCTTCGGCGCCAACCGGTGGCCGTCTTTGTGTACACGCACGCAACGCCCGGCTGAGCCGGTCCAGACACCGGACTGTTGGGGTAGTTCCAGCCAACGACAATCGTCGTGCCCGAGATCGCCACAGAGATGTGAGCCAGCGATGTTCCCGGGCTTGACAGCTCGGCAACCTGTTTCCAGCCGGTAGCCGCCTTGGTGAACACGTAGGCCCGTCCGGCAGAAGTTGAGTCGTGGCTGGACGCACCCACGACAATCGTGGTCCCTGAGATGCCCACTGCGACGCCGAAGTTGTCACCCGCGACGGTGTCGGAACCCTTCAGCTCGGCGGTCTGTTCCCAGCCGCCAGCCGTCTTGGAGAACACGTAGACCCGGCCGGCATCGTCGTCGTCATGGTCGAATGCACCCACGACCGCGGTGTTGCCGGCGACGGCCACCGCGGAGCCGAAGGAGTCACCGGACACCGTGTCGGACCCTCTCAGCTCGGCCAGTCGCGTCCCGATCGGCAGCGTTCTCGACCCACTCGTCGCGGGCGACGGATTGGGAGACGAGACAAGACGCTTGAACAGACTCAGGTGCGGAAGGGGAACGAAGAACACCACCAGGATGGCGGCCGCCACGAGAACGACGCCGAAGCGGTGGGCCCACGGCCTCTGGCGGTGGCGGCGAGCGCTGCCTTCCGCCAAGACGTCTTCCAGGCTGAAGCCGAGAGGTAAATGCTCAGCAGCCTCAGCCGCAGCGCGGATATCTGCGAGGACCGGGTCGTCGAATTCGGGCAAGTCAATCAGCTCCCGGGGTCACAAGCGGGCTCACTCCGAGGTGGCCTGCAAGGATTGTTCTGCTTCGATGGAGCCACGACCTGACCGTGCCAGAAGGGACCCTGAGCTCGCCCGCGATCTCGTCGACGCTGAGACCCACCACCGCGCGCAGGATCATGGCTTGTCTCGGTCGCCCGGAGAGTCGTTGCAGGGCCTTGACGATGTCGAGGTGATCCGCGTCGGGCGCCTGACCGCGCTCGGGGACGGTGAGCTGACGGTGGCGTTCCTCGAGCAGATTACGGCGCCGGCGGTTGGCGGCGAGGTTCCGCATCACACGGCGTGCCCAGGCCTCCGGGTGGTCATGGTGGGCGACAGTAGGCCAGTGCTGCCAGACGCGAACGAGCACCTCTTGAACGAGATCCTGCGCGTCTTGTTGACTACCGGTGAGCAGAAACGCCTCTCCGACGAAACGACGAGCGTAGGCGTGAAAGAACAGCTCGAACTCCTCACGCCCTTCCTCGTCGTCCATCGGCCCCCCACGACGCGTCCTTGTCTAATAAGACACTTACCACGGCCGTCGCGCTGCATGCTGGCTGAAAGCTGGATAGAAATACACGCGAGCGGATGGACTATCAAGGACCGTCCTGGCCCCTTCCAGGCCCCTGAACTGCACTTTTGGCCTGTACCCCATTCACTGGACCACTTTTTAGGACAACGTGGCCTGGGGTTGGGTTGAGTGTAGGACTTCGAATTCGTTCGGTGTGAGGTAGCCGAGCGAGCTGTGGCGCCGGGTCGGGTTGTAGAAGTGCTCGATGTAGTCCGCGATGGCGATGGCGAGCTCGAGGACTGTCCGCCAGCGTTGTCGGTCGAGAAGCTCGACTTGCATCGAGCCCCAGAACGACTCCATGGGGGCATTCGTCCAAGTCGTCAAGTACACCCAAGAGCGACGGTGAGGACAGGACTGTTCTCGTAACACATCCATTCCATCCCTTGTCCGGACGGCGGTTCGTGTTTGGTGGTGTCCGCCAGACATGGGG
>Ga0187874_10003755_pt1 | contig 10461 bp, 2 predicted proteins | sample June2016WEW_16_1_3_FD_132993 | JGI IMG/M metagenome (GOLD analysis project Ga0187874, IMG submission 132993) | Peatland microbial communities from SPRUCE experiment site at the Marcell Experimental Forest, Minnesota, USA - June2016WEW_16_150 | ecosystem: Environmental > Terrestrial > Soil >... | reverse complement strand
CGCCGACCACGGTGTCCGTGCTTTTGACGGCTCCAGTGATCACCAGCGAGCCGACAAACCTGACCGTGTTCAGCTCCAGCAACGCCTCTTTCAGCGTGACGGCGACTGGGGCGGTCCCGCTCAGTTACCAGTGGTGGGCCAATGAGGCCGAGATCAGCGGCGCCACCAACGCGAGCTTCAGCCTGGCCGGCGCCCTGATGAGCGATGCCGGCAGCTATACCGTGGTGGTGAGCAACGCCTATGGCAGTGTGACCAGCAGCGTGGCGGCCTTGACGGTGAATCAAACCACCCCAGCGGTCAGCGCCTGGCCTGTCGCCAGCGGCATTATCTACCCGCAGACCCTGTCGGCTTCCGCCTTGCTCGGCGGCAGCGGCAGTGTGGACGGCACGTTCGTCTTCGCCAACCCCGCGGCGATTCTGAATGTGGGCACGAACCTTGTTTCGGTTGTGTTCACGCCGAATGACGCAGCCGACTACGCCACAGTCAACGGCGCCGTGGCCATCTCCGTGGCGCAAGGCGTGGTGGGAATCACGGCCCTGCCGACCGCTTCGCCCATCACCTTCGGCCAGAGCCTGGCCTCCTCGAGCTTGACCAATGGCAGCGCGACGGTGGACGGCAACTTCACTTTTGCCAACAACAGCGTGACGCCGGCCGGCGCGGGGAGTTACAGCGCGGTGGTATTGTTCACGGCCACGAACACCAACTACTCGGTCTTTACGACCAATATCGCGGTCACGGTGAACAAGGCGACGGCCACGGTCGTGTTGAGCGGCACCAACCAGAACTACTCCGGCACGGCCACGAGCGTCACCGCCACCCCCACGCCGGCTGGTTTGGAGGTCGATGTGACTTACAATGGTTCCAGCATCCCGCCCGTGACGGCCGGCTCCTACGCGGTGGTCGCCACCGTCAACGACACGAACTACGCGGGCGCCGCCACCGGCACGCTCCTTGTAGGCAAAATCCCACTGCTTGTGGCCGCTCAGAATGCGACCAATGGCTACGGCGCGACTAATGCTCCCTTCACGGTCGTCGCCAATGGATTCACGAACGGCGAGACGCTGAACGCCCTCTCCGGCAGCTTGACCTTCACCGTTGAGGACACCAACAACACCGTGATCTCCGTGGACACCAACACCCCGGCGGGGACCTACACGATCATTCCCGGCGGCTTGGCCTCGAGCGACTACACGATCACCTATACCAACGGCGCCTTGACGATACTTCCCGCAATCTTGACGGTGACGGCGGATAGCTTGACCAACGTCTATGGGTCGCCCATGCCGGCTCTGACCTGGAGCTACCAGGGATTTACGAATGGCGAAGGCACCAATGTGCTCTCCGGCGCGCCGAGCCTGAGCACCAATCTCTCCTCCGGCAGCCCGGTCGCGGGCAGTCCTTATGCGATTACCATCACCAACGGGACGCTGAGCGCCAGCAACTACGTGTTCCTCTTCAATTGCGGAACTTTCACCGTCCTGCCGGCTGCCCTTGGCGTGAACGCCAACAGCGTGACCAATGTGTATGGATCGCCCCTGCCGGCGCTGACCAGTTCAATGGCGGGCGTCACGAACAACGATCCATTGTCGGTCTCCTTCACCACCGTCGCAACCCGGAGCAGCAACGCCGGCGCTTACGACATACTGCCCCTGTTCAACGACCCGAGCCTGCTGGCCAATTATACAGTCACCACCAATGTGGGGACGTTCACCGTAACCCCGGCGCCCCTGCTCGTGACCGCCGACAATCAAACCCGGGCCTACGGCTACGCCAACCCAACGCTTACGATTACTTATAGTGGATTTGCGGCCGGCGATGACGCCACCAAACTGGACGTGGCGCCCATTGCCACGACGAGCGCCACGCTGACATCTCTTCGGGGCCTGTATCCCATTTCCGTTGGTGGCGGCGTGTCCGGCAACTACACCTTTACTTACGTCAACGGCTCACTGACAGTCACCAAGGCGCCGCTGACCATCGTGGGCAACAACGCCAGCCGTCCCTACGGCGGGGCCAACCCGGCCTTCTCAGCGACCATCACCGGCGCCATGAACAACGACAATATCACCGCGCGGTTTTCCACTTCGGCAACTACGAACAGCGCGCCCGGAGACTATATCATTCAGCTTTCAGTAAGTGATCCCGGTGGCAAGCTCGGCCAGTACGACACCACACTGAACAGCGGAATCTTGACCGTATCCGGAGCGTCTTTGATTGGCACTGTGGAGAATGTCAGCCGGGCTTACGGCCAAACCAACCCTGTGTTCACCGTCACTTACGGCGGGTTTGTCAACAGCCAGGACGCAAGCCTGGTCACCGGGGACCTGATCTTCGCCTGCACCGACACCAATGGAGTCAGCGTGGACACCAACTCGCCCGTTGGAACCTATCCCATCCTTGTGGCCGGCGGCCAAACCGCGCCCAACTACATCATCCAGTACACAAACGGCACGCTCACCGTGACGCAGGCGGTATTGACGGTGGCGGCGAATGCCACCAACCGCGTGTATGGCGCCGCCAACCCGTCCTTCACCAGCATCATCACCGGCTATGTCAACGGCGAGGATTCCAACGTCCTGAGTGGCACGTTGAACATTGCCAGCCCGTCGGACGCCACCAGCCCTGTGGGCACGTATTCGATCATCCCGAGCGGCGTGTCGGCCACCAACTATTCCATCAAGTTCTCCAATGGCGAATTGACCGTGACGCAGGCGCCGCTGTTTGTTTCCGCCAGCAACGCCAGCCGGCTCTATGGACAGTCCAATCCCACGTTGACCGGCTCTGTGACGGGCTTGGCCAATAATGACAATCTGGGCCTGACTTTCGTCACCGCGGCCACACCGGCAAGCCCGGTCGGGAACTATGATATAGCTCCCGCGTTCGGCGATCCTGACAGCAAACTGAGCAATTACCAACTCACCAACAACAACGGGACTCTGACGGTGGGCCAGGCGCCCCTGACCGTTGTCGCCGCCAATCAAACGCGGATTTATGGACAGTCCAATCCCACGTTGACCGGCACGGTCAGCGGCGTGGTGAATGGCGACAATATCACCGCAAGCTACAGCACGACCGCCACGGCGGAGAGTCCGGTTGGATCGTATAGCATCGTGCCGTTGGTCAACGATCCACAAAGCAAACTGGCCAATTACGCCGTCAGTTCGACCGATGGAACGCTTGCGGTCACAACCGCGTCGTTGGTGGTCACAGCCAGCTATCAGACCCGGGTTTACGGAGCGACCAATCCCACATTCACGGCCACGTTCAACGGTTTCGTGAATGGCCAGACTTCCAGTGTTTTGGGCGGCACCTTGTCCGTCACAAGCCCGGCCGATCCCGCCAGCCCGACCGGAACCTATCCGATCATCCCCGGCGGATTGTCAGCCTCCAATTACTTGATTAGCTATGCGAATGGAACCCTGACCGTTTCGCAGGCGGCCTTGACGGTAACGGCCAATCCGGCGGCTCGCAGCTATGGAGCCACAAACCCGGTATTCAGCGCCACGATCTCGGGTTTCGTTAATGGAGACAACACCAATGTGATCAGCGGCCAGGCGGCTCTGAGCACATCGGCGGGCGTCTCCAGCCCGGTTGGAACCTACGGCATCCTCGCGGCGCAAGGAAACTTGAGCGCGGTCAACTATACTTTCAGTTTCAATAACGGGACCTTGACGGTGACGCCGGCGTCATTGACGGGCAGCGTGCAGAATGCCGCGCGCGCCTATGGCCAGACCAACCCCGTGTTCAGCGTCAGCTACTCGGGTTTTGTCAACAGCCAGGACAGCGGCGTCGTCTCTGGTCCGATCGCGTTCAGTTGCCTGGACACCAACAACGCCCCAGTCGATACCAACACGCCGGTCGGCGTGTATCCCATCGACGTGATTACTCCGCAGACCGCGCCCAACTACACCATTGGTTATGTGGACGGAACGCTGGCTGTCACCCAGGCGGTGTTGACGGTCTCGGCCGATCCTCAGAGCCGTCTCTACGGCACAACCAACCCGGCCCTCACTGTCACCTACAGCGGGTTCCTCAACGCCGACGGCACCAATGTCATCAGCGGTCAGCCTGATCTCAGCACCGCGGCCTATGACGCCAGCCCTGTTGGCAGTTATGCCATCGTGGTTGGGCTGGGCAGCCTCAGCGCCACCAATTACTCCTTCAGCCTGACCAACGGCACCTTGACCGTGGGCAAAGCCCTCTTGACGGTCACGGCCGACAACCAGACCCGCCTCTACGGCCAGACCAACCCCGTCTTCACCGTCCAGTACAGCGGATTTGTGGAAGGCGACAATGCGAGCGTGTTGAGCGGCGCTCCAACCCTGAGCACCTCGGCCGACACCAACACCCCGGTTGGAACCTACGACATCGTGGCGACCAACGGAAACCTGACGGCGACCGACTATGCGCTCAGCTTCGTCAATGGCACGTTGACGATCAACCCGGCGCCGCTGACCATCACCGCCAATGACGCCACTCGCCAATACGGCATGACCAATCCGCCGTTCACGGTCACGCCGCAGGGTCTTGTCAATGGACAGACCACCAATGCGCTCGCCGGGACGCTGACCATCACCACTTCGGCCAATGCGCACAGCAATGTCGGCGCCTATGCCATCGTGCCGGGTGGATGGACCTCGAGCAATTACACCCTGAACTTCACCAACGGCACCCTGACCGTCTCGCAGGCCCCGTTGACGGTCACTGCCAACAATACGAACCGCATTTACGGCCAAGCTAACCCGGCATTGACCGGCACTCGCAGTGGCATCATATACGATGACGAGCTGACACTCAGTTTCGGCACCGCCGCCACTGCGGGCAGCCCGGTCGGACCGTATGCGGTTTTCCCCATCTTCGCCGATCCGCAGGACAAGCTCGGCAATTACCTGGTCACGACCAACACGGGCACGTTGACGGTGTCACCCGCGTTGCTGACGGTTACGGCTGACGACCAGACCCGCGCTTACGGCCAGCCAAACCCGTCACTGACCGTCCATTACAGCGGATTCGCAAACGAAGACGGTCCCACGAATCTGAACGAACAACCCATTGCCAGCACCCAGGCCAGCCCGACGAATTTCCTCGGCCAATACCCGATCACCGCCGGCGGCGGGGCTTCGTCCAACTACACGTTCAGCTACATCGCCGGCGCACTGACCGTGACGCAAGCGGATTTGACCGTCATTGGCGATGACGCCGCGCGGGCCTATGGCCAGAGCAACCCCGTTTTCACCTCCACGATCACGGGTGTGGCCAATGGTGATAACATCACGGTCGGTTACTCAACAATTGCAGTTCCGGCCAGCCATCCGGGAGGTTACGTCATTGAACTTGTGATGAACGATCCTGATGGCAAGCTGGGCGAGTACAACCTGACGCTCGTGAGCGGGACGCTGACGGTCACCAATGCTGCCTTGGTTGTTACGGTGGACAATCAGAACCGATTGTATGGCCAGCCCAACCCGCCGTTTACAGTGCAGTACAACGGGTTCGTCAATGGCCAGGGCACCAATACTCTCCGGGGTGCATTGACCTTCTCCTGCCGCGACAGCTTGAACAACCCGGCCGGCACTAACACGGCAGTGGGTTCCTATCCCATCACCGCCGCCGGACTGACCGCCACCAATTACACCATCCAATACGTTCCAGGAACGCTGTCGATTGGCAGAGCAACTCTGAACGTCACCGCAGCCAGCGCGCAACGGACTTACGGCGCCAACAATCCCACCTTCACGGCCACGATCAGCGGCTTCGTCAATGGGGAAACCGCAAGTGTTTTGGGCGGAGCTTTGTCGGTTACAAGCCCCGCAGACCACAACAGCCCGACAGGCGCTTATTCGATCATTCCCAGCGGTTTGACATCGGGAAATTACGCTGTGAACTTCCACAACGGCACGTTGACGGTGACACCGGCGTTGTTGACCGGCGCCGTGGCAAGTGTCGAGCGCGCCTACGGCCAGACCAATCCCGTGTTCAGTATCAGCTACTCGGGTTTCGTCAACAGCCAGGATAGCAGCGTCGCCTCCGGTTCGCTGGGATTCAGTTGCCTGGACACAAACAGCGCTGCTGTCGATACCAACACCCCCGTCGGAGCGTACCCCATCCATGTGACCACTCCCCAGACGGCGCCCAACTACACGATCACCTATGTGGACGGAACACTCACCGTCACGCAGGCCGTGTTACTCGTGACCGCCGACAATCAGAGCCGTCTCTATGGCGCCACCAACCAGACCTTGAGCGTCACCTACAGCGGGTTCCTCAACGCCGACGGCACCAATGTCATCAGCGGCCAGCCCGATCTCAGCACCGCGGCCTATGACGCCAGCCCCGCCGGCAACTACGACATCGTGGTTGGGCTGGGCAGCCTCAGCGCCACCAATTACTCCTTCAGCCTGACCAACGGCACCTTGACCGTGGGCAAAGCCCTCTTGACGGTAACGGCCGACAACCAGGTCCGCCTCTATGGCCAGTCCAACCCCGCTTTCACCGTTCACTACAGCGGATTCGTGGACGGCGATCAGGAAAACGTGTTGAGCGGCGCTCCAGCCCTCACCACCGTGGCCGACACCAACACCCCGGTTGGAACCTACGACATCGTGGCGACCCATGGAAACCTGACGGCGACCAACTATGCGCTCAGCTTCGTCAACGGCACGTTGACGATCAACCCGGCGCCACTGACCATCACCGCCAATGACGCCACTCGCCAATACGGCATGACCAATCCGGCCTTCACGGTCACGATCCAGGGCTTTGTGAATGGTGAGACCACCAATGCGCTGGCTGGAACGCTGACCATCACCAGTTCGACCGATCCGACCAGCGACGTTGGCGCCTATGCCATCGTCCCGGCCGGCTGGACGTCAAGCAATTACACCCTCGACTTCATCAACGGCGCCCTCACCGTCACACAGGCCCCGTTGACTATCACTGCCAACTGCGCCGTCCGCCAGTATGGCACTCCCAACCCGGTGTTCGGCGGAACTATCAGCGGGCTGCTCAACGGCGATGTGATCACCGCCAGTTTCACCTGCTCGGCGATTCAGTCCAGCCCCGCTGGCGTCTATACCATCGTGGCCAGCCTCGATGATCCGGAGAACTACGCCGTAACGCTCGTCAACGGCTCGCTCACTATCACCGTGGCCCTGATACCGACCGCGACGCCCGGCTTCTATGTCGTCGGCAGCGCGCCGGTCTTCGTCGATACCAACGCCTCCGTCACCGATGGCGGCAACCTCAACTTCAACGGTGGATCGCTCACGATAACGATCCTGACCAATGCCACTGCCCAGGACGCGCTCGACATCGAACCGCAAGGGACTGGCGCCGGCCAGATCGGTGTGCAATCCCTCAATGTCACTTACGGCGGCGCGGCGTTCGCCACCTTCTCCGGCGGCCAGGACCTCAACCCGCTGGTGTTCCTGTTCAACACAAACGCCACCGCGGAGTCCGTCACCGCCCTGATGCGGCAGTTGACCTTTGCCACCGACAATACAAACACCAACTACCGCGTGATCCAGACGGCCCTGACCGTCGCCGGAAACACAGTGACGGCTCGGTACGAATTCACGCTGGACAGGCCGCCTGTGGCCGGCAACACCGTGATCACCGCCGCGCAAGGCGCAACCATCCAGTTTTCATTCAGCCAGGTCTTGACTAACGCCTCCGATGCTGATGGCGACACCCTCACGATTGGCGACTTCAGCGACCTGTCCGCCAACGGCGGATGGGTGACCACCAACAACCTGGCCTTCACCTACGCTCCGCCGCAGGGGTTGACCGGCCAGGACCGGTTTGCCTGCATCGTTGCGGATGGCCGGGGTGGAGAGTGCGTGGGCGTCATCATCATCAACTTCAGGCCCACCAACAGCCTGAACATCAATATGTCGGCCGGCGAGAGCACGGGCGCCAAACTCACCATGGCCGGAATTCCCAATCGAGTTTATCAAATCCAGGCGTCCACGAACCTCGTGGTTTGGACAACCCTGAGCACCGTCACGGCTGACCCGGCGGGCATCATCGAATTTCTGGATGCCGCTGCGAAGGACTATCCGCACCGGTTCTACCGCGCAGTGGCGCAGTAGCCGGCGGACTCGCCATCCAGGAGTTGTCCAGATGTTCTGAAAGGATCATGAGTGAGCGAAACATCAGTTGTCTCCCATGAATTCCCAGGATCTCTTAATACCAATGCGCGAGCCATCGCCGGCCGGGGATTCAACCCAAACCGCGGCTCGTGATGAAGGCGGGATAAAAAAGAAGAATCAAGACGCGCACAGGCCCGGCCACGACATGGGCATTGAGCGGGCGGAGGCGCGGACGAAGCAAGCCGAGGCGCGGACGAAGCAAGCCGAGACGCGGACGAAGCAAGCCGAGACGCGGACAGAGCAAGCCGAGACGCGGACAGAGCAAGCCGAGACGCGGACGGAGCAGGCTGAGACGCGGACGGAGCAGGCTGAGGCGCGGACAGAGCAGGCTGAGGCGCGGACAGAGCAAGCCGAGACGCGGGGTGAGCAGGCGATACACGCCTCAGAACTGAGTTATCGGCGGCTTTTCGAAGCGGCCAAGGATGGCATCCTGATTCTGGACGTTGAGACGGGACGCATCAACGATGTGAACCCTTACCTGGTTGAACTATTGGGCTTTTCCCGCAACGAAATGATCGGCAAGACCGTCGCGGAACTGAGTCCGTTCAAGGACATGGAGTCGAACAAGGTCATGCTTGGGCAGTTACAAAAGGACGGATATGTCCGCCATGAGAACCTGCCGCTGGAAACGAGGGATGGCCGCCACATTGCCGTGGAGTTTGTCAGCAACGTGTATCAGGACGGTGAAAAGAGAGTGATTCAATGCAACATCCGCGACATCACGGAGCGCAAACGGCTGGAGGAACAGCTCCGCGTTCTCAACGCCGACCTGGAACAGCGCGTGGCCGAACGCACCGCCCAACTGCAAGCCACCAACGAGGAACTGGAAGCGTTCAGCTACTCCGTCTCCCACGATTTGCGCGCGCCGCTGCGCCATGTCACGGGCTTCGCGGATTTGTTGCGAAACGAGGCCGGGCCATCCCTTTCCGAAAAGGGCCTCTCTCATCTGCGGACGATTGCCCAAGCGGCGGAACGGATGGGGGATTTGATTGACGACCTGCTGGCGTTCTCCCGCGCCGGGCGCGTGGTCCTGCAAAAAACGGACGTCAATCTCGACGAGTTGGCGCGGGAGATAATGAGGGAGTTTCAGGCGGACACAACGGAACGAAACATCGTCTGGCACATCCACCCGCTGCCGACGGTGCGGGCCGACCATAACCTGCTGCGCCAGGTGCTGGCCAATCTGATCTCCAATGCGGTCAAGTTCACCAGCCGTCGCACCCAGGCCACGATCGAAATCGGTTGCAGCGCCGACGCCAACGGGGGAACGGTGATTCTCGTTCGCGACAACGGGGCCGGGTTTGATCCGCGTTACGCGGACAAGCTCTTTGGCGTCTTTCAACGCCTGCACAACACCGTCGAGTTCGAGGGCACGGGCATCGGCCTGGCCAATGTCCAGCGCATCATTCGCCGGCACGGGGGACGGGCCTGGGCGGAAGGCGCGGTGGAGGGCGGCGCGACATTCTATTTTTCAATCCCAAAATAAACGGAGGCCTGAATGAACGTGCGAAACATCCTGCTTGTGGAAGACGATCCGCGCGACGTGGATCTGACACTGGCCGCGTTGGACGAGCATAATCTGGCCAACAAGGTTCTGGTCGTCCACGACGGCGCGGAGGCCCTGGATTATCTCTACTGCCGTGGGAAATTCAAATCCCGCACCGGCGGCCATCCCGTCGTGGTCCTGCTGGATCTCAAGATGCCGAAGGTCAACGGACTGGACGTGTTGAAGACCATCAAGGCCGACGAGTGTTTGAAGGTCATACCTGTCGTCGTGCTTTCGTCCTCGCGGGAAACGCCGGACTTGGTCGGGTGTTACCGGCACGGCGTCAACGCCTACGTGGTAAAGCCCGTCAATTTTGCCGACTTCATGAAGGCGGTCAAACAACTCGGGATCTTTTGGGCCGCCATCAACGAGCCGCCCCCCGGCGCCTCGGGGGAAGATGGCGCGGTTCAAAATGGCCGAAAGGTTTTTCTCGGAAAGGAAGAAGTCATCCATGAAATGCCCGCTCCACATCCTGCTTTTGGAGGATAATGCAAACGATGCCGCGCTCATTCTTTCCATTTTGGAAGCCGAGGGCATCGCTTGTGCGGGCACCCGCGTGGAAAATCGCGATGATTTTGTGGCGGCGCTCGAACGCGGCGGCGTTGACTTGATCCTTTCGGACTGCTCCCTGCCCGCCTTCGACGGAATGTCCGCCTTGAAAATCGTGCGCGCCAAATGGCCGGCTATTCCTTTAATTTTTGTGTCCGGGACGCTGGGCGAGGAACGGGCCATTGATTCGCTCAAGAGCGGCGCGACGGATTATGT
>Ga0187874_10003752_pt1 | contig 10464 bp, 9 predicted proteins | sample June2016WEW_16_1_3_FD_132993 | JGI IMG/M metagenome (GOLD analysis project Ga0187874, IMG submission 132993) | Peatland microbial communities from SPRUCE experiment site at the Marcell Experimental Forest, Minnesota, USA - June2016WEW_16_150 | ecosystem: Environmental > Terrestrial > Soil >... | reverse complement strand
TCAAGAGCGTCGCACGCAGCGTTGACCGCATTGCCGAGAAGTGTGTTCTGCGTCGTGAAAACCGTGCTGGCGGGATTGTCAAACATCTGCCACACGACCCACAGATTGCCGCCGACATGATGATGCGTGTAGTAAGCGACCGGATCACCGGCAACAATCCCGTCGTAATCGTCCGGGAAGCGTTGCGCCTCCATCAGGGCCTGTCGTCCGCCGGTGGAGCAACCGGTGAAGAAAGAACGCTTCGCATCCTCGCCGTAGAAGGCAGACGCAATCTGCTTGCCGATGACGGTCATCAAATGGATCGAGCGATATCCAAAATCAATAATCTTTTCCGGGTGTCCAAGCGCGAAAGACCCATCATAACTGGAGGATCCAACTTGGCCGGTGTCCGTACCGACGGTGGCGTACCCAAGTGACACGCCCGGCGCAATCGCACTGTAAGGGATCGATCCCGCATAACCACCGTTTCCGACGCCCTCGAGCCTCCTATTCCAGCGATGTGCCGGCATCCAAATTTCAATTCCGATATCTGAATCGCTGGTCGGCGTGAGCGTGGCTGCCACGCGACAGAATGCAGGCATATTTTGGAAGACCTCACCGTCGGGCGCAGTATAGGTGCCCGCGGGTATCGACTGGGCTGCCGTGATCGTGGTGTGTAGCAGCTTAAGAAAGGCCAGACTCTCGCATGTCGCCGCCGCGACCTGATCGACGGCAAATGCGGCAATTACAAAAACGAGGGCCACGCATATCTTGAGCAGGGACGTGCTGGCTCGTCCTTTGTTCATTGGATCATTATAGAGTCATGTCCATGGGGACCGGCACACTGCACTTTTTTTGCACTCCTCGGACGGAAGAAAAAAGTTTTGTACGAAACGGCGAGTCATTCATCCAATTGACGGGTTATGAGGAGTTGGAGATCGTAGGTGCATTGCGCCCTCGTCGGCGCTGGTTCACCTCGCCGCCCGTCAATTCCGTAAGAAGGAGAATCGTTATGAAATCCAACCCCAGGGTTTTGTTGCTTTTCGTCGCCGCGCTCGTGGCAACTGCCGCCCACGCCCAGTACGGGACCACTCCGATTCAACACGTTGTCGTGATCTTTCAGGAAAACCGCACGCCCGACAATTTGTTTCAGGGATTGTGCGCCGCCAACGGTGGCGTACCTGGATGCAGCGCGACAGGCGCTGGGGGCACCTACGAGATTGTATCGACCTACGTGAATGCCGACGGTCAGACCGTGCCATTAACCCCTGTCGGACTGGCCACCAACTTTGATCTGGATCACAGCCACGGCGGGCCGAAGCTCGATGGAACCATCAGCGGGTGGGATTTCGAGTTCAAGAACCAGGGAATCAGCAACAAACGGGCAGCCAACGTTCCGACAGACTGTGGGGCCAATGTCTTTGGCTGCGTGGTTCCGGCCAACAACTATTCTCAGTTCATGTATGTGTACAACACGCCGGTAACGAACAGCAATGGCAGCAAAGGTGGCGTTCTCGACCCCTATATCACGTTAGCAACGACCTATGGTTGGGGCAATCGAATGTTTCAGACCAACCAGGGCCCGAGCTATCCGGCGCATCAGTTTATTTTTGGCGCTACCTCGGCGCCCACTGCGGCAGACGACCCGCTAGGTATCTTTGTCGCAGAGAATGGCCCGAGTACGAACTATGGCTGCGGCTCGGGAAACTCGGTACAACTGATCCGGCCGAACGGGAACTCGGAACCACCTTTTGGCACGGAGACTCCCGGCGACGAAATCGCGCAGTGCTTCACCCGCAATGCCATGGACTACCTGTTTAGCCAGCCCAGTCCCAAAATCACCTGGACCTACTACGCCGAAGGGCAAACCAGCCTCTGGGTAGCGCCGAACTCGCTCTCGAACATCTGCATACCAGAGTCGGGCGTATGCACAGGGCCAGACTGGACGAAGGGCGAGTCGAACGGTTACGTCGACACGACACCGCCGGATGTCTTGAACGACATCTCCAACTGCGCGCTCTCGCAAGTAAGTTGGATCACGCCAGCAGGACAATATTCGGATCATCCGATCAACAGCGGCCAGGGACCGTCGTGGGTGGCGGCCATCGTCAATGCCATAGGAAATAACACAAATTGCGACGACGGTACCGGCTACTGGAAGGATACGGTCATATTCATTACCTGGGACGATTGGGGAGGATGGTACGACCACGTGCGGCCCATTTTCCAGACCGGCGCCAACCAGAACGACTATCAACTCGGGTTTCGTGTTCCGCTGGTGGTGGTTTCGGCCTACTCGACCAAGCCCGGATATATCAGCAACCTGGATTACGATTTTGGCAGCATCCTGAAGGGGATCGAGGGTATTTTTGGTCTCGGCAATCTCGGGTTTGCCGATGCCCGAGCGACGAACGATCTCCACGACTTCTTCAACTTCCATCAGGTCGCATCGGCGTACAAAACAATTCCCGCTCCGCTGCAGGGAAGCTTCTTTATCAAGACTGGCGATATTGAAAGAGATCCGCCGGATACCGACTAGGCAACATTTTCGGTGGTCGCACCTCAGATACCGCACCGTCGCGATTGAAGGGGCGCACACCAACAGATTGGATCCCGACAGCAGTTCTCGATGCCGGTGGCCAACTTCTTTGTGCTCAATAGTGTGAATGGCGAGGAAGTCGACGAGCCGATCAACGCTATCCAGAACCGGGCTTCAGGAGATCAGCCGGTGAGCGCGTTCAGCAGCGCGACACTTCTCCCAAGCGGCTTCTGGACAACATCCCGAGCCAGTTTCCGGTGTGGGCCTGTGCAACTTTGTCAGCTTCGGTGCGCTGCGCCAAGAGCAATGCGAATATTCACTCTTTAAGGTCATACCCGAGCAGCGCTTCCCGCTTACCCATGCGATGACAGTCTTCGTCCGTAGCAGCGAAGTGCGACTTCTCCGATACCGAATAGCAACGGTACAGGGGTTGGGTACCGGGCTGTTCAGTGGAATATACGAAGCCCGCGCTGCGCAACCGTTCGTATCCCTGAGTTTCGCAAACACCCTTTTGGATGAGAATGTGGTCTGGATGCCCCGCCCGCTGGCTTACGCAGTCTTCGAGTTCGACCGTGGGGTGCTTGGCATCCGCCGCCGTCATCAGGTACCCGGACTGCGCCTCCAGCTTGTAGTCTTTGTAATTTCCAGGCACGGGCGCCACCGTCGACCAATGATCATGCAGTTTCGCGTTGTACCAATGTGCCAGCATCACGCCTACCTGTAGCTCATCCGGTTTGCGCGAGCGTGAAACCTCAATTTTCCTAAAAACGAGATAGCGCTTGTCGAAACCTTCTTTCGGCTGAAGGTACATATAAGCCATCAGCCAGTGATCGCTCAGTTGATTCCTTCCAGTGTCAACGCCAATCAGGTCGCCGTAGGACAACAATTCGTTGGGAGGGCCGCCACGGTCCCATCTGCCATTATCGAGTTTCATCAGCGGCTCAGGGAAATTTGTGAAATGCAAACGGTCCTGCGAGAACGCCAGCCCGAGTCCGTCCCGTACCCAGATGACTTTCACGGTTTCGCCTGTTGTTAGCCAGCTTGCTGCGGCACCGCCCTCCCCAAGATTGCTCGCGTCACCGCCAAGCCCAGGCTGGCTCCATGCACCATTAAAGTATTTCTCCCACTTCCCGGGACCAGGGTTTGATACCGATGCACGCGCTACATAGGAAACATGATCTCGGCTACGTCCACAATAAGCGTAGTAATAGCCGTCTCCGCCATTGAGTGCGTTGATGCAGCTTTCGCCTGTCATTACGCCTGGAGTCGGTTTATCGCTCGTTTTCCCCTTGATGATGAAGCCCTGTATTTTCCACGTGATCCCATTGTCCGCGGACGTGGCGATCGTCATCGATGTGTGGGTCTGGCCGTTGTTTTTGTAATCGCAATCCGTCTCGTTGTGCACCCATCCGACCAGCTTCGTCCCTGCCGGCTCCACGTGTTGTATCCACTGGCCGCAGGACGAGGGACTGTTTTTCGGCCCAGGTCTTAGGACCGTCACTGCAGGCCCGCCCATATCCCACGGCTGATTGCCGTCAATTGCAAACGTCGTCCCAGCGGCAGTAAACCCACGGAACTTGCCGTTGGGCAGTTTGATCTCAGTAAAGTAGTTGTCCGCGATGTTCGGCGCCGGGCCACGTGCGACGAATGGAACTCCGACACGTATACGAAGGTTTTCCGTGCGACTCGCCTTGTTCGGTTCTGTATCCTTCGCATCCTCGGCTCGTGACAATGGCATTATCGCAAGGCGGCCACCTTCCGTCAGCGCACCGCAGCGATACATGGCGAACTTGTCTACTTGCTTCGCCCAAGCGTCGGAATTCCACGTAAATAAGATGAGCCCTTCGATGCGCTTTTCTTTGGCGTATTCATAGAAGATCCCGAGCATCTGGCGCATCACCATGGTTCGGTTTTCCTCATGGCCTGGGCACGAAGTATCCCTGTTCGCAATCCCCCATTCCGTGATCCAACACGGCTTTCCGGCTGCACTGCCCGGAGGTCGACACTCCTTGTCGAATGTCTCCTGGTCAATAGCATGCATGCGCTGATTCGCTGGAGCTTTCGGATTGCCATTCGGATAGATATGAATTCCGTAACCGTCCACGATCTTATCGAGCCCATTGGCACGCATAAAATCAAGCGTTGCGCTGAAGCTCGCAGCGTCGACTTTTGAACCGGCCTTGATATCACCTTGCTCAGCATCGATCAATCCGGCAGTTATGACGGGCGTGTGTTGATTGAGTTTTGAGTGATCGCGGATGTCTTTGAGGACAGCCAAAACCTTCAGATACTGGAGATATCCTTTGGCAATCTGCTTCCCTTCCGTATCGTGATACAGATCGTCGAGGCTTAGCACACCCTTGCCTTCGCCGGGCAAAGGGAATTCGGCATTGAAGGCAGTCCAGTTGATCTCGTTGCCCAGTTCGAATGCGGCCAGGACAATCCCTTGCTCTTCCAGCTTGGCGAGCAGAGGTTCGAAGTAAGCCCTGAATTTGTCTGGATCAGCATAGGAAAGAGGATGCCCGGACCACATGCCAGGGAACTCTTTGGGTTGCGATTGGCGAGTCGGAGCGCCATCACGAAATTGCACGCTGACTCCCAATTCGATCTTGATGCCTTGCGCATAAACCCGCTTCGCGAAATCGAGTCCTTTGTCATCGGGCGAGACGCCGCAGCGAATGACGCGAACGCCGGCTTTTTTCATTTCACTCAACATGGCGTTCTGTTGCTCCACCTTGAATCTCCCCGGATTCACCATGTTGATGCCGACAACGACCTTATCCGGCTGAGCGAACGCGGAAAAAGAAGCCACGGCTACAAGGCATCCGGAGAGGACGACGGAACCGTAAACTTTCTTCATGCGCACCTCCCCAGTGAAACCAAGCCCCGCTTGATTGCGACCATGAGCCTCCATACCTTCACCGCAACAGAGCGCTCGACGGCTTTCAGGTTCGGTCGCAAGACGCGCCGTCACCCTCTTCACCCTGATCGCGGCTGCTAATGGAAACCCAGCTCCTGCAGAGAAGTCGTGATATTAAGGAACAGACAAGTCTTACTGAATGTTAGTCGATTTTTCCCCTCCCGCTCCGTTGCCATTGAAGAACCCGCGGCGTCGACCTCGGCAGAGTAGCCTGTCCTCGCGGTCCAGAAACGGCGTTCCGGGAGATCTCCCCCCAAAACAAGACATCTCGGTACTCGGGGTTCAATGTGATTCAGGACCAAGGGGCTTTGGCACGAGTTGGCCTGAGCAGAACGCAGCACTCCGTGTTCGCGCGCAAGATCAGCCATAAGCGGCAATCCAGCCCAGGCTATTATTCTGAAATGTGACTGAAAAGCCAGACACACACCCCAAGACACCGCTTCGCAAGGGTTTTCTCCGATCCTTTGTTCGATGGCTTGCCATCGGCGTGGTGCTTGTTTGGTCGCTTGCCGCGCTGATCCTTCTGGCCGCCCGGTGGATCGACCCACCGTCAACCGCGGTGCACATCCAGCGCCGCTTGCAGGCCTGGATTCACCACACTCCGTATCACGAACGCTACAAATTCATTCCGCTCAGCCAAATCTCGCCCGATCTCCAGCACGCTGTAATCGCCGCGGAGGATGCGCGCTTCTACCAGCACCATGGGTTCGATTGGCACCAGATCCAAATCGCTGCCGAAGACGATTTGGAAGGCGGTCGCACTCGCGGAGCTTCCACCATTACGCAGCAGTTTGTAAAGAACCTATTTTTCGGAACGGGCCGCTCTGTCCTCCGCAAGGGTGCGGAGTTCACTCTGGTACCGGTGGCCGAATTCGTCCTCGGCAAGCGGCGCATTCTGGAGATCTATCTCAACGTGGTCGAATGGGGCCCTGGTATTTATGGTGCAGAGTCGGCGTGCCGTTACTACGACGGAACCGCGGCCCGGAATATCGGCCGGCAACAGGCGGCACGGCTCGCCGCGATTCTGCCGGCTCCCCTGAAGCGACGGCCCGAGCGCATGAATAACTACAGCGCGCGCATCCTTGAGCGGATGCGCCAAATGGGTTGGTAATCGCGAGCAGCCGGCGAGACTCGGACGTTTCCCAAGCTCATGACTCGATTTCGACCGTGATGACGCGAGGGTGGGCTGCTGGTGGGGGTGGCGGATCGTCGATGGATTCGCCGGGAGCTGGCAGAGGGGTGTCCGCGGGAACAGTTGGTTCTTCTCGCTTAGGAAAGAGAGGCGCTGGCGGGGCTTCAGGGATCTCTGCGGTTTGGGTGGACTCAGCTAGTGCCATGCGGGTAAATAGGCTTCGGTAGGAGCCCGGAGCGGCCCCAGCGTTCGCATTATCCGGTGGAATCACCCGCCGCATGTTGGCGCTCTCAAGAACTCCATGGACCACGTAGGCAGCCTTGATGGTATCCAGTAGTTCCTTTGGGAAGAGATTCATATCCAGCCCGACGACCATCCGCATCAGTTCATGATCGAGGACTTCGACCTCGATCTTCTGCTGGCAGATACCAGCGACCTTCTTGGTGAGATCGTTCTGGAGGGCTTCGTGCGCGACCGCTGCGGCGTCACCGAGCAGTTGCTGGCGCATCTGTCCTAAACGCACCGGCTCCATGCGGGCCTGGATCTCCTCCTGAACTTTTTTGCGTTGCAGGATCCTGTGCCCGGTGCCGGGCTTTAGAGAGGCGCGCCGCTCCGCGTAGGGAATCTTCTCCTCTACCGCACCTTCCTTCACGTAGAGGCTGATGAAGTATTTTTCCTTCTCCTTGGCGGTAAGGTTTTGGGCCTTCACACGACGGGTCCTGAGGCCGCAGTATCTTGACTTCATAAATCCGCTTGATTCGGTGAGCCTGCCGGGGACGCTGCTGCTCTCCGTCTTGCCAAAATTCTCCAGGTTCCTAGCTTCCGATCGCGTTCGCAGTCCTCGCCACACGCCAGCGTCCGCCCCGCGGGATCAGCTTCGATAGACAGCCGACGCTTTTCAGCTTCGCTTCCAATCAGCGGGCGATAGCATACATCACAGCGCCTGAATTCCGTCTTCGTAAACTCGCTGTATCCACCTCGTGCGCGGTCGATCCGCAGTAATAGTTCCGCTCGCCAAGATAGCAGCCATACTTCGTTCGGTGCGCATGGCAACCCGCGAATTGATGCTTGCCTCGCCCAGTCTGGAACCGTCAACAGCGGCGAAACTCGGATCCTCCAGACCTCCCAGCGAAGCGGCGGCTTGATACCGCGTGCCCCGCATCTCCTGCCGCCGTGCTGCTCTCCACCGTGGTTTTCGAGACACGACCCCTTATCCCCTACTCTCTAACTGAGCAACAACCAGACACCGATCAGAAGCTAATTAGATTCGTTGAACAGTTTGGACCAATTGTGGTCAGCTCCTCAAGGACCGAGAAAGAGGATCGAGGGGGGGCACACGACCCACTCGCTGCCTATCGGCACGCGAATCACTTTGGGATGCAGAAGCGGCGAGGAAAGAACTCTCCACACATTCAGTTTGCCAACGAATTTCATCGGGGATGATGGCAGACACTTCCAGCCCATCAGCACACACCTCGACATGTTCTGAAGGTCGTTTTAAAATTCCGATAGAGAAGACAATTGTTATCGCTCACCAGAATTTAGCCGAACTCAAGAATGAGCGCCGGATCTATCGTGCGGCCCTCGCGCTCGTGGCGGAATTTGGGCGTGGAAAAGAGTGCGACCGGGTATCAGCACGCGATTGCCTGTTCGAGATTGTGGAACACGTGTCAGTTTGGCCGAAACAATGGCAGCGTGAGAGACAACTGAGACTCAGCGTTCAAGGCTATGCGCACCAACCAGAGTGGTTCTTTGGGCAAGACAATCTCAACGAATTGCAAAATGTTAGTGATTGCGTGGATTCAATACCGCCCATCTATGGTTTTTATCCCGCCTCGTCTCCTCTGTCAGACCCAATTCAGGCAGGTCACTGGGTAATCTGTGTCCTGGTGAACACGTTTCGTCCGGTTGTCTATTACTGGGGCAATAGGCCCGTTGAGGCACCGGGCTGGGATCTGACGGGTGGTATTCGGCCTATTCTCTATTACATATTGAGGAGGGAATACCTTAAGGTCCGCGGTGTCGGCATCTGCCGAAATACCGAATGCCGGGATGTTTTCGAGATCGAGCGTTCGGGCCAGGAGTTCTGCGGTGAGGAGTGCTCGCGCCGGCAGCGCCAACGAGAATACTGGCAAAACCGGGGTAAGAAAATGAGAAAGCGCAGGCTCAAGACTCGTGAATCGTCGAGTGCCCGCCAGCTAGGTAGGACATCAGCCAACAAGGGAGACCTCAAATCCCCAATTCGCAAATGAAGGAGCAGGCCATGTCACTATACCGATACAAAGGCAGCAAGGTGTGGACGATGGATTTTATTTTCCACGGGCAGCGCATCCGCGAGAGCACGGGGACACGCTCAAAGACTCTGGCAGGGGACATAGCGCGCAAGCGCCGCCGCGACTTGGAGGAGGGCTCGGCAGGCCTCACCAGCAAACGGAATCGGCCGCTGCTATTTTCGATTGCCGCTGAAGATTACCTGAAAATGAAAGAGGCCCGCTGGGAGGCAAAGACACGTCTGATTGCTGAAAACAACTTGGCTCATCTACTGCCGGTATTCGGCAAACGTCTGCTGGTCGATATTGAAGCCCCTGACATCCGGGCATATCAAAAGGCTCGACTGGCCGAAGGTGCGGCGCCGCGGACGGTGAACATCGAACAAAGTCTCTTCCGAGCCATCATGCGGCGTTTTGGCGCATGGGCACGTATTCAGCATGAGGTGGGCATGTTGCCAGAACAGGGAGACATAGGCCGCAAGATTTCCGCTGAAGAGGAGTGGCTTCTATTGCGTGAATGCTCAAACTCGCGGTCTCGGGGCCTATTTCCGTTCGTTACTCTGGCGATCGAAACCGGCGCGCGCAAGAATGTGATTCGCACGCTGCAATGGAAATGGATCAACCTCGCCAATGCCTGCATTCAGTTCGGCAAGGATAAGACGCCCAGCGGTACAGGTCGAATCATTCCGCTAAACCGGCGTGCCCTTGAAACCTTGAAGCTATGGGCGCAGCGGTTCCCCGATCGCGAGCCCGAGCACTATGTTTTTCCGGCTGAGAGATACGGGCTTCTGGCGATGTGTTCGAGGCCACGGCTTACGCCACTGACCCGACCAAACCAGTTGCCAGTATCAAGGAAGCATGGGAAGGCGCCAAGGAACGCGCGCGAGTAAAATGTCGGTTCCATGATCTAAAGCACACGGCTGTGAGCCGGATGCTAGATGCCGGCGTTCCCATCGCCAAGATAGCCAAGATCGTTGGATGGTCCCCGGCTAAGATGGTCCGCATGAGTGCTCGTTATGGGCACTTTGGCCTTGAGGATCTGCGCGGCGCGGTTGAGACCATTAGCAGGCCAGCAGAAGGCAAAATTAACCAGAGGTCCCCGGTAAATCCCCCGGGTATGAGCGAGTCTCCAGATGCGAAGGTTAACTAAGTGTATGAGAATAAGTGGTGGGCAGTGCAGGACTCGAACCTGCGACCTCCTGCTTGTAAGGCAGGCGCTCTAACCAGCTGAGCTAACCGCCCGCTCCGCGCGGATGCGATCCACGGCGCGTTTCATCCCTGCTACTCGCGATAAACTTTCTGCAAAAACTTACGCCGAGGATACTCGACCCTTCCCTTGCCGGTCAAACCGATTCCCTACTTCTTCAAGCAAACGGAAACTCCATCGCGGATGGGCAAGATGGTCGTAAACACATCTTTCGACTCGCAGATCAGTTTGTTGAATTCGAGGATGGCCTTGGTTTGGGCGTCGGGGTTGGGCCTGCGGAGCTTGCCGCTCCAGAGAACGTTATCGGTGATAAAAAGGCCGCCGCTTTTCAGGCGCGGGAGCGCTAAACGCAAGACGCGCGGGTAGTCGATCTTATCGACGTCGTTGAAGATGATGTCGTACGGTTCCTTCTCCTCC
>Ga0187874_10003751_pt1 | contig 10467 bp, 7 predicted proteins | sample June2016WEW_16_1_3_FD_132993 | JGI IMG/M metagenome (GOLD analysis project Ga0187874, IMG submission 132993) | Peatland microbial communities from SPRUCE experiment site at the Marcell Experimental Forest, Minnesota, USA - June2016WEW_16_150 | ecosystem: Environmental > Terrestrial > Soil >... | reverse complement strand
CGATTGGGCACGATTGGGCACGATTGGGCACGATTGGGCACGATTGGGCACGATTGGGCACGATTGGGCACGATTGGCGGGGAAAATGATAAAGCATGGTTTATCAATTGTGGTTGAGATTTTTCTTTTTTGGCACGATTCAGCACGATTCAGCACGATTGGGCACGATTGGCGGGGAAAGGATGAAGTGTGGTTTTTCAGGGGGGGAGGGGGGTGTGTTTTGGTTTGATCCAGTTTGATTCAGTTTGATCCAGTCGGATTAGGCGCTGTTTTTGGGTTTGGATTCCTGCTTTTTTGAGGGGCGCGGGATTGAGCTTTTGCGTTAAAGTTGCATTGGGATGGGTGGGCGTCCGGGGTGGGTGAGAGGTTTGCTCCCCGGCGACTGCACTTTATGTCAAGAGCGAGTGATCGCACGCTGTGGAATATGGCACAGATTTATGTATATGCAAGCATATTTGTACGTTTTTTGAAGGGTGCAGAACAACGCAAAGGCCCAAAGACGCCAAGACGCAGCGCTGCAGCCGCAACCAAATTTTCAACCACGGATGGACACGGATTAACACGGATAAAAGCATCCAGATGGGCCTATTCAGAACTTCGTGTTCGCGCGCTTCGTGGTGAGAAAGTTTTCTCAGAAATGAGCGATTTTGGGATATTGCACTGCAAGAAACGCATCCTTAGCTTTGCGCCTTCGCGCCTTGTGCCCTTGGCGTTTGGTCTGATCCGGTCCGGGGCTGGGGAATCGGGGGATGTTAAGGAGACAGGGACAAACCGGCATAGTGGGCCGACGCCGGCAACCCACCCAAGAACAGCAATTCCCCAGGCGTGACCGTTTGGCTTGATAATGGCTCCAGCGCAAAAACGACCCGAACTATGGGTGGACCCCTCCTTTTGCTCTCATTGCGCTTTCAGTCAGTTCGATTGCTATTTTCAGGATTATTGCCGCAGCAGGCGATAAAAGCGGGCGGGGGAGTTGGTGGCGCCGGGGTCGCGCAACTGCGCGGCGCCGTTGGTCAGGGTCAGGGCGTTTGTCAACGGAATCCAGGCAACCAGGTCGGTGCTGGCTTCAAAGATCAGAGCCGCCGGATCGTTCAGCGCCAGGATGTTGCCGTTGGTCGCATAGACGTTGAAGAGCAGGCTGCCGTCCGAGAGGAGCGCCGGGAGGCCCAGTTGCGCCGGCCTCGGCTGGGGAACGAAGCTGACTTGATCGAGCCATCCGGCATCCTGGCCGACACTGACGTCCGGGTCTTTGGCATAAATCCATATGAGAGTGTGGGAGCCGGAGGCGATGGGAAATGTCATTGGTTGCCAATCGACTTCCCCGGAGATGCTCGCGGCCGCGGGAGTTCCAGAGTCAATATAGAACGAGAGGAAATCGAAGTATTCCTCGGATGAGACCTTCCACCAAAAGGTCAAGGTTCCCGGCCCGGTGACGGTGGTTTCCAGTTCGGTGTACATGCTGTTGGTGATGGAACCGCTTTGGGCGGCGGCGACACCGTCGTGGGTGACGACGTTTTCGGGAAACCACACGGCGTTGCCGAAGGTGGGCCAGGTCAGATTGGTCGCGTTGAGGGCCTGGGCCAAGGTGTAGGAAATTGGAAGCGGCGGAGGCGGCGGAAGGGTTACCGAGGCGACCCGGCTGGAAGCGGAGCCAACGTTGTTGGAGGCCAAGGCACGGTATTGGCCAGAGTCATTTGATTGCGCGTTGGTAATGGTCAAATCAGCGTTGGTGTCGCCGGGAAGATTGGTTCCGTCAAGCTGCCATTGGTAGCTGATGGGCGGCGTTCCCACCGCGCGGGCGTGCAGCCAGACGGGGCCGCCATTGGTCGGAAACTGGTTGCCGGGCTGCACCGTGAACGCCGGCGAACCATCGTTGAGAAGAGCGACGCCACCGGAATACGCGGCGTCGATGGCAAAAACATTCGAGAGCGGAAAGGGGAATGAGGGTGACGCTGGCGACGTTGCCACGGTGCCGTCCGATCTCAGAGCCAGAAAAGAGGGATTGCCGCCCGAGTCGGGCACCGCAACAGCGACCACATTTGAAACGTTGGGCAGAGGATTTGTGGACAGGCCATCCCAGCCCACCACGGTGCCGTCCGCCTTCAAGGCGAGAGAGCTGGATCCCGCCGCGATGGCGATGACATTTGACAGTCCTGGCACCAGATTCGCCTGACTTCCCGACGACCACTCGACCACCGTGCCGTCTGCATTGAGGGCAAGAAATCGCCATTCTCCCCCTGCAATTGCCACAACATTGGATAAAGGCGGCGACGTGACAGCGGTACCGCCATACGTCCACTCCACGATCGTGCTGTTGGTGAGCAAGGCAAGGTCATAACTGGCGCCCGCGGCAACGGCGGTGACATTGGAGAGTCCGCCAGGAACATTTGTTATGAAGCCCCAGGCTGCGACCGTTCCATCGCTTTTCAAAGCCAAAACGTCCCAATCCCCGGCTGAAATTGCAACCACATCGGACAAACCGGGAGGAACGTTCTCCGCAGGGAATATGGAGGGATTGTAACCAGCCACCGTTCCGTCGGACTTCAGGGCGTAAACAGTGCCGGACCCTGTCGTGACCGCCATCAGGTTGGTGAACTGCAAGAGGAAGTTCTGGAGCGAGGAACCGAGAAAGTCTGACGCAATCGCCTGATAAACGGTCAGCCGGGCTTTGGAACTGATGGCGGCGCCCGCGGCGTTGCTGACAATGACGTCGTAGTAGCCGTTTTGCGCGCCCGTGAGCGGCCCTAAAATGAGGGCGGAATTTGTCGCGTTCGCGATCGGCTCGCCATTGAAAACCCATTGGTAGCTGAGCGGAAGGAGGCTGTCGGCAGTGACAGAGAACATCGCAGAGCCGAAAACGGTCGCGGATTGATTGGTGGGCTGAATGACAATATTTGTAGGGGGGGCGGCACTGGCACTCAGGATGGCGGAGCAGTTCAACGCGATGCAAACGAACGCTGTTAACTTGATCGGTTTTATCCCCAAGCCGCCAAGGTTTTGAGACTTCATAAGGTACACTGACTCCTTTCGATCTTGTTCAATCGTAACCGCACTACCGCCGTTGGGACTATCGGCCGATTAGAACGAAGTTTCGGCCAGTGTCAACATTGCAGCATCGCGGATGCCAGCGGTTCAGCCAGGCCGCCCCTGTGAGTCGCAGGTGAGAAAAGGGGATGAAATTGGATGGAAAAGCGGTCTGGCTATCGCTCGTGAAAATTTGACGAGGTTTTGATGAGATTCGCACAGGGGGCAAGTGCGTGGAATTGACAAAGGCGGCGTGAAAATTGCACGCGCCAATGAAGTATGCGGGACGCAGACAGCAAAGATCAGCGTAGTATTGCCCAAATCGCGCTTGATTCGTAAGCCTGCATCTTTCTGCGAGGACAAGATTACGATTATGATTAAGAGAGGGTGCCTCAAAAAAGGAATTACTTGCCGCCGGGCTTTTCGAGGCGGGAGACGCGGTCTTCCAGGTCGTCGAGTTGTTTGCGGCCGCGGCCCTCTTTGCAGAAGCTCTCGAAAAGGCTGATGAGGACGGCGATCAGGCCGAATACCAGCAAGAGTTCCAATAGTCTGAGCAGTTCAAAGTGTAGTCTCATATAGGGCCAATACGGCGCCCGTGGACGGATCTTGCGCGCCTGAACGATTGGCCGCCACCTCCTGCCCGGAGGCTCATTATGAAAGAAACAGATGGGACGAAAGGGACAAAAACGACGCAAGAGAGATCGTACGCAACCCGAATCATTGGCGATGTGTTTGTTCTCCTCATAAAATGGTGAATTGGAATGAGGAACGGATTCCGTCGGCGAGACATCAGAACAAATTGTTGGGCTGACGCTGGCGCGTGGGCCGACGGGGGCGGGCGAGGGCGCCCGCACTCCCCAATCCTTCTGTATGGATACGGCTCCCAGTTTTAAGTGGTTTGGGTCTGGGAGTTGGCCAGGAAGATTTCCACCTGGTCGATGACGGTGGTGTCGTTGAATTTGGCCAGGACTTCGGCCTGGGCGGTTTCCACCATCTGGCAACGGAGGGCGGGGGAAATGAGCAGTTCCTGGATGCGCCGTGCCAGGGCTTCGGCGTCGCCGGGCGGATAGGTCAAGGAGTTCTCGCCGTGGCGGAGCAGTTCCTCCGTGCCGCCGGGGGTCGAGGCGATGACGGGCAGGCCGCCGGCCATCGCCTCCAGCGGGGTGAACGGGAACGGCTCGGCCCACTCCGGGGTGTGCAGCAAGACATCGTGCTGCTTGTAAACGGCGGGCAGGTCGCTGTCGGAATTGGACACGCTCAGGAACTCGACGGGGAGTTGATGGGCGACGGCAAAGGAGCGCAAGTCGGCGACGTAACTGGATTCGCCGCGTCCATAAACGCTGAGGGTGACCCTGAGTCCGGCCTTGCGGGCGATTTTGAGCGCCTTCAAAGCGGTCATCACGCCGCTTTCCTCGTTCAAACGGCTGATGATGAGAAATTTCGTCATCGGCGCGCCGGGGGGCTTGATCGCGCCCACATGAGCGGCGGTGATGCCCGGATAGATGACGTCGGCGTGCCGGACGCAAAAGCCGACCTGGCCGGTCAGGCGTTTAAGGGCCTGACTGCAAAAGTAGATGTGGTCGAATTTGAAGCCGGCGATGGAGTCGGGTTCGACGGCGGCGCGGGCCTTGCCCTCGGCGAAAAGGCCCGGGAGGCGGTCGTAGCCTTTGGCCATGCGGGTGGGGGCGCAGTGATCCAAACGGCCGCGTTCGCCGCTCATTTCCAGGGCGGTGCGGGTGGATTGGCGCAGAAAGGGGAGGGCAGGGGAGTTCCAGAAGAGCAGCCAGGGGTCTTCGCGGACGTTGGCGGAAAGCCAGTGGTCGAAGACATCATAGACGACCGGCACTCTGGCATGGCGCAAGGTGAAGAGGAGGGACTTGGAAATGCCGTGCAGGCTGAAAACGTGGACGACGTCCGGCTCAAAATGATCGAGGGACTCCGTCAAGACGGCATTGTTGTGCAACTCGAGGGACTTGAGTTCCGGGTAGGCCGTGAGGAGAGGATGGCCGAAAACGCCGTTGAGCTTGAGGCGGCGGTGGGCCTGATCGTCGCGTTGCTCGGTGCGCAGGCCGTGGGTGGAGGTGAGGATAAACATCGAATGGCCGCGCAAACGCAGGGCCTCAGTCACCCTTTCACACCGATGATCGAAGGTGCCGGCATGATGCGGAGGGTAGAGATTTGTCAGGACCAGTATCTTCATTGGTTGTCGGCCCCAGAATACGGCGAGTCAGGGGGAAATGGCACGGTAAAAACGGTGGGGGGAATTTGTGGCGGCCGGATCGGCGAAGGGCCAGAGGCTGCCGGAAATGAGGTTGGTTTGCAGGGGCGTCCAGGTGGCCAGGTTGGTGGAGAACTCGATGACGTAAGTGCTCCCCGCGCTGCCATAGAGGGTGGCGTGAAAGCCCGCCGGGCGGGAGAAGGCGGGGTTGGCCAGAACCGGAATAGCCGTCAGAACCGCGCGGTAAAAGCGCGCCGGAAGAGCGCCGGCGGACTTGTCGGAAAAGCGCCAGGCAGTGTTTGTCATAAAGACGGTTTGGAGCGGCGTCCAAGTTTTCAGATTGGTCGAGGTGTCAATTCTATAAACGCTCCCCCTGATTCCTTTGAGAACAAGCTGGAAACCGGAAGGCGCGGAAAAGGCGGGCTGGCTCAGAACGAGCTGGCCGGAATTTGTCAGGACGGAGACTGTGTCATCGCTCAGATTGGCGCAGATCAAATCCACCCAGCCGTCGCCGTTGACGTCCGCGGCGGCGACGCAAAAGGGAGTGTTGCCGGCCGGCACAGTGGCGCCGAGATTGAACCTCTGGCGAGCGCAGTTCGTCAGCACGATCAAGTTGTTGTTGTAACTGTCGGCGGCGATCAGATCGACCATGCCGTCGCCATTGACATCGGCGGCGGCGACCGATTGAGGAATACCGCCGATAATGGGCGTGACCATCATGGCGAAGGTGCCGTCGCCTCTGTTGGTCAGGACGGTGAGGGTGCCGTCGCCGGAATTGGCGGTGATGAGGTCCACCATCGCGTTGCCGCCGACATCCGCCGCCGCGATGAACAAAGGCGAGACGCCCACTTTGTAGATTGCGGACAGGGCGAAAGTGCCGTTGCCTTTGTTGGTGAGAACCGTGACCGAGTTCCCGTTGAAATTGGCGCTGATCAAGTCGATTTTCCCGTCATTGTTCACGTCCGCCGCCAGCACGAAATAAGGGTTGGGTCCCACGACGTAGTTCGAGGAAATGATGAAGCGGCCGCCGCCGCCGTTGGTCAGGACCGTCAGGGTCGTGTCGTCAGAGTTGGCGCAGACCAAATCGACTTTGCCGTCCCCGTTCAGGTCCGCGGCGGCGACCCATGAGGGAAAGTGGCCCACGGGAATGTTGGTGACCAAAACAAAGGCCATGCCGCCGGCGTTGGTCAAGACGGTCAAGGTGTCGTCCATGCCATTGGCACTGATCAAATCCAGTTTGCCATCGCCGTTGAGATCGGCGGCGGCGACGCATTCGGGAAAACTCCCCACGCCGGGCGTGGCGGCAACGCTGAAGATACCGTTGCCTTGATTGGTAAAGACCGTGAGAGTGTTGTCAGAGTTGGCCGTGACCAGGTCAATGAATCCATCGCCGTTGAGGTCGGCGGCGATGAGGCAATCAGGCGCCGCCTTCAAAGGGAGGGGCGGCTCCGCCAGATTGAAAGAAAGGCCCTGGGCGCGGGCCGCGCAGGCGGCGGCCAGCAGGAGAATGGCGCACGACGATCTTGCGAACACGCGGGCAAGGAAGGGGGAGTTCATGTTATGTCCTGGTTTAATCCTCCGGCATGGGCTGGCCTTTGGTTTCCGGCAAAAACGGCAGGGCGAAAAGCGCCAGCAGGTAGATCAGGCTCACCCAGCAGCAGGCGCTGCGGAAAGCGGCCATTTTCACCTCGGGCGGCGCGGCGGCCGGGGCCAAATGGAGTTGGAGCACCCCCAGAGTGAAGGGACCGCTGGCGGCGACAAACCGGCCCACATTGTAGCAAAAGCTTGTTCCGGTGCTGCGCAACCGCAACGGAAAAAGTTCCGGGAGATAAATGGCAAATCCGGCGAACAACGACAGTTGAAAAAATCCCATCAGCGGGCACAAGACGAAAATCTGCCAAGGCTCGGCGAGGAATTTGAAAGTCACGACCGTGCTGACATAGGCGCAAACGGCCGAGAGAGCAAAGACTTTTTTTCGTCCGTAATTGTGAGCCAGTCTGGTAAAGGCCAGCATGCCGAGGAAGGAGCCGAAATTCTGCACGATCATCGTCAAGCCGACCCACATGAGCCGTTTGCCGGGCATCTGCGCGGCGGGAACGTGGCGGGCGGCCAGCGCTTTGCCGATGACATAATTGACCAATTCGGGGCTGAAGAATCCGACGCCCCACAAACCGACGACGCCGGCCACGCAGAGCAACATGCCGAAGAGAGCGGGTTTGCGCCAACGCGCCTCGCCAAAGAGAGAGGCGTACGAACCGAAGCGCGCGCCGGTCACCCTGCCCCGGGCGCGCGCCGCCACCCATTTTTCCGGCTCCTTCATTTTGAATTGAAAGAAGACGCAAACCAGCGCAGGGAGGGCGCCGAGCCAGAACAAAGAACGCCACGCTCCCTCGCTTCCCAGGTAACCGAGGATGACCGCGGTCACGCCCGCAATGATGTTGCCGACCGCCGACAGGGCCTGGAGCAGGCCGAGAGCGCTGGGACGGGAGATGTCCGGCAACGAGTCGGCGCACAAAGCCACAGCCAGCCCAAAAACGCCGCCCACCCCCAAGCCGGTGATGAACCGATAGGCGCAAAAGTCGGCGATGCCGGTCGAAAACCCCGACAACCCGGTGCAAAGGCCGTAGAGCAGAATCGTGATCGCCAAGGCGCGGGCGCGGCCGATGCGATCTCCGACCGCTCCAAAAATCAACCCGCCGGTAGCCCATCCCAGGACGAAGATGCTGGTGGCGTAAGCGCCGACTTCCTTGATCCTTTCGGGAGGAGTTCCTTGCTTCATGAGGTGAATGACGGCGGGATTGCGGGCGATGACAAAGACCTGCTGGCCGAGGCAATCGAAAAGCCAGGCGAGCGAGGCCAGCACGAAGACGTTCTTTTGGTAGGGGTTCAGCGGTTTCCACCAGGAACGGGAAACGGACGGGGCCGGAGGAGAGGAAGATTGAACATGAGCTTCCATGAATGCGTCGGGGGGATTTTATTACACGCTCCAGTTCATTACGCAAGACCATTGCGCGATGGGGCAACCCCTTACCGGATTTGTTTCCGCAGCGGGTCAGCGTTGGAAAAACTTCCGCGCCACTTCGGCGGGCGTTGCGATGACCGGCGCAGTGAGGTCGAAATCCTGCAATTCGATGGCGAGGCGGGCGAAATCCATCCCTCGCAAATGTTCGTCACTCGACAAAAGCAATCGCGCTCCGAGCAATGCAGATTCAGCCACCAATTGCGAGTCGTTCACCTCTGAAGCAGGAAGCAATTCCGCGGAACGGAGTTTCCCGGCAATAAGCTCCACGATGCCGTGACCGACGGGCATGAGATTCACCGGAACAATGCGCGACCGACGGGCGGCGGCCATCCCGCTCAAAGCGAGGTCGCGTTCCCTCGCAGTATCGCCTAGACGGGCGATGTGCATCAGTTCCAGAGTGGCCGTGGGCGTGAGGACGATGCGAGGAGAACGAAGCCGCTGGCGAATCGTGGCGAGCGCGTCCAGTACGGCTTCGGACTTCTCGCCCAAGTCCATCACAACATTGGCATCAACGGCGACGAGCGGGCTGGGAGACGCTGCCGGCATAGTAGAGTTTCAGGAACTCGTCATTGAGCTTTTCGCGTTCGCTGTCGGGCAGATCATTGCAGCGCGCACGATACTTGGCGCCGACTACAGTGCCGACGGACGGCTTTTCCGCCTGCGCTTTCTTGCGTTTCATCGCTGCCAGTTTCGCACGGCGTCTTTGCCTCGTCAACACCGCGAACACAGCAAGCGGAGCCGGGGGCCGGGGGCAATTCATAGTTTGGAGCAGAGCATAACACGGCCCAGACCATGGGTTTATTTATCCTTCCCCGATTAGGTTGATCGCCGATTACCCGAGCCATTTCCAGACCCGCAAGGCCTCGAGCACGCTCCAGGCCTGGGCGTCGCAGCCGCGCGGCTGGTGGGGAGCGTCGCCGTCGAGGATTTCGGGAAGCTGGCCCAAACAGCCAGTCAACAATAAATGCTCCAGGCTGCCGAGCGTCGCCCTGGCCGCTTGAACGGCGGCGGGGGCCATGTCCCAGGCCCTGGCCAGAGCTTCGCAACCGGTTGGCAGCATCCAGACCCAGGCGGTTCCATTGTGATAGGCCGGCTTGCGCTGCGTATCTTCGTCTCCCTCATAGCGGCCGCAATAGGGTTCGCGCGGATTGTTGAGCAGATGTCCATCGGCCCCGTAAAGGGGCAGGGGAGGCCAGACCGGCAGCGGCGCCAGCGAGCGCAAGGCCCCGGGCACAAGGAGGTGTTTCCAGGCCGCCTCGACCGCCCGCCGGGCGGGAGTTCCCGAAAAGAATCCAAAGGAAATCGCGAAAAGGAAATTGCAGCGCAAGGCTTGGTCCCGCACCGCCCCGGCTGCCGACTGGCCGGGGGGCGCAATGAGCAAATCAGCGACATAGCCTTGCTCTTCGAGCCAGAAGATCTTGTGGAGGGAGTCCTCGGCCCGATTGGCCAAGGATTCCCACGATTCGGCGCCGGGCCGGATTCCGAGGCGCTGCAACTGGCGCAAGAGCCGGACCCAGAGCACTTGGATTTCGACCGGGTATCCTTCGCGCGGCGTGCCGGCCGGGCGATTGGTGTCCATCCACGTAAAATGGGCGGGACTCCAAATCAAAGCCGAGGCGGGGTCCATGCGGATGCCATTGGGTGTGCCGCGCACGTAACCGAGGGCAATTTCGCGGAGGACATCCGCAATGCCGCGCCCGGAAGTGTCCACCACCGTATCGTAGAGGTTTTCGCTCAAGCGCGCCGCGGCCTCCTCGCACACGATGCCGTACCAAAGGGGCGCGTCGGAGGTGTCGCGATTGGACGCGTTGTCGCCTTGGATGGTGTTGGGCATGGTGCCCTTCTGCTCGAAGCGGCCAAAGGTGACGAGCAATTCCACCACCTCCGCCACCATGCCCGCGGCCAGAAGGCCCCGGGCGCTGATGAAGGTATCACGGCCCCAGTCCAAAAACCACGGAAAGCCGGCAATGATCGTGCGGCCCGTTCCGCGGCGCGCGACAAAGGCCTGCGCGGCCAGCGCCAGGCGGCGTCCAAACGAATCGGTGTTGGGCAGGTTGGCCGCGTTCAAAGCCAGTTGCTCGCCCGCCAAACGGCCAGGCATCGATTGTTCCATCAGGGCAAACGTCGGAGGCGGGGTCTCGGCGGAAAGGGCCAGAGTGACGGGTTGGCCGGCGAGGAGAGGAAGGTCAAACCATCCCGGGCT
>Ga0187874_10003749_pt1 | contig 10470 bp, 8 predicted proteins | sample June2016WEW_16_1_3_FD_132993 | JGI IMG/M metagenome (GOLD analysis project Ga0187874, IMG submission 132993) | Peatland microbial communities from SPRUCE experiment site at the Marcell Experimental Forest, Minnesota, USA - June2016WEW_16_150 | ecosystem: Environmental > Terrestrial > Soil >... | reverse complement strand
GCAAGAATGTTTGGGATCCATTTTGAGAGGTTATAGTGGATCACTTTAATTTTGATCTCCTTGGCCTGAAGTCTGAATTTCCGAGCTTTGAGAACCTCCCCGAACAATCTTTTCAGGACGGAAAATACGGTTTCAACTTTAATTTTTCCTCGTCAAACAATTGAGTTATTCGTCTTGATAGTATCCGGAAATCCGTTTCCGTTTTCTGTTTATGACCGGGATGAGAGAACAGGAGCCCAGGGTATCTTAAATCAATTCATGGATCTCTTCGGAGTCGTATCCTTTATCCATGACATAGAGGTCAGAATGCCTGGATCTGTGACATTTGTTTGAGGAGTTTCTCGGCATGAGGGATATCATGGACCGGATGCTGGGAGATCCTCAGGCTGGGTGACAATCTGGAGATCGATATCAACAGAGATGGAAGTTTTCAGGAATCGTTTTCTGGTTTTCCCGGTTCTCCAGGATTAATAATGGCTGGCGTACGAGCTGGTGAACCCGGAGGAATCGATAGCAGTACATGGGATCTTCTCTCCCTAGTCATAGAACATCTGCATCAACCGGTTGAGTAACCGGATAAATGTTGATGATCGGATACGCTGACAAAATTTATGGATCGTCGTGAAATGAGGTACTTTATCAAGATGGATCTTATGCCGAAAGGTGTCCATAATTTCAGCCAGTTCCACCGTATCCCGGTAATCTTCTGACAGGTATTCCTTCAGGAATAAAAGCGTGAGTAACTGGTGTTGGGTGGACCTTCTTTTTGAAAATTTTGAGGAAAACAGAGGAATTCTGGCATCGTGGATCAATCCCGAGGATAATTCAAAAAACCTGATATACCGGTTTGCTGAAATTATTTCGTCTCCTTCCACGTTAGTAGCATAACACGGTAAGTAGGTAAGTAGACAATGTACCTTAGATCTTTCGGTCAATCAGGTCGGATCTTCCCTTGGAAAAATAATTTCTACAGAGCCATTTATTTCTCGATTTAAATAAAGAAATAATCCTCTTATAATCCCGGATTTTGAATAATGGAATGATTTGATAAATAGACAGAAACTTTTTTGTATTGAATAATGAAACATTTCTTCTGAATATTTTAAGAATATCAGTGAGATTTGGGATCGGATTTCTTTATCTTCTGATTTGGTGAGAAAATATCTCCCCACGTACAAACGATATAATGTTTCAATTAAATCTTCTTGTTTTTTATTGGTCTTTGCATCAAAAGAAAAAATTTGTTTGTCCGGTGATAGAGCAAATTGTTCTAGAGGGGAGTTCGGAATAGTTCCTTCGAATCGGCAAATCATTTTATAGCTGACGATGTTACTTAATCGTTCGATTTCTGCACTCACATTAATACTATTATTCGTTTTATGCCTGCGATACTGTGCCAGCGATTTTGGGATATTGATAATTTTTGTTAAAAAAAAAGCGCGTGTCCATAAATCATAATCTTCGGGAAAACCATTTTCCGCTTGCGTATAATATTGCAGTTCCTTAAGAATATCAGATCGCATTAATATTGTTAAGTGATATATACAATTTCCAAAAAAAAGATTCCATCCTATTACATTGGGGCTGGTGGGCAATTGGATTTTTTTTATTACTCGGCCCTTTTCATCAATGATGTCTACCCAAGACCCTACAATCCCGATATCTGGATTTTCCTTCAGAAACTGAAATTGAGTTTTTAACCGTTCCGGATCCGAGATATCATCGGCATCCATGACTGCAATAAATTCCCCTTTTGCAAATTGGCAACCTAGATTTCTTGCAAATATAATACCTTTTCTTTCTTGGAAAAAAATTAAAATCCGATGGTCGCTTTTTTGGTATTTATTCAAAATCATTTTTGTTTTTTCTGTGGGATTATCACATACTATAATAAACTCGAAATCTGTGAAAGTCTGATTTAATATCGAACGAATCGACTCTTCTAAATGTCGATCAGCATTATACACCGGCATAACCACAGAAATACTCGGTTTTTTTTCAACCATGATTTATAAGTTATTCCAATATCAACTAATAATCTTTTTCCATGATATTAAAAGGGAGCAATACATTGTGCCCTCTAACACAATCACTCCAATATCCCCATCACAAAGTCACTTTCATGGATTACTCTAATTACTAAATAGAATATTTTGGATTTGTAGATTCAGTATCTCGCCAAAACTACATTCCGGAACATTCTTCTGGTTGCAACTTTCCTCTCTATCCATCGGGCAATTTGCCATTTTTTGACCGTATATAGCACCCCCTACCACTTTAGATTTTCCGGCTTCGCTAGATTTTTTTTGGCTAAAATTAGCTAAGTACTGATCACGTCGTATAAACTACCATATGAAAATCTTAAGAATAAGGCTATTTAATCTTCTCAATATTTTTCGGTTTATTAGGTTTGTTTTGGGAATAAAGTGGATATCAGAAACAAACATCATCTATTTGATGTTAGAATGTAAAAATATCTCTCATAAAAAACAAATTCTCAATATGTTGAAGACGATTTGAAAAATAATTCATTCGATCCTGACGAATAGATCTCCTCTTGTTTATTGAGTTTAAATTCAATTGTTTGAGCATTTTGTCGACTATATTGGACATAATCATTCTGAAAATTTAATGTGCCTTTATTATAAAATTCCCCTTTGCGATAGAATATATATCCATCGTTTTGATCAATATTCTCAATTGATTGAATTAATATTCTTTGATAATATTTTAATTGAATATCCTTTAAAGCAGAAAATGTTTTTCCTTGTAAAGAAGCATAAACAAAGGAATCAGATACAATGGGCGCCCCATTTGGGATGTAAATGTCCCAGAATGAAAATGATGAAAGATCATTTGTGGTAAAATATGTTGTTGGGTAGTTGGGCCATAAATCCCTGGAATCTCCGGCAACATTAACAGTAGTTAATGATAAAATTGAAAAAATAAAAAATAGACCAATTGTAATAAGAACTAACAAGAAAGTTATTTTCTTCGAGGTTATCTGAACTTGTATAACAAAAAAAATTCCGAATGCCATGATTAATGCCATAAATGGTGCAATAAACAAACTAAAACGGTAAAATCCTAAAATCTGATTAATTATGTAATTGCTTTGCAGAGGTGTTGGAATAAAAAATGGAATCATGCATATTGAAAAAACAGCTAAAATGACTGCAAATAAAGGCTTTTTTCGATAAAGAACATATCCAATCCCCAACAATCCGAATAAAAAGAAAATTCCTAGCGGAATATTATTCACGATGTAATTCAAAATATCAGTGATTCCTTCAGTTTTGGTGAGTAATGTTAAAGTGGGGTCTTTGGCATTGAAAACTGCTTCAATAGATACTTGACGAAGTTGTTCATCTGCAAGAATGTTCGCTAGGTTGATAGAGACCTCCATCCAATATGCGAAGAAAATGATTATAAGCAAAATAAGAATTGAAAAATCATTAATCCGGTTTCGGCAAAATAGATAGATACATACGAGCATAACTGTCAATATAATGAGAAATTGGGGAAGGGAAACAGGATGAACTGTAACCAAAAAAATAAAAAGCGGGATCACCAGAATTATATAAAGTCTTCGGGATTGTTTTTCTTGGGCTATTCTGAAAACAAGATATAACATTATTAAAAATCCGACAAACGCTAATGCACGAGTAATCATATAACTTCCATAAAACACAACAATTGAAAAATTTGCATAAATGAGACAACTAAGTAGCGATATTTGTTTATTTTTTATAGCGAATAAAAAGATCAAATAAACAAATAAAATTGTCCCGATAAAAATGAGACCTGTAATAAGGAACAAACTTGTTTGTATATCTAGATTCAGAAGATGAGAACTTACTGCAATCGTGATATGGTATAGGGGGAAATTGGAATAGAGTGCACTATAATCTGTTGGCAAAAGATGTCCTGTTATGAAAATATAATTTGACCATGAAATATGGGCAAGTGTATCTGTCATGCCGAAAAAGAGTGAATATTTGAATGTAATCCCATATATTAAATTTAATAAAACCAGACTAATTTCGGAGAGGATAACAGTCGGGTTTATATATGACGAAAAAATTTGAAAAAATATAATTAGATACAAAATCGAAATTATTACAAAATAATACCAAGGCCGATAGTCACTTTCATATAATATAATAATAGAAAGTGTGTAAAGAAGTGTATAAATCGAAAATAATAATTTTGTATCAAAATGAACTATGATCTTTGACTGATCTGCGCCAATGTTATATTTGTAGAAGAAGGAAAGTAAAAAAATGACGATCGAACAAGGTACTAAATAAATTGAGGTCTTAAGAAAAATGGATAAGGGAAGTCCTTTATTAATAATATAAGATATTGAATAAACACAGATTACACCAGTTACAAGAAGAATCTGAAAAAATCTTTCTAATGGATAATTAAGTAAATTGAAACGCATACTACCTCATTTATATTCATATTTTTTGCTTTTAAATTACCTTGTCAGAGAACATTTGTGAATTTAAGGCAAATATATCCTTTGCTCTTTTTATATATGAGAGAATAGCGAAAAAGGTGGCTTAGGTTTTTATCTCAGAATCCCCGAATAGCAGATATGAGCGGATTCGGGGACTATTTTCTTCGGCAGCATTATGCAATGGGAGCCGGTCTTGGGGACAATCTGGGAGAGATCAGCGGACTAATCGACTGGGAGAGGTTCCGGCCGATTCTCAGTGACATGTACCGTGATACCAAAGAGGAAGGGGGAAGACCTCACTACGATGAGATCCTGATGGTGAAGATGCTGGTGCTGCAGGGATGGTATGGGTTGTCGGATTACGAGGCTGAACGGCAGGCGACCGATCGGATATCGTTTCGGCATTTTCTTGGGTATCCGGAGAAGGTACCTGACCGGACAACGCTCTGGCTGTTTCGGGAACGGCTGACGGAGAAGGGAAAGATCCACCTGATCTGGGAAGAACTCCAGCGACAGCTGGACGATCAGGGATACCGAATAAAGCGTGGTACCATCCAAGACGCGACGTTCATTACCTCAGATCCTGGTCATGCGCCTGCCGACAAGCCACGGGGGGACGAAGCAAAGACGCGGCGGAGCCGTGACGGGACCTGGATGAAGAAAGGGAAAAAATCGGAGTTCGGATACAAATTTCACGTGCTCACCGACAAGGAGAACCAGTTCATCCGGCGCTTCGATACGACAACCGCCTCCGTACACGACAGCCAGATCGATCTCTCCCAGAAAGGCGAGACAGTGTACCGTGACAAGGGATACTTCGGTACCGTCCCGTTCGCCTCGATCGATAAAACCATGCACCGGGCGGTCCGGGGAAGGAAACTCTCCGAGAAGGACAAACGGAGAAACCGGGCCATCAACCGGACCCGTTCCCTCGTGGAACGGCCGTTTGCCGTGATCAAGCGGGTCTTCCATGCCGGCCATGTCATGGTGACCACTCATCTCCGGGCCCATGCGAAAAATCTTGTCTCCTGCTTCTGCTATAACCTCTTCAACCTCTTCCGTATCCGAACTGCCCAGCGGCAGCTCTCTCATCCCAGTTAAAAAAACAAAAAAATAGATCCACGGTAACTGATATCCGATCTTCTTTGCCGTACATCCCTGATTGTTTCTGGGTGCCGGGTTATTACGAAAAAACCTGAAGGTTATTCACTATTCTCATGAATTATTCTTGGCTTTAAAGTTCATTGAAAATTTGTTGATATCGTTCTACTGCAGCTTCAAAACAATACTTATTTTTAACTAACTTTTCAGCTCGTTCAGTAATAGATAGAATATCGTTGGAGATTAATACCTGAATAATTTTATCCGCTATACCTTCGGGTGAATTATTTTCTAACAAAAATCCGGTTTCCCCATCTTTGATAATATCCGGAATAGCACCAACCTTTGATGCGATTACCAAAGTACCTGTCGCCATCGCTTCCAACAGGATATTGGGTAATGCTTCCGTATAAGAGGGAATTACTAATATTTTTAGATTATTTAGTGGAACCTGTAAGATATTATGGGGAATCCACCCACTTACACGTACTTGATCCTGTGCCTGGAATTTGTGCAGATCCACATCAAATTTTTCAGGATCACCCGACCCACCTAAAAAGATCTTAATTTCAGGATGCGTTTTTAGTACTATTTCAGCTGCTTTGAGAAAGTTCCCGATCCCTTTTTCTTTGCTGAACCGTCCGATGTAACCTACCAGATTCTCCCGGTCAGTATATGCTTTTGTAATTTTGAATTGATTGAAATCAATAAAATGGTTTGGGGCTATTACAATTTTTTCTTTCCATTTCACCAGATCCCATTCTTTTATCAAATTTGCAGAAAATACGCCAATTACGTCAGACAAACAATAACATAACCATTCCGGATATCGTGAAAATGCCAGCAGGGGATCGGGATTATATTTCCGCATCAGGGTTGCAGAGGAGGGTAAAATCCAGATTGTTTTTTTCCCAAAAATTTTTGAGACCATGATCAAAAGTATCGGATCCCATTCCATGAAAAAAATTACCTTATCCACTCCTCTAATTATTTTTAAAAATGAGAATAATGACAATATTTGAAATTTCACGAATCGCATTATCCGACTTGGCAGATCAGAACTTACACCAATATCGAACTGACTAACCGTAACATTCGAATCTTCACGATAATTCAATTCTATATTCTCATAACTACCAATTATAACCGAAGTTTTTTTGGAAATGCAGGAGACAACATCAACCAGATTTGAAAGTGGCATTCTGAATGCCCGGGATATCGGGAATGTCACAATACATGTATGATAATCAATTTTCTTCATTAAAACCCCAGAGCACATTAGAATATATATTATTCAGTAAACTGGCATAGCTGTTTCAAGATATGTTCTCTTGGCATCATCTCATACACATTATTTCCCATCTCATCCCGTAGCCAGTTGTTTTTTAATACCTTAATAATTGCATTGGTTAAATTTAGAATTTCTTTCGGAGATATGAAGATATAAGTGATATTATTGACCTCTGTTTCCGGGTGATGTTCCCCGTTTTGTTTACGAAAATTCATGTTAATCCTCATAGAATTTTTTTTTGTGGATAGATGCATATGCATCAAGTGTTTTTTTTGCAATTAAATCCCATGAACCGTCTTTGACGATTTTTTGATATGCATTTTCACCCATTTTTTGAAGATTTCGCTCATCCAATAACATTTTTATAATAGTTTCTGCTAATTTTTCTGTGTTTTTTGGAGGTATTATAATCCCTGTTTTTCCATCATCAACAAGTTCGGTAAGACTGCCTACATTGGTTACAATTACGGGTTTTTTAAAGGCATATGCAACAGGTATTACCCCAGATTGTGATGCATCGATATATGGTAAAACAACTATTGATGCACTCTGGAAATAATGCGAAACTTCCATATCAGGAATAAAATAATTATGAATTTCAAAATTTTCCGGATTCTTAATTAACGCATGATATCTTTTAAAATCACCACTCCCAGCAATAATTATTTTAATATTGGGTATTGATTTAGAAATCAAGGGCTCTGCCTCAATTAAATATTGCAATCCTTTATATTCAGAAATAATGCCAAAATACAATATAATTTTTTTATTTGATTCAATTATCTTATTCTCACTCCACTTTGTATAATATAAATAATCGCCATGTGGAATAACAAATATATTTGAATTTGGAATGCCTTTTTTTATTAAGATTTTTTTCATCTCATTACCATGGACAAAAAAACCCAGTGAAATTTTATACATAATAAATTTAGTCAAAATCAAATGCAATCTTAACAAGAATGCTAAACCACTGTGTGTTTTTGGATCATGATCTGTCATTAGGATCATAATTTTTTCTTTTTGCTTAACTATAATTAGTGTGATTGCAATTATTAAATCGTCAACTACCATATGAATTACGTCAGGTTTCTCATTTTCTATAATGTTTAATAGAGAAATATAGGTAAATGGATTAATCATTTTTAGAAACATATGGATAATATTGGGTGAGGACGGGATACGTATTATTTTAACTTTTTCGTTGCAGTACAAGTTTTGATCAAACAGGTAATCCCCTAAAATAATCGTTATTTCATTGTTAGTTTCTGAAAGAGAATTCGCAAGCTGCGAAAGATATAATTGCGTTCCACCTCGACTCGTCAGTTGAGTTAAAACAATCTTCATAATCTCTTCATCTCTCTGATTATTCTAATTAATGAGGGTTTAGAAAAATCCCCCCAACTGTTCATTTTTTTCATTTTCGTTTCCATCGTCGTGATTTGAGCAATTTCTTCAATATTACTGATTAATTAAAACTCTCTAAAATTCATAGGGGATTCTTAATTCCTTTATAAAATTTTGTACCCTGCACTCTGTGCATCGGAATAAAACATCTGCACCGTCTCAAGCGACAACAGGTCGAGATCTTTACCGACCTGCGGGACTTTCTGTAGAATATCATTTGTAATCGTAATGATGTGACACCCGCAGGACTCAGCCTGGACGAGGTTCAGCAGTTCGCGGGTGCTTGCCCAAAGAAGTTCGGCTTTTGGCAAGGGCTTGAGGATCTTCACTGCATCTTTCATGATCGGCATCGGGTCTCTTCCGGTATCCGCAATACGGCCGGCAAAAATCGAAACGATGCTTGGGGTATCCGGGGAAAGAACCTTTGCAACCGTCTTTACCTGATCGAGGGTCAGAATAGCCGTAACGTTCAGTTTCAGGCCATCATGGGAAAGTTTTTTCACGAGCGGGGCCGTGCTCTCGCCTTTGGTATTTGTCACCGGGATCTTGATATAGACGTTCTTTCCCCAGCCCGCAATCTTCCGAGCCTCGCGTTCCATCCCAGGCAGGTCGTCGGAAAAAACTTCAAATGAGATCGGAAGGTTCGGGATCGCCTTGAGGGCAGCCTTTGCAAACTCCTCATAATTTTTGACCCCGGCTTTTTTCATGAGTGTGGGATTCGTGGTAAAACCGCTTGCGATCCCCTTCTTGTACTCCTCGATCATGCCGTTGAGATCAGCGCCGTCCGCAAAGAGCTTGATCTTAAACTGTGATAATCCGGTCATGGTATTACTTCCAGTTCGCCGTTTTGCTCCTGATTATGAAGTATTATCTGTCCTGCATCTTTAAGATTCGTTGCTCTATATCCCGTATCGTTAATTCCCTCATATGTGTCACTTGCTCATGCTGAACTCTCCCGTATAAATCCGGGCCTATTTCAGCCCCCGTTTCCTATCAGGGTGATGCGGTGGACACGATCCAGGATCATTCCTGTTCACCGCACGTAAAAGATCCCTGAATTTCACGTTAAATCAAAAATAACGCAAACTTATGACACTTTTGTTTTCACTTTAGCGGTGTTTTAAAAGGCGTATTTTTTTGGAGGTATTTCCTATTGATCCAAGGAAAGGTTGGGGAACAGAACGCCATGGCTGGTCTTTTTTAAAAAAGTGGTTTCTGGAAAAAGTCACCCCCCTACAGGATGAGTGGTGACACCGGGAAAGTGTAGGCACCCTAAAAGGCTGTCAGTCACACCCGCTGTTGTTTGTCAGGATTCCTGAGGATTATCCGTACCGCATCCATGAGATTTTCAGCCCGGTAATCCGGGCATTCCGAACCACGTGATCCCGCAGAATGCGGCTCAAGAATCAGGATTGTCCGGGTCCCTGCCGCTTTCCCGCACGCGATGTCGGTGTCCCGATCGCCAACCATCCATGAAACCGTGAGATCGATCCCATAGTCCCGGGCCGCTTTCAGCAGGAAATAGGGTTTTGGCTTCCGGCATTCGCACGCGAAAGAGTATTCCGGCACGATCCCGTTGGGATGATGGTAACAGTAATAATAGTCCCGGAACAGAATTCCTTCGGATTTCAGGAGGTGATCGAATCTTTCGTGCACTGCCCGGATCTGTTCCAGCGTTGTTTTCCCTTTAGCGTAATCCGGCTGGTTGGAAACAAGGAAGAGAGCAAATCCTGCATCCTGAAGATCGCGGAGAGACTGGATCGCATCGGGGAATAATACCAAGTCCTCCACAGAATGGGGTGGTTCGTACTCCCTGATTACCATATTCAGCACGAGCTTGTTAATGACCCCGTCGCGATCCAGAAAAACTGCCGGTTTCATTATCAAAAGAAAATTATTTTGTGCTTTCCCACTTCATCTCGAACTTCTGTAATGCGGGGCTCGAAACGATAAGATGCCAGACAACGGCCTGAAACGCTTCAGTCTGGGGAGTCACCGTCTTCTCGTTCACGGTCGGGATAATCACGCAGGCATCCCCGCAACTTTTGCCGTGTAGCCACCGTCACGTCCCACAACACCGATCACCTTTGCTCCGGTCTCCTTTGCGTAACGCAGGGCATTTACCAAATTCACGCTGACGTTCTTCTCTGCATTCCCGCCGCCGACAGAGAAGACAAAAATGCAGTCCTTCGCAGTGAGCCTGCTC
>Ga0187874_10003746_pt1 | contig 10476 bp, 6 predicted proteins | sample June2016WEW_16_1_3_FD_132993 | JGI IMG/M metagenome (GOLD analysis project Ga0187874, IMG submission 132993) | Peatland microbial communities from SPRUCE experiment site at the Marcell Experimental Forest, Minnesota, USA - June2016WEW_16_150 | ecosystem: Environmental > Terrestrial > Soil >... | reverse complement strand
TTGCGTCCGAATGCGGGCTTGCCCCTTGGGCACGACCGGGAAGAAGAACCCAATTGCGTAAACGCCCTCGTCAAAGAGATCGCGGGCAAAGTCTTGTGCCAGTTTGGCGTCGTAGAACATGACCGGCACGATCGGGGTATCCCCTTCCTTGAGATCGAAACCAGCCTCTTTGAGCAAGCCGCGCCAGTACCTCGCATTCCATTCCAGCTTGTCGCGACGATCGGTTGAGGCGCCGATCAGATCCAGTACCTTGAGCGCACCCGCCACGATCACCGGCGCCACGGCGTTGGAAAACAGATAAGGACGTGCGCGCTGGCGGCACATCTCCACCAGTTCGCGGCGCCCGCTGACGCACCCTCCGGAAGCGCCACCCAGCGCCTTTCCCAGCGTCGTAGTAATCACATCGATCTTGCCGAACACGCCGCAGTGCTCGTGCGTCCCACGTCCGGTTTTGCCCATGAAGCCGGTAGCGTGCGAGTCATCCACGAACACCATGGCGTTGTACTTCTCGGCCAGCGCGACGATGTCGGCCAGCTTGACGGTGTCGCCGTCCATCGAGAATACGCCGTCCGTGATCACCATGCGGGACCGCTTGTCCTGGTGTTCCTGCAGCTTCTCCTCAAGATGCCCCATGTCGGAATGCTTGTAAGTGTCTTGCGTCGCCTTACAGAGGCGCATTCCGTCCACGATGGAGGCGTGCACGAGCCGGTCGGCGATCATCACGTCCTGCTCATTGAGGCATGCCTCGAAGAATCCGGCATTCGCGTCCATGCAGGAGGGGAACAGCAGGGTATCTTCGGTGCCGAGGAACGCGGTCAGGCGATTCTCCAGTTCCCGGTGGATGTCCTGCGTACCACAAATGAAACGCACCGAGGACATGCCGTACCCACGTGCATCCAGTCCTGCGTGCGCCGCGGCGATGACCTCGGGATGGCTGGAGAGTCCGAGGTAGTTGTTGGCGCAAATGTTGATGCACTTCCGGACGGCAGAGCCAATCGGAAACTCCACCTCAATTTCCGACGACTGCGGCGAGTGGATATAGCGCTCCCCTTTGAACAGGCCTGCGGCTTTGATTGCCTCGAGATCGGTCTGATAGCGGTAGCGAACGGTATCGGCAAAAGCCATGACGCGCCTCGCGTAATAAGATTTAATCTAGCGCAGTGCCCAAGCCGAACTGGGTCCGGCGGCGGGCACGCCCTAACCTTTGGTGACTTCAGCCTTCTGGAAACGCCGCACCAGCCCCGCGATGCGCTCGACGGTGTCGAAGGCCTCGGGAGTGGCGCATTGGTCGGGAATGTCAATCGAGTACTTTTTCTCGAGAAACCGAAGCAGAGACACCATGGAAAACGAATCCACAATGCCACCTGAAATTAGTGGCGTCGTCTCGGTGATCGTTCGCTCGTCATCCTCTTCCAGGTATTCCCGCACAATGTAATTGCGAACTACTTCGGTAATTTCGTCCATGGCTGCCTCTTCAGTCTTCCATGATGGTGGAAAGGTCCCCCACGGGCTCATTGAACTCCTTGCAACGCAAAACGCGGCGCACGATTTTGCCGCTGCGCGTCTTGGGCAGCGAGTCAACGAACTCGATTTCCTGGGGCATTGCCAGCGGCGACAGCCGCTTGCGAATGTGGTTCATGATTTCCAGTTCAAGGTCATCGGATGGTAGAAAACCTGGCTTTACGGTCACGTACGCTTTCACGACTTCCATATTGACGGTATCGGGTTTAGCGACGGCGGCAGACTCGGCGACGGCCGGGCATCCCAGCAGAGCCGATTCGACTTCGAAGGGGCCGACCAGGTGGCCGCCGGTGTTGATGACGTCGTCATCGCGCCCCATGAACCAGAAATAGCCATCCGCGTCAATGGAGGCGCGGTCGCCACACAGGTACCATCCATTCCTGAATTTCGCTTGGTATCCGGCGGGATTATTCCAATAGCCGCGAACCTGCGACGGCCAGCCTGGGCGCAGCGCAATCAGACCTCCCGCGGCGACCCGATTCACCGGTTCGTAGGTCTTCGGATCCAGCACGGTTGCGGTGATTCCCGGAAACGGCTTGCCCATCGAGCCGGGCTTGATTTCCATCCCGGGAAAGTTCGTAATCACGATGCCGCCAGTTTCGGTCTGCCAGAACGTGTCGTGGAACGGTTTCCCGAAGACTTCTCTCGACCAGATCACGGCCTCGGGGTTCAGCGGTTCGCCCACGCTGGCCAGATGGCGCAGGCTGGACAGATCATGCTTGCGGATGATTTCCGCGCCCTCCTTCATGAGCAGGCGGATGGCAGTCGGCGCCGAGTACCAGACGGTAACGCGGTGCTTTTCGATGAACTCGTACCATTTCTCGGCGTTGAAACCGGAGTCCAGAACTGCCTGTGTAATCCCGTTCGCCCACGGACCGATGATGCCGTAGGACGTGCCGGTTACCCAACCCGGGTCGGCATTGCACCAATAAATGTCGTCAGGCCGAAGGTCGAGGACCCATTTCGCGGTGAGATACTGCGAAATGATCGAGTAGTGGACGTGCTGCGCACCCTTGGGCTGACCAGTGGTGCCAGAAGTGTAGTGTAGAACTGACGGAGATTCGGCCTTCGTCGGGTAGATTGGGAAGCTCTCGGCGGGTGGCGCTTGTTCCATCGTGAAGGCAGTCTCGCCTTCCTTTAGAGATGCCTGGGGCGCATCCACTACGATGCAGTGCCGCAAGTTTGGGAGCTGCTCCCGGATCTTGCGGATCTTATGCAGATGTTTCTTCTGCGTGATGATCGCCGACGTCCCCGCGTCTTTGAGCCGCACACAAAGAGATTCGTCTCCAAAAGCCGAAAAGAGTGGCTGGGCCACCGCGCCCATCTTCAGAATGCCTAAAAATCCGATGTACAGTTCGGGTACCCGGTCTAGAAAGAGGCATACGCGCTCGCCGGGGAGAATTCCAAGGCTGGTAAGGAAATGGGCGATGGTGTTGGAGCAGACACGAAGATCGTTATACGTGAAGCGCTTCTGGTTGCCCTGATAGTCTTCCCAGAGCAGCGCCAGCTTCTGCGCCAGTCCCAGGCGGCAGAGGCGGTCACTGCACATCCAACCGATGTTGATCACATCGCCCGGCCGATAGCCTAGCTCGCGCTCAGCGATCGCCCAGTCGAAATTCGTGTTGAGTTGCTCGTAGGAGGGCGGGTCGCTCATGGGCTTGTCCTCTCCTAGTGTCCGTCCGGCAACTTTCAGGTTCACCACCAAGCCAGCCGCACACTTGGAAACGGCAGCAACAGGGTAAACAAATCGATTGTGACCGTACTCCTGTCTTTTGTCTTTTGTCAAGGCAGTAAGATTCGACAGCAACATCTACAATTGTTTTTCTAGATATGGTCGAACCAATCGCCTTCCTGTTCAGTATCGGAGATCAACACGCCCTTCTGGTCTGCCAGTACGCGCTGCAAGAATAGAAACTCGCCGGATTTGAGAATCAGCGGATCGCCAAACGTGGGAATAGAGAAATCCACGGATCGGGCCAATCTCCGGCAAAACCAATTCGGAGAATAAAGCGCCGGTTGCGGCACACGTAGTCGTCCCTCGTTTGCTTGAGCGCCGCTTCGGTTGCCTCGCTGCTTTTCAAAGCGCAGCCAGCCGCCGTTGGACCAGCAGGAAGTAAAGGGCCAGCAGAATCAGCAGGAATCCGTTCACGCTGAGCACTAACGACGCCGTGAATACCGGAACCAGCCATCCCGACAGCAGATTTCCCATCGGCATGCCGCCGCGGAATGCGAAATTGTAGACGCTCATCACGCGCCCGCGCATTTCGTTCGTGGTAATCAACTGCACCAGCGAATTCACCGTGGCAAAAACAGCCATCATGGATGCGCCCACCAGCACCAGGACGGCCTCGCTCACCGGCAGCGACTTCGAAAGGGCAAACCCAGCAATCCCCGCGCCCAGACAGATGAGCGCGCCGAGAGCGACGCGCCCCTTCCTTTTTATATTGCCCGCGCTCGCGATGGTCAGCGAGCCACAAATCGAACCGAGTCCCATGAGCGCGAGGAGATTGCCGTAGGTTTCGGGACCGCGATGGAAGATGTCCTTCACGAATACGGGAAGGTAAGTGCGCATGGGCATGCTTAAAGCGGTCATGCAGAAAGCCAGCACAATCAGCGCTTCCATAGAACTCTGCTTGCGAGCGAACTGAATGCCCTGCTTCAGGCTGGTGAACATCGACTCCGTGGCCTTCAGCGGCAGGTAGCGGGCGGTGATGATCGACAGCGACACGATGGGCGCCAGGAAGGAAAGCGCGTTCAAGCCAAAGCACCACCTCTCTCCCAACCTCGCTAATGCCTGGCCGGCGAGTGCCGGCCCGACCATGACCGCGACGTTGAACTGGATCGAATTCAGTGCGATGGCGTTGGGCATGTCTTCCCGCTCCACCAACGTGGGAATCAGCGCCTGGTAGGCCGGAGCGCCAAACGCCTGGGCCAAGCCGGAAACGAACGAAAGACACAGGATGTGCCAGATGTGGACCAGACCCATCGCCACCAGAATGGTGAGCAGCCCGGCGGTCGCCATCTGCACATATTGGGAGCCGAGCAGAATTTTCCGCCGTTCCACGCGATCGGCCACCACGCCGCCGATCAGAGAGAACAAAAAGATCGGAATGCCGCCGAGAAATTGATCCAGCGCCAGCAAGAACGCGGAGTGGCTGAGCCGGTAGATCAGCCAGCCTTGCGCTACGATTTGCATCCAGGTGCCGATGCTGGAGGTGCAGGCGCCAAACCACATCAGGCGGAAATCGCGATATTGAAATGCTTTAAATACCCGGGCAATCAACGCAGCGTCTCCGAAGGCTCCAAGAAAGCCTAACATGCGGCTTCGCCGGATCGGCATGAAAGGAACGGACTTGTCGGGAACTGGTGTACACTCCAGTTTTTCTGGAAGTTCAGAGTGACGGCTATGTGGAGGGACAATGACAAAAATCGTGAAGCACCTAGGACGGTTTGTGGTTTTGGCGATGACGCTGGCTCTGGGGCAAGCCGGAGCGCAGAATGCAGCGCAAAATGCGGTCCAAAGTACGGTCAGCTGGCCAGCGCCTCACGAGGGTGATTTTGTCATTCACAATTTTCGCTTTCAATCGGGTGAAATCACCCCGGAGGTGCGGATACACTACACGACACTCGGCACGCCAGTGAAGGACGACCGCGGGCGAGCGACCAATGCTGTTCTGATCCTTCACGGTACGGGAGGTACGGGCCACCAATTCCTCCGTCCGATATTTGCCGGCGTGCTGTTTGGACCGGGGCAGTTGCTGGACGCAAGCAAGTACTACATCATTCTGCCGGACAATATCGGCCACGGGAAATCCAGCAAGCCGAGCGACGGTATGCACGCGCGCTTTCCGCAATATGACTATGCCGACATGGTCTCGCTGCAACACGAACTGCTCGAAAAGGGGCTGGGCGTGGATCACCTTCGTTTGGTGCTGGGGACTTCGATGGGCTGCATGCATTCATGGATGTGGGGCGAGGCATATCCCGACGAGATGGATGCGCTGATGCCGTTGGCATGTTTGCCGGTGGGAATCGCCGGGCGAAACCGCCTGTGGCGGAAAATGATTATCGACGGAATTCGTCAGGACCCCGAATGGAAGAACGGCGAGTACACGAGCGAGCCTCGCGCCGCACTTCAGATCGCCGCGGATTTTCTGCTGATCGCTGGAAGCGCGCCGCTGCACATGCAGCAAGATATGCCGACGCGCGATGCCGCCGACAAGTATCTTGAGGAATCGGTGAAACGGATCGCGGCAGAGCTCGATGCCAACGACATTCTCTATGCGGTCAGCGCTTCGCGCAACTACGACCCGTCATCGAAACTCGATTTGATCAAAGCGCCGGTAACGTTCATCAACTCCGCCGACGACTTCATCAATCCGCCGGAGTTGGGGATCGCCGAACGCGAAATCAAGAAGGTGAAGAACGGCAAATTCATATTGCTGCCCACTTCCGAAGAGACGCACGGTCACGGCACCCACACCTGGGCGGCGGTGTGGCAGCAGTATTTGAAGGAATTGCTCGAACAATCGTCGACACCGAGCAGGTAACAACTATGTAGCATCTCGTCGAAAGCGGCGTTCAGGAGGCTCTTTGAAGCGAGGTCAACGGGACACATTCAGACGGGAAACTGGCCTTCCACGCCTTGCCATACTGAGCGCTAAGCGTCTGTGTGCGGGCCAACTTCAACCCGGCCAGCGTGCTAGTATTTGGCGCATGATTCGATTCCTGCGTTCCGCTACTGCCTTCGTCTTCAGCATGATCCTGGCTCTCGCCACGGTACATGCACTCCAGGCTCAGTCTTCAGCCGTTCCCGCCGCGGTTCCCGCGAGCGACACCATCGTGCTCCACGCTGCCCACATGCTTGATGTGGAGCATGGCACGCTCGTCAGTCCCGGCGAGGTGCTCGTACGCGGCAATCGCATTATTGAAGCTGGTTCCTCGGTCGCGCATCCCGGCGGCGCCACCGTGATCGATCTGGGCGCGGCGACGCTGATGCCCGGGCTCATCGACGCCCACGTCCATCTTTTCCTCCATCCTGGAGCCGAAGACCTGCAAACTGTCGTCGAGTCCGTGCCCGAGCGCACGATCCTCGCCGAGATTGCGGCCCGCGACGATCTGATGGCGGGCTTCACTGCCGAGCGCGACATGGGCACCGAGGGCGCGGGCTCGGCCGACTCCGCCGTGCGCAACGCCATCGACTCCGGACTGATTCCCGGCCCGCGCATGAACGTCAGCGGCAACGCCATCAGCATTCTCGGAGGCCATGAAGACGCAATCGACTTCAATCCCGCGGAGCACATCTCATCCAATGCCACTTACGCCAACAATGCCGGCGAACTGGTCTCCGTGATACGGCAGCAGCTCAAGGAGGGCGCGGACTTCATCAAGATTTATGAAACCGGCGCGGACCGATTCGCCGATGGCAAATTCACCACGCCCTACCAGTACACCGAGGTCGAGATCGCAGCCGCCGTCCAGGAAACGGCGCGCGTGGGCAAGCGCGTGGGCGTTCACTGCACCGGCGAGCCCGGAGCTCTCTACGCGGCCCAGGCCGGTGTCGCCTCCATCGATCACGCCGACCAGCTCAGTGCCGAAACCATGCGCATCATGCGCGAGAAGCAGATTTACGCCGTGCCCACCTTTGCCATCTCCGAATACTTCGCTGCCCATGCCGACTCGCCCGCCCTGGCCGAGCGCGAACGCGCCATGCTGGCCTTCCATGCCGCCGAGTTCCGCAAGCAACTAGCGGCGGGCGTCCCCATGACGGTGGGCTCCGACGTCGGCCCCTTCCCGCACGGTACCCAGGCGCGTGAGTTTGAGTTGATGGTGGAGTATGGAATGCCCGCCGCCGATGTGCTCCGCGCCAGCCTATTGAACGGTGCGCATCTTCTCGGCAAGCAGGACGTGATCGGCCAGCTCAAGCCCGGCTTCTACGCCGATGTGATCGCAGTTCCCGGCGACCCGTTGCAGGACATCTCCGTGCTTAAGCGCGTCAACTTCGTCATGAAGAATGGCGTCGTGTACAGGAATGTCAACCGAAAATGACGCGGCGAAGGCACAACGCCTGAGGCCGCTCTTTTCGCCTGAGTCAATCATCGGGCCCGCGTCATACCGTTCCAAGGAGTTTTATGAACTCATTCACTCGCAAACTCTCGCTCGCCTTCCTTGCTCTTGCCTGCGCCTTTTCTTCCGCAGCCCTGGCCCAGAGTGCTCCCACGTCCGCCTCGCAGCCCGCTTCCGCACCGCACAAGTGGGCTCTGGTGCTTCACGGCGGCGCCGGAGTCATCGAGCGCTCGTCAATGTCCCCCGAAGCTGAGGCTAACTACCGCGCCGGTATCAAGGATGCGCTCACCGCCGCTGCCGACGTGCTCGATAAAGGTGGCTCTTCGCTCGATGCTGTCGAAACCGCCATCAAGCTCCTCGAAGATAATCCGCTCTTCAACGCCGGTCGTGGCGCGGTTTTTGCGGCGGACGGCACCAACCGGCTCGATGCCGCAATCATGGATGGCGAGACGATGCGGGCCGGCGCGGTTGCCGATGTGCAGCGCACGCGCCATCCCATCTCGCTCGCCCGCGCGGTCATGGAGCAATCGCCCCACGTCATGCTGATCGGCTCCGGCGCCGATGACTTTGCCGCACACGTGCATCTCGAACAGGTGCCTCCAAGTTTCTTCTTTACCGAGCACCGCTGGCAGCAGCTTGTCGAGCAGCTCGAGAAGGACGGCTCGCCCATTCCTCCGCGCCCCGAGGGCGCGCCCGCGCCTCCGGCCAAGCCCATCGCCTCATTTGAAAGAATTGACACGCACAAGTACGGCACGGTCGGCGTCGTCGCGCTCGACCGCCGTGGCAACATCGCGGCCGGTACCTCGACCGGCGGCACCACCGCCAAGCGCTGGAACCGAGTCGGCGATTCGCCCATCATCGGCGCGGGGACCTATGCCTCGAATCAGTCGTGCGCCGTCTCGGCAACGGGCACAGGCGAGTATTTCATCCGGCTCACCGTGGCGCGCACCATCTGCGCCCTCGTGCAATACAAGGGCATGAGCTTGCAAGAGGCCGCTGACCAAGTCGTGCAAAAGGACCTCTCCGCAATCCACGGTGACGGAGGCGTCATCGCGCTCACGCCCGACGGCCAGCTAGCCTGGAGCTTCAACACTCCCGGGATGTTCCGCGCAAAGCTAAAGGAAGGCGGTACGCCACAAATCAACCTCTATCGCGACGAGCCGGCTAAGTGATCGGCAAGGTCCGAGGAGAGGGCGCGAGGCGCTGGGGTAATTTCCTAGTGGGCTCCGCCGCCTTGACCTTTTACATTAAGCCGGCAATCGCTTTTTGGCGGACAGCGTGTCCGCGCCACATCCCTACCAGACTTTGCAGACTTTGTCCGCTGGCTTCACCATCGGCTGTCCGGCTTTGCAGGAGAACGCTCGCGAAAACTCCGGCATGTTCACTACAACGCCGTTAATGCGGTATCGTGCCGGCGAGTGCGGATCGGTCATGGCACGCACGCGCAGATCTTCGGGGCGTTCGTTAGCGCAGTCCCACTGCGCGAATCCGATAAAGAAGCGCTGCTCGGGAGTAAGGCCGTCGATAGGTCGAAGATTCTTGTCCTTGGTTGCGTCTTTGCACGCCATGTAAGCCAGAATTTCGCCACCGAGATCGGCCACGTTTTCACCCAGCGTCAGCTTGCCGTTGATGTGGACCTCCTCGACTGCGACGTATTCCGAGTACTGATCGTCCACGCACTTGGTGCGCGCGTCGAATTTCTCCCGGTCTTCTTTCGTCCACCAATCCTTCAGATTCCCCTTGGCGTCAAACTGGCTGCCCTCGTCGTCGAAGCCGTGGGTGAGTTCGTGGCCAATGGTGCCCCCGGTGTCGCCATAATTGGGAGCGTCATCCATTTTCGAATCGTAGAGCGGCGGCTGCAGCACGCCGGCGGGAAAGTTGATGTCGTTCATCTGCGGATTGTAGTAGGCGTCAACGGTGGGAGCGGAAATGTCCCATTCGCCGTGGTCGACGGGTTTGCCGATTTTTTTGATTTCGCGGCGGCTCTCGAACTGATGTGCGCGCTCGACGTTGCCGGCAAAATCGTCGCGGACGATCTTCACCGAGCTGTAGTCGCGCCAATGATCGGGATAGCCAATCTTATTGCGGATTCCCGCCAGCTTGGTCAGCGCCTGCTGTTTGGTTTCCGGGCTCATCCAGTCAAGCGCCTTGATGCGCGCGCCCATCGCATCCTCGGTGCGCCGCACCATATCGAGCGTGCTTTCTTTAAGTTCGGGGGAGAAGACTTTGGCCACATAAACCTGACCCAGCGCCTCGCCCAAGTCGTAGTTGACGTACTGCACGCAGCGTTTCCAGCGCGGCTGCATCTCTTTCGCGCCCCGCAGGTACTGGCGGTAGAACTCGAAGTTTTCCTCGACGAATTTCGAAGACAGGTACGGGGAAGACGTGTCGGCCACATGGAAGCGCAAGTAGGATTTCCAGCTGTCGATCGATTCGGAAGCGAGGAGCGTGTTGAGTTCCTTAATGAACTCGGGCGCGTCGACGTTGAGAACGGCAAACTCCGGGTATTGCATCTCGTGGTAGTAAGCGAGCCAGTCAAAGTTGGGCGCAAGCTGGATGAGATCGGCGACCTTCATTTTATGAACCAGCTCGTGGGGATCGCGGCGTTCGACGCGAGTGAGCGAAGCCTTGGCCATGGCTGTTTCCAGGCGCATGACGGTCTCGGCGTTCTTCTTAGCGGCGGCCGGGCCGTCGCCGATCAGCTCGAAAACTCTCTGCACATGCTGCAGGTAGCGCTCGCGCGTTTCCTTCGACTTAGCGTCATCTTTGATGTAGTAGTCGCGATCGGGCAGGCCGAGGCCGCCCTGATCCACGTCGGCGATCACTTGTTCGGAGTCGTCCGGGTCTTGCGTCGAGCCCGCCGAAAAGAGCATGGAACTGTTGTAGGAA
>Ga0187874_10003744_pt1 | contig 10477 bp, 8 predicted proteins | sample June2016WEW_16_1_3_FD_132993 | JGI IMG/M metagenome (GOLD analysis project Ga0187874, IMG submission 132993) | Peatland microbial communities from SPRUCE experiment site at the Marcell Experimental Forest, Minnesota, USA - June2016WEW_16_150 | ecosystem: Environmental > Terrestrial > Soil >... | reverse complement strand
GATCCTGTCCTCTCGCGCCCTCATCATTTCGTCACAATCATGACTGGCTGCTGCAGCGCGCACACATTGCAATTTGTGATTTGCGACGGCGCCGGTATGTTCTGTGTGATGGTGTTGTTGACTGTCTGGATGATCGTGGTCTCTGAGGTCCCTTTATCTGCAACGTAGATCTTGCTGGACGTTGGCTCGGAGGCTATCCACACCGGATTGGCGCCCGCCGGGAGAGCCACGGGGGTTAACACGCTGAAGCTGTTGGAGCTAACGACGGTAACGTCGTCGGATCCGGAGTTGGCTACATAGAACATGCTCCCATTGGGCAACGCGGCCACGCCAATTGGCGATGTTCCAACCTGAACCTTCGCCAGCAGCGGAATGGGCGGCGAACCCGTATTGGTTACGTTGGTTGCGTCAAAGACACTAACGCTGTTATCGCCGGTGTTGGCCACATATAGACGGTTAAGGTTGGGGTCGATCATGGAGAATGTCGGCTGCACTCCCAAAGGCACCGAGCCAACGATCGATGTAGAGCCAGCCGAGATGATGTCGAGCGTGCCCGGGCCGCCCGCTTCCCCTTGAGTCACAACGAAAATCCAGAAGCCATCCAGACTCGCCGTCAGGGACACGGGATTCTTGCCTAGTCCGTTTGCAGTTGTGATGGTGCCGGTCACCGCTGGACCAGCGGGATTAAACACCGAAATACTATTGTCGCCCTGATTCAGCACATAGATGAATCCGTTGGTCGGCGATTGCGCCAGCGCAATAGGATTGAGACCGACGCAAGTGGTATTGGTCACGGTAAGGTTCGAGGTGTGGATGGTGCTGATCGATCCACCATTGGGACATGCCGAATTAGCGCCCGAGTTAACGACGTACATGGCGGTATTCTGGACGGAGCCGAGCGCTACCGGATGCGATCCCGGCAGCAGATTGATAGTGGTAACGGCGCCCGCCAGGGTTGGCAAGTACTCGCTAACGCTGTCGTCGCCTTTGTTGGCCACATACAACGCCAGAGAATTGGCTGGAAACGCTTCCGCAATGGAGCCGACGCCCATGGAATTGACGGCCAGATTGCTATCGCCCGACACATCGATTTCTGTCGTGCTCCCCTGGCCCGAGGGGTTGAAGTTGACCACCCAGGCAAAATGGCCAGTCTGAGGCTGGCCACCCGGGCTCACGATGGGATTCGCCACCGGGCGATATTGATTTCCGCACGCCGGCAGGAAAAGTAGCAGGAAAGTAGTCAACGCCAAGAAGCCGGTTTCGCGCAAGAACTTCATCCACACTCCCCGAGGTGGGTTTGCCAAGCCGCAACAGAAGGCCAAGCGGAACCTACATTGTACAAGCTGCCTCCGCATTGGCATAGGCGTAGCCCAGCACCCCGGTTCTTGAAACCCAGGCAAAAGCAATTCGTTGTGCGGGAAAGCCAAACACTTCGGGTGGAAACGAGCCAGCCCAATCGTCAGAGACCCAGAACGACGCAACCCCGTTCTCCGCGGAACGGGGCTGGCAAACTGGCAGGCGCGCAAAACCGTGTTCGCCGCGTATTACATTGTCGCGCTGACTAAGATTCGCGAACCGCTATCGAGCTTGACGTCTTTGCCGCTGGAAGTGATCACGCCTTGTGGCCCGAGCTGCATGCCCTTCATCCCCAAAACGCCTTGCGACTGGTCATTCAGTATCGGTGTTGGCCCTTTGCGTGTATCGGGCGCCGCCCCGGCAGCGGTTGCCTGCTTCAAGTCCGTATACCCTACCCCGCCCCCGGTCGAAAGCTCTTCATCTGGATTCGGAGCGACAGCTTGGATGACGCCGTTAACCGGGGTGTCCTCGCCGCCCGAGCGAACAAATTTGTCGAAGACAATTCCCAGCGACGACTCCGACTCGCTCTTCGAGCGGGCCTTGGCCTCGGTAACGTGGCCGACTACCTTGGTGCCGCGAGGAACCATCGTTCCGTTGGGGAGAGTGATACCCGCTATAAGCTTTGCCTCAACGGCATCGCCCACTTTTGCCTTTTTGGAATCGAGGGATTTGGTCAATTCCACAGTGAAGGTACCGTGTGTCTTCCCGGCAGAGGTCGTGCCCTGGGCCATCGAAGACTGCGTAGCAGCTTGCGCCGCAGGACTCCCTGCCACAGCGAGTGACAGCGCGAGCACGGCACAAAGGCTACAGGTAGACAATTTCATAAAGCCCTCACTTCTTGACGAAACGTTACAACGCTAATTGACGGAATGGCCTCGCGTCAGTGGAGCGATACGATGCAAACGCGTTTGCTTATACGTTGAATGAGGAGCCGCAGCCGCAAGTGCTCTTTACGTTCGGATTGTCGAATTTGAAGCCGGCCGCTTCCAGCGTCTCAATGTAATCGACGCTCACGCCCTTCAGGTACATGATTGAGGTCGCGTCGACGAAGACCTTCAGGCCGTCGAAGTCGAATGTCTTGTCCATCATTCCGGCGCCATTCTCGAATGACATCGAATACGAGAAGCCCGAGCAGCCTCCGCCGACCACGCCGACGCGCAGCCCCGCTGGTACAGGATTCTGTTGCGCCATGATTTCTTTCACCTTGGCGATCGCCGGGCCGGTGAAGTTGAGGGGCTTCACATCCGTGGTGGGTGTGACGGTGGTGGTGGTCGGTGCAGTTGTCGTGGTTGCCATGCTTCTCTCCTCCAAAATGCTAGCGGGATTATAGCAAAACCGGGTTGCGTCCAAGGGCCAGACCGGGGTTTCCCCGCTTGTTTACTTAGATGCGACCACAGCGGGTCGGGTCGCAGATCCCGGCGCCGGGCTTTGGGACGGCCAGGACGCGATGCAGCCAATCCCAAATCCAGGCATTTTCGAATCGGAAAATTGTTGCCCCGCCCCACATCGGCGAGGCTATAATAGGGGCGCGCGAGGCCCAACCTGGCGGGTACCACGGAATCGATCAGGTGCGGGTCCGGTTTCTGGACCGAGGTGGCGAATGTCGACTCTGACGATGTTGCTGATTGTCTGGGGAGTACTGACGGTCGTGCTGATTCTTTTGCTCATCTATCGCAGCACGCTCAGCATGCATCAGGACGAGCAATTATTCCTTGACGACTCCAGTAAGAATCTCCGCGAAGAACAAGAGCAGGTTCAGGCCCGGATGAAGAAGGTCACGCCATGGGTGCGCGTCTTGGGTGCGGCCTCTGCGGTGTTGATTCTCGTCATTGCGGGCATGGCTGTGTGGCAACGCATTAATCAGGGATATTGAGATCACTCGAGCTGCTCGAGCTGATGGAGAGACGCGCAGCCCAGTCTGTGCGCGTTCGTTTGGCCGCCGAAGCGAAGAATCGTCTGCCCCGCCTCGGGTTACCTTGCACGTTCTCATCTGCTAAGATTGAATCACTGTTGGTGAGGTTGGCAACGCAACCGTTTACCCTCCCTGCTGTGGCCTGTCGTCGCTTCTCCACAGGTTTGAATCTGCTTGATGTCGGTCAGCCCGCGCAAAATAGTTTGCTCTGGCTCGACAACTGCGCTGGTCTCCAGGGCTATTGACCGGTTCGGTGCAACGGAGAAAGAAGAAGCGGTCCGCCAGGCTGTGCATCTTTACTATTGAGGACATTGGAAACGGAATAGCCCTGCGGGCGCCGATGGCGCCGTAGCCGCATTTGGGCGTCGCACTCACACGCTAGCGTTTCTTAACTGATTGAGGGAAAAGTGGCCACAGCAGAAATCCAGAATCGAATACTCGAATTCCCGGCGAGCGCGGAGATTGATTCCGAAGAGGAAGTTGCCGAATGGCTTGAAGCGTTCGACCAGGTGGTGGATGCCGAGGGAAGCCAACGCGGACGCGAACTGCTTTCAGCCTTGATCGACCGGGCGCGAGAGTCGGGCGTCAACGTCCCGGTCCAACTGAACACCCCGTACGTCAATACTATTCCCGTCGAAGAAGAAGTTCCCTATCCCGGAGATCGCCTGCTGGAACGGCGTATCAAGAGCTTGATCCGCTGGAATGCGATGGCAATGGTGCATCGCCAGAACAAGAAAGATCCCGGCATCGGCGGTCACATCTCCACCTATTCGTCTTTGGCTACTCTGCTTGAAGTTGGCTTCAATCATTTCTTTCATGCGCACTACGGCGACCAGCCCGGCGACTTTATTTACTTCCAGGGTCACGCTTCTCCGGGAGTTTATGCCCGCGCCTATTTGGAAGGCCGCCTGAGCGAAGAGCAGGTGCTAAACTTCCGCCACGAACTGCGCGGCGCTCCAGGATTGCCCTCCTATCCGCATCCCTGGCTGCTGCCCGACTTCTGGCATTTCCCCACCGTATCGATGGGCATTGGGCCGCTGAACGCTATTTATCAAGCGCGTTTCATGCGATATTTGGAAAACCGTGGCATTATCCCGCCGACCCCGCGCAAGGTGTGGGCGTTCGTGGGCGACGGCGAAACTGACGAGCCGGAGTCCATGGGATCGTTGACGCTGGCCTCTCGCGAGGAACTCGACAATCTGATCTTCGTCGTCAACTGCAATTTGCAGCGTCTCGACGGTCCAGTGCGCGGCAACGGAAAGATCATCAACGAACTGGAAGCCGCCTTCCGTGGCGCCGGCTGGAACGTAATCAAGCTGGTCTGGGGCTCGGATTGGGACAAGCTCTTTGCCCGCGACAAGTCCGGCATCCTGCTGAAGCGGATGGAAGAGTGCGTCGACGGCGAGTATCAGAGCTATAAAGCCAAGGGTGGCGAGTACATTCGGCGGGAGTTCTTCGGCAAATACCCCGAGCTGCTGGCCATGGTCTCTAACATGAGTGACGATGAACTGCATCGTCTGAACCGCGGCGGTCACGATCCGCAGAAGGTTTACAACGCCTATAAGCGCGCGATGGAAAACCACCAGGGCCCAACGGTCATTCTGGCGCACACGGTGAAGGGTTACGGGCTCGGTTCGGCTGAGGCCCGCAACGCTACCCACCAGGAGAAGAAACTGGCCGACGAGGCGCTTACAGCCTTCCGCTCACGCTTCGCGATTCCGATTCCCGAGCAGGCCGCTCGCGATGGCTCGCTGTATCGGCCGCCAGACAATAGTCCCGAGATAACTTATATGCTGCAGCGCCGCAAGGAACTTGGCGGCTTCATGCCGCATCGCGAGGTTCCGGCGAGCAACTTCGAAGCGCCCACGCTCGATCACTTCGCCGAGTCTATCGCCGGATCCAAAGGCCGCGGTGTGTCCACGACGATGGGCTTCGTCAGTATGCTGAGGCAACTGCTGAAGGATCCCAAGATCGGGAAGCTGATCGTTCCTATTATTCCCGACGAAGGCCGCACCTTCGGTATGGAATCGATCATCCGGCAGGTGGGCATTTACGCCAGCCAGGGGCAGCTCTATAAGCCGCATGATCAGGACATGTTGCTCTACTACCGTGAAGAAAAGAACGGGCAGATTCTGGAAGAAGGCATAACCGAAGCCGGCTCGATGGCATCGTTCACCGCGGCTGGCACGGCTTACGCCAACTATAAAGTGCCGATGGTTCCCTTCTTCACCTACTACTCGATGTTCGGCTTTCAGCGTATCGGCGATATGGTGTGGGCTTTCGCCGATTCGCGTGGCAAAGGCTTCCTGATGGGTGGAACCGCCGGAAGAACAACTCTCGCGGGCGAGGGATTGCAGCACCAGGACGGACACAGCCTGGTGCTTTCCAGCACCGTTCCCACCTGCCACAGCTACGATCCGGCGTATGTGTACGAGATTGCCGTGATCGTGCAGGATGGCATACGGCGGATGTATCAGGAGCGCGAAGACCGCTTTTACTACATCACGCTGTACAACGAAGACTACGCGATGCCCGAGATGCCGAAGGGCGTGGAGGAAGGGATTCTGCGCGGCGTCTACAAATATCGGCCCGCGGCCAAGGGCGAGGCTGTAGTGCAACTGTTCGGCAGCGGTTCGATTCTGAACGAGGCGTTGCGCGCGCAGGAGATTCTGGCTGACAAATACGGCGTCCCCGCCAATGTCTGGAGCGTCACCAGCTACAACGAATTGCGCCGCGACGCGCTCGCGGTCGAGCGTTGGAACCGGCTCCATCCATCTGAAGCGGAGAAGCGGCCATACATTCTCACCGCTCTCGACGGCGCCGATGGCCCGGTCGTTGCTTCCACCGATTTCATGAAGGCCGTGCCCGACCAGTTGTCTCCGTGGCTGCTCAACCGGCTTGTCAGCCTGGGCACCGACGGCTTTGGGCGCAGCGACAATCGTCAGCATCTGCGGCGGCATTTCGAGATCAATGCAGAATCAATCGCGGTTGCGGCCCTGTCGCGACTGGCGCGTGACGGCAAATTCGACGGGCAGCGTGCGCAGAACGCCTTCAAGGAGCTAGGCGTCGACGCGGAGAAGATCGACCCCGCCATTGCGTAACGATATGGCTATCCCACTCTGTGGGACGGCTAACAAGTTCACCATCTAGCGTAGAAGTTTCGTTGTGACGGGGTTCGAGTTCTGCTGGGCCGCAAGGTGTCACGTGGCAGTTCCCGCTCTATCGAACTCTGCTCTTAGCAGATGCGAGGCAACTGATCGCCAGCCAGCATGTCGACGATTCGCGTCGTGCCCAGCGGCGTTCGCATGGTCACCAGCCCAGGGTCCGCCCTGTTTACTGTGCCAATGATCTGAGCCTTCGATCCCAGGGGATGACGCCGCATCGCTTGCAACAAAGTCTCGGCGGCCGCGGGTGCCACGATTGCAATAAGCTTCCCTTCGTTGGCAACATATAAAGGGTCGAGGCCTAGCAATTCGCAGGCTCCGCGAACTTCTTCGCACACGGGGATTTCGCGTTCTTCGAGTTGGATCCCGACACCCGATTGTGCGGCGATTTCGTTCAGGGTGCTGGACACGCCACCTCGCGTCGGGTCGCGCATGCAACGAATCTCGCGAGTTGCGGCGAGCATGTCGGCCACAAGTGTATTCAAAGCGGCGCTGTCGCTTTGGATCTGAGTTTCGAATTCCAGCCCCTCGCGCTGCGCGAGGATGGCGATACCGTGTTCGCCAATGGACCCGCTGAGAAGAACCTTGTCGCAGGGTCGGGCGCGATTGGCAGAAAGCTCGACGCCGTCGGGCACAAGGCCGATTCCAGTCGTATTGATGAAAACGCCGTCGCCCTTACCCCTCTCGACAACTTTCGTGTCGCCGGTGACAACCTCCATGCCCGCCGCTGCTGCAGCTTGTTGCATCGAATTCACAATGCGCCGGAGTTCATCCATCGAGAAGCCTTCCTCGATAATGAACGCAGCGGTCAGAAATAGCGGCGTTGCTCCACCCATCGCCAAGTCGTTCACGGTCCCGTGAACGGCAAGAGAACCGATATCACCGCCAGGAAAAAACAATGGCTTCACTACAAACGAATCGGTGGTAATGGCCAGACGCTGGCCGTTAACGCTGACAATTGCCTGGTCATCGAGACGGGCTAATATGGGATTCCGCAGCGCGGGCAGGAAGATATCGCGAATCAACTCGGCGCTCAATTTGCCGCCGCTGCCATGTCCGAGCAAGACGGTATCCTTGGCAGGGAGCGGTACCGGACAACTGAGTTCGACGATGGTTTTCGTTGGCAGGTGCTCTCCTAACTCGCGACTGGATGACGCCGATAGTGGTAGTAGGCCGCGCAGGCGCCCTCCGCGGAAACCATGGGCGCACCTAACGGATTCTCGGGAGTACAGCGCATGCCAAACGCCGGACAGTCCGGCGGCTTTTTCAACCCTTGTAATACCTGGGCGCTGATGCACTCGGCAGGTTCGTCGACGGTAATTTCGCCCAAATCAAAAACTCGATCGGCGTTAAAGCTTGCATACTCCTCTCGCAGGCGCAAACCACTCTGCGGGATCAATCCAATGCCACGCCACTTCTGATCTGCGACTTCGAACACCTCAGTCATAATCTGCTGCGCCGGCAGGTTTCCCGCATAGCTCACCGATCTCACATACTGATTTTCCAGCTTCGCCTCGCCTGCCTCGAGTTGCCGGATCAGCATGAGGATTGCTTCCAGGATATCCACCGGTTCGAATCCCCCGACAACAATCGGTACGCGAAAATCACGGACCAGATCTTCATATTCCTTGCATCCCATGACGGTGCAGACATGCCCAGGTGCAATGAAGCCCTGCACCCGGTTGGTGTCGGAAACCATCAAGGCGCGAATCGCTGGCGGTACCAGTACGTGCGAAACCAGCAGGGAGAAGTTGGTGAGGCCTTCGCGTTTGGCCCGCCACGCAGCCATCGCATTTGCGGGAGCTGTGGTTTCGAAACCAATCGCCAGAAAGACGACTTTACGATCCGGGTTGGAACGGGCGATCTTGACTGCCTCGGTCGGGGAATACGCGATACGAACGTCCGCGCCTTGCGATTTGGCGCGAAGCAGGTCCGAATGTGATCCAGGCACACGCAGCATGTCTCCATAAGAGACCAGGATTGCGTCGGGGCGCAGCGCCAGCTCGATGGACTTGTCAATGGTTTCCAGCGGCGTGACGCAGACAGGACAGCCTGGCCCGTGGACCAATTCGATGCCGCACGGCAGCAACTCATCGATTCCATAGCGCATGATCGTGTGGGTCTGGCCGCCGCAGATCTCCATCAGCACCCAAGGCCGAGTCGTATGTTGAACGATTTGAGCGACGAGGGCCTGCGCAATGCGTGCGTCGCGATACTCATCGAGGTATTTCATACGGCTGCTCTGTCCTGCTTCCCGCGTTTGGATCGAACCGAAACGGGGACGCACACAGGCGAACTTTAACCCGTGACGAACATACTATCGGTGATGAACATCACGTTGTCCTGTGAGGGGTGACTCTCTGGCATTTGAGACGAAAACGGAAACTAGAAGGGAGGAACCGTTGGAATCTTACGAATCGCTTGGAGCCAGTTCCGCCTCCAGCATTCCCATCTCTTGCAGAAGTTCGAAGGTGCGGTCGGCTTCGATCCGGTCGACGACGCTTATGGCGAAGCCGACATGGACTATCACGTAGTCGCCGACGCCGGCCTCCGGTACAAAGTCCAGGGAAACCTGACGCACAATGCCGCCAAACTGAACGCGAGCAGTTCTTGTCCAGCCCTGTTCCTGGACTTCAAGGATTCTTCCCGGTATCGCGAGGCACACGACAGGTCTCCTCAACGCCCAGTAGAACATCGCGTTGTTACGGCAGGCTGTGACTGACGGCACACCTCACGGTGATGATAAGAACTCCGCCCCTGAGTCTCGGTTCAGCTGACTTCGGCGAGTCTGAGGTCAGGCGATCTCCTCTATTGCGCCTTCGGACTATTCCTCATAAATGGAAAAGGCCGTGATCGACCATAATCAACAGCCCACACACAGCCGTTCGCCGCGTGATGTTAGTTCCGCAGGAGTTCCTGCCCGCACAGCTCCTATTGATTCAAGTACCGGATTATTTTGAACGCGGTGTCTACACCATGGTAGGGCACAAACACCGAATAGTTTCCGACGGCTACAATCTTGCCATCCGACTGGATTGCCAATGCGTTGGCGCCGATGGAAGGAGTCTGGACTCCACCTCCGAATATGGTGACGACCGTACCATTGTTTCCGAATGTGGTGTCGAGCTGACCGGCTGGCGTGTATCGAGCCAGCGAAAACGCCGTCTGCGGGGAGTGGGAAGCAGTGCCGACCGTCACGATGTCACCACTCGACTGCACCGCCAGCCCCGAAGTTGTGATGCTCTGGTAAACGGGAACAACGGTGAACGTGCCACCGTTGGTACCGAAACTCGCGTCCGTAACCCCTGCGGCCAGATAACGAGATACTGCAAAGCCGGAGCTCGCAACGCCGCCGACCGGGAAGATAGAGTTGTTGGTCAGGGTCCCGCCTGCCAGAAATTCCCCGGTTGGCAGAAGCACCAGACCGGCCGCCGTTCCGGGACTGGCCAATTGGCCGCCAATTCCGAAGGTGGTGTCGAGAGCGCCATTCGAGTCATATTGAGAGATGAAGCCGCTGGCTCCCAAAGCGGAAGACACAACTAAGATCTTTCCACTCGGAAGAAGCGCCAGCCCAGTGGCTGGATAACCAGCGGTCCTCGCCGAACCCCCGGTCCCAAAGCTGGTGTCAAATTGCCCGTTGGACAGAAGACGCAGCAGGTATCGGTCGGCCACCAAAATGCTGCCGTCCGGTTGGATCACCACACCCTGTGGCGTTGTGCCAATGAAATCGGTACCTAACGACGCGATCCCGCCGGTCCCAAATGCGGAGTCGAGGACTCCAGTCGACAGGTACCGAGCCACGAAATTTTCGCCGACAGCTACAATCTTGCCATCGCTCTGTAGGGCGATCGCCGTAATCGGGACGCCTTCTATGCTCGCTATGGATGTAACGCCGTTAGTCCCAAAGGTTGTGTCCAGGCTTCCGTTGGTGTTGTAGCGGGCAACCGCGGGGATGGGAAAATCGTTGTTGCCCGGGATTCCGCCGCCAATCACGATTTGGCCGTTGGGCTGAATGATGACCGCGTTCGCGGTAGCCATGTTATTG
>Ga0187874_10003741_pt1 | contig 10480 bp, 11 predicted proteins | sample June2016WEW_16_1_3_FD_132993 | JGI IMG/M metagenome (GOLD analysis project Ga0187874, IMG submission 132993) | Peatland microbial communities from SPRUCE experiment site at the Marcell Experimental Forest, Minnesota, USA - June2016WEW_16_150 | ecosystem: Environmental > Terrestrial > Soil >... | reverse complement strand
GTTCATGGATGTCCACTCGGGGTTCGTGGGCGTGACGGCGCCACAGCTGAAGGAGGCCCACGAATCCGACCTCGCCATCGAGGCGGTCCTTCGAATCCACGAGCTCGCAGGCCATCCCACGAGCGAGATCTACGAGCTCGCGGTCGAAGTGGCGTGATCAGCCTGCGTAGACCAACGCCCTGCGAGAGTCGCAGAGGCACCCGTACAGGAGAAAGCAATGCCTAGTGACAAGCGAACCGTTTATCTGCTCCCCGCCGGGATCGTCGTGCTCGGTGCAACCATCGCGATTGTCGTCGCCCTAGTCGGCACCGCAGCGGCGGCGGCCTTTTCCTCGGTCGACACCGGGTCACAGAACTTCCGCGGCGCACGGGACTTGACCGGAGCGGCCGCCCGCTTGGGCGCCACTCCGACGATCCCCGCGGCTGTGTCGGCGCCGAAGATCACCGAGGCACTCCAGCCGGGTCAGACCATCTCCGCGGTAGTCTCTCCGGCTGCCAGATACGATCCTGCCCATGAGCACATCACGCCTGGCAACGGTAGCGACCCGGTCTATGGCCCGACGCTGTGGGCACCTGCCTCCGGGCTGGCCTCGGCACCCCAGCCGGGTCAGACGATCACGCTGCTCACTGCCCCATCGGCACCGAAGATCACCGCCGCACTCCAGCCGGGTCAGACCATCTCCTCGGTCACGCCTGGCAACGGTAGCGACCCGGTCTATGGCCCGACGCTGTGGGCACCTGCCTCCGGGCTGGCCTCGGCACCCCAGCCGGGTCAGACCGGATGGTAGCCAGAGCGGGGAACAGAGGAAGGCCCCGGAGATCCGGGGCCTTCCTCCTCGCCAAGCCTGGTTGATGACCTGTCGACGGTCACCGTCGGGGGCTAGGCCCCGCCTTGAGCGCCTGGCTGGCCGCCCTCTCGACGAGACCAGGCAAGTCGTCGTACGAGAACGTGGAAGGAAGAGCAGCACATGTTTCGAGAGATGCCCGACCCCTGGCCCCTCTGGCTCGCGAAGCAGCGACAGGAAGAGCTGATCCATGAGGCCGACCAGTACCGTCTCGCGAAGGAGGCGGACCAGTACCGTCTCGCCAGGGCGCACCCGGATGAGCCCGCCGGCCACCTAGCGACTCGGCTGTTCACCAGCATTCGCGCAGGCCTCGGACGGCCGTTCGCCGCCATCCGGCGTGCTCTGTCCGCTCCCGAGGCGCCGTGTGACGACCTCTGCCCCGACTGCGCCCCCTGCTAACGACCAGCCGAGAGGGCTGGCTTCGCTTCCTCCTGCCCTCCGATACAGGCAACGAACCGAACCATCAACTCTGCGGCTTCCTCATATCAGATCTACAGACCGACCGACGATCCCAACTACGTCGCGGTGGACCTCGAGTTCGGCAGCCTTGGACAGGCCGAGGCGTTCAAGCTGGCCCTGGAGGAGCTATGGCGGTCGCCGCAGGCCGCGCCAGCCCTGGGCGGAACCCCACGAGTGCGCGTCGTCGACATGGTCGAGCGAAAGTCGTACTGAGCATCGACACGTGGGTCAGCCGTCCGAACGAGCGTTGTGGCAGGCGACTCGGTCACATCCGCCGGTTGGTTCGGATGCATGGACGTGCAGTTATCGTGTCGTCCTGAGCACGAAACGTGGGAGTGGAGCGGGAGACGGGTCTCGAACCCGCGACATTCAGCTTGGAAGGCCGAGGCCGGTTAGCGCAGTAGCTCCCCTCGTGGAGGCCCGAGCGTAGCGTGTCCAGTTATCGTGTCGTGCAAGGCGGCCGGATTGAGAGCGGCGACTACGCCGGTCTTGCGCCGCACAGGCGGGCGTCACGCCGTCGGGATCGGATGCGTCGATCGAATGAGGTCTCGCGGGTCGTACCGGGCCTTGACGCGGCCGAGCCGTTCGCAGGTCGAGGGCGAGTGGAAATCCGACACACTGAGGGATCGCTCGGCGAAGTTGGGGTAGTTCCGCTCCGCCTCCCACGGTGCCAGCGCGGCCCGCACGATGGCAGAATGACGCTCCACGGCGGCGGCCATGTCCGCGTTCGGTACCAGGCTGAGCGTGGCGGTCGCGAACCGGGCGTCGAGCGAGGCCAGCGCCCCGTGTTCCGGCGCAGCGTCGAGCAGCGCACCGCCCAGGTGGCGCAGCTCGACCGACAACAGCGGCGATCCCGACTCAGGACCCGCCGCCTCGACGACGGCGTCGATGGCCGCCGACGGAAGGTCCGCGAGGAGCCACCCGTCGATGGAGACCGGGACCGGGTCGACCGGGTCCATGTGCAGCGCGCCGAGCGCGGTCGGCGGCAGCATGGTGAAAGTGTCGATCTCCGGCCCGCGCTCCCGGAGCGGGCGCAGCAGCTCGATGCCCTCGCCCTCCGTCGCCAGGCACGCCGCCTCGACGAGCACGAACGAGCGGCCCCGCAGCCCTTCGGGGATCTCCGGAATGGGCGGCAGGTTGAGGAGGCGGCCGACCGACGTGACCGTGTCGGGCAGGCCGGTGGTCCATGCCTGCCAGGCATGGAGGATCTCGGCGGCGCGCTCCTGCGGCCAGAACAGGGCGCCCGCGTACAGCTCGCGCACGGGATACAAGGCGAACTCGAGCGCAGTGACGACGCCGAAGCTGCCCCCGCCACCGCGGAGCGCCCAGAAGAGGTCAGGGTCGTGCTCGCGGTCGACATGGAGCAGCAGACCATTGGCGGTCACGACGTCGATGGCGAGGACGCTGTTGCAGGCCAGGCCGTAGCGCCGGGCGAGCCAGCCCAGCCCACCGCCCAGGGTGTAGCCCACCACCCCGACCTCGGGTGCGGTGCCCGCCAGGCCGGCGAGGCCATGTGCGGCAGCAGCCGCCTGGACCTCAGCCCACGTCACCCCGGCCCCAACGCGGGCGCGGCGCTGGCCCGGGTCGATCGCGACGTCGCGCATCCGGGACGGTCTCATGAGGACGGCATCCTCGATCGCGCCCAGTGCCCCCGCTCCATGTCCCGTCCCCTGGGGTGCCACCCGCAGTCCTTCGCCGCCGGCGAACGTCACGAGCTTGACGACGTCGTCCGCCGTCTCGGGGAAGGCGACGTGCCGGGGCCGCTGGTCGGCGGCGAGATTCCACGCCCGGCGGGCCAGATCCCACCCCACGTCGGTCTCCGACACGACGTTCAGCCGCAGCCCGCGGATATGCTCGAGACGCCGTTCGCGCCGCGCGTTCTCCCCGGCGGCGGTGGCGCGCTGGAGCGAGTAGTCACGGCGGAACATCCACGACCTCCTTGCGACGTAAGCCCACCGTTCACCGAACGGACTCGCCATTGGCCCTGCGCGACGGGAGCTGTGGGAGGCTCGCCTGGCTGAGAGACTCAGCTGGCCGCGACGACAGTATGACTTAGCTGGTTACATCTAACGATGGGCCATTGGACGTCCCACCTGACGAGCAGACCCTGGGATTGGGGCTGAGTGTCGCGCTGAGCACGAAACGTGGGAGTGGAGCGGGAGACGGGATTCGTACCCGAGATGTTCAGCTTGGAAGGCCGAAGTGCCTTAGCGCTGTAGCACCCTTCGTGGAGGGCCGAGGTAGCCTGTCCAGTTATCGTGTCGTGCAAGGCGGCCGGATTGAGGGCGGCAACTAGCCCCGGCATAGGCGACTCGAGGCGCCCCACTTCCAGCCGAGGGCCGGGCAGCCACAACGCATTTGCAGCTGCCCGGGGCCGCCGAGGCGATGGGTGAGCGCGTATGGGTCCGGACCGGGGCCAGGCGCGTGAGGGGCGTCATCGCGCTTACGCTCACCACCTGACGCAAGTCCGGCCGCCAGCTGGATGTTCTTGACCGAATCAGCTCAGAAGGCCGGAGCGGCTGACATAACGGAGCAAGGAGTTCGGCTGGATACGGTGAGGCGGCCGAGCGGTGTAGCAGCCTCGACGACCCTCGGACGCCCCACGCCCGGCACAGGCTGAGTGTCGTGCTGAGCACGAAAGGGGAAGTGGAGCGGGAGACGGGTCTCGAACCCGCGACATTCAGCTTGGAAGGCCTGGGTGCGTATGCGCAGTGGCACGCCTCGTGGGAGCCCGAGCATTTCGTGTCCAGTTATCGTGTCGTCGTTTGCGGCCTGTACGGCGGTCAGTCGGTCGTTTGGCCGTGGCGAGAAGGGGGCCCGGTCGTCATCGATCGGTCCAAGCGTTCCGAGTGCCTGCACGTCATGGGCGTTCTTGCCGACCGTGCGACATGCCAGATTCTCGAGAGCGGCCCGGCCCGTAGAATTGGGGACCGAGGAAGGCTCGCCGGACCAACCCTTCCGTCGATCTTCGGCGGCCGCCTGAGTGGGACGGGAAAGCATGACTATCGGCGACGACGAGTTCGCGATGCGACGGGAACGTCTGACGGTATCCGCCATCAACCGACTTGGCACACGCATCCGGATGTCGGATGTCCTCTCCCCAGGCGACCTGAACCTTCTTCAGCGGCTGCGTGAGGAGCACTTCGACCTCCTCGACAGCGTCCAGGCCGACATCCAGTCGCGCCTGCCGGCAGTCGACCAAACGTCCCGGCTCAAGACCGTTCAGACGATTGTCGACAAGGTACGACGAGGGACATCACTCAGCCGAATGCAGGACATCGCGGGTGTCCGAATCGTTCAACAGATGAACCGCGTACAGCAGGACAACCTTGTGGCACAGGTCGCCGAGGCGGTCGGCGAGTGCAAGATCGTGGATCGGCGGACAAGACCGCAATTCGGGTATAGGGCCGTTCATCTGCTCGTGCGCCGAGACGAACGGTGGGTCGAGATCCAAGTCAGGACCCAGATGCAGGACCAATGGGCTCAGATCACCGAGAGCCTAGGCGATGCCTGGGGACGCCAGATTCGCTACGGTCAACTATCCTTGGAGCCGGACAGGCGGGTTCTCGCGAGCGATATCTCCCGCCGGGATCTCTGGGCCATGGTACAGACCGTCGCGGACTCGATTGAAGCTTTAGAGCTCAGCATAGTCAGGATGCAGAGCGAACCGGACGATGAACTGGGCCAGGACATTGTTGAGCTTCGAGAACAACTCAGCCGTATGCTCGAAGGCATCGCTAAGGCTTTGGAAGATACCGACCGACTGTAGTTAGTGACGATGAAATACTTTCTCTTGGTCTACGATCAGCAGGTTGGCCGAGCCGAGAGCGTGGAAGAATTCCCGACACTCTCGGGTCCCGCAGCTCTGGCTCGGCGGTTCGAGCTTGAGGTCGAGTACCGGGCACGGCCTTCCATCGAGGTTGTGCTGCTTGGGGCTGCATCTAGGGACGCGCTCGTCAGGACGCACGGACGGTACTTCAAGACTGCTCACGAGTTGGCCCTGCCCGCCTGAGGCTAGCCGCCCTGGTGAGTAGGCGCTGGCTGTGGCAGTTCACGCAGAACAGCTCGCCGGGCACCCGCAGGTTCGATGAGATAGAGGCTGCCGTCGCCCGGAAGGCAGCGGACGCGAGACGTTCAGACGAACTTGCCGCCGCGGGACCGACCACTGTGCGGCCGTTGTCGGGTTCGGGTTTGAACCAGTCTTCGTCCTTGATGATGACGCCGATTATCTGCCGTCGTGGACTCAGCTCGGGTGCCCGGGCTGAGCGTTGTAGCAGCCTCATGGCAGTCTCCGCGCCCCTCGCCCCAAACAGGCTGAGTGTCGTGCCGAGCACGAAATGGGGGTTTGGAGCGGGAGACGGGTCTCGAACCCGCGACATTCAGCTTGGAAGGCCGGGGAGCGTGAGCGCTGTAGCACCCCTCGTGGAAGGCCGAGCGTAGCGTGTCCAGTTATCGTGTCGTCACGAGGGGCGCCGAGCAGTGTTCGCGATGGGGATGACGAGCCTAGCCTCCCTGATCCGCGACCGGGCAACAACCGCTGTCAAGTCCGCCCCGGAAGGTTCATAGAGCCGGATCGTCGCTTCCCTGAGGCCGAGGACATCGACTCGTTCGAATGGTCGGTACATGGCCGCTGGCTCTGCGGTGCGCCACCGCACCACCTGTGTCCGAGTGGCTTGTGCGGTAGTTGCGTCGGGTAGGACAATCGGGATACGCGGGGAGGCGCGGGAAGTCACCGTTCCCACGGCACGGCGTCAGGGAGCACGGTCGCCGGTATCGTCGTGCTGAAGCCATTGGCGAGACCGGCCCCGATGGTGGCGCAGAGGCGTGCAGCAGTGGCCTATCGTCGGTCGGCACGTTCGCGGTCAATGCGGCCCCGCCGGACACGAACGGCGACGTCGGCCCCAGACACTGTGTACCGATCGGGTACACGGACCCGGCGACCTTCAGCAGCACTAGGCCGGCGACACGGCGCTCGGTCTCAGGCTCTTGGGCATCTTCCGACGACTTCACCCCTCGCGCCGCTGCAAGGATGCGCGAGCAACCGTCTGAGCGAGCAACCGCCGCGACCATGGCGAAGGGGGTGAGACCCAGCCGCCTTGACTGATCGCCAACATGTCCCAGTCGCGACTCGTGTACCAGAACTGACCCCAGAAGAGGTGAACATGAAGACCTACAGGGTTCTACCTATCCTGGCGACATTAGCCTTGATCATCAGCTTGGTGCCAGCGGCTGCCGGGGTGGCTCGCGCAGGCTCGGTCGCGTCGCCATCCCTCGTGCTAGGTCCGCAGGCCATCCCAGCCAACGTCGCTGGTCCCGGCTACGGCCTGTTCAGTTGCCAGGTGGGCCTCTCGACCGGGCAGTGCTACGACCCGTACCAGATGCGCCACGCGTATAACGTCGATAAGCTGATCTCTACGGGCTACACCGGCAAGGGCGAGACGATCGTGATCGTCGACGCCTTCCAATCGCCGAACATCGTCGACCAGCTCAACACCTTCGACACCTTCTACGGTTTGCCGGGTCTCAACGGGCTGGGCAATCCGCCTGATCCCAGTCTCGGCAGGTTCACCCAGATCGCCCCGGACGGACTCACGCCGTTCGTCACAGGTGATCCCGACATGACCGGGTGGGCCGAGGAGATCTCGCTCGACGTCCTGTGGGCGCATGCCATCGCCCCCGGTGCCAACATCGTTCTCGACCTATCCAAGTCGGATCAGGACGCCGACATCCTGTCCGCCACCAAGTACGCGGTGAATCACAACCTCGGCGACGTCATCTCCCAGAGCTTCGGCGAGGCTGAAAGCTGCGTGGATCCCAAGATCCTCGCCCAGGAGCACCAGGTCTTTGCCAAGGCCACCCTCGAGGGCATGACTCTCTTCGCCTCCTCCGGCGACGAGGGCGCGGCCCAGCCGACCTGCGACGGCAACTCCTGGATCCTGTCCGTCTCCTCGCCGGCCAGCGACCCGCTGGTCACCGGCGTGGGCGGCACGGAGCTGGTCGCCGCCGACTACTGCCTGGCATTGCTCGGCTGCGATCCGACGGCCAATCCGGCCCCCGGAACCTACCTCAGCGAGACGGCGTGGAACGAAGGGGCTCCTTTCGGCGACTTCCAGTCCGTGTTCGTCGAAGGAACGCTGGCCAGCGGCGGTGGCTATAGCACGATCTACCGCGAGCCGTCCTACCAGCGCCCGGCCGTCAAGGGCAAGCAGCGGGGCGTCCCCGACATCTCCTACAACGCGGCCGTTATGCACGGCGTGCTGACCTACCTGAACATCCCGGGCATTCCGGCTGGGTTCTACCGGTTCGGCGGCACGAGCGCCGGCTCCCCCCAGTGGTCGGCCATCCTGGCCATCGCCGATCAGAAGGCCAGGCACGACCTGGGCTTCATCAACTCCGCCCTCTATGACATCGGCGGCTCCGCGAAGACCTACGCCGCGGCGCTACACGACATCACCATAGGCACAAACTCCTCTCTTCAGTTCGACGCCGCCAACAACCCGATCACCATCACCGGCTACAACGCCGGCAAGGGCTGGGACGCCACGACCGGCCTCGGCACTCCGAAGGCCGATCAGCTCGTCAGCTACCTCATCAAGTACGTGTCGCCGATGGACGGCATCCTCGAGATCGCCGAGTCGAGCCCATATGCGGGCAACTACCCGTGGTTCGGCGGGCATCAGCGACCGCACTAAGCCGCTCTCTATGCTGTGCTGAGAGCCTGAGTACAGGTGCACGGACAGGCTCAGTGACCTTCGTCGCAGAAGCGACGATTTGGCCGACCACGGTCCTATAGGTCTGACGGGAATGCCGGACACCAGATGCTACGGCACGACGGTGTCCGGTATTCCACCTGTGCGTCGAACGCAGCAGCTCGACCCAGTCTGTCCGCGTGAATGGCCGACCGAAGAGGGCTTTGCTCGGTGTGGGAACAATCTTTGCGAGAACTCCGTCATACGTAAGCGAGAGACCACACTGAGTGGAACAATAGAGCCATGACCGACAAGCAGCGCACGCCTGTAGCACGAAGCCCTCGCCGGGTCGGCCCGCTCCTCGTGGCCGGCCTGGTGGTCACGCTCGGGTTACTCGTCCTCGGCGGGTGCGTGAGTGCCGGGTCCTCGAGCGGGGCAGCGGCACCGACGGGCACCCCGAGCCGGCCAGCCGCGGTCGCTCCGCTCCCGCCATCAGCCGTGCCCGCGCCGAGCGGGCCGGGTAGCGTGGGCGGTGGGTCCGGGCCATGTCTTTCGGCGACCAACCCCGGGGAGCTGTGCGGTGGCGGACCGGTGGTCTCGCCGCTACCTGATGCAGGGAACCTTCCATCAGCACCGGCGGGGCTCCCCACGCCGACTTCGGTTCTGGTCGCCCCGGCCGCAGCGCCCCTCGTCGTGACCATCGCTGACGACGGCACGACCTTGCACCTCGCGGTCGGGCAGCAGTTCCTCCTCGATCTCGGCTCCAGCGTGGACTGGACCGTGAAGGTGGCCGACGAGCAGGTCGTGGGGCGCGTGACGGGCGTGCCCGTGCCGGTGGGCGATCAGGGGATCTACGAGGCGAGTAAGCCAGGCACCACCGTCCTAAGTGCAGTCGGGAGCCCGCACTGCACCTCTGGCATCTGCCCCTTCTTCCGGCTCGGGTTCAGCGTCACGATCACGGTCAGCTGAGCGACGCTCAACGGCGGTGGCACCAACGAGCCGCGATAGAACGGAGCAGCGCCGTCGAGGACGGAGCGTTTGCTGCTGATGATCGAGCCGGGGCTGGCTTCACGGACCTTAAGGCTGCGGACGCTCAGCGTTGTGGCAGGCTCGCCACGGCCTGAAAGCCCGTCGCACAGAACGGGCTGAGTGTCGTTCTGAGCGTGGATCGAGGATATGGAGCGGGAGACGGGTCTCGAACCCGCGACATTCAGCTTGGAAGGCTGACGCTCTACCGACTGAGCTACTCCCGCTCGGAACCTGGTCGGCGGCCCCGAGATTATCACGTGGCCGAGGACCCGCCAACGCAGCCGCTTGCTGCTCGCCACCCGCGGCTCCGCGGCACGCGATGTCGCCCGAGATTCTGCGTACTGCTCGGATTGCTCCCCAGGCCGCGCAGGTCGGTCGCGGCTCGTGTACCGTCAGGAAGTTGCGGCCGACCGATCGCGGCCGCCCGGACAGGCCCACGAGCGAGGAATGCGATGGCCCCAGATGTCATCGAACTTGCCGATCCGAGCTGGCAACGCCACGACTTCTACATGCGCCTGGCGCTGGTCGTCGAATCGGGCGCGAAGTGCCTCGGCTCGCATGTCGGGGCGATCATCGTCCGCGACGACCGGGTCCTCGGCAGCGGCTACAACGGCACGCCGGCCGGCTACCCCAACTGCACCGAGGCCGAGCGCGGTTGCCGCCGGTGCTCGCTTCGGGCGGAACAGCCCGACGCGGGGCTCGCCGGCCGGCTCTACGACATCTGCGTGTGCGTCCACGCCGAGCAGAACGCAATGGCCACGGCGGCTCGCTTCGGGACCGCGATCGACGGCGCCATCCTCTACACGACGCTCCAGCCCTGCTTCAACTGTCTGAAGGAGTTAATGCAGGTCAGGCTTCGGGGCGTGGTCTTTCGCCGGGGATGGCAGGCCGGCCACCCCGACTACGCCTGGGTGGCCGCCGAATACGAGCGGCTGGTCGACCACTACCGATCGAAGGGCAACGTCTTTACCCGGCTGGCCAGCATCGAGGAGCTGCCGGCCGCGCAGGTCGAGATCGGCCACCCGGCCTGAAGCCGGCTTGGGACGGCTGAAGGCGCCCGACCTCACGCCGAGCGGCGAGCGGGGCGGCCGCCTCCACGCCGGGGGAGCGGCGCGTCGGTGCCCGCCGGGCGGCGGCCCTGTCAGCGTTGTCGGCGCAACGAGATGGCGCGCCGGTAGGCCGCGGCGTACTGCCCCGCCGGGCCGGCTTCCCACGACCAGTCGATCGCCATTCCCCGATGCTGCAGCGCGGCCCATTCGCCACCGCCGCGGTCAAAGTGCTCGACCGCCCGGCGGCACGCTTCGACAAGTGATCTGGTTGTCGGCGCGTCGTGAACGAATCCGTTTCCGACGTCCGGATGCTCGTCGACATCCATGACCGTGTCCGCCAGCCCGCCGGTTCGATGCACGATGGGCGGGGTGCCGTACCGCAGGGCGATCATCTGGCCCTGCCCGCACGG
>Ga0187874_10003737_pt1 | contig 10488 bp, 6 predicted proteins | sample June2016WEW_16_1_3_FD_132993 | JGI IMG/M metagenome (GOLD analysis project Ga0187874, IMG submission 132993) | Peatland microbial communities from SPRUCE experiment site at the Marcell Experimental Forest, Minnesota, USA - June2016WEW_16_150 | ecosystem: Environmental > Terrestrial > Soil >... | reverse complement strand
GCCCACGCGGCTTCCAGGCGCAGTTGCGATTCCTTGTTCTGCGCCAAGGCCAGCAGTTGCGGATACCAACGTTTGACGGTCGGGTCGCCCCGCGCGATCCGGTCGGAAAGCTGAGCCAGGGCGTGTTGCGTCTTGTGCGGCACGGAGGTATCGGCCAGAACCTGTGCCATCTCATGGTCGGAGAGCCCCCGCCCAAACCAGGTTTGATACCAGAAAAGGAAAGTGATCAAAACCAGGAGAATGGGAACGATCACAATCGCTGTATTGCGCGGCGAGCCCCATGCACGACTCTCCCGTGCGGGCGTGGATACCTGCTGCCCGCCTAAAGGGGAGGTCTCGGTTCCCAGGGAAGCTGGCGTAGATGGCAAATCAGTTCGTTGTTCCACCGCAGATTACTGAAGCCTTGTAAGTGCAGGTTTTCCGTCTGACCAGTAATCATTATATGAGAAACAGGCGTTCCGCTGCGAAAAATCCCTCTGAGATTCCGATTTGGAATGTCAAAGTTAAGCGGCAGTCGGGGTTTCTCTGGGACTAACTGATGACCAATCCCCTCAAACCTCTTATGTGAACAGTATTGAGATTAGCCCTCGAGAAGCGATGCGGAGTCGGTGTCGAGGTAAATGGTCGCGTGCGGATGCGTTCGCACCACCGAGCCGGGAGATCGTGTTGTGACCGGTCCCTCCAACGCATTCTTTACGGCTTCCGCTTTGCGGATTTCAGGAACACAACAGATCAGGTTCTTGGAGTTCATCAGCATCGGGCAGGTCAGGGTGAGGGCTTCAGCGGGAACGCTCGCAAAATCCGGGAAATGCCCCTCGCCCGCCTGTTGCTTCCGGCAACGCTCGTCCAGACTTACTCGCTTGATGGCCATCGGATCGTCGAAGTCGGCGACGTGGGGATCGTTGAAAGCAATGTGACCATTTTCGCCAATCCCCAGCATGCATAGAGTGATCGGCGCCGTCCGCAATGCTTGCTCATAACGGCGGCATTCGGCATCGAGGTCGGGAGCGTTCCCATCAAGGTAATGAACTATGCCGGGGTGGACGACCTCTACGAAATGTGTGTTCATCCAACGTTTCAGGCAGCCCCGGTGAGTGTCCGGTAGGTTGACATATTCATCCATGTGAAAAACCTCAAGGCGCGACCAATCGAGGTCTCGGACTTCGACCAAAGCAGCAACCAAATCCTCCTGAGAATTCCCGGTCGCCAAGATCAGGCGAGCGCGGCCTTCCTTCGAAATCGCGGCTTTCAGAATGGCAGAGGCCCGCAGAGCCGCTGCCTTCCCCGCCTCAGCCTTGGATGGGTAAACTTCAACAACGGCACGGTCAACTTGAAAAGTGCGGAGCGCTGACGTTTGCGACACAGTCTTGTTCTCCTGAACGATATTCGGAAACGACCCGTCCCTGCTGGTATTCGGCAAGTTAACGGGAAATGCGAACGGCCCCAGTCCGGCCGCGCGCGATCAGTCGGATAGGACCCGTTAGCCCCGACGGGACCGGCTTTACCAAATTATTCCCTTGATCCTGAAACCTTTCGCCGTAGCGCGCGGTTAGCTCTGTCCGATTCGGCAAGGGGCTCCCCGCCATTTCGTTGACGGCGAGATTGCCCACCACAATCCGCAGTTCGTTTTCGCCCGCGCGGAGAAAGGAAGTTACGTCTATTTCGTAGGGCGGATGCCAGACGGTGCCCACGCGGTGGCCGTTCACAAAGACTTCCGCCGCTTCGCGCACCGGGCCGTCAAGCCAAGCTTGAAAGTAAGCGTTTTGCTTAACCGGAAGGGGAGTCCCCTCACCTAAATTCAGCTCCACCCGGACTCCGTCCTCGAGGAATCCGGCGGGAGCGACAAACTTTTTCTGGTATGCCGCGCGTCCGGAGAAATGCTCCACGCCTGCGAGGTCAGTCCAGGAATGCAACGTGTCCATGGAGACTTCATTTCCCGTGCCCTCGAAGGTGACTTGCCATCCGCGACTGAGGTCAACGGGCTCGGGAAGTTGAACCACCACTGCGGCCGGCGCTTGCGGTGCTTGCCGGTCGCTAAAGACCACGAGCCGCGAACCGTAAGGTTCCATGTCGAGTTTCAAGACAGTGCCACCCTCGGAACCGGTCGTGGTTTCCGCCGCGGCCGCGTCACCCGTGAAGAGGTCCCACCATTCCGCGTTTTGCCGCTTGACACGGAAGGTGGCTGTGCCTTCAAAGCGCCGGTTGGAGGTGTTGGCGATGAAATAAATCTCCGACGTATCCGTATGGCGGTGGATGAACCCTAACTCTCGCGACTGAGGAGAAATGGCAACGTCAGGAGGATAGAGTCGAGGCAATTCATCTTCAAGGAACTTATTCTCATCGGCAACGAAGTGCCCCGGGGCGGTGTCCTTTTTGAAAAGGTTTTCCACTTGCCGCGCCACTTCCGCGCTCTCCGTATCCTGATGGAGAAGGCCCGGCCCGAGAAAAGGCAGTCGCCGCGTGGCAATCAAAACTCCGCCGCTTTGGGCAAACTCATCAAGCTTGGCCAGCGTCGCGGGCGGGATACGTTCGATTCCCGGCAGAACCACGATGGAGAATTCCTGGCCGGCAAAAATCAGCTTGCCCTTTTCCACGCGACCCTGCTGCGCCAATGTTTCGTCATCGATAAAATCCAAATTGTATCCCGCCTCCAGCAGGCTGGGCACAAGGGTGGGGCCGAGTCTCTTCCAGATCGACTCCCACAGGTTCACCTCGCCAACGGGTAAATGCGCCCAAGCGTCGTGGGTGGGCAGATAAACCGCAATGTCGTTGGCGGGCCGGCCCTGACGCAGCATGAAGCTGCCGCGCTGCAAATAGCTCGCGAGATCCGGCATGGCGAACCACCAGGGATTATGCGGGCCGAGCGCCCCCGCGGCGTAGAAATGCCAGCCGGGTTCCGGCACACCGGGCGGCGAATAGGGATACCCGTGCGCCACGAATTGATTGATTCCCTCGAGAAAATACTCGTCAGCAGTGGCCTTGAAATCGAGCGGCGTGGCGCGGAACGGTAGCCAGTGAATCCACGTCCAAGCCTCGGCGGAAATTACCGGCACTCCATAAAGATGTCCGGCCGAAGACGCCCAACGTGAAGCTGTGAAGTGGTTCCAATGGCCTGCCTCATCCCCCTGCTCGCCTTCCGGAAGGTCGACGTACCGATAGCTCGAAAGCTGCGCGGGCGGCTGGCCATAGGCCTGCACCCTTGCCAGCACATGATGCTGGTGGCACCACGCCTGAAAGGGCGCGAGGAAATTCTGATCCAACAACTCGGTTAGCGTTTGGCCCCAGTCGTGACGCACGGCCGCGATGTCGGGTCCGCTGTCGGCAATGAGTGCGGGAAGGTGAGGCGTCAAATCATATCCGCGCCGGTGTTTGAACTCTTCGAGAAAGCCTGCGGTCCAGTTCGAGTCGTACACCTCCAGGCTATCGCAGAACATGGCGCGGATATTCCCGCCGCCCGCTGCCTCCAGCGGTGCGCCGACGGCCTCCAAGTGCTTTTGCATCGCGGCGCGGCTGTAATGGTCAAGAACGTTTCCTTCCGCTCCCAATGCGGCACGCTTCACTTGCTGCGCCGTCAATCCCGCCATAAAGAACAGCAGAACGCGCGGACCGGCGGGAGAGGCGGGGAGATCGAAGCTCCCATCTTCCTGCGGAGCGATCTGATGCGCGGAACTCGCGTCGAAGTGTTTCTCATCTCCCGAGGCCACAAACGCCGCAAGAAATCGCTGGCCCTCATGCAATGGCGGCCCAGGTATCGACTGCGCGCCTTCCTGGATGGGAAACCGCAGGCAGTGTAAACCTTCAGCGGCGAGTTCCGGCGTAATGTGCGGCCCACCGTACGGCCAGCCGCTGCCCATCGTCATGTCCATGCGCAGGCCAAGCTCGTGCGCCGTGCGTGCCGTGGAACTGACTGCGGCGAGAAATTCCGGGGAGAGGTAGCGAAGATTGTGCAGGCCTTTGCCGGAATCGTCGAGCGTGAGGGGGTATACCGGCTGGACTTCAAACCCACCGATGCCGGCATCTTTCATTTGGTGCAATTCTCGATCGAGTTCCGCGTTCGTCACCGCTGGCCCAAACCACCACCAGCGCACCATGATCTTGGAGTCTTCCGGCGGATGGCGAAAGCTGTCCTGAAGCGCAGCGATTTCCAAGTCTCCGGGAGACGGCGGCAACCCGGATGCGGGTCCGCCCCATCCGAGGTGGCAAATGACGGCGCCAGCCAAAACCAGCAAACCCAGTGCTGCAAACTCAGGACGCTTCAATTTTCGAAGCTGCATGGCGCCCTCATTAGTTCCACCTGTTCCGCAGAAGGAAAGTCGTCAGTTGCCAGTAAAATCCACAGCGACCACCCAAGTTCGACCGATTCCAGTCCGGCGTACCGCCTCCGCCACGATGGCATGATTCTATGCCAAACCTCATTGCCGCACACTGGGGAAAATGTATTTGATATAATCCCCACCCATTCGTGGACAAGACGGAGTGAATCATGGCTAATGAACGGCGTACAAGACGTCCGTGGTCCGATGTCTTTTGTCCGTTTTCTATTCCCAGAAGAATCGGTGACCATCGGCCGCTTTGTCTCTCGCGACGGACAACGCACGAAGGACAAACGGCACCTTCACCTTATCGTTTCTTCTGCGCCGCCGTATTCGCAGTCGTTGTCTCGGTTCACTCCATTCCGCTCCGAGCGCAGGGTGAGACGCCCTACGGCATCGTCGCATCGCAAAACGTGATGGTAACGATGCGCGATGGGGTGCGATTGGCCACCAATGTTTACCGGCCCGGGGTTGACGGCGTTCCCGCCTCCGGTAAGTTTCCCGTCATCCTCGAGCGCACTCCCTACGACAAGGACCATTCCGAGTACTGGCCGCGCTTCTTTGTGCCGCGCGGCTACGTGGTGGTTACGCAGGACGTGCGCGGGCGCTACGCCTCGGAAGGCCGCTGGCGTCCCGACCGCGACGATGGGAACGACGGATACGATACCGCCAAGTGGATCGGCGAGCAGGCGTGGTCGGACGGCGGAATCGGCACGGTGGGCACGTCCTACCCCGGTGGGACGCAGCACGCCCTCGCCCTCGCCAATCCGCCCTATCTCAAGGCCATGGTGCCTATCGATGCGATGTCGGACTATGGACACTACGGCGTTCGCCACGATGGGGCCTTCGAGTTGCGCTGGCTGAACTGGATTTTCACCCTGGGAGTACCCAACGGCGGCACGCTGCCGGCTCGCGACCCCGGCGCGCGGGACCAGCTTACCGAGCTCGCCAAGCAGGTGCGCGACTACGCGCGCGAGCTGCCATTGCGCTCCGGCCTCACGCCGCTCAAGCTCGCTCCCGATTACGAATCCTGGCTGGTGGAAGCGATGAGCCACGGCGACTACGACGACTTCTGGAAGAACTGTGGTGTCGATGTGGCGGAGCATGTGGCCGAGTACAAGGACATTCCGGTTTACCTGGTTGGCGGCTGGTATGACTCCTGGGATTTGATGACTTCCAATCTCAACTACGTGACGCTGGCGAAGAACAAGAAAGGACCAATCCGCCTGATCATGGGCCCATGGACGCACGGCGGCCAACAGTCGAGCAATGCCGGCGAAGCGGAGTTCGGACCGGAGGCCAAGCTGGACCTCATGGCATTCCACCAGCGCTGGTTTGACCACTGGCTGAAGGGCATCGACAACGGCGTCGACCGCGAGTCCCCCGTACGCATCTTCGTGATGGGCGGCGGCGACGCGCACAAGACTCCCGAAGGCCGCCTCTTTGTGGGCGGGCATTGGCGCAACGAAAACGAGTGGCCGTTGGCTCGCGCCGTGAGCACACCCTATTACCTGCACGCTGACGGCAGCCTTTCGGCGTCAAAGCCGGCAAGCAATGAAGCAGGCGCCGCCGAGCCCACCCACTACTTGTTCGACCCGCACCACCCGGTGCCAACGCTAGGCGGCAACATCTCTTCGGAAGGAATTCTGATGTTTAGGGGCGCCGCCGATCAGCGCTGCCGAAAGGACTTCTGGTTGTGCGACGATGAGCGCCCGCTCTCGGCTCGCAACGACGTGCTGGTGTTCCAAACCTCACCGCTCACCGAGGACGTGGAAGTGACGGGCCGGCTAATCGTGAAGCTGTGGGCGTCGTCAAGCGCGCCGGATACCGACTTCACGGCCAAGCTGGTGGACGTTTATCCGCCCAATCACGATTTTCCCGGCGGCGTCGACCTGAACGTGGGGGACGGCATCCTGCGGGCGCGCTATCGCGATTCGCTCGCCCACGGCACTTTGATGAAGCCCGGCGAGGTGTATCCCATCACCATCGAGATGTATCCCACATCACTTGTTTTCCAGCCCGGACATCGCATTCGTGTGGATATTTCCAGCAGCAATTTCCCGCGGTTCGACCTCAACCCGAACACCGGCGAGCCGCTTAACAACAACCGGCGGTGGGCCGTGGCGGATAACGCGGTTTATCACGACGCCGCGCATCCGTCGCACATTTTGCTTCCCGTGGTTCCAGCCGATAAGTGACAAGACGCAGGCCAAGCTGCCCGTTCAACGGGGTCTCTGCGCGGTCGTGCTTTCCAGCCCCAAAGGGGCGGCCTAACTCAGCCCAGGCCTGGGTAAGAGGGGCCACCTTGCTTCCAACCCCAAGCCCTGAAGGGGCGCGCTAACACTTGCCTGCGGTCGAATTTGGCGAGGCGAGATCTCTGAATGGCCGCCGATGCCGCGCCGCCACTTCTACTGGTAGGCCATCTATAACAAAAATGACGGGAAGATCCGTCTGAGCCGAGGGCGGCTATGACGGTCTGAACTTGATTCGAGAGGCCGACAGGTGTAAGGTTTTGCGGAGGGATAGAGTTGAAACTGGAAACTCCGGTGCAGACACATCCGGCGTGATCCGCGCGACCACATGGAAGCGTCCCGCCACTGCTCACCGAGCCACCGGGTGGCTGATAGATCGCGCAAGCTCTATCGATAAGGGTCGGGCAGGTCAAAGAGGGGGTGGACTAGGCCGGGGATCATATGCAGATTGGTTATAGAGTTTTTCCCGAAAGTGCTTCGGGTTGAACCCTTCACACTGGTGGACGAGGGCCGGGCCGTCGAGTAATTCAGCCAGTTCGAGAGTGGGGCAAAACCGCAGGGCCGCAGTGAATTTCCCGATCGAGGTGCGTTCCGGTATGGAAATGGAAACAGAGGGACGACGTGCAAGTGAGCGCATGGAACTCGAAATCCCGATAGAAGTTGCAGGGGCAGATTGCCTGGGCTCCCAGTTTCTCGACCGGACTCGTACTGCGGTAATCGGCCGCCACGGGGGGAAAATTGGCTTGGAGCGCAAGCTGGTGGCGCAACAAGAGATTACGATCCGCTGCCTTGCGACCGGCCGGGAGGCCGAGGCGTGCATAGTAGGATTGCTGGGGAAGAGCAGGGGGACTTATTATTACGGAATCAAATTCATCGGTGGGGAAAACAACATTTGGGGCATCGAATTCCCGCCATTGACCGAATCCGAAGGGGCGATAGGCCGCATATTGCTTGAGTGCATCGGCTGCAAGAATCGAGAGGTGGTTTGTCTTAACGATTTCGAACTGGAAGTCTTGGAGGTGAATAGGCACATTTCTCGCTCCTGCAAACTTTGCCGGGACGTGTCCTTATGGCGAAAGTCGAGTGAGGACACGCGGGAGTCTGAGACAGCCACTCCAGCTTCTTCTCCTCCTGTCCCTGCCCAACTCCAAGACAGGCGACGTGAGCCTCGCCGCGAAATGCGGGTCACTGCGTGTATACGGACAGCGCGCTTCGGCGAGGACTTGGTCAAAACTCGAAGTGTGTCACGGTGTGGGCTTTGCTTCACCAGTCCCTGGGAGTATGTACCGGGCGAGGCAATTGAAGTTGCCGTCCCTTATTCGCCGGGAGGCGGCAATATCTTCTTGCCTGCGAGAATCGTCCGGCTTGAATTCCTGGCTTCCAAGGGGACGAGGATTTACGGCATCGTCTTTCCCAATCTGAAGGGCTAGCTCAAGGAACGCCATAGAGGGCAGCCGTCTCTTCCTCGATGGCGCGTTGGGCATCGGGGGAGATATCAATAAACTCGACGCCGACACCCACACCAGGCAGGCAATAACGGACTTCTCCGCGAGCTTTCACCAGAACATCCAAGCGCGTCAGGCGAAACTCAATGCACAAGACTGCGCCTAGAGGGAAGGGCCGCGGCGTGTTGATGAAGATACCGCGCGTGCTGATGTCGGGAGCGCGCACCGGAATTTCTTCACTGTAACCCTCGTAAGTGAGCGCCAATTCCTTATAGGCTGCGTAGCGTGGTTGGTGGCGAGTGGGCATTCCCCGCTTGCGGCGGGTGGTGGAGCTCATGATTGTGCATCTCCTCAGGCGACGGAATTCTGGCTTAAGGACCCGCGAGCAGTGCTTGGGACACGGCGTGTCCCAGCTCCACAATAGGGGCAGAAGAGGAAAGAGGGCGCCAACGCCTTCCCGCAGTTCCGGCAACGCTGGGCCTGTATATTCTCGAAAGGTACCAATCGAAGGACTTCTTCGAGGGTCGTCAGTCCCAACTTGACCTTTTCCAGAGCGTCTTCCTGCATCAAGCGCATGCCACCGCTGCGAGCCATGTTGCGGATTTCCTCGTCGCGCATCCCGGAACGTACGGCCGCCCGCATTTGTTCGTCAAGAACCAAAACCTCGTAAATGCCCACTCGACCCTTGAAGCCCGAGTTGTCGCAGCGCGCGCAGCCGGCGGGGATGTAGATTTTGTCCCCAAAATCCACAATACCTGCCCCCAGGAAACGGGATGCGTGCTCATTGGTCATGGCCGCCTCATCGCGGCATTGGCAAAGCTTCCGCACGAGCCGTTGGGCGACGATCGCGCTAACAGAAGAGGCCACCATGAAGGCTGGAGTTTTCAGGTCGAGCAACCTGGTGATGGCAGAGACGCTGTCATTGGTGTGAAGCGTGGAAAGCACCAAGTGTCCGGTCTGCGCGGACTGCAGAGCAATCTCGGCCGTTTCGGGATCGCGAATCTCGCCTACCATGATGATGTTGGGGTCTTGCCGAAGGATCGATCGGAGGCAGGTGGCGAACGTCAGACCCGCCTTGGGATTGACTTGGACCTGATTAATGTCTTCGATTTTGTACTCGATGGGATCCTCAACGGTAATAATATTGACGGTAGGTGAGCGTAAGGAGTTTAACGCCGAGTACAATGTGGTGGTCTTTCCCGAGCCCGTCGGTCCGGTCACCAGCACCATGCCCTGCGGACCCGAGAGGGCCGCATTGAGGACCTTTGCGTCCTCCAAGCTAAAGCCCAGGGCGGAAAAGGCGACGCGGGTGGACGCCGGGTCGAGCAGGCGCATGACGACCTTTTCTCCGTAATGAGTGGGCAAGGTGGAGACTCGAAGATCAAGGTTGCTGTCGGAAATTTTGACCAGAAAGCGGCCATCTTGCGGAGTTCGACGCTCGGCGATATCCATGTCGGAAAGAATCTTAACCCGGGAAATAACCGAGGACTGGAGCTCCTTCGGAATGTTGGTGAGCTCGCGCAGGACGCCGTCGACACGGATGCGAACGGTTGTAGATTCACCCTGCGGCTCAATATGGATATCGCTCGCTCGCTTGGTAGCGGCAGCGTAGAGGATGGCTGAGACCAGCCGCACGGCCGGAGTGCGCTCGTGCCGCAGCTCCGCCTCAAACTCTTCTATGGCCGCTTTGCTCTTTTCGCTGGACCCGGCAGTGAAGAACTGCATGGCGGACACGTCAACCTGTTCTATGAAAGGCAGCTTGTCTCTCTCTGCCTTCGTGTCCTCCGCGTTTTGGGCATAACACTTATCGATGGCGGTGAGGATGTCCGAGCGAAAACCCAGGCGAGGAGAGATGTCCATCCCCGTTATGAATCGGAGATTGTCGACCGTGAGGAGGTTCTGGGGCTCCGCCATCACGGTAATGATTCGATTACCCTCGCGAATCAGCGGCAAGACACAGTACCGAATTGCAGCTTCGCGGGGAATGCGTTCCAGCACCGCCTTCTCGACGGTGGCAAAGCGGGGGTCGACAAAACGGAACAGAGTAACTTCCTCAAGGGCAGCGACAAGGTCGTCTCTGGACACCAAACCCCGCTCAAGGAGAAGTTCGCCGAGAAACCCGAGTGGGCCGTCTTTGGCGTCCTGTTCCTTGACTATCTCTTCCAATATCTGATTGGAGATCCGTTTCCGTTCGACGAGTGCTTGGCCAAGGCGCTTCCTCTTCACTGGAGCCCCCCAGACCGCCAAACCTGTATGAGAGAATTAGGGCTTCGACTGCGAATCCTCAATTCGCCTTTGATCAAAGCGGGCGATTATACCTGTGCGGCGCGGTCGATGCAAGCTCAAATGAGTTTTGAACTGCGATTCAGACAGTGGGGGAGGGCGCGAGGCTGGCGGGAGGCAGGAGCGGCGAGACGAGGGGAATTGGGCGCAGGAATGGGGGCGTGTTGAGACGGGTGGCGGCTGTGTCGTAGGGTG
>Ga0187874_10003735_pt1 | contig 10492 bp, 15 predicted proteins | sample June2016WEW_16_1_3_FD_132993 | JGI IMG/M metagenome (GOLD analysis project Ga0187874, IMG submission 132993) | Peatland microbial communities from SPRUCE experiment site at the Marcell Experimental Forest, Minnesota, USA - June2016WEW_16_150 | ecosystem: Environmental > Terrestrial > Soil >... | reverse complement strand
GCAAGCGTCTAATTGGAGAAAGAAAACTGATGATAAGCATACTTCTTCCAACTAGAAAACGACCCATGGAATTGCGAAGGATGGTTGAGTCGGTCCGTAAAACAGCGACTAATCCAGTGGAGATAGTTGTTTATATAGACGAGGATGATTTGGGTAGCATAGACTCTGCAAAATCCCTTGGTTTACTTTACAAAGTAGGATCTCGCATCCGCAATATTACGCAGGCATGGAACGAACTTCTTCCACTGGCGACTGGTGAAATTTATCAGCAAGGAAATGATGATATAGTGTTTGTTACTCCGGGTTGGGATGTTGCAGTAGAAAAGGCATTTGAGGAAGTTGACGACAAGATTATCCTTGTTCATTTGAACGATGTTTTCGGACATGGAGGCATGTTTGGTCCCCATAGCTTCGTGCACAAAACCTGGACGGATTGCTTGGGTTATTTTATTCCTCCCTACTATTGTTCAGATTTTGGCGATGCCCACATTTGTGAACTTGCCGACATGCTGGGCCGTCGCCGATTCCTTCCCTTTGACATCGAGCACCATCACTTTTCCATGCTTGGCTTCGAGCCTGACGAAAACACCCGTGAGCGCCTGCAACGCCACGTCGAGGACAATCCCGACGCGATTTACTACAGCCGCGAGAAAGTAAACGAGCGGCAGGAAGATGCTGGCAAGTTAGCGCGGTTGATGACTAGCAAGGTGGACAATTCCAAGTGGGTGCCATCGCGGGCGGGGGTCAGAAGCCGTGGCAAATGTCCGAAGTGTGAGAGCCTTTCCACCGTAAGGGTAAAGGGAATCATTGCTTGTAACGGCTGTGGGGCAACGTGGGAACCACCGCAATGAAGTTAGATATCTTAATTTTGACTATGCCCACGCGGGTTGTATTTCTGAATCGTCTGCTGGCGTGTCTGAATCCTCAATGTGAAGGCCGATCAGACGTGGGGATTCTGATTCGTGTGTGTGATCCATCCTATACGCTCGGAGAAAACAGAGACATGCTGCGCCGTTCATCGAAAGCTGAATACAGCGTGTATTGTGATGATGATGACCTGCCAAGCACCGACTACATTTCCACGATCCTGCCGCTGCTCAATGGAGTCGATTACATCGGCTATCAGGTTCAATGCTACGTCGATGGAGTAGCCCTAAGCAGAACGTACCACTCACTCAAATATTCCGGCTGGTCGGAAGATGACAAGGCATTTTACCGAGATATTTCACACATAAATCCCATGCGCCGGGAATTGGCCCTATTGGAGACTTTCGAGGGCGGTCACGGGGAAGATCAGCGATGGGCCGACAGGATGCGAAAACGCGGTGTTCTGAAAACGGAACATTTTATCGACCGCGTGATGTACTCTTATTTTTTCCGCACACGCAAGAACGCTGGAGCGGCCTGCCCGAAATGCACCAGTTCTTCCACGGTGATCGTTGAAAATGGAACATTTTGTAATTCCTGTGGCATCCTCTTTGATGAAGTCAGCGTTCCTCGGAAGTCGTGTCTTTGGGCGTAAGCAGGGGAAACTCTTCGCCATCAGTTGAAAAAAAATCGCAGACGTAATTGAACTCGACGGGTTCATCGTTGGCAGGCCGGAAGATTTCGCACGTGGCATGGTTGTCGATGTTACGCAGGAAGAAGTGGATACAGGATTCGCACAACTCTTCGCCTTCGCTCTTACGATAGTTTACTTCTTCCGCATTCAGTTTGAATGGCCTATCGGCTATGATGCGGTCGTATAAGTCTTTGCTGACGGTCACTGTATCTCCTGCGCTGGAGTTTCCACATCCGAAGGCCGCATACGCGCTTTGGCTTCCAAGGCTGCTACTTCTTCCTCGCTCAATTCCTTGACGGGCACGGCAGGCAATCCAAACTTCTGTCCGCAGCCGCCGCAGTATTCATCATTTGGTTCAGCCGATTTACCGCAGCGGCACATCTTTCCAGATATGAGACGTACTCCATCTGCCCGACAAAAGGTATCTCCAGCTCGGGGAGGCTTATCGCAGTTGGGGCAAACGAGATTCCCGATTCCAGCGGAGCGCTGTGGGACTGGAACTGATTTTTTCATCAAGTCTTGCGACCAAGTGTGACAAAGACATCTGCATTGACGATCTGAGCACGCGGTATGCTGTCCTGACATGCAAAATTCCGCAAGCCCTGGCATTATTCCATCTCCTGAGCTTTCTTGCGACCTACCCAGCGAACCCGTGCGGCGAAGCGAGCCTTTTTCCTGTTCGCAGCGGATTTCTTTGGACTCGACACGCGCCCGCCAGCCGCACCACGGCAACTCAGGCAGGGAAAAGGTTTATTGTGTACGGCGCAAATTCCATTGGTGACTGTGCTTCTCATGGTGCCCAACGTACACCAAAACGATTCTTGTTGCAATGCCTAACTTGTGGGTATATATTCCCCTCGATGCCTCAGTTGCCTACGTGCGGAAACTTCCTAGCGGGAACCTGCGAAAAGTCAGATGTATACGTCTCGAAGGAAACTGATTCAGCATTTGTGATTTACTGCCGTACTTGTAAATCAGCGAATATCTGGCCCAAAGAAAAGGACGAAGCCAAGGGCCGCTATGAGGCATTTTTGAAGTTTCAAGGAGCACGACAAGCGCAGCACGTTTATGAGTCAAGCCGACCAGCGTTCTCGCTTCCGACCAGTGGAGATGAATAAATGCCGTTAACCGCAGAGCAAAAAGCCGCAGCCAAAGCCACAAAATCCGCATACATGAAAAAGTGGTGGGCGGATCGCAAGGCAGGAAAAACAAGCGAACTTCCGCAAGATGCCGCGATTAAGGAAGCAATGGCAAAAACTCCGATGAATGCAGTTATCCCAGCAACAGCCAAAGTACCAATCCAGATGTCCCAGCCAGTGTTAGTTACCAGCGAAGCAATCGCTCCAGCCCGAGTCATCGTGCAAGTCGATTGGCAGCATCTCCCCATGCTCGAAGCGCAGCAATTTTATGCCTGCCTGAAAACGGAGTTTGAAACCGCTGGCCGCATCCTCAATGCGCGTTCGATGGAAAGAACTTCCGGGTACGATTGCTTCATGTGTCACAAGCATTTCAACGGGCAACCTGGATTTACCGACCATTCCTATACCGATCCCGCAACGGGACTTTCACCGCGAGTCGATTGCTGCGGGGAACTCTGCGTCATCAATTACAATGCCATGCGAATCAATCAACGGCATCAGCGCGACACGGCGCGGGCACAGCAAGAACGCGGAGAGTAAATGACGGATTGGCTTAACCGTTCGAGAACCCTCCTAACTCGTCTCCCCATAAGACATATTTCAACTTTACGCATGAGTCCTTTTCATTTCAATCCCAATCAGTCTTTTCGCTGGAGGCAGATTGAGGAACAATGGAAGAAAGAACACAAGATTCGCATTATCGACCTGAAAAGCCGCCGCGTAGGAGTTTCAGCGCAGACCGATGCCATGATGTTTTGCTTTGCTCTGGCCTTCCCGAACATGAACACAAAGATTGTGGCTCACCTTGCCGGATCAGCCGAGGAGCTGTTTCGCGTGCCTTCCGACCTAGCAAGAGCCTTCCCTGAATTTCCTCTGGAAGATATTCAACAGAAGCGGTTGCGGTTCGCCCATCCAGAGGGAGATAGTCAAATGACAATGGCGACTGCTGGAACTCCTTCCGCTGGCCGTGGTGGAACTTTGTCGGCACTACACCTTTCCGAAGCGGCCTTCTATCCGTCTGACGAATCCTTTACCGCCATGATTTCCTCGGTGTCCAAAGGACCGGGAAGTATTATTGTCATCGAATCGACAGCCAATGGGCGCGAAGGGCCGGGAGAAGCGTTCTCCGAGTATTGGGATAATGCCGTGGCAGGACGAAACGGTTACGTTCCCGTATTTCTTGGCTGGTTGAACGATCCGCAATGCCGCAGGCCAGAAGAGGAAGCGGAAGATGCTCCGAAGGACGATCTTGAAAAAGAATTGATGGGACCGCCCTTCAACGCCACGCGAGAACAGATCGCATGGATGCGGAGAACCAAGGCGGACGATTGCCGCGATCAGGAAACGAAGTGGCTGCAAGACTTTCCGCATACTCCGGAGGTAGCTTTTCAGGTATCGGGTTTTCCTGCTTTCCCGCGTGATGAACTGGCTTACGCGGAAGGGACAGTTAAACCACCTCTTTGTCGTGGCCGATTTATTCGCGTAAATGGCGGGCCAGCATTCAAGTTTGTGGAGGATGACAATGGACCGGTGTTTCTATGGAAACGACCATTTAACGAAAAACTGCGACCAGACGGCCTGCACTACTATATCGGCGCAGACGCGGCCTTGGGTACTGATGAAGGTGACTTTTGTGCTTACGCTTGCCTGTGCGGTGAAACTGGAGAACTCGCTTGCCGCTTCGCTGAACGAATTGCCCCAGAAGTCTTAGCCGATCAATTGGATATGTGCGGTCGCTGGTACAACAATGCAATGGTGAACCCAGAACTTACTGGAAACCTTGGCCGCTGGGCGCTGGTAAAACTCAGGGATCATTTCCGCTACCCAAACATTTACAGGTGGAAAGGGCGTGATGACAAGAAGCGCGGAAAGATGGGGAGTTTCGCTCTTGGATTCGAGATGAACCAGGCTACCCGCCGGCTGATCGTGGACGCGGCCCGCAGCGGAATCCGCATGGGCCTGAAACTTCAGCCGGGAGCGTTGCAGATCAATGACCGGGCGCTGATGAGTCAGATTTCCCTAATGACAGTCCGTGAATGGAGATGGGAGGTGGTGCGTGGCCACGATGATATTGCCGTTGCTTGGATGATTGCAGCTTTAACTAGAGAGCAGTATCCGCCTCCACGTATGAAATACGCTCCCAAAAGCACTCTTGATCCACAAAATCCACGGGAAATGCTTTCTGGAATTCCAATAAAGGAAGAAATCGGGCCGATGATACAGAAAGAAATGCTCCAATTTATGAGAATAGCCAAAACTAAGAAGCGTGACCGTCTTATTGGGGTGTAGAGTGAATCCGATTTCAAGAGAAGAAAAGTTTTGGAGTAAGGTAGATAAGAACAGCAATCCGTTAGGATGTTGGGAATGGACGGGTTATATTGAACCAGAGGGATATGGTCAAACATTTTGGAAGGATAGACTGCAAAGAGTCCATCGCATTGCGTGGTTCCTTACTCGCGGATCAATACCGAAAGGGAAGTGTTTGGATCATTTGTGCCGTAACAAGAAATGTGTGAATCCAGATCATCTCGAAGTGGTTACCCTGAAAGAAAATACGTTGAGAGGTTTCGGTTTAACTGCACAACTGGCAAGGCAAACTCATTGCAAGAGGGGGCATCCTCTGTCTGGTGAAAACCTCTACGAAAAAATAATTGGCGATAGAATTGAGAGAAATTGTCGGGCTTGCAAGAAAATGTACTTTGCTCAATGGAGAGCCAAAAACCCGGACTATTGGAAAGAATATGAGCGCATATAATCGAGATGGATTGAGTCTGGAAGCGTACCTCGTTCGAATTCTTGCTGCGTTATGCAGGCAGGCAGGTGGAGAAATTCGCATCAAAGGGGAACTGATTGACGTAATTAGCGAACCAACTACGCTCCTAAAGGACTGGGATAGCTCCAAGCAGGAGCTTGTTCTGCGTACCCACATGGGCCAGTTTGGAGAAGTTTTCCGAGTTGTTCCCGAGAAACAGCCAACCAAGGAAGTGATTGCAGCCGACCCAATTAAGAAACTGCCGATTGAGGAAGCGCCACTTTTTAAGCCATCCGGTTCATCGTTGGATGATGCGAAACTAGCTGATCTAGAAAAGACTTTGAGTAAACGCCGTATTGCGCGTATGATGCGGGAAGAGTTAGCTGCGAATCGGCGTCAACCGGAGGCATGAGGTGGAAAACTCGACCATCATCATCACATACCACAAGGACACGCTTGAAATGGATGTGGACGCCCCGGAATTGGCCTTGGACATCGTGATTTCCTTCCTGCAACGCGCTCTCCGGCAATGTGAAAACTCTGAGAAAATTGTCGTGGCACAACAGGTGAACGCAGCAATTCGCGGAGACGCGATGAATCAGATGCGTACCAAGGAAGTGCTTTCAAGGATCAAACTCCAGTGAGCGAAGAACGAGCGCGAGACATTTACGAGGAAATTTGGGCCAAGTTCGCCGTTGACCGCAAAGAGAATCGCGCTTTCGCCTATGCCGCCTTGCAACGTTCGCTTGCCGAACATGCCGCAGACCTCGTTCCGGCCTACATGACTGCCAAGGAACACATGAGCATGGTTGCGGATGTGGAACAGTGGACCAAGCAGGACAAGCAATCTGAGACTGGCGATCCACTGGAATCAATGAGTGGCTGGCTTCGCGGGGACATTGAATTGAGCCGAATCCCCCTTGAAGTAGCGACGAGGAAGAATTGAGTATTACCTACGTCCAAGCGCCCTACCTAATAGATTCCGAGAAGAAAACCGTCTCATTCCCCGGCGACAAGAAAATATCCAAGCAACTAGACGAATTGCAGCGGATGAGTAAGACAGAACGGGAGCAGAAGCAAGGCCCCAACCACGTCGAGGAAATGATCGGGTATCACAACCTAAACTACTATCCTTCGACGGCCACTCCTTCATTTCGTCCTCGCGTCATCCTCCCTGAAGCGCAATTTCTGATGATGTGTGAAGCGACGGATTTAACTAACGACACTCCAAAGACCTACATTTCCGTGAATGGCAAGTCCGACGAGCAGCGGGAAAAAGCCTTCAATGCGGCGTGGCGTTTGGGAATGTTCAACAACCGAATCTTCGATGCCGTGCTCTGGAGCCAGTATTGCAATCCCTCATGGCTGCAAATGGGCTACAACCCTGACGCTCGTAGCGGCAAGGGCATGGTATGGCTGAACGCGGTTGACCCTTCTACAGTGTTTCCCGATCCGCACGCCAAGAATGACCGTGACTGGGCCTACGTGGTCAGCGAACGGTATTTCTACGTGGACGAAATACGCAGAATGTTTCCCGAGAAAGGCAAGTACGTCAAGATCGGCGGCGGGTATGACGACTACGAAGAGAACGAGATGGAGGGAAGCCGATTCGATCTCTCGATGGAGTTGCCGCCGGGACCGCTTCGAGTGGACGCTCCTGAAGGCTTTGAGCATCAGCGCAATGGTCCTCGCGTTCGTATTCGGTATGCTTGGATTAAGGATTACGCCAAGGAACGCATCGAAGAAATTGCCGGAATCAAGGCGGGTGAGGGATTTGAACTTGCGGTAGTCCCAAAAACGAAGTGGAGGTTCCCGAATGGACGTTTCATTGTTGAATGCAATGGCATTACATTGGCCGATGGTCCAAACTTCATTCCTCGTTTGCCTGAAGATGATTTTGGGACTTTTCCTTTTGTCGGTGTCTGGAGTATGCCTCATCTGGACAGTCTTTACGGACCACCGCCCATCCGGTACGTCAAATCCCCGCAAGACATAGCCGAACGGATGTACACGCAACTCATCGAAAACATGATTCGCACGAACAACGTGCAATGCTGGATACCGAAAGACTCGAACATCGACATTGATGCCTATGGCGGGCTGCCTGGAGAAGTGCAAGTGTACGATGGAGATAAGCCGCCGACCATGAGCAGCCCTCCGCAGATTCCGCAGCACATGACGCAGATACCGGAACTGCTGCTGCAAAAAGTGGCGCGGTATTCAGGAACCACGCCGGAACGTCAAGGACAGGCCGGCAGCGGAAACATTTCCCCGGAATTGTTTGATGCGGCTGTGTTTCAGGGACAGACATTCGTTCGTATGAAAGCGCGTCTACTGGCAGAGCAATATCAGCGTCTTGCCCGCATGGTTTTCTATACGATGGCGCGATTCAAGCGGATTCAGGATGTGATGCAGCCGGAACGTGGGAAACGGAAGGCTGCGATTTGGAGTCCGTTGCCGGAAGGCGCGGATGCCGATTTGGAGATGGACGAACTCTCACTGCAAGCGGTTTCTTCCAAGATGATTCAAACGCTCGCATTGAATTTATCAAAGTCTGGAATTTTGCCAGCGAAATTCGTGCTGGAATCGTTGAATATTCCGAACGCCGAACAAATAGCAGAGGAAGGACAGCATCAAATGGAGCTTGCCGCCCTCAGTAAGTTGAAGAAACCTCGATGAGCGAACCGCAGACAAAATGGGTTCCTGTCAGCGAAGTTGCCAAGGAGTATTCAAAGCATCCCAACACGATTAAGCGTTGGGCGGCTGAAGGATTCATCTTACATCTCGGTTTTCGTGTTATGAAAGACCCCAAAGGCCGCTGGCTGCTCTCCCGCACAAACTGAACATTCCGTACATAGCCCCTTGTAAAGCCCCTGCAGGTACGTCCATTCTCGCATCGTGCAGAAGAAATACGAGTTAATTCATCTCAGCGAACATACTCACCCGAGTTATACAACTCCTGTTTATTTGGTGCAATTCGCCGTGGATGGAAAAGTTTCGCCCCCCTTTTGGTCGCTGAAAAAAGATCGAATCGAGATGGGCGAAGATTTGTGGTTTGAGAATTTGAAGCTCGAAGCCGAAGGCGCAATTGCCGAATGCGGCGAATCCAAGGCTTTGACGAATTAGGAGAGTTTATGGCGCGAGGCAAAAAACACGCAACCATGAATACGAAGCAGGCAGGCCGTCATCCGCATCACCGGAAAGCGGCACGCTACTAGTTTCGTAAACCTATATCCAGGGAGACTCCCCGTGAAAGCGGGTGCCCTGGAAAAGAAAGGAAGTCAACCACATGGCGCGACACAAAGTCCGCAAGAGCCGTCGGAAGTAAGTAATTGCGCGGAAGGCACTGTTGGGAGGTGGAGTGCTCGGGAATGGGACTCCACCTTTCTCATGGGAGAGGGCAATGGCAAACGGCAGAGACAACCGAATCGACACCGAACAGATCAACCGGAATATCCGTGTGACTGAAGATTCAAACATGGAAACACCGTTCAACGAAGAGATTATGGCCGGCGATGCCGACTATGGCGAACGGCTGTATGAACAAATGCCGATAGACACGTTGGGACTGATGACCAACGGCAGAGGAAAAAGGAGATAGTTATGGCAAAAGATTCATTCAGCAACTTTGAAACTCCGTATCAGACGCAGCCGCCCAAGGGTTCCGCAGAAGGCCCAATCAATTACGGCGGAGTTGCGGAAATAACCGAAGCGAACGATCCGATGGGTGTTCTTCCGAAAGAAGCGAAGCAGCGGAATATCGGTCCCGCGAGCAAGGACTAATGCTTGGCTACTCCGACCAATCCGTTACAAGGTGGAGGTGCCCCGCCGCAAGGCGCAGGGATGCTTTCCACCATCATGGGAGCATTGTCCAACAGGGCGTCAACGAATCCTGGACAGGATTTCTCTCAACAGTCGGCGGCGCTGCAAGGTGCCGACCCTTCGATGATCTTGCGTCAATTGGAATCCTGCAATCAAATGCTTGGCGTGCTGTTCGTAAAGACGTTTCAAACTCTCCCGAATGTGGCGAATCAGATCAGCGCGACGATGAAAGCATTGAGCAGGGCGATCAAGGAAGCGCAGAGCGCGAGTAATGTAGGAGAAGTGGTAGGGAAGGGCAGTGAGGATGGAAGCCAGCAACCGCCGATCAGTTTCAGCCCTGTAAGTCAGGGTGTAGTGCCCGGTGCCGACCAGGGCGCAACAACTTAAAAGGAGAAAATAGTTTATGAGCGTAGATCAGATTAAAAAGTTTCTCGAACAGGCTACGGAATATCCTGACAATACCCCCATCACTATCGGGGATCAGCAGATTCCACTTGGCTCGCTTCGTCAGTTGAATGCCTCCGAACGGCAAACACTATCAGAACGTCTCAAGGGAGTCGAAGCCAAGGAAACCGAACTCAATACCCGCCAGCAGAACATCGTGGACTTGGCGCAGAAGGCGCAAGCGGCGTATCAGGCCGCAGAAGAAGCCCGCAAGACAGCAACGACTCGCCAGCCTGATCCTAATGCTGACCCGCTTTCAGATCCGTGGTTGGCTCCAGTAAAGACGCAATTGGAATCCCGCGACAAGAAGATTCAGGAACTTGAAACCCTGATAAAGAACCAGCAAACCACTCTCGGGCAAGCTGCCAGCCTGTTTATGAAGCGCGAATGGCAACGGGAATACGATGGCCTGAACTTCGGCAAGCGCGAAAAGAAACCCACACGGGATGAAATTCTGACATACGCCCAACAGAACAAGATTGTGGATTCTGATGGCCTTCCCTCGATCCGTGAAGCATGGAACAAGATGTCGGAAGGCGACCGCCTGGAACAATTGAAACAGGAAGCTTTGGAAAAAGGACGCGAGGAAGGCCGCATGGAAGCAATGGCGGCTCGCGTCACCGCTCCGGGAGTTTCTGGCATGGGCCAATCCATTCAATCGGGACAGCCGCGCAAGATCACTCCCGATACGGATGTGCTTGGAGATTTGTATGGGGATGCAATCAAAGACCCCGAACTTAGGGCAATGATCGAGCAAATGAACATAGCGTAACG
>Ga0187874_10003732_pt1 | contig 10494 bp, 4 predicted proteins | sample June2016WEW_16_1_3_FD_132993 | JGI IMG/M metagenome (GOLD analysis project Ga0187874, IMG submission 132993) | Peatland microbial communities from SPRUCE experiment site at the Marcell Experimental Forest, Minnesota, USA - June2016WEW_16_150 | ecosystem: Environmental > Terrestrial > Soil >... | reverse complement strand
TCCGACCAGGGGTGGCTGTTGGATGCAAAACGCTACGAACCGTATGGGCTGACGCTCGCCCAAACGTACTGTTACCTGGACCAATATCTGGACGGTCCGATCGCCGACGAAAAGCTCCAAGCTCTCCAGCGCAGCTTCGACCACCTGCGTCAGGCGGGCTTCAAGACGGTGTTGCGCTTCGCCTATGAAGGCGGCAGGAAAGGACTGGCCTCGGGACCGATTCTGGAAACCATCCTGAGACACCTAGACCAGTTGGCGCCGGTGATTCGCAGGAATGCCGACGTGATCGACGTCATGCAGGCGGGCTTTGTCGGGGCCTGGGGCGAATGGCACGACTCGGCCCATAAGCTGGAGGGGGACCACGCAAACCTGGCGGCCATAGTGGCCAAGGTGCTGGCCGTCCTGCCGGCCGAACGCATGATTCAGGTTCGCGTCCCCAAGTATAAACGCTGGGTCCTGAGCGAGCCGTCGATCAACGCCTACCGCGTCGTCGATGCCTCGACCGCCTTTACGGGGGTGCCGGCAGCTCGAATCGGTTTCGATAACGACGGGTTTCTGGCGGATAAGACGGACGGCGGGACGTGGCCCGAGCCGCCCTTGTTCTCCAATCCCGGCAATCCCGAATTCGATTACATGACAGCCGAAAGCCCCTACGTGGCCGTGGACGGGGAGTTGTTTTGGTCCGACCAGCGCACCACAGTGGACGGGTATCAGGCGGCCATCCGGATGCGGTTGCACCATTACAGCAGTTTCAGCCTTGCCCACAGCTACTCCGGCCAGGAAGGCAAGCTCGGCTCGATCGACAGGTGGATCGAAACTCCGCTGACAATTGACCAGGTGCGGAAAGCCAAACTGCCGGTTTCGGACGGCTATTTCGAGGACAGCGCTGACAAGCCGGTCAAGCGGACGCAGTTCGAATATATCCGCGACCACCTCGGTTACCGGCTTGAGTTGCAGCAGGCGCGGTTCCCCGCTTCGGTCGGCGGGGGCGAGGTGTTCGCCGTCGAGGTGAGCCTGATCAACCGCGGCTTCAGCACCCTCTGCAACCCGCGACGGGCCTATTTCGTGCTCATCAACCTGGCGGGCGAGGTCGCCGGCGTTTACGCGACGGACGCCGACCCGCGCGCCTGGCAACCGTTCAAACCCGGCGACGACCAATGCAAGCCCCTGACTCAGACGGTAACGGCCCGTCTGTCCCTGGCTCCTGAGTTGGCTCCCGGCCCCTATTTATTGGGCTTGTGGTTGCCGGATGCAGCGGAGTCGCTCAAGAAAGACGCTCGGTACGCCGTTCGCGTCGCCAACCGCGATGTCCCCTGGTGGACAGGTGCCGGCAACGAGTACGGCGTCAACCTTCTGGGAACCATACTGGTGAAAACTGGCCGCTGATGCTCAAGGTATCGAGACTTATGCGCAGCCGCTTGCTGCGTGTCATTGATTTGGCCCAGGTAATTCATTTGAACGACAAGCCAACCAGCGGGTTCCAGGTTAATCTGGATGACAAATTGATTATGAAGCGATCCTTTGTCGGGGTATTTCTCGCCACGATGCTCACAATGTTTGCAGCACACGCCGAGGCGCTCGGCATCATGGTGCCGGCCTATTTTTACCCCTCATCGGGCGATTATTGGGATTCACTTGATTTCGCCGCTTCGCGTGCGCCGCTAATCGCCATTATGAACGTGAACAGTGGTCCGGGCACGTCAAGGGATAGTGCTTACGTCCAGGCGTTGGCCAAATTGCACCTAGCCGGCGGCAAGGTGACCGGCTACGTTTACACTTCCTACGGCACACGCCCGCTGGCGGATGTGGAGGCCGACATTGACCTTTACCTTTCGTTTTATGCGGTGGACAGATTCTTGATTGATGAAATGGCGAGTGACGAAAACACCAATCATCTTGATTACTACGCTGCCATTTACCAGTACATCAAGGCCAAAGGCACGAATTACAGTGTCACCGGCAATCCCGGCTCCAATACACAGGAAGATTACATTACCCGGCCAACGACCGACAGTCTTGCGCTTTTTGAGAATGATGGCACCAATTACCCCAGCTTCACCCCATCGAGTTGGGTGGCCAAATATCCCGCGTGGCAGTTTGTTCACGTTCCGTACGACGTGGCGACCGCAACGACAATGTCCAACTATGTGGGTCTTGCCGTGAGCCGCAACGCAGGTTGGATTTACATCACCGACGCCATGTTCCCCAACCCGTATGACACACTGCCGTCCTACTGGACAAATGAAGTGAACTTGGTGCAGACGCTCAACACGGCCAGCCTGCCAGTGAACAGCACTTTCGCGCACATCGCCATTGACGGTTCGTTCGACGATTGGACAGGCGTGCCGTTGGCATATACCTCGCCGGCGGGACCGTCCAACGCCATCCAGTATGAAAACGTCTATATCGCCAACGATCAGACTGATCTCTATATTCGGTTCACGCTTTACTCGCCTCGCGCCGCGTTCCAAAATTCCTACGATAATATATTCATCGATGCCGATGATAATTTCTCGACGGGATACCTTGTCGGAGACATCGGTTCAGAAATGCTCATCCAGAATGGGGCCGGTTATCAGGAAAAGTCTGGCCAGTTTAACGCAGGCGGCATCAATAACTTGGCCTGGCATATCGCCGGCTCGGCCAACAGCATGGATTGGGAGCTGTCCATTTCACTCGGCGCCACCTATGCTATAGGCGGCGCGGCGGTCTTTTCCAACAGCACCATCGCCATCCTGCTCGAAGGCGACACGCCCAGCTACGCCACTGGGATACTTGTGCCACTTTCCGGCGGCCTTGTTTACACCTTCGCACCAGCGCCACCCGGCCCTCTTTCCATAAGCTACTCCGGCGGGAAGGCCATCATTTCCTGGCCTGGGTCAGGCACGTTGCAATCGTGCGGCTTGTTGACCCATGGTGGAACTTGGACCAACGTGCCGGGGGCGGGCAGTCCCTACAGTATCCCGTCGACCAATACGCCACGGTTCTTCCGGCTCATTCAACCATGATTTCAGGTCGTTTTGGGCGAAGGTGGCGCCGCAACAAGGCAATCTGGTCCACGCAGGGAAAGTCCACCGCTTCAGAACTCGCCGCCTGCGAGCGCGACACCCGAATCTCCCAATCCGCCTTTGTTGGTTTCGCGGGCGCCCGCCAGTTGCGCCGTCGCCGGTCGAGGAGGAAAAATCCGCCGGCGGGGCGGTGGCTAAAAATATGTATAGCTATTTTCAGGACACTACACTAGTTTGCACTTGATCTCGAAACCATCAAGAACATTGATGCGGATTTTACCTGAATCTGGTTTCTGTCCGAAGTTGCCGGGTCAAGTTCTCGTGCAACTACAGGTCAGCTTGTTTTTTTTTCTGGCATTAAACAATTCGTCTGGCCGCGATTTTTCACAGCTTTCCGAATACCAGACGACAAGCTGGCGGGTTGAAGATGGATTGCCCCAAAGCACGGTGACCTGTATTGCCCAGTCTTCGGATGGATATTTGTGGCTGGGAACGCAAAACGGTCTGGTTCGTTTTGACGGCGTGAAGTTCCGGGTGTTTGATGAAATTAACACGTCTGCAATCAAGAACAGCCGGATTGTCCGGCTGTTGAGTGACAAGGATGGAACTCTTTGGGTCGGCGCCGAGCACGGTGGATTGGTCTGTCTTCGCAAGGGCCAATTCACCTCGTATGAGGTGCCGAGCCGGGGGACGACACATGATTATGCCCGCGTCTTTTGTGACGATCGCGCAGGCACCTTGTGGCAGGTGTCCTGCGAATGGCAACTCATCAAGTTTTTGAAAGGCCAATTCACGGTGTTTTCGGACAGTTGGAATTTATCCAGCCATGCGGCTCAGGCGCTGACGTGTGATGTTGAGGGGCAAATCTGGGTTGGAACCGACAGCGAACTGGCCGTCATGCAAGGCGGCCGCTTTCAGCCGGTGTGGGGCCGTACGAACGAGGAAAACTTTCAAGTGGCCTTCCTCTCACCCAGTCGCGGGGGCGGAGTCTGGGTGGCGGCAAATGGGCGTTTGCGAAAATTTGAGGCGGGGCATTGGACGATTGATCTGGGAGCCTATAGTTGGACCAATCGGCCAATCTATGACCTGTATGAGGACAGAGAAAACCGTCTTTGGGTGGCGACTCTTGGCAGCGGATTGTTTCGATATGACCTCAACGGCGAGGGGCTTCACCTGACCTCTCAAAACGGACTGCCAACGGATTTTGTGCGCTGTGTCACGGAGGATCGGGAAGGCAATGTTTGGGTTGGAACTGAAGGAGGTGGCTTGTGCCGCTTAAAGCAATCCATATTCCAGACTTATGGAGTCAAACAGGGGTTGGCGAGCGATCAAGTCATGGCAGTGGCCGAGGCGCGAGACGGAGGTTTATGGATCAGCACCGATGGAGACGGCCTCGACCATTGGAAGGACGGCAAGGTTCGGCATTACGGATTTAACGAGGGGTTGAGAAACGGCCAAGTGTGGTCGGTGATTCAAGATCGCCACGGCATTGTGTGGGCCGGCACTTGGGACGGATTTTATGAACTGGAGGGTGGGAAGTTCAGCGGCCTCTCCGACGGGCTGACCATTGGCTGGCAGGTGCTGGCGATGTATGAGGATGCGGAAGGCAATTTGTGGCTTGGCCAGCAGGCTTTTGGAGGGATTACACGACTGCGAAACGCGGAACGAACCGTGGTCAAAATTCCAGGAACATCCGCCAATCTGGATGTGCGAACCATCAGGGAAGATCACGACGGCAACCTCTGGGTGGGAACCAGCGAGGATGGCCTGTATCGGATCAAGGACGGAAAATCTATTCACTTTGGCCGGAAAGACGGGCTGGGCGGCAATTCGATCTGGTGTTTGTATGTGGATGACCAGGGAGTGCTCTGGGTGGGCGCCTGTCGCGGCGGATTAAGCCGATGGCAGAATGGGCATTTTATCACCTGGACAACCAAGAATGGTTTGATCAACAACGTGATCTGTCAGATTCTGGAGGATGATCGAGGCAATCTTTGGCTGGGATCGTATGGCGGCGTATTCCGGATCAACAAACAGGAACTCAATCAATCTGCCTCCGAACCAAACCGGGAAGTGCATTGTGTTGGATATGGCCTGGAAGATGGCTTGCCCAGTCTTGAATGTCAGGGTGGCTTCCAGCCTTCCGGCTACAGATCGCGTGATGGACGGCTTTGGTTTCCAACCATCAAGGGTCTTGTGGTGGTGAATCCCGAGAGGGTCAGCAGGAATTCTCCGCCGCCAACAGTCGTGATCGAAGATGTCATCGTCGATGGAACACCGAATCCTGAAACGGGTGGGTCCGGCAAATCAAGCGTTGGTTTCTCGGCAAAGACGAGCATTCCGCCGGGCAACCAACGCATCGAATTCCAATATACGGCTTTGAGTTTCTCCGCACCCAATGGAGTGCATTTCAAATACCGGCTGGAAGGGTTGGAGAAAGACTGGGAGGACGCGGGGACAAAACGCGCTGCCGTGTACAGCCATGTCCCAGCGGGGAATTATGATTTTCACGTCATTGCCTGTAACGGCGAAGGGGTGTGGAATGAGACGGGAGCAACTGTGGCCGTCGCTATATTGCCTTATTTTTGGGAGACAAAGTGGTTTCTGGCCTTGAATGTATTTGCCGGCCTTGTGGCCGTCGCCTCCATTGTTCGCTACGCCGAAAGGCGAAGGATGCACCGCCGCCTTGATCAGGCCGAACGCGGGCGATCCATTGAGAAAGAGCGCTCCCGCATTGCCGATGACATTCACGACCAATTGGGAGCAAATTTGACTGAGATAGCGCTCTTGAGCGAATTCGCCCAGGAACCCACGGCTTCCCCAACGCAGGTTCAGGCAGACATGCAAAAGATCACTGCCAAGGCGCGGAACCTGACGCAGATGATGGATGAGGTGGTTTGGGCTGTGAACCCCAAAAACGATATTCTGGAAAAATTTGTGACTTACACGTGCAGCTTTGCCGAGGAGTATTTGCAGACGGCCAAGATCGCCTGCCGTCTGGAAGTGCCGCAATTTCTGCCCGAAATAATTCTCACCGCTGACGTGCGGCACAATCTTTTTCTGGTGGTTAAGGAAGCCCTCAATAACATTGTCAAACATGCCGCCGCATCCGAGGCGAGGATTCAAATTGCCCTGGAACCCCAAATGTTAATCCTGACGATTCAGGACAACGGCAAGGGGTTTTTGAAAAATTCCGCGATCGCCAGCGGCCAGAACATTTCTGCAGGCTGTCAAAGAGACGGCCTGTCCAATATGCGCAAGAGAATCGAAAGTATCGCCGGAAGAATTGAACTGGAAAGCCTGCCCGGCAGCGGCACCCGCGTCAAACTCATGATCACACTGGACAACTCAACGCCTCTGCAAGAATAAAGACACCCCTCTGCCCTTCAAAGCCCATCGCCATGAATCCTGCCCGACGCCACAATCAATGCGACGTGTCATTCATTTGCACGACTGCCATCCCCCGCTTTTGTCATTGGCTCATTCCTGCCAGCTTGATACAACATGAAGTTGACATTTTGGATTTGTGCCTATTGTTGTTTCCATAGTCGAGGATGACGACGGCGTTCGCGCCGGGCTTGTGCGGCTCCTTGAAAAATCCCGGGATTTTCGCCTCCTGGCCAGTTATCCCGACGCAGAATCCGCACTGCGGGGAATACCGCAAGCCCGTCCGGACATTCTGCTGATGGACATTCATTTGCCCACGATGAACGGAATTGAATGCGTCCAAAAACTGCACGCTTTGGACCCTTCACTGCGGGTGATCATGCTGACGGTTTATGAGAATCCAGAACAGATTTTCGACGCCTTGCGGGCGGGAGCCATAGGTTACTTGCTGAAACAAAAGCCGTCGGAGAAACTATTGGAGGCGATTCGTGATGCGCATCAGGGCGGCTCGCCGATGAGCAGCCAGATCGCGCGCAAAGTGGTGCAATTCTTTCGCATTAGCAGGGCGACGGAAGCAGACGGCCAACTGTCAGCCCGGGAGGTTGAAGTGCTGACGCTGTTGTCCAAAGGGCACCTGATCAAGGAGATTGCCGACCATTTGGGCATCAGCTTTGTCACCGTTCGCACCTACATCCGGCGCATCTACGAAAAGCTGCACGTCCACTCTCGATCCCAAGCCGTCGCCCATTTTTTCCAACCTCCGCGTTGATGACACGGGCCGTAGTTCATTTGCGCGACAAGACAAAATCCGAAAAGCGGCTATTCTACATTGCGCATGAACCTGAATAAAGTCATAAGACAATTGAAACTGGGTGGGGCGGTTCGAAATCGTCGTGCAAACCTCCCGGGCAGATCGCCGGTTTGTGGTTTTACGTTGATTGAATTGCTGGTTGTCATCGCCATCATTGCAATATTGGCGGCCATGTTGCTGCCCGCGCTCGCCGCCGCAAAACTGAAAGCCAAAGATATTGCTTGTATTAATAACTTAAAACAACTCGGGCTGGCCCATGCCATGTATACCGGCGACTTTGGAAAGTGCATTCAATATACAGCCGATGCCAATCTTTGGATGGCGTTGCTTCTGGATTATGATGCGCGGGTCAATGGGGTTAGGGCTTGCCCGCTGGCTAACGAGCCCACAACGAGGACAGATTATAGCGCCAACTACACCTATGGCAGAAGTGATCAGACCTGGAAATGGGCGCCGTCCACCACGAACTACCTGGGAAATTATGCTTATAACGGATGGCTTTATTCCGGAAATTATAGCGTGGCGGATTTGCTGGGAGCGCCTGAGTCATGGAAATACACCGGCGGAGCGGTTGCAAGACCCTCCAACACACCGCTTCTCGCGGACGCAATGTGGGTTGATGGATGGCCACAGGAAACGCAAGGTCCATCCAAAGACCTTTACAATGGAAACGCCAACGAGGATATGGGACGGTTTACCATTGCGCGACACGGAGGGCGTGCCCCGGGAGGTGTCCCCCGAAATATTACATCCAGCGCCAGTTTAACCGGCGCAATTGACATTCTGTTTTATGATGGTCACGCAAATCTGGCGAAGTTGAACAGCCTGTGGACGCTGGACTGGCATGCCAACTGGGTAACACCGGCCACAATACCTAATCCCGAGTAACATTCGTCAGTCCGGGAAGTTGAAGTGCTGACGCTGTTGTCCAAAGGGCATCTGATCAAGGAAATTGCCGGCCATTTGGGCTTCAGCTTTGTCACCGTTCGCGCCTACATCCGGCGCATCTACGAAATGCTGCACGTCCACTCCCGATCCCAAGCCGTCGCCAAATTCTTTCAACCTCCGCCTTGAAGACACAGGGTGTAGTTCATTTGCATGACAAGACAAAATCCAAAAACCGGCTAACAATCATCACTGAACCAAAAAACAGAAATTGAATTCGCATGAAAAACAAGAAAATACAGAAGTTTTTATTAGGAATCGCATTCGCTTGCGCCTGCGCCGCCAGTGCCTGGGCCCAGACGAGTGTGCCGAGCACTTTCAAACACATCACCATTGACGGTTCATTCGGCGATTGGACGGGCGTGCCGTTGGCATACACCGCGGTGGCGGGACCGACCAACGCCATCCAATATGAGAACGTCTATATCGCCAACGATCAGACTAATCTTTATATCCGGTTCACGCTTTACTCGCCTCGTGCCGCGTTCGAAAATTCCTACGATAATATATTCATCGATACCGACGACAACTCCGGGACGGGATTCCTCGTCGGGGGAATCGGTTCAGAAATGCTCATCCAGTGGGGTGGCGGCTATCAGGAAAAAAATGGCGGCTTTAATGAAGGCGGAGTCAATAACCTGGGCTGGAACATCGCCGGGTCGGCGGACAGCCTGGATTATGAGCTGTCCATTTCACTCGGCGCCACCTTTGCTTCGGACAGCACTCCGGTATTTGCCAACACCACCATCGCAATCCTCCTCGAAGGCGACAACACCAGCTACGCCAATGCGGAATTTGTGCCGCCCTCCGGCGGTTTGGTTTACACCTTCGCGTCCGCTCCCATACCCCCCTCCACTAATCTTTCGTTGATTACCCTCACCAATTCCTCCTGGGAAGTGAACGCATCGGAGACGGACCTTGGCACTAATTGGCTTGGCCAAGCTTACGATGATACCGTGACGGGCTGGACTTCAGGCGACGGATTGTTTGGTTACACACCTTCTCCTGCATCCTATCCAGCGATCCATACAGCTTTGCTCAGCGGTCCCAACACCTATTATTTCCGCACCCATTTCCAGTGGACCAACGATACCGCCAATGTCGCCTTTGTCGTCACCAACTATCTTAGCGACGGAGCGGTTTATTACCTGAACGGTGTCGAAGTCAGGCGGATTCGCATGCCAGACGGCGCGGTTTCCTATGCCACAATGGCGTCGGCCACGAATTCCCCGCTTGGACACGCCGACATTTTTGGCGTTGATGGCGGAGATTTGCAATACGGTGACAACATTCTTGAAGTTGAGACGCATCAGGCTCCCGCCAGCAGCGCCGATATGGTATTTGGCCTTTCACTAACCGCTGCAATCGACTATCCCGTTCTGGTCGCTACCACCAACCTGCCTGCCGATCAAACTGTGCTTGCGGGACTAGCTGTCACTTTCACTTCTGATGTCATTGGCAGCGGCCCGCTCGCTTATCAATGGTTTCTCAACGGCACCAACGCGATTGCCGGAGCAAATAGTTCAACCTACACAATTCCGTTGGTGTTGACCAACAATGCCGGAAGTTACTCCTTGTTGGTCAGCAACAGTTTCTCCACTGAGACCACCCGCGCCGCCCTGCTGACCGTGAGCAATACTCCTGTCATCATTATGACAGAACCGGTCAATCAGTTCGCACTTGAGGGCCAGACGGCTACCTTCAATGTCATTGCTGCAGGAACTCCGGTCATTCAATATCAGTGGTTTTTTGGTACCGATGCCATTCCCGGCGCCACCAATGCCTCCTATACCATTGCCGCCAGTGTCCCCACCAACTCCGGCCGCTATTATGTCACTGTCAGTAATCCTGCATCCACCACCAACAGCACCGTGGCAAACTTGACGGTATTGTTGGACACCATCCCGCCTAACATCATCAATATCCTGGCAACTGCAAACCAGATTGTCGTGACCTTTGCCAAGCCGCTTGATTCCGTGACCGCGAGTAATGCCGCGATGTATTCCGTCAGTGACGGGGTAACCGTGGTGGCCGCAACTCAAAACTCGAACAACATCGACCAAGTCATATTAACCACGGGGGTCGGTTTGAATTTTGGGACGCTCTATTCGCTGACGGTAAATGGCGTAAAGGACTTGTTTGGCAACACTGCTCATGTTACCGGCCAATTCGCTCGCGACATCACTATTGATGGCTCGTTTGACGACTGGACCGGCCTCGCGCCGGTGTATAGTTCCAGCGCTCCCAGTGGAAATACAGACGCGGCGGATTTTGAGTACATCTATATGTATAATGACGCCAATTATTACTATTTCCGCGTCACCCTCTGGACGGATATTTATC
>Ga0187874_10003728_pt1 | contig 10512 bp, 2 predicted proteins | sample June2016WEW_16_1_3_FD_132993 | JGI IMG/M metagenome (GOLD analysis project Ga0187874, IMG submission 132993) | Peatland microbial communities from SPRUCE experiment site at the Marcell Experimental Forest, Minnesota, USA - June2016WEW_16_150 | ecosystem: Environmental > Terrestrial > Soil >... | reverse complement strand
CTCGATCCGCCGTCGTTCACGCGCAACCGCGCGTCCGTGCCCGATGCGTTGCGCGGCTACAAGGAAATCCATCTGCGCGCGCTCAAGCTGCTCAAAGCCGGCGGCACACTGGCGACGTTCTGCTGTTCGCACCACGTGGACACCGTGACGTTCCTGGACGTGATTCTCTCCGCCGCCTATGATACGCGCCGCGTGTTGCGCCGCGTGGCAATGTATTCCCAAAGCCCGGACCACCCGGTCATCCCGATGATACCGGAGACGGAATATCTGAAAGGCTTTGCGTTTGAACTGGTGAGGTAGGGCTCGCAGTCCTCTGCGAGCCGCGGCGCGCACGGAGTGTCGCGCCCTACCAACTTACTGCACCCCCACCCGGTAAAAATACGGGCCGCTATTCGTGGCAGTGGTGTCCGTGTAACTCGTCGTGTTAGCTTGGCCAGCGATGTTGCTTTGAATGGTTGAGAATGCTGGCTGCGTGGTGAGATCAGCGGCGCGTTGGAGGAAATAATTCTTCCCGCTCACACTTTGCCAGGTTACGAGCAGGCCGGGTGGATTGTTGGTCGAGGTTGCTGAAGTCATTTTCAAAACCGACAAGGGATTGGTTGGATCGGTGCCGGTTTTCCATTCCTGCCAGTTGTTCATCCCGTCGCCGTCGGTGTCCACGAAATCCGCCGAACCATCGGTAGGCAGCCCATACTGTTGCAGCCAGCCGATGAATTCGCTCATACCCACGCCTTGGAATTCGTAGGCGCCCATATCCACCGTGCCGCCGACGATGCGCGGGCGGCCGTCCAGGTCAACGCTGCCGACCGCGTACGAGTTGGTGCCGGCGTTGATGCATGGCGAATTGGTTTTCAGGCGCAGGTTGCCACCGGCGAGATTGACGAAGGCCGGCGGATTCGTGTTATTGCCCGCGCCGCCCGGCGGAGGCACGGTGCAGCAGTAGTTCAAAGTGCTGGAGGAATAATTTGGGCCGCCGAATGCCGTATTGAAATAAACGATGCAATTGTTCAAGGTGCTCGATTCCGCAGCACCACCCCAAAAGCTGGAGTTGCCAACAAAAGTCGAGCCAGTGACAACGCTGTTATGAACGCCGCCGCCGCGCGCCCCGAATGCGGGTGCAGAATTGCCCAGCAGCGCGCAATTGGCGAGCGATCCCCCTTCAACCGCACCGCCGTTGCCGTTGACAGCCGAGTTGGTAGCGAAGAGGCAGTTGAAGAATGTGCCACCCAGGGCGGCACCACCGTTGTTGTTTGCCGTGCAAGCAACGAAAACGCAATTGGAAATTACGGCGCTGCCATCCGCACACCACGTGCCACCGCCGCTTTGCTCCAGGTTCGCGTCACCCGCGCTTCGCGTTGAGCCCGAAACCAGCCGGAATCCGATGAGCGTGGCGTTGCTCGACAACAGCACGCAGCGAATCGCACTGTCACCCATCGCCGGATTGCCCTGAATCGTCGTCGCCACCGGGCCGTTCACGCTGCGCACCGTCAGGCCGGCAGGCACCACCACGCGATTGGTGAGCGCGCCGTTCACCACGCGTCCGCCGGTCTGGTAGGTCCCGTTGGTCACGAGCACGTAGGCGGTGGCGTATTGCGATGCGACATCCACCGCGTCCTGGATGTTCGTCGCCGCGGTAGCCCAGGAAGCGTACGGCACGACCGGGCTTGCGCCAGCCGCGTTCACGTGACAAACCAGCGCCGGCAGCACGTGAACCGTGACGGCGGTGCTGACGCCCGCCGGATGGTCGGCATTGAACACTCGAAACACGACCGTGTAATCGCCCAGCAAATTCCAGCTGTGGGAGAGCGACGGGGTATTGCTGGCGGTGGTTCCGTCACCGAAGTCCCAGGAACTCGACGTCGCTGCCCCGCCGAAGGCATATCCCTGGAAATTGACCGCATAACCGGGCACGGAATTCGTATAAGCCGCCTGAATCGCCGCCTGGAACGGAATGATCGCCTGCAGCTCGTACGCGCCGATGTCCACCGCGCTGCCGACGATGCGCGGATTGCCATCAAGGTCGGTGCCACTGGCAGCGGATCCGTTGTCGCCGGTGTTGACGCAAGGCGAGTTGGTTTGCAGGTGGAAATCGCCGGCGGTCGGGTTCACAAAGAGCGGCGCGTTGCTGATGTTGCCGGGGCCGCCACTGTAATAGGGAGTCGCGCAACAGTAATTCAGGTTGTCGCTCCAGTAATTCGGACCATTCGGGGCGGTGTTGCTGTCGAGGATGCAATTGGCCAGCCAACTGGCAATGAGCACTCCGCCGCCGTAACTGCCGGCGGAGTTGCCGACGACCGTGCAATTATACGCCCAATCGTTGTAGAGGCCGCCGCCGCCATAGCCAGCGGTGTTGGAGATGACGAGGCAGTTGTACATCGTCGAAGCTTCGCTGCCGCCGCCGTAACGGGCGGCGTAGTTTCCTCTGATGATGCAATTGGTCAGCGTGCAACCGTAGAGACCGCCGGCGTCATAGGAGGAGTTACCTTCGATGAGGCAGAAGGTGAGAACGCATCCGCCGGCGCCGGTGGAGAAATTCCCCGCCACCGTGCAATGGTCCAGCACACTGCTGGATGCGCCGCCCGGTGAGTTGGTGCTGATGACGCAGTAACGGAGACTGCCGCGCAGCACGCCGCCAACACCGCCGCCGGAACTATTGCCGGTGATGACGCAATTGGAAACGAGCAGACTTGTGGAATCACACCACAGGCCCGCGCCGCTTTGGTCCAGATCGCCGTCTCCATCCGTGCGGGTGCCGCCGCCGGTGAGGGTGAACCCGGCGAGAACACAATTGCGAACCAGAGACACGCAGCGGACGGCATTGGGGCCGCTGGGCTGCGTGCCCACTATGACGGTTGAGGCGGGACCATTCACGCTTTCGAGGGTCAACTGCCGCGTGACGCTGACGCGATTGCTGGACAAACTGGAACCCACGCGCCCACCGGTTTGATAGACGCCATTGGACACGAAAATGGTACCGCCAACAAAAGTTGCATCCACGGCGTCCTGGATATTGGTGGCGGCGGTGGCCCAGGATGTGTAAGGAGCCGCCGGCGAAGGATTGTTCAAAGCGACGTAGTGAATCGGTGCCTGCACATGCACGGTGAGAGCCGTGCTGACGCCGGATGGAAAGCTTTCGTTGAAAGCCGTGAGCACCACCATGAAGTCGCCCGGACTGGCCCACGTGTGGGAGTTGTACGGCTGGTTGCTGACCACCGTGCCGTCACCGAAATCCCATTGGCAGGCAGCGGCGTGGCCGGTGATGACCGCCTGGAAACTCAACGGGAACCCCGCCACAACGTTGGTGTAAGGCGTCGCGATGACGACCGAGAGCGGGCCGATGATGGTGCCCGCCTGGAATTCATCGCAACCGATGGAAGGCGGATTGAGCCACACATCCCCGTCGATGTCGAAGCCTGACGTGAGCGAGAAAAGACCCGCCCCGCGGCAGGGAGAACCCGCGCTGAGATGAAAGGCATCGGCCAATTGAGGGTCGGCGGAGATATAGCCGGAGCCGCCTGGGGGCAGCGGCATGGTGCAGCAGTAGCTGAAACTGCTATTGAACCAGTTGGAGCCGGCCGGGGCAAAGTTGTAATAGATAATCGAGTTAAAGTTCGTGCAGTTGAAAACGCCGCCGCCCGAATTGGTCGCGGAATTTCCCGTGAGCGTGCAACTGTAAAGCGTGGAAGCATTCGCGCCGCCGCCGGTATCCGTCGCGGCGTTCGCGACGAACGCCGAGTTGCTGGCGATACAACCGTCCACGGCGCCGCCGCCGCCGGCAGAATTGTTGGCAAACATACAGTTATTGAGCGTGCACAATCCTGCACCGCCGCCGTTGCCCGCCGAATTGCCTGTGAACGTGCAATCACTCAGCGTGCTCGAATACGCCCCCCCTCCGCTGCCGGCCGAGTTCCCCGCGAGCAGGCAGTTGATCAACGAGCTGGAATTCGCGCCGCCGCCACCGCCGGCAGAATTGTTGGTCAAGGTGCAGTTGATCAAGGTTCCGCCGTAAGCGCCACCGCCGGCATCGGCCGCCGAACAGGCGACAATGACGCAATTCGAGACGAGCGCCGTTGTCGAATCACACCAGACGCCGCCACCGGTCCGGTTTTCCGAATAGGTTTCCGCCCATCCCGGCATGGCCGCGCCATTGGTGAGGGTAAAGCCCGAGAGTGAAGCGCCGCCGGCCACGTAGGCGCAGCGTATTGCGCCGTAACTGCCGTCGTAAGGCTGGCCCTGGATCGCCGTGACGTCCGGACCGTTCACGCTGCAGACCATGATCGGTTTGTCAATGACCAGGCGATGCGGCACGTCATTGTTCACGAGACGCGCGCCGGTCACATACACGCCATCGCTCACCAGCACCAGGGCGCCGGCGGCGTTGGCGGCATCCACGGCGTCCTGAATATTCGTGGCGGCGGTGGCCCAGGAAGTGTACGGCGCGGAGGGCGTGGCATTGCTGATGGCGACGTAAAACACGGGTTGCGTCACCACGTGAACCATGACTGTGGCACTGATGCCGCCAGGGTTCGCATCGTTGTAAGCCCACAGGACCACGGGATAGTTACCGAGGGTCGTCCAATGGTGCGACGCATACGGCTGGTTGCTGATCACGGTTCCGTCGCCAAAATCCCACCAGCTCGCGGTGGCCTGGCCGCTAATCTGCGCAACGAAGTCAAGGTCGAGGCCAGGCGTGGTGTTGGTGAAGGAGGAGGAGATGCCGACGGTCAAGGCGTTCGTAGCCGCGCCGGAATGGATTTCGTCGCAGCCAATGGACGGCGGGTTCAGCCACGCTTCGCCATCAATGTCCAGACCGGAAGCATACGTGAAGCTGCCCATGCCGCGGCAGGGAGAGTTGGCGCTGATATGCGAAAGACCGGCGAGCTGCGGATCGGCGGTGATATTGCCGGCGCCATTGGTCGGCTGCGGCTGAGTGCAACAGTAGTTCAACGTGCTGCTGGAATAATTCGAGTCGGTGGCCGAAGAGTTGTAGAAATCGATGCAATTATTCAGCGTGCTTCCAGAAACGCCTCCGGCATAGCTGGCCGCCGAGTTACCTGTTACGTTGCAGTTGTTAAGCGTACAGTTGTCGGCCCCGCCGCCGCCAAAACGGCCGGAGTTCGCCGTGAGGACGCAACTGTGCAGGGTGGAATTTTCGGTGCCGGCACCGTAGTTGGCCGTGTTGCCGGTCAGAACGCAACGGTCGAGCACGCTCCCGTCCGCGCCGCCGCCGCTCCAGTAGGCGTTATTGCCGGAAAGCGTGCACAGGGTCAGCCGGCTCAATTCCGCGCCGCCACCCCCGTTCGCAGCGCTATTCCCGGCCAGCTCACATCCGCTCAGAGTGGAAGAAGCCGCGCCCCCGCCGGAGTAAGCGGAGTTGCCGGAAAGCGTGCAGTTGGTCAGGCTGCTGAAACAGGCGCCGCCGCCGCCGCTGCCCCACCAGTCAGGTCCGGAGTTGCCGGAGAGCGTACAACCGATCAAGCCGGCGTAGTCCGCGCCGCCGCCTTCACCCGGAGCCGAGTTTGTGGCGATCAGGCAGTTGAGGAGCCTACCGCCAGCGACTCCGCCCCCACCGAAGTTGGCCGTGTTGCCGACCAGAACGCAGTTCGTCGCGACGGCGCTCGACGATTCGCACCACAAGCCGCCGCCGCTTTGTTCGCGGCTGGAATCCCCGCCCGTCAGCGTCGCTCCCTGCGTAAGGGTGAACCCTGACAGCACCGCGCCATTCGTCAGATAAACGCAGCGCACCGCGCTGTCACCATTGCCCGGGTTCCCCTGAATTACCGTCGCTTCCGGACCATTGACACTTTGGACCAGCACGGGTTTGGTGACGACCAGGCGATTGGGGAGGCTGCCATAGACGATCCGCGCACCGCTCTGGTAGGTGCCGTTGGTGACGAGCACGAGCGCGCCACAGGCAGACGCGGCGTCCACCGCGTCCTGGATGTTCGTCGCGGCCGTCGCCCAGGAAGTGTACGGAGCCAACGGGTTGGTGCTGCTCGAGGAGACGTAGTGGACCGGTGACGGAATGACTTGCACCGTCAAGCTCGCGGTGACGCCACCCGGAAAGCTGTCGTTATACACGGTCAGGGTCACGACGTGATCTCCCGGGTCAACCCAAGCATGTGAAGCATAAGGCTGATTACTCACGACGGTGCCGTCACCGAAATCCCAGCGGCTGGCCTCGGCGGGCCCGAAAACCTGCGCGGCAAAGTCCACCGCAAATCCCGCGGCGACGTTCGTGGCAGAAGCTTGAATCGCCACGCTCAAAGCGCCGGTGATCGAACCCGGATACAGTTCGTCACAGCCGATGGACGGCGGGTTGGCCCAGGCTTCGCCGTCAATGTCAGTGCCCACGGCCAGCGCTGCGCTGCCGGCGCCCCGGCAGGGCGAGCCGGCGCTAAGATGCGAAGCGGTGGCGAGTTGCGGATCGGCGTCAATGTTGTTCGAGCTGCCGGGCGGAAGCGGTGTCGTGCAGCAATAATTCACCGTCGAATTAGCTGAGTAATTCGCGCAGACCGCTGCTTGGTTGTAAAAGAGGATGGAATTATTCAGCGTGCAGGAATCCGCGCCGCCGCCGGTGAACGCCGAATTGCCGGTCAGGGTGCAACCGTTGAGCGTGCCAAGGTAGGCGCCGCCGCCGGCGTTGACCGAGGAATTGCCGGCCAGCGCACAACTGTTGAGTGTGCCGTAGAACGCACCACCACCCGTGTCGCCGGCCGAATTGCCCGCAAGAACGCATCGGTTCAACAGGCCGCCGGCAGCACCACCACCGACACTTGCCGCCGCGTTGCCCGTGAGGATGCAATCGTTCAACGTTCCGTTGTTGGCTCCGCCGCCGGCATCGCTGGCTAAATTGGCGGTAAGGGTGCAGTGATCCAGCGTGCTGTCCTGCGCGCCGGCGCCATAGACGGCGGAATTGCCCGACAGAACGCAGTTGGCAAGCGTGCAGGTGTAAACCCCACCACCACTATTGGTCGCCACGTTGGCAGTGAGCGTGCAGTCGGTCAGCACGGCGCTGTAAGCCCCGCCGCCGTCGGTGGCCGCGGTGTTGCCGGCGAGCGTGCAATGATTGAGCATCCCATTGACGGCTCCGCCGCCCTGGCCGGCGGAAAGATTGCCAACCAGCACACAGTTGGAAACGACCACGCTGCTGGATTCGCACCATAATCCACCGCCGTCCGCCGTCGTGGCGCCATTGATCAGCGTGAATCCTGCGAGGACAGTGCCGTTAGCCAGATGGGCGCAGCGCATCAAGCCGGCCCCGTCAATTACCGTGGCAGCGGGCCCGTTGAGGCTCAGGAGAGTCATTGGCTTGGTCACCATCAGGCGATTTGTGAGTCCCGCCAGCACCCGGCTGCCGCTGTAATAAACCCCGTCGCCCACCAATATTGTGCCGCCCACGAAGGCGGTGTCCACCGCATCCTGAATATTCGTCGCCGCCGTGGCCCATGAGGTGAACGGCGCGACGGGATTAAGGCTGGACTGGACCACGTACTGGACAGGGGCCGCGGCCACATGAACGGTAACGGTGGCGGTCACGCCACCGGGAAAACTGTCGTTGTACGCAGTCAATACCACGACGTAATCGCCCGTCGCTGCCCAACTGTGCGAGGCGTAGGGCAGATTGCTCATGATCGTGCCATCGCCAAAATCCCAGTGGCTCGCCGTGACGTTGCCGGCGATGGCGGCGACAAAATCCAGCGCGAATCCGGGAGCTGCGTTGGTGTACGCCGCCTGAATGGCCACGCTCAACGATCCCGTGGCCGAGCCGGGATGCGGTTCATCGCAGCCAATGGACGGCGGGCTGGCCCACACTTCACCGTCAATGTCGAGGCCGATGGTGGAGGCGGAGTCGCCCGCGGCGCGGCAGGGCGAGCCGGCGCTGAGATGGGAGATGCTGGCCAATTGCGGGGCGGCGGTGATGTTATTCGCTCCGCCGGCGGGCAGCGGTGTCGTGCAGCAATAATTCAAGGTGCTGTTGGTGGCGAAGTTCGAACTGTCCGGAGCGGAATTATAATAGACGATGCAATTTACCAGCGTGCTGGAATCCGCTCCCCCTCCGGAAGCAGCGGAATTGCCGGTCACGGTACAATTGGTGAGGGAGCTTCCGACGGCGCCGCCGCCGCTGTTGCCGGCCAGATTGCCGGCGAGCACGGAGTTTTGCGCCGTTCCCACGCACAGACCGCCACCGATATTCTGGGCCAAGTTGCCCTGGACCGTGCAATTTCCCAGATTCGCGCTGTAGGCGCCGCCGCCGTTCACAGCGGTGTTGGCCGTCAGCGTGCAGTTGGTCAGCGTGCCGGCACACGCGCCGCCCCCGGTGTTCTGCGCCGAATTGCCGGTGAGCGTGCAATTTCCCAGGTTGCCACCATACGCGCCGCCACCATCCGTGGCGGAATTCGTCATCAAAGTGCAGTTATTCATCGTGCAGGAATAGGCTGCTCCCCCCGTCTGGGCTGAATTGCCGCTGAGAACACAATTGCTCAACGTACAAACCTCCGCTCCGCCGCCCCCAGAGGCCGAATTCCCGGTGATCGAACAATTATTCAACGTGCTGTAAAGCGCGCCGCCGCCGCAACAGATTGCCTGGTTGTTTGAAAGTGTGCAGTTGCTCAGTCCGCAGCCTTCCGTCGCACCGCCGCGATAAGCCGAGTTGCCGGCGAGCGTGCAGTTGGCCAGCGTGCTTTGGTAGGCCGCACCACCGCCGACGGCATAGGCGGAGTTTTCGATAATCAGGCAGTTCGTCAGGACGCTCGAGCAGGCGGCGCCCCCGCTGTCGAAAGCGATATTTCCAGTGAGCGTGCAATTCATCAGCGTGCCGCGGAACGCGGCGCCGCCCTGATAAACCGCGCAGTTCGCGGTCAACACGCAGTTGGAAACGAGCGCGCTGGTGGAATTGCACCAAACCGCGCCGCCGTAATCATACCCGCTGCCCGTGGCGCCGTTGGTCAGCGTGAAGCCAATCAACGCGGCGTTGTCGCCCAGGTAGGCACAGCGCACTGCGCTTGCGCCATTCGTAGCGCCGGGAATTTGATAGCCGCGAATGATCGTGACCGCCGGGCCATTGACGCTCTGCACGGTCATTCCGGTCGCCACCACAATCCGATTGGTGGCTGCTCCCGCAGCCACGCGCCCGCCAGTCTGATAAACGCCATTGGTCACCAGAATCTGGTCGCCGTCCGATGCCGCATCAACCGCATCCTGGATGTTCGTCGCGGCGGTGCTCCAGCCGGCGTAGGGCGGGAGGGGATTGGTGCTGTTCAGGTCCACATAAAGCACCGTAGCGGATGAATTGAGCGTGAAAGCCAGGGAACAAATTGCTGCCAGTTGCAAAATCGTTCGTTTCATGGAAACCCTTTCTGGAATTGTTGGCAGATTATCAATTCATCTGTAGTGATACAATAAAAAATTAGATTCATTGCAGTTCAGATCGAGGGTTTAGCGTTTGAAATCGTACGGTGAAATGCCGGGACACGGAGAAGTTGACACTAATTTCACCAATTTACGCGGATTGAATTCGTGATATTCGCGCAATTCGCGTCTAAACACTTGGCGTCGGTCATGGACCGCCGTTACAGTTGACGCCATGAGCGCGTTCCCCGTCAGCCCGGAAAAGGAAGCCCAACTCACGCAACGCATGGCCGCACTGGGCGTGCGCGAAGCCGACATCGAGGAAACTTTTGTCCGCTCCGGCGGCCACGGCGGCCAGAACGTCAACAAGACCTCCACCTGCGTCATGCTGTTGCACCGTCCGACCGGCCTGCAGGTCAAATGTCAGGCCACCCGACAGCAGGGACTCAACCGCTTCCTCGCCCGCCGCCTGCTGCTCGACAAGGTTGAAGCGCTGAAACGCGGCTACGTGGACGCCGAGCGCGCCCGCATTGAGAAAATCCGCCGCCAGAAACGCCGTCGCAGCCGCCGGGCGAAAGACCGGATGCTCGCCGACAAATCCCATCACTCCGACAAGAAAGCGTCACGCCGTCCGGTGGGAATGGAATAGAAAACCTTTCAACCGCTGCGGAAGGTTGATTTATAACCGACCGGAATGTTTTAACCACGGATGGACACGGATAAACACGGATTCTATTTGCCGCAAAAAAGCACAAAAGGCGCAAAAGGTAGGGCGCGTCACTCCATGCGCGTCGTGGTCTCGGTTCATCCGATCCAACTCGTGTCACTTGCCACTCGCCACTTGTCACTTGTCACCCGCCGGGCGGGTGAAGAATGTCAGTTTGAATGCTTGTGATTCGGGAGAATGTGCTAACATCCCCCTTCATGAACATCCTGATCGAAGACGCCGAGACGCTGGAATATCTAACCAGCGACAACCACTGGACAAAAAATGTATCCGAAGGCAAAAACTTCGGGGCCACCGGAACGGCCTTTGACGTTGCGAAAAAAGAACCGATTGGCAAATTCAATATCGTCTTTTACATCCCCCAGACGAAACAATTCATCAACATGGATCACGGCCGGGGCAAGGGACTTGCCGTAGCCAGCCCGGTTGTGGAG
>Ga0187874_10003727_pt1 | contig 10514 bp, 9 predicted proteins | sample June2016WEW_16_1_3_FD_132993 | JGI IMG/M metagenome (GOLD analysis project Ga0187874, IMG submission 132993) | Peatland microbial communities from SPRUCE experiment site at the Marcell Experimental Forest, Minnesota, USA - June2016WEW_16_150 | ecosystem: Environmental > Terrestrial > Soil >... | reverse complement strand
TTCTTGCTCTTGGGCTGCACCTGTTTCAGCGCCAGTTCTGAAAAGAACCGCTTCACATCATCGCGGCAGATGGCGTCGATCGCCTTCGCACCGAAGCAGGGCAGGATGTGCAACTTCAGGAGTCCCTTATAACGTGCGGCCGTGGAGGGTTTCAGGTCAACGTATTGCTTTTCCCAGCCTTCGGCGTAAGCGGCGAAGGTTGCGGGCTGCTCGCCCTTGAGAAACGTAAAGTCGCCGAGCGCGAGCTTCGCTTCCAGCGTGCGCTTCACCTGCTCGGCGGCGGCGCGCGTGCCTACACACTTCGCTTTGCGCTTGCCCTGGTAGTGGACAAACACGTACCCACTTGCCGCCCTTCTTCCGAATCTTCACGCTCACCGCCGGCAGCGGGTTCAGCGATCGATGGAGCCACTCGCGAATAGTACGCTCGGATACTGCAGCATACATCGTGAGTCCACGGAGATCGAGCCATTCTCTTTCGCCGAGGCTCTGCGATTTGGCTCCGGGTTGGGTCATTGTGCGCCTACGTGCCCAGTTCTCGCGTCACAGACGCATTCCTGTCTAGCGAGCGACTTGCATACAGGTTAGCCAGGACGGACGTTGCCGCGTTACTCCTTGCCCTTCTCACAACCGCGATCTCAGCCGCTGAATCGTGTTCTTTGGGCAACATCCGGGCGACGCCTCCGAAATTACTGCGAAAACACTGCTTCAGGACCGGAGCAACGGTTGCCGGAACCGCTGTTTTCTTCTAACGTGTCTGAATGTCGGTTAGAGGGGGCATTGGAGGCAATATGAGCCTCAGCCCGCGCGAGTGGAAAATTGCAGTTTCTCTAATATTTATGCTGCTCGGCGGCAATGGAATTTTTACTCGTGGTGTGCGAGTTGCGCGAGTGCAGCGAGCGGACCAGGGCTTCAAATTCGTTAGGAAGATAGAAGGTAAAGACCTCAGCAAGTTCAGAGTCGGCAAAACTGTTCATCCGCTGTTTGGCGCGTGTCTTTTCATCCTGGATCTTCTTTCGCCATGGATTTCCCGCCAGATAGCCTCGGGGATAAGTGGATGCCGTGGCGTGTTCCCACTTGGGCTGAACCCTGTGATCGTCAGGAACACTACAGTACTTGGTTCCTTTGAGCTCCTTGAGGATGGCAGCGAAGATAATCGTGTCTCGCTTGCGCGGCTTCTGTTTCTTTTTCTTCTGGATCTTGCCTGCCAGTGCGGCATCCAACTTGACGTGAAGGTTCTCTACGGATGCCTCTACTCTCGCGATTGCGGAACTCTGAGACTGTACCGCAGGCGAGGATCGAGGAGATCCGCCCGTCTCGGCTCTCTCATCACTTGCGGGAATGGCAAGAGCCTGGCCTGGGTGGTGCCAGCCTGGTTGCCCAACGACCATGCCCAGTAGCGAAGTGCGATCAAGAGTTCCCGATACCACTTTTGACGAGTTCTCTCGTACCTTTTGCTCCAGGACCGTGACTACCGCCTCTCCGTGGCGCTTGTGCATGGAAACAAGTCTCTGTGCGGCTTCGCCTCGTTTCGCTTCGTAGCGAACCGCGCGGCTGATTTCGGCGCCAAAAATTGCTGCCAATTCACTCTCAGCGCGCCGAGCTAGCTCAATTGCGTGGCGGGTGTAATCAACTGCAATCGCCCGTTCCAGAGCGTCCTGCCGCGTTCCCACAAAGACATCCGCAACGTAGTCTTTCTCGGGATCCTCGCCCAACAGGCCTGCCGCCACAGTGGCAAATCTTCGGTCTATACATTGGCTGCAGCGGCCACAAAGGCGCTGCGTCTTGGTCTGGAACATCGAGTGCGAACACGAGCAGGTATGTGCAATCAGGTGAGCAGCTCCATGCATGGCGAGGCTCGCCACCACCTCCGTTCTTGTCTTGAACAGGTACGGGTTGTCAACGGCGAAATTACGATCGGTCACAGCGGTACAGAGCGCAATCAACAAGTGCAGGGCTACCGGATGGGTAGTGCGCGACGCTCTTGCGCGAAGCACTTCTTCTGCAACAGGCAGGTTCAAACTGACTATCCCGTTTTCATAGAACCTCACACCGCCGGCCTGAACCGACTGAGCTACCAGTGTGCCCAGTGCCGAGTACAGGAAGGACCGCGTGCGTTGGGTTGGTTCCCGCCCGAGCGAGTCCGCCTTGTTGATCCAGACCGGAATCCGGATCAGTTGATCTGTAAATCTCTGCTGCATCTCGCGGAACAGCCTCTTCTGCCGCGCATCTAGGGTGGACACGGGCCGATGACTCACCAAAACCAACCGGCGTCCTTCTGTCGCCGCTTCTACCGCCCCGGCCAGAGAGTCCAGCCCTCCAGAAAACATGAGCACACGATCGGGACTGTGGAAGGGCCAACTCTTCAAATCTCCAAATTCGAAGTACGATTGCTGACCTGCGCGGTCACGCTCCAGAGGTACGAAGGTAAAGGAGAAGCGGTCGCTCGAAAGGAAATTCAAAACCTCTACCAGCAAGCTCTTGATTCTGGCTGCCGCAGACGATCACCACCACACGCACTCAAGTGACAAGAGCGGTGGAAGAATTGGAGCGGAGGACTCGGCGGTAAAGTGTCCTAGTCTTCACGCCCCTAGGGTGCGAAGTAGCCGAAGATGTCGAGGATTAGCTGCGTCAGTCCGGCGGCGTAGGCGTCGATGGAGCCGTCGTTGGTCGGCACGATCGCCATGTTCGAGGTGATGAATCCATCCTGAGCATTCAGGGTCGAGACTCCAGGCTGGTCTTCGCCGTGAGGCCACAACGTCAGGAAAGGCATGGAGCCGCTTGGCACCACGGTCCCGTTGAAGACGAACGCTTTGGCAGTGCTCGGAGGCGCACACTGACTGGTCAGCACGTCGATGCCGTTGGGAGGGTTCCAGTCGCCCATGAAGGGTTCTCCATTGCCGACCTGACGCGTGTCCAGGACACGGCAAGGCGTCACCGGATACAGTGACAACCCGCCTGTTCCCTGCGGCGCGAAGTAGCCATTGATATCAAGCAGCAGGTTGGTGCTGTTGCTGTGGGCGTAGAAGGCGGTTGCGTTTTCGCTGCCCGCCGGTACGATGGCCGCGTTCGCTACCACCGTTCCAGTGGCGTCGTTAAGAGTGGAGACGCCAGGTTGCGGCTCACCCTTAGGCCACACTGTCAGGTAATCGAGACCGCCAGCGGAGGGGAGGACTGTAACGTTGAACGAATAGGCCGTCGCGCTGGTGGGAACATCGCAGTTGGGCGGAATCGTGTAATAGCGTACCACTCCCGCGTGCAGTATCCCCTGATCCTGTCCGTTACGGGTGTCGACGATGCGACAGGGGGGAAGCGTGTAGAACGCCAACGTCGAACCGCCTCTGGGCGCGAAGTAGCCGTCGATGTCGAGTATGACGTTGGTGGTGTCGGTGACGTAGACGCTGACCGAGCCGGAGGGCGCGCCCGCAGGAACGATCGCTGCATTCGCCTTGACGCGACCGTCAGGAGAGTTTAGCAGCGACGTAGTCGGTTGCGCTTCACCGGTGGGCCAGATGGTCAAATAGCCCAGAGTATGCTCCGGCACTACCGTCACATTCAGCGAGTAGGCGATGGCGGTCGATGGAATGTTGCAGGGATTGCCGCTCTGCGAGAGCGGGAAGCTGCGGGATGAATTCCCGCCGATAGCCGGGCCGCCGAAGGTACCATCAGCATTGCGCGTATCCACCACACGGCAGGGCGTCAGCGGCACAAATTGCACGGGGGCCAGGCTGAAGACCGCTCCGTAGCCTTGCGTCCCGCCAATGAACGTGGTTCCATAAAAGTTCCCATTGGTGCTCTGGATCAGCTTCGCTTCGGGCCCTTCGCCGTCCGCGCACCCGACTTGCTGGCAGAAGATGTATAGCGTAGTTAGCGTGCCACTGGGGGTGATTGCAAAGATCGTGCCGCCGCCTTTGCCGCCAGCCGTGGTTGTGCCGTAGAGGTTCCCGTCTGTGGCCTGGATCAGCCCTGCGAAGGGACCCTGGCCGTCCGTACACCCGCTTCGTGAGCAAAAGCTGTACAACGTGGTTAGGGCGCCACTCGGCGTGATTTCGAAGACCGTGCCATTGTTGTTATTGGCCCCGCCCTCGAAGGTTGTCCCGTAGAAGTTTCCATTCGTGGCCTGAACCAACCCTGCTTTGGGGGTTTGGCCGTCCAGGCACCCGCTTAGCGAGCAGAAGCTGTACAGCGTCGTCAGGGCGCCACTGGGAGTGATTTTGAAGACCGTGCCGTCACCGTTGGCTCCGCCCTCGTACGTGGTCCCGTAGAAGTTGCCGTCGGTGGCCCGCACCAAGCTCGCGGAGGGGCGTGCGCCGTCCGGGCAGCCGCTTTGCGGACAAAAGCTGTACAACGTCGTTAGCGTTCCACTCGGGGTGATTACGAAGATTTCCCCGTAGCTGTGTCTCCCGCCAAACTCGGTAGTTCCGTAGAAGTTCCCATCGGTGGCCTGGAGCAGTGCGGCATAAGGTTGGGAGCCGTCTGCGCACGATTCCAGGTTGCAGAAGCTGTAAAGGGTCGTCAGCGTGCCACTCAGCGTGATTTTGAAGACCGTGCCACGGTTGTTGGCTCCGCCATACCCGGCTGTCCCATAGAGGTTCCCATCGGTGGCCTGGATGAGCCCCCCAACGGGGAGTGCGCCGTCCGTGCAGTTTTGTTGCGAGCAGAAGCTGTAAGCCCAGACCAGCGTTCCGCTCGGGGTGATTTTGAAGACCGCGCCTTCGTTGTTGGCGCCGCCATTATAGGTTGTCCCGTAGAAGTTCCCATCGCTGGCTTGGAGCAGTCCCGCGAACGGGTATGCGCCGTCGGTATTATCAAAGCTGTGCAGCGTGGTTAGGACTTGTGCAGGCGAGGCAATCACTGCTGCGGCGCAAAACACAAATACGCAGACTGTCTTCGATAGGCTGAGCTTCTCCACGGTGATCCTTTCGGACCTCAGTAACAAAGAAAATGAAATATGGCGGAGGTCCGCAACTTATCCGGATTTCCTTATTGATCTCGAAAGCGGCACCATAGTACACCAGTCTCGCTTGTTCGCGACATCGTGAAACGATGTTTCTATCGAAAAACTCCCGACGGTCTTTTCAGCGTCCGAGTCGCCGGCATGATCTGACAACTGCTTCATCGCCCTCTGCAACGTCCCAACAAACGCATTAGTCCGGGCAGGTTGAATATCACTGGCGATCATGAACCCGTGCGCCGGGCCATTGTTCCAGAGGCTCGGGGAGGAAGCGAAACGGGTGTTGGTGGTGAGCGAAGGGCTCATCATTTACTTCCAAGCCGATGGCGTTGCCGAACTGGCCCGCGATCTGTCAGCGCCGTTCAGCTTCCGGCTCTGGGTCACTGACCTTGCGTCCCCTGCGCTTCTCAAGATGCTGCAGAAGGCCATTGGTGGACCGCTCGTTGAGGCCGGTTCGCCGCTAAAATTCGCGCCGGATGAGGATCCAGAATTCTTCGCGAGGTACGCTGGAAGGTGGTCGAGGCGCGTTCGCTCTTAGTGGCTGCGGCCAAGTTGAAACGGCTGTCGTTTGTCATGCGGCTGCTGTCGCTTCTACCTGATCCCGCAGGCCGCAAGCCTGACAAACCGTGGGGCGGAGTTTGCGTGCTCGAGAACAGCGGACCGAATCGTTCTTGACTTTGCGACAAAACCGGTGCCTTGCGTCCAGGACCAGCGGCGTTAACCGGCATTTCACAGCCAGGGTTACTTGCGCTATCGCCTGATAGCGTCAGTTGACTACTGCAGCTTCGCGTACTCGGGCCGTCTCCCGCGTCCCGACACGTTTCGCCTTGCGTCTGCCCTGGTAATGGACAAAGACGTACCACTGCCGCCCTTCTTGCCAATCTTCACGCTAATATAGAGCCGGCATGGGCGGGAAGCTCAAGCAACGACGGAAAAGGAGAAAGGATAATGACAGGGATCGGAGTATCACGGCGGAAGGCGCTCGAAGCGGGAGTTTGCGCACTGGCTGGAGCGGCGGGGCTTTTGGTTACGGCAAGGGCGCGCGCAGGGACGGGGCCGAGCACGACCAACGAAGAAATCATCCGGAAGTGGTACAAGGCGTGGGAGAAAAAGGACGAGGGTCAATTCGAGGCCCTGATGACCGACAACTTTACCTTCACCAGCGCGGCCGGCGACGACCACATCAGCAAGAGCACTTTCAAAACCCAGTGCTGGCCACAAGCTAATTTTATCGATCGATCCGATCTGGAGCGGGTGTTCGTAAGTGGCAACGAGGCCTTTGTGAAGTATCTTTGCCACACGAAGAACGGTAAGTCGTTCCGGAACGTGGAGTATTTACAGATCAGAGATGGGAAGATTGAGGCCATTGAGTGCTACTTCGGGGGGAAAGACAACTTTCCATCAGCAGTAAGCAACGGGATGTGACGTCGTGTTAGCAGAGGTGTGGATGCCACGACTTGCTATTCGTACTCCGTGACGACGTGGAGCACGATCCTATACGCTACGGGTTCAATCGCGTTGGCACCGCGGTAAGGATGATCCGTCGCCGCGATGAAAAACACCAGTAAACCGATCATCGAGGTCAGCAACGCGGTCATGAGGCCATGCACCAACAAGCTCTCAATTTTGAACACGTAGGATGTGAAGATCGAAATCGCGGCGCCAAGGAGGACGACGGCCCACAGACTTGCTGGGACGGCAAAGCTAGCTGCCTCGATCCGACGTCGCCGAAATTCTACCAGCGTGTTGAAGGCGCGCATCACTTCCCCATGGACGACGCACTGGCCGTCAGTCGCCGGTTCGAATGTGATAATCCGACGCCCCAACTCCAAAAGGTCCCTGATTCCTTCCTCCGTAACCTCGCCATGTTGTTGCGCCGGCCATGCGTCCTCGATGATGGACTTCAAGTAGCGAGTAAGCACATCCTTGATCTCGTTCTGCAATGGCTGCGGGTACCCCACCAAGCTGCGATATGGCACCGGGATCTGTGACGCTTCCTGCGACGCCACGCTGGAGGCGGCCGTCGAGTTCGTCCAGGTCGCGACGGCCATCAGGCCGATTGTAATTGCGTAGCGACATCCGGCGTTTTCGGGATCGCGACGGCCCACGCTAATTTCACCTCGCTGCTGCGGCTTTCCCTTCGGCGAAAGCCAAGTATCTCTGCGATCTTTGACAGTTCAAAATGACGATCGGTGTCCGTTGGCAATGCAACCGCGAAGAACGTACAGTGCTGTCCCAGGTGAGGGCGTTTCTTGAGCAGCATGGAGCTAGCCGCTTTGAAGATGTAAATAGCGCTGCTTTGCGTGACGCTATCCTGATCCCGTTTCGCTGCGGTTTCGAAGCCCAAATCACGCAGGCGAGTCCGGCCCAGAAGCCATGGTCTGAATCTGCACCCAGTCTGCACCCGACACCCGGGAGTGCTTGCATAAGTGCATGATGGCGCGCAACTTGCGAGCCTCGATTATTTTGTGCTGACGGTTTACAAAACCGTTGACCGTTTATGGGGCTGAACGTGACCGCCTAATATCCTGGAAAGACGCCGACGATGAAGATAGCCAGAGTTCCCGAAGGTCCTGGTGGCCCAGAATCGAATGTGCCTTAATATCCTCAATCCTTCTTTCGAACCAGGCGCAAAAGCTCGGCTCCGCAGCTCTGGAGATCTGCCTTGTCGCTCTGTGCCATCCGGCTCGCAATGAAGACAATCTCGTTCTCGTATTCGCTCAACTCCTTGAGGTCCAGATCGTGGTAACGCGGGTATTCTCCATGATGGACTGGGTCAAATACCGGCAAGAGCACCTGAAATGCTTTCTGGTATCGAGCAGCGTCTCCGTCCTTTAGCCGTATGTATTCCAGCAAACTGGCGGTGTCGGCGCACTCCTGAAAACGTCGGAGGTAGGCTTCTACGTCTGTCTGACTCATCGGCCTCCGGTCCTTCGTGTTCGCCCAGTCCGGACAGATTCGTTACGGCAATGGTCGCGCCCGGACCAGATCTTCTTTGGCTGTTGCTAAGGAACGGTTCTCGGTGTTTGGCACCTCCGTCGAAGTGCGTTTGTCGATCACCACGTCGTACTTGATGCGGGCGATATCGGCGGTCCCGGATGCTATTGTGACGGTGAAATGCGCCTTGTAGGTTACCGGGAAAGCGTTCGCTGCTATGGGAAATAAACCAGGTGCGTCGGCCACGACGATCTTGTCTTTGGAAGGCCTACGGATCTCGTGAGCTCCCGGTCCGTCCGGACCCATCAGAACGCCGCCGAAACCACCGGGTGCTGGCGGCCCAATTCCACCGGTCGCAAGACGGTCCGGCGGGTTCATGCTGGTCCTCCCACCGGCGGTCGCTGTTCTTTGAATCTCCCTCCGGGGTGTCAAAGTCGACGAGTCTCCTTTATCGAGGTGAAAATGGACCTGCAGTGCATGATTAACCCCATTTGCGCTGTTGAACGGTCCCGGCGTGTTCAGGTCGCCGCTTGAGATCGGAGCATACGAGGTGATCGCACCGGCCGTCGTATTTACCAGATCAATGCGGTCTACGGTCGGACCGGTCGTAGAGGGACCTGATCGCACGCCGGAGCCTGACCCAGACCCGGCGGATTGATCGTGAACTGCTCTCGTGTTCCGTGCTGGCGAGTCGTCTTCTTCTTTCGACACCAGCTTCGATGCGTCCGAGACGCCGCTTCTCACGACGTGCGGAGCGTATCCGCCTTGTCGCGTCTCCGGCGGAAATATTGCCACCTTTGAGAAGTCCCAAGTCCTCCCTGATGTAGAAGCACTCGATACTTGACCCAACATTGCTGCGTTATCCCCAGCCTGCTGCATCGGTCGCGTCGAGCGCTGCAGAACTGGTGTCCTGCGGGAACCAGCGCCGGCCTTCGCCTTCAACTCTAAGGGAGCAAACATTCCAAAGCTCGCGCACCCAAAATCGACATCAGCGTTGCAAAAACAGGTTCGGGCTCGCGTCAGGTACTTATCCGAGATTTCCATTTTCGTAGAGACGGTCAGCTATTATGACGATTCTCTTCCTTGGAATCAATCTGTTTTTTCTCTCAAGTGGGTGTGCTCCGCAAAAACCCATGTTGCGGGCGGCGGCGTCAACGGCACTGGGACCGTATTCGAGATGACGCCCGCTGGAGGCGGCAACTGGAGCGAGACCGTCCTGCATAATTTTGGACCGGCGTTTTATACCGGTGACGGGAATCGGCCCCTCGGCGGATTGATTCTGGATATGAATGGCAATCTTTATGGCCTGACCTATTCAGGGGGTACATATAACGCCGGAACAGTCTTCGAGGTCACTCCCTAGCTGCGGCGCGACACTTGCACCGCCGGATGTTCCGCGGGCGGCTCCGAGTGAGCCGCCCACTTCCGGTGCTTCCTAGTCGCTCGGCGTCAGCAGGAGGCCTGCGTTTTCCTTTTCCCCTGAAGGTTCGCCGTCGAGGACAAGTACGGTCCGTGCGTGGAAAGTTCATCCGGATGACGGGGTGCAGCGATTGGGAGCAGCCGTCGTGAGCACGCTAAGAAAGCGATTGGAAAGTGTCGAGGATCGGATAGAGCTTCTATCCTCTGGCGCGGCAGACATAAGCGCCCGAAAACGCGGCAGTTGGACTTGGGCGCCGTCGCTGCCGCGGTTGAAACTCCAGAGAACACTCTCCGTCCAGCCGCTGCCGGATCGGGTAAGCTTGAAAACGACTCCACCGCCGGAAACACCGCCGCCGTGGGTGGTTCCGTAGATGGTGCCGGCCTGGTCGAAGATCAGGTCGCCGTAGTACGGATTTCCACCGTCCGCGCCACCGGTAAACCTATATAGGATGGTCTCGAGCCAGGGGCAGAGAGCAGCAGTACAGGCGGTTGCCGGAGGTCGCAGGCTGAAGACCGTGCCAAAATTGGCGGTGCCGCCTGCATTAGTTGTCCCGTAGAGGAGGCCATCTGGACCAAATACTACTCTGGCATACGGAGTGTTTCCATCAGGTTGTTCTCCGAACGCGTAGATGGGTGACAGGACCCATCCCTCGCCCCCGCGGACAAGACGGTAGACCACACCGCCGTCATATCTGCCGCCGCCAGAGGCGGTACCGTATATCCTGCCTTGCTGATCGAAGGTCACGCCGGCGGCGGGGTACGCGCCGTCAGCGCCGCCGGTAAAGCTGTGCAGCACGGTGATGGTTTGCGCTCGTCCCGGCGCCGGCGCGAACATGGTCAGCCCACCAAAGATTGCGAGCGCGAACGCGAGAAGTGGCAGGTGAAAAGCTGAGCGTGGCCGGGTTGTCATGGGGATATCCTGTACGACGGCCGGGGAGGTCTGCAATTGGCCGTTACCCGTCTTCGTCGGGCACAAATATCACGCCATTGGAAAGGCGCGTCAACTTAATTTTGCATTACGGTGTAAGAGGCTGACGAGAAGAGACTTAACTCAGTTGCTTCAAGATGATTGATGAAATCAGACGTGGGTGTTGAAAAAGTCTCCTCGGCAGAGATGGCACTCCCTAGGTGGGACTGGGGACTGGGTTCTTGTATGTTCTTTGTCGGTTGATTAAGCGGCTGCAGCGAATGTCGGATTGGGTGCTTT
>Ga0187874_10003726_pt1 | contig 10515 bp, 5 predicted proteins | sample June2016WEW_16_1_3_FD_132993 | JGI IMG/M metagenome (GOLD analysis project Ga0187874, IMG submission 132993) | Peatland microbial communities from SPRUCE experiment site at the Marcell Experimental Forest, Minnesota, USA - June2016WEW_16_150 | ecosystem: Environmental > Terrestrial > Soil >... | reverse complement strand
CCGGTCTTGAGCTGGCCGTCGGTTTCCACGGCAATGCGGCTGCGGAGATTGTTGAGGACCAGGGTTTGGTGGGTTTCGGCCAGGCCCAGTTCCCAGGGGATGCCGGCGTGTTTGATACTCGTTTGGGGCGAAGCGCCGGTGCCGCCATCGTGTCCGCTGATGAGCACCACGTCGGCGTGGGCTTTGGCCACGCCAGCGGCGATGGTGCCGACGCCGACTTCGGCCACCAGTTTGACGCTGATGCGGGCGCGATGATTGGCGTTTTTCAGGTCGTGAATCAACTCCGCCAGGTCTTCAATGGAATAAATGTCATGATGGGGCGGTGGTGAAATCAGGCCGACGCCGGGCGTGGCAAAGCGGACTTTGGCGATCCAGGGAAACACTTTGCCGCCGGGCAACTGGCCGCCTTCGCCCGGCTTGGCGCCTTGGGCCATTTTGATTTGCAGTTCCCGGGCATTGACAAGATACAAACTGGTGACGCCGAAGCGGGCGGAAGCGACCTGTTTGATGGCGCTGTTCTTGGAATCGCCGTTGGCTTCGGGCACGAAGCGGGCGGGGTCTTCGCCCCCCTCGCCGGTGTTGCTTTTTCCGCCGATGCGGTTCATGGCCACCGCCAGGGTCTCGTGGGTTTCCTTGCTGATGGAGCCGTAGGACATGGCGCCGGATTTGAACCGTTTGAAAATGGCTTCCAGAGGCTCGACTTCTTCGATGGGGATCGATTGGGCGGCGGTCTTGAGTTCGAGCAGGCCGCGGAGGGTGCAGGCTTTCTTGGATTGGTCGTTGACGGCCCGCGAGTATTCCTTAAAGGCCTTGTAATCGGCATTGCGGCAGGCTTGTTGGAGCTGATGCACCGTTTGCGGATTGAACAAATGATACTCGCCGTCCGCGCGCCATTGGTAATTGCCGCCCACTTCCAAAACGTGCCCGTTGATCTGGCGGCTGGGAAAAGCGGCCTGATGGCGCATTTGCACCTCGCGCGCCAACACCTCCAGCCCGACCCCGCCCACCCGCGAGGCCGTGCCGGTAAAGTATTTTTCCACCACCGACGGGTGCAACCCGATGGCCTCGAAAATCTGCGCGCCGCGATAGCTTTGGATGGTCGAGATGCCCATCTTGGAAATGACCTTGACCACGCCTTTGACGGCGGCCTTGACGAAATTCTTGCAGGCGTCCTTGTGCGACAAGCCGGTCAGCAACCCCTGCCGGATCAGGTCGTCCACCGTCTCGAAAGCGACGTAGGGGTTGATCGCGCCCGCCCCGTAACCGATGAGCAGGGAGAAGTGATGGACTTCGCGCGGTTCACCCGATTCCAGGACCAAACCGACCCGAGTGCGCGTGCCTTCGCGAATGAGATGGTGATGCAGGCCCGCCACCGCCAGCAGGGCGGGGATGGCAGCCATCTGCTGGTCCACGCCGCGGTCGGACAAAATCAGGATATTGGCGCCGGCCTCGACCGCGCTGGAGGCGCGGGCGCAAAGGTCGTCCATCGCTTTGACCAGGCCGGCCTCGCCGTCGCTGACCTTGAAGAGAATGGGAAGGGTGACCGATTTGAAGCCGGCTTGATTAATGAATTTGAGCTTGGCGAACTCCTCATTGGTCAGAATGGGGGAATTCAATTCGATGAGATTGCAACTGGACGGCTTGGGTTTGAGCAAATTGCGCTCCGACCCGATGGTGGTCGCGACGGAGGTAACCAATTCCTCGCGGATGCAGTCGATGGGCGGATTAGTGACCTGGGCAAAAAGCTGCTGGAAATAGTTGTAGAGCAGTTGCGGTTTGCCGGACAACACCGCCAGCGGCGTGTCGCAGCCCATCGAGCCGACCGCCTCGACGCCATCGCGCGCCATGGGGATCATGACGATGCGCAAATCCTCGAAGGTGTAACCAAAGGCCTGCTGGCGCTGCAAGACGCTGTAGTGGGAGGGTTCGGGCGCGTGCTCGGATGGGACGACGTACTGCAAATTCAACAACTGGGTGTTGAGCCAGTGCCGGTAGGGTTGCTCGGTGGCGATCTTCAATTTGATCTCGTCGTCCGCCACGATGCGCCCTTCCTCAGTATCCACCAGAAACATGCGTCCGGGTTGGAGGCGGCCCTTGAGCAGGACCCGGTCCGGCGGCACGTCCAGCACGCCGACTTCCGAGGCCATGATGACCAAATCATCCTTGGTCACGTAATAGCGGGAGGGGCGCAGGCCGTTGCGATCGAGGACCGCGCCGATTTTTCTCCCGTCGGTGAACGCGATGGAGGCCGGGCCGTCCCACGGTTCCATGAGGCAACTGTGATACTGGTAGAAGGCCTTTTTCTCGTCGCTCATGGTGGCGTGATTGGCCCACGGTTCGGGAATCATCATCATGATGGCGTGCGGGAGGGAGCGGCCGGCCAGGACGAGCAATTCGAGGCAATTGTCAAACATAGCCGAATCGCTGCCGTCGGTGTTGATGACCGGCACCACCTTCTTGAGGTCCTCGCCGAAGAGTTCGTTCCGGAACATGGCCTGGCGGGCGTGCATCCAGTTGATGTTTCCCCGCAAGGTGTTGATCTCGCCGTTGTGGGCGATGAAGCGGTACGGATGCGCCCGGTCCCAACTGGGAAAGGTATTGGTGCTGAAGCGCGAATGCACCAGGGCCAGCGCGCTCTCCATCGCCGGATCTTTCAGGTCGGGAAAAAACTCGTCCATCTGCTCGGTCAGGAGCATGCCTTTATAGAGCAGCGTGCGGGAGGAGAGGCTGGAGATGTAAAACCAATGGCCGCCTTTGATGCCGCTGTAACGGATGGCGCGCTCGGCGCGCTTGCGAATGACGTAGAGCTTGCGCTCGAACGCCATGTCGTCCTCCAGCCTGGGGTCGCGGCGGATGAAGGCCTGCTGCACGCACGGTTCGCTGGCCCGGGCCGTCGCGCCCAGCGAGGCGTTGTTGGTTGGAACCGTCCGCCAGCCCAGAAACCTCTGCCCCTCCTCGACGACGATGTTCTCGAAGAGTGTTTCGCAGGTGCGCCGCTCATTGGGATCGCGCGGCAGAAACACCATGGCCACGCCGTATCCGCCCAGCGGCGGCAGCTTGATTTTGTCCTTGGGGGAGACTTCCTTGAAAAAACCGTGCGGCATTTGCAGGAGGATGCCCGCACCGTCGCCGGTGTTGGCTTCGCAGCCGCAGGCGCCGCGATGGTTGAGATTGACCAGGACCGTCAGGGCGTCACGAATGATCTTGTGGGATTTTTTCCCTTTGATGTTCACCACGAAACCGACGCCGCAGGCATCGTGCTCGAACCGCGGGTCGTACAATCCCTGTTTTGGCGGCGGCCCGATCCGGGCTTTTCGGATTGCTGGCTCCTGTCTCATTTTGCTCGACGATATGTTTTCTATAAAATTTCGCTATTTTTTACTAAAACGCCACCTCAGCGCAATAGCCGAGTGCAAAAAAGTTTTTGCGTCTGCGGATCGGGACCGGAAGCTGACGGTTCAACCAGGCGGCGCGGGCGAGGACGACCGCTACCCAGCTTGTCCGGGAGATTTAAATGCACCCTTCCTTTCCGCTCTGCTCCGGAGCTTGCCCGGAACGGGCCGCCAACCTCGCCTATTTCTTCAAATCGTCGAAATAATCGCGCACGACTCCCTGGTAGGCGCGGGGCACCTGGTCCTGATTCAGGGCGCTTTGGGCGTCGCGCTGCGCGGTCTGGACGGCTTCGGTGTAACTGACCGCGCTCTGCCCTTTGATGCTGACCCCTTTCAAGGTGATGCTCGGCATCGGCGCGCCCGGCGTGATTTGGCCGTGCAGCTTTGTCGGGGCCAGGTTGTCGGCCAATTGCGGGTCGCCGCGGTCGGTCAAGCCGCGCGGATCGCGGTCCGGACGATCAATGCCGGAGTTGTCCCATAAGCCGCTCATCTTCGGATACAATTGGGAATCGTCATCCGTCCAGGTGCCGACGCCGCGTCCGCCCGGGCCTTTGCCCAGTCCCAGGCAATGCCCCGCCGCCAGACAGCGTCCGGTGCAATCGCCGCAGGTCGGGCACTCGCCCCAGCAACGGTGGGTGGCCAGGGAGATCTCCGCCTTGTTCAAGGCATCGAGCGACCCTTGCAAGGCCTTGGCATCGGCCATTTGCGCCTGGATTTTCTCCAGTTCTTTGGCCGCCGCCGCCAGCGACCCGGCCGAAGCGGGATTGTCCCCATTGCGCAATTGCTGGGCTGCCTGGTGGAGATAATGCGAGGCGTCGCCGTAAGGAACGGCCGGCTGGACGGCGCGGGACACTTCGTCGAGGATTTTGGCCGCCTGCGCCGCTGACATTTTGGCGGAGCGCACTTGGTCAATCATTTTTTCAAGCGATTGGCGGGCCAGGTCCACCTGGCCAAACTTGAGCTGCTCCGGCAGGTCTTTTCCTTCCCGGTCCGCCTGCTGCTGCAGGCGCTGCAATTCCCTGGACATCTTCTGCAATTTTTCCAGGTCGGTGGTGGCCAGGTCCATGTCCTTCTGGAAATTCTCCGTTTGATTGGCTTGCAGGGCGGCGATGGCCTCGTCCAGGTTCGGCAGGGGCTGGCCCAATTCGCGGGCCTTCTCGGCCAGATCGGAGAGGCTTTGGGCCAGTTTCTGGCGTTGGGCGGCGGCTTGGGGCGAATTGTCCTTGGGAATTCCCGCGGCCGCCTTCTCCAGCTTCTGCATCTGCTCGGCCAACTTGTCGAGCGCGGCGGGGTCCTGGCCCGCCTTGCCCTGGGATTTTTGCCGGTCGTCCATTTGTTTTTGCGAGGCGGCGCCATTGGCGGGATTGGAAAGCTGTTCGCGGGCGGCGCGTTCCATGTCCTTGAATTCCGGGTTGTTTTTTCCCAACTCTTGCAGTTGGGCCTTGAGTTTTTCGGCCACGTTGGAGAGGTCCTTGAGCGCGTCATTGCGCGTCATGGCGACTTTGTCCAGGCGCAACCCCGTCTGTTCAGCGGTTTCCAGCGCCTTGCGGGTCGTTTCCAACGCGGGCGGACGCTGTTGGAGGGCGCGACGGGTGATTTGGACGATTCGTTTGCCGGCCTCCCGGATGGCTTGGGCGTCCTGCTTTTTGTCCAGGAATTCCTTGGTGCGATATTCGGGGACAAACCCCAATCCCGCCGCCAGCCCCAGGGCGACCAACGCCCAGCGGCTGATCGGCGGCAAACGCCAGGGAAAAATCTGGCGCGGGTCCAACTTGGCGGCAAAGCGGGCCGCGTCGGAGAGCAGCAAAGAGCGCCAACCGGTGTCCGGGCCGCTGGCGCCAATTTCCCATGCCGTGCTGATTCGCTCCTGCAGATGCTGCCGCTGGTCCAGGCAGCGGGCCGTCTGCTGCAAGGTCGGCCGGCGCATCCAGCCGGAGAGGAAGCCGCCCAGGAGACAAAGGCCGGCCAAAATGCCGGCGGCGCTGAGAATAAAGGACGGAATGGGGGCCAGTTTAAAAGTGGCAAGCGCCACCAGCCAGATGGAAGCCCCGGCAAACAGCCCCCGCCAGAGGCCGTTCCAGGCCCGTTCCCAGCGCCGGCGTCGCGCCGCGCGCCACAGAACCGATTGAATGGCTTCCAGATCGCTCATTCCGCCGGCCAGTGTGCCACAAACCAGCGGCATTGGCCAGCCAAATCCGGCTCAGGGGGTTTAAATTAAACAGTGTTTAAATTACACAATTGACAACCGCAAATCTTGGATAATCGTAAAGCGCATGACCGGGACGAAAACTCTGACAATAACAACGGCCCTGGCCGGAATGCTGGCGGGCCGCGTCGGGGCAGTCGATTGGCCCCAGTACCGCGGCCCCAATCATGACGGAACCTCGCCCGAAACGATTCTCACCACCTGGCCGAGCGGCGGCTTGCGCCCAATTTGGAAGCATCCGCTGCACAACGGCTTCAGCGCGATCACCGTCGGAGGGGGCAAGGCCTTTACCTTGGTGACGCGGGAAGTGGAAGGGGCGGACCAGGAGGTCTGCGTGGCCTTGGACGCCAATACGGGCAATGAACTTTGGGCCGTGCCCCTGGGCGCGGCCGTGTATGACGAGGGTGGAAATCGCGGGGCGGAGGACAACAACGGCGGCGACGGGCCGCGCTCGACGCCGGCATTCGACAGCGGGAAGGTCTATACGTATTCGTCGAAGATGGTGTTAAAATGCCTGGACGCCGCCAGCGGGCGGCAGATTTGGGCTTGCGATCTGATCCGGGAACACGACGGGCGCAACATCCATTGGGAGAGCGCCGCCTCGCCGGTGGTGGAGGGGGAGTTGGTGTTAGTCGCCGGCGGCGGGCGGGGCCAGGCGCTGCTGGCCTTTGACAAGAATGACGGCCATGTCGTCTGGAAGGGCCAGGATGACGCCATGACGCAATCGACGCCCGTGGTGGCCACCATCCTGGACCAGCGGCAGGTCATTTTCTTTACGCAAAAGGGATTGGTGTCGGTTGTGCCGACGACGGGCGCCGTGCTGTGGCGGTATCCTTATTCGTTCCGGGTTGCAACGGCCATGACGCCGGTGGTGTCCGGCGACATTGTTTATTGCTCGGCCGCCTATGGGGTGGGGTCGAGCGCGTGCCAGATCAGCAAAACGGCCAACGGCTTCGAAGCCAGGCGGCTGTGGTTCCAGCCAGCCAACGTGTTGCAGAGCCATTGGAGCACGCCCGTGTGCAGCCAGGGTTATCTTTTCGGGATCAGCGGGCAGGCGAAATTTGGGGCGGCGCCGCTGGTTTGTGTGGAACTGGCAACCGGAAAGAGCATGTGGTCGCACGAGGGCTTTGGGCCGGGCGGTTGCACGCTGGTGGACGGACACGTGCTGGTGCTGAGCGACGCCGGGGATTTGGTGCTGGTGAAGGCGACACCCGCGGGTTACCAGGAGGCGGGGCGAAGCCACGTGCTGGCCGGCAAGTGCTGGAACAGCGCCGGGGTAAGCGGCGGGCGCATTTACGCGCGCAGCACCAAAGAAGGCGTCAGCGTGGACGTTTCGGTTCGATAACCTGGAGCCGGGAATTATCGCATTGGACTTGCGAATGGCACGGAAGTTGCGGGGGAATGAGGTGGACATTCGACCTTGCATTTGGTAGAAAACCGAACCTATTGATTCATGCGCTTGTTGATCGTGAAATTAAGTGTGGTGGCCGCCCTGTTGACAGGGCCCTTGGTGGCGCGGTGCGGCGCGCAGGTGACCCTGGTGTGGAACCCGTCGCCCAATCCCAGCGTCGCGGGTTATAATCTTTGCTGGGGCACCAACAGCGGCGCTTATGTCTTCACCAACACTTACCCCAATACCGAGACAAATGCCACGCTGACAGATTTTCTGCCCAACCAGGCCTATTATTTTGCGGTGGCGGCATTTTCGAGCAATGGAGTCGTCAGCCCGTTTTCCAACGAGACGAGCTTTACCAACGGTCCCCCTTCCACAAATTCCCTGGCGTCCACCAATGGCCCGCCAGCGCCTCCTGGAGGGGGCACACCGGGTTTGCCCGGCACCAACAGCCCCGGACAGGTCAACAATGGCGGCGGCGGCGGTGGCAATTCTTCGCAGGGCAGTTCCTCCAATTCGGCGGCCAATTTCTGGGGCGTCCCGCCCTTCCTGACGCTGACGTTGTCCAATGGGCTGCCGAATTTGAACATTGGGGGGACGGTAGGGGCCACGCTGATGATCCAAGCCACGACCAATATCTTTTCCCTCGATAGCTGGGAAACGGTGACCAATGTGGCCCTGACCAACATCGCCCCGATAGCGCAGACCAATCAGTCGGGCCAGGCGCAGGACGCCCTGGACCTGGCCTTCGTCCCCAGCGCGCAATCCCTTCCGATCACCCCGAGCAATTCGACTCCCTTTCAGTTCTTCCGCGCCGTCATGCCCTACGATTATGTGATCCTGGCCAGCATGGTGTTGCCGGGCAAGGGCTACACGCCGCGGCTGATTGTGGTCAACATGCCCGGCATCGTGTGCGACGACGCTTGCTACGTCAACGAATCGAGCAGCTTCATTCATTACAGCCAGACCAACAGCGCCCTGCAGCTCGAGGGGTCCGGTTCGACGATTCGGCAGATTGCCACCACCCTGGCCAATTCGCTCACTTTGGACTGGACATCCGCTTCGGAGTTCACTTATTCTAACGGCTTGGGCCAAATACTGGCCACTGTCGTTGAAACAGAACCGTCATCTTCCGATCCAGTCGCTGGGCAGAACCCGCCCAGCCAGCCGATGGTCATTGACTTTTAGCCCTCAATCATTCCACGCGCCATGAAGGAGAACATCGTCAAGCGCGTCATCGCCTTGTTTGTCCTCATGCTGGGGATATTGGTCTATGTGGCCGTGTCGGCGGTGCGCAACATCCAGCACTCCATCAAGAGCGAAGACTGGGTCAATCACACCCATGCCGTCATCATTGACGCCGGCGACATTCTTTCCTATCTGCACGCCGGCGACGCCGCGTTGCGCACTTTCCTCATTACCGGGGACAAGCGTGATCAGGCGGCCTACCGCAATGACTATAACACGATGATCGAAAAACTGCTCGATGCCGAGGCCCTGACCCGGTGGGGCGACGAAGAGAAACCGCTGCACCAAAGAATCCTCGATCTGCAGGTTCTCATCAGCAATCGCATTGATGTCGCCCGTTCCATCGTCAAGTCCCGCGAGCAGGGCGGCCTGGACGGCGTGCGGGCGCTCTTTGCCTCCAGTCCGGACGTGGAGTCCATCGGCAAGATCGAACGCGCGGTCGGAAACCTGGTCGGCGAAGAAGACGGCCTGCTGCGCGAGCGGGACAAGCAAGAACACTTGCAGGCGCAAGCGACCCGCATGACGGTTTATCTGGGCGTGGCGGTGAATTTCGCCCTGCTCGCCGTTATGCTATGGCTGCTCCTCGACGACTTGGCGGCGCGGCGCAAAGCGGCCCAGGCGCTGGAAGACGCCAACGCCCAACTGGAGGCCAAAGTGCAGGAACGGACCGCCGAACTGGTCAAAACCAATCAAACCCTTAAACAGGAGAATCTGGAACGGCGCTGGTCGTACCAGGCTTTGGACCATCAATTGCGCTACAATCAACTCATCATCAATTCCATCGCCGAACTGGTCTTTGTCATCAGCCGCGCCCTCAACATCAGCCGGGTCAACCCGGCGGTGGTGCATCAGACCAGTTGGGAGCCGCAAGACCTCATCGCGCAGTCAATTGAACGCGTATTGCAACTTCCCCCCGACACCGCCTCCGGCTCGCCCCAGAATCCCCTCATTACGGCCATGCGAGACGGGCGCGAAATCCAAGAGCGTCCGGCCATGCTGCTGACCCGCTCCGGCAAAACCACCCCGGTTCACTTCAGCCTCATTCCCCTGCACGACCAGGACAAGGTCGTGGGAGGCGTTGTGACCGTGCGCGTCCCAAACGGCGCCCCGCCGCCGGGGCCGACCTAAACCGCTCATTCCCATGAAAAAACATATTCTTTCCATCGACGACGAAGCGGACATCCGCGAACTGCTGCAGGAGGTATTGACCATCAAGGGCTACCGCGTCTCCACCGCCGCCGAGCCCGAGAAGGCCAAGAAAATCGTCAAAGACGACCCGCCCAACTTGATCATCATGGATTTCAACATCGAGGAGGGAGACGGCTTCGTGATGATCGACGAGATCAAGAAGATCGGGCCGGCCATACCGATTCTATTATTGACTGGCGCGGTTTTCGACCGGACCGTCGTGCGGGACACGATCGAGAAGAAAGTTTCCCGCTACCTGGACAAGACGGCCTCGCTCAACACCATCGTGACCGAAATTGAAAAACTGCTGGGCGATCCGGTCAGCGGTCCCGGCAACACCATTACCATGCGGCGGGCGCCCTGAAGGCCGCCCGGCGGGCGCGGGGCCGCGCCGCCATGTCCCCACGCAAGACCCTGGTCATTCGCGGCGGCGCGCTGGGGGATTTCATATTGACCCTGCCCGCGCTGGCCGCGTTGCGCCGCCATTTTCCGGGCCGCGCCCTGGAAATCTTGGGCTATCCGTCCATTGCCTCCCTGGCCGTCGCCGGCGGCCTGGCGGAAGGGGTTTCCGCCATCGAGTCCCCTGCCCTGTCCGGATTTTTTGCGCGGGGCGGCTCCTGGCCCGCATCGGCCGCGGAATACTTTGCCCAATTCGACCTGATCGTGTCCTACCTTTACGACCCGGAAGGAATTTTCCAGTCCAACGCCACCCGTTGCGGCCCGGCGCGATTTATTGCCGGTCCGCATCGTCCAGACGAAGCCTCCGGCGCGCACGCCGCCGTTGTTTTGCTGCGTCCGCTGGAATCCCTTGGCATTCACAACGCCGACCCGCGTCCGCGTCTTGTGTTGCCCGAAGCGGACGATTGCCCCGAGGGCGCCTGGCTCGCCTTGCACCCCGGCAGCGGAAGCGAACGGAAGAACTGGCCGGAGGCGAAATGGGCGGAACTTCTCAAAACCCTCGCTGAGCGGGCACATTGGAGTTTTCTGGTGATTGGCGGTGAAGCCGAAGGCGAGCGCAGCCGGCGTCTGTCCGCCCTCCTGCCGCCCCGGCGGGCGCGCCTGGCTCAGAACCTGCCGCTGGTGGAACT
>Ga0187874_10003720_pt1 | contig 10537 bp, 11 predicted proteins | sample June2016WEW_16_1_3_FD_132993 | JGI IMG/M metagenome (GOLD analysis project Ga0187874, IMG submission 132993) | Peatland microbial communities from SPRUCE experiment site at the Marcell Experimental Forest, Minnesota, USA - June2016WEW_16_150 | ecosystem: Environmental > Terrestrial > Soil >... | reverse complement strand
GGTGGTCGTCAAACAGATGACAGGAGAGTACACCTGCCAGAGCCCGCACCTCTATTCTCTGAACTGGGTTTGCCGCAAATTAGCACACACCCTGAAGTTCTCAATCACTCACATTCGCCGCGAGTGCAATAGCGAAGCCAACAGTCTCGCCAACCATGCCGTTCGGCTGCGCATGGATCTGTGATGTCGGAAAAAGGGGGACACCCAACACGCCGAGATTGGACGACACCTTTGCCATTGTTTCCCCGGAATGGCGACCCACGGAGGGACTCGCCCCCCGACCCCTCAGGTCCGAAGTCTGATGCTCTATCCGATTGAGCTACAGGGCCAATCTCGGCCACTTAAGCCTTCTTCGCTGCCTTTCTTCTGGCGGCCCACCTTTTCTTCATCATCATCGAGATGCGCTTCCGGGCTGCGGGGCTCATCTTGCGCCGACCAGCCTTATTTGCACCTGCAGTCCGCGTAGTCCAGGATCCCGCACTGTCGCTGCCCAATGCCTCAAGCGCAGCAATCGCCCGCTCAATTCGTCCCCTTTCGCCCCGTAGGTCTCTTACCAGTCTTGTTGTATCCATCTATCGTTTCCTTTCTAACACTGCGAAACAAGATACATTGTCGGCAATATAGAAAACCAGCCGAAAATGGGCAGGGGTAGGAATTTGTGTCTTTCTAGAGTAACAAAGGAGACCCCCTGGCTATGCCGGGGGATCTCCCCCAAGAATTAGTGGCTTAGCGCAAGCGCTTATCGAAAGCGGTTTCCCGGAGTAGAACAACCGTAAGAGTGGTGATAGCTGCGATCACTATCATGAAAAATGCGAGCGAGATCGGCGCACCAGTCCGCGCAATCAGCCAGGTGCCAATAAAGGGTGCAAATCCACCAAACACCATGGACGACAGATTAAAAGAGGTACTCAGGCCCATGTACCGTCTGACCGTTGGAAACGCTTCCACAAGTGTCGCGGGCATGGTGCCAAGAAAAAGTCCATCTATCACGCACAATGCGAACTGCACGAACACCACGACACCAAATGATTTGCTGTTTAATGCCCATGCCAAAAGCGGATAGGTCAACAGCAGAAGCCCGGCGCAACTTGCCAACATGACCCGCTTCCGGCCGAAGGTGTCCGACAGACGTCCTGAAATGACGCACGTGGCGGAAATCCCAAGAACTGCAAGTGTAGTGGACCAGAGCGCCTGACTCTGCGAGAGCCCTAAATACTTTTGACTGTACGTCGGAAAGTAACTTGCGAAGAGATACGTGGCAACAAATTGCATTCCGTTAAAGAAGAAGATGTGCACCATTATTTGCCAGAGTGGAGTGTTGATCTTTGGCACATCGATTGTCTTATGGTGCACGACTGCGTTTTCAAAGACTGGCGTCTCATCGATCTTGCGACGCGCGAGCACCCCCAGTGGGCCAATTAGTGAGCCAAGCAAAAAGGGCACACGCCATCCCCAGTTGCTCATTCCAGCAGGCCCGAGCACGCTGCTGAGCAGCGCGGTAACACCAGACCCGACAATGAAGCCAATAAAGATGCTCGATGTCTGGAACCCTCCGTAAAAACCGCGCCGCCCTGCGGGCGCCCACTCGACGATATAGGATGCGGCGCCACCCCATTCGCCGCCTCCCGAAAATCCTTGTAATAAACGTGCAATCACGAGCAGGATGGGCGCAGCCACACCAATAGTCGCATAAGTGGGAAGAATACCGATCACAGCTGTGCCCACCGCCATTATCATTACTGTCAGCAGCAGCGCCGGCTTGCGCCCGTGCTTGTCACCGTATAGCCCGATCACAAAGCCACCAACCGGCCTGGCGACAAACCCGACACCAAACACAGCAAAAGTAGAGAGCAGCCGGACGGTCTCATCCTGACTGGGGAAGAAATGTCGGCCGATGAACACAGCAAGGTACGCATAAACGGTAAAGTCGTACCACTCCAAAATGTTGCCCACCGCGCCCGCCACGATGGCCCTCCACATTGCTTCCTGTCTGTTTGAACTCACGTCCTTGCTAAGAGATGTGGCCATGGATTTCCTCATTCTTCTGGCAGAGCCAAATATGCTGTCGATCTGTTCACTGCTTGCCCTCTTGGCCGAAGCAGGACCGTTGCCGTTCGATTTCGTCCAGCCCCATGAGCTGGTTAAATTCGGGTGTAGGTATCATCGAGTGCTTGTGAAACTCAATCGTACTTCCTGCTGTTTTGATTTGCTGCAAGGCGTTGCGCATCCCGTAGGCTGCCGCTAGCACCAGCGAAAGACAGAAAACTGCCAGCTTCGCACCGAGTTGCTCAAGTTCTGGAACCGGAATCATCGGCATAGTGAACGTTTCAGAATTTAGGTAGAGTAGCGGCCCTGGAGAATTCTTGATCAGTCGTTCCGCACCTTCGCGGCTGTACGGTCCCGTCGCCATTACAATATCCGCTCCTGCCTCCGAAAAGGCAGCCAGACGCTCGAGTGCAGCATCGACCCCTTTCGATGCTGCAACATCCGTGCGGCCGATGATTAGCAGATTCGGATCGATACGTGCATCGAGAGCAGCCCTAATCTTTCCGACCATCTCGGCGGTCGTGACCAGTTCCTTTCCCGGCATCGATCCACATTTCTTGGGAAGCGCTTGATCCTCAATCTGCAGCGCCGTTACGCCAGCACGTTCAAGCTCCCGTACCGTACGCATGACATTCGTCACATCGCCGTATCCCGTATCCGCATCGGCTATTACCGGGATTTCGACCACATCGACAATCTGCGCCGCACGCTGCGCCATTTCAGTCAGCGTAACGAGACCCACATCCGGTTTGCCGAAACTACCCTCGACTGCATATCCCGACATATAGACCGCCTCAAAGCCCGCGGCCTGTGTCAAACGCGCACCCATAGCATCACCAGTACCCGGCACAACTATGATTTCTTTCTGTGCAAGCCGCTTGCGGAATGAATCTCGAATGCTCGAGATAGACGGCATGATTTTTCTCCTGGTTCGCAGCAGGAATATCTCTTCTAATTTGTGCGCTCGAATTTACTGATCGCGAGCGCAATCTTCATTACTTGATAGCCAGTGGATTGACCGGCGAGCCGACAGCTCCGGTGATCGGTAATGCCGGTCCGACAAACAGGAATTCGTAGCGCTGATCGCTGGCACATTCCTTGGCCAATTCGCCAAGATAAAAGATTTCGCCAACCGTGAGGCCCATGATCGGAATCGCAATCCAGTGCCAGGGCTGAGTGGCATCGTCGCAATTGTTGGGCCGCACTTCGGCACCCCAAGTGTCGGTCACAATTCCCGCTACCTGTTTGGCATGCAACCAATCCAGGGTCTCGAATCCCAGCCCAGGAGCATCTCCGCCGGAGTAGCCATCCCACGTATGCGCAGCCAGCATTGCTTCCATCTGGCCGGTACGTACCAAAAGAAAGTCACCACGCCGTACTTGGACACGGAAGTGGTGCTCCGCTTTGTCCAACATGTCGTTGGTAATCACAAATCCGTCAGGCAGAAACTCCATGCCCAGCATCTTGGGAATGTCGAGAAGCACACCTCGTCCGACCATCTTTTCCCTAGTTTTCTCGATCCCACACTTCTGCGCGCCAAAAGAAGTTACGGTCCGGCAATCATAGCCGTTCCACATATGATCGCCATAAAAAACATGTCCTAGCCCGTCCCACTGCGTACCGCACTGCAGGGGCATAATGACGAGATCGTCAGCGCCGCGGATCTTACGGCTGTCAAGAACACCTGAATAAGCGTCGGTGCCTGCCCGTAACATGACATGGATCGGATTGAAGCGGCCCATTACCGGATAGTTGTTTTTGGCGCCTTGGGGTCCATTGTTATCGTAAGGAAGGGCCAGCGAAATGACTTTGCCGGCTTGCACCAGTCGCGCCGCAGCGACTACATCTTCTGGTTGCGTGAAGTTGAGCGTGCCGATTTCGTCATCCGCGCCCCAGCGTCCCCAGTTCTTCAAACGCTCCGCAGCATTGCGGATGTCCTGCATGGTGAGCTTGCGAGTCGCAGCTTCTGTTGCGCCCATTATTTCTCCTTCATTGCGTCGAACATAAAATTGCACTCAGACCAGCACCGCTTGCGATTGCTCTTGTGACCCTGAGTCCTATCTCTGAGGTTCATAGCCGAACTGAACGTCTACTCCTTGGCACGCCGTTGAAATTTTCCGTACTCTGCCCCGTGACCATCCAGACAGCATCATGGGCCCAAGTTCAGCGCCTGCTCATCATCCTGCTAATACAGGCCAAGGCGTTGGCGCTACCGTCTCCAACCATGGACGCGCCTTCAACAGCAGGGCGCGCACCGGATCGGTGATTGGCGCGATGGCTTCGGCATCGGCCGGAGTTATGAAGTCGAATCCCTGGCTCTTGGCTATGTCCATTACCCACCCAGCGGCGACCTTCTTCGGTTTGTCGGTGCCTTTTTGCAATGGCGGAGGTAACGGTCCGGGCGCGATAGGAGCGTGACGCCTGTACCAGCCGGCAGATTGTTCGTAAGCGTGCCCAACTCCTAGTACTGTCGCCTCATCCCAAAAGCGTCCAATCAGTTGCATCCCGATTGGCAAACCAGCCTGCGTGAAGCCGCAAGGGACACTGAGTCCCGGCAGACCAGTCAAGCTTACCGGTCGCAAAAAGTTCAACATGTCTGACAGTGGCGAGGGTTTACCGATGGGAGAGGCCGGGTGCGATTGCGTGGGCGTAACAATAATGTCCACCTGAGTAAGATTCCGCAGGAATTCCATCGTGATCACCTGGCGTATGCGCTGTGCCAAGCCACATTCTTCGGCGGTAAGCATGGCGGCGCTGGTGATTCGCCGACGAAATGCCGGAGTGTAGTCCGTCCATCGCTTGCCAAAGCATGGGCGATGGAACGCAAAAGCTTCACTGTAGGCGATTGTCCAGGAGGCGGCCGCGCCGTACCCCGATGGCGACAGATCCAGTTCCTGTACCGAGGCTCCCAACTTTTCCATCTGCTGGACGGCATTTTGAAGGGCTAGCGCCACCTCGGGGTCCACGCCCGTGAAGTAACTCGGGCGCGGCAAGCCGATGCGCTTACCCTTCAGTCCATCGATAGGCGAAAAGTTGAATTCGGCCGCCGGCTCGCTGACGGTCACATCGCGGGCATCGAACCCAGCCATTGCCTTGAAAAGCACGGCAACATCGCTGACGGTGCGGGCCATTGGCCCGGCTTCGTCCAAACTCCAGGACAGAGGGATGATTCCCACCCGGCTGACTCGTCCACGGCTTGGGCGCAGCCCGACAACTCCGCAATTGTGTGCTGGGCCACGGACTGAACCTCCCGTGTCGGTTCCAGTCGCCAGCGGAACCAGGTTTGCCGCCAGCGCTGCGCCTGAACCTGCACTGGAACCTCCGGTGATCATCTCCGTGTTCCAAGGATTGCGCGCGTCGCCAAAGACTTCCATCGAACCTGAAGCAAACTCCCAAAGGTTCAGCTTGCCAATGCAAATCGTTCCTGCGTCGCGGAGCCGGGTGACGACAGCCGAATCCTCCGCGGCGATATTTCCGGCCAATATTTTCGAAGCGGCTGTTGTTGGCAGGCCTCGGACATCAAAGATGTCTTTATAAGCTACGGGTATTCCGTGCAAGGCACCGCGATAATGGCCCTTTTGAATTTCCGTTTCTGCCTCGCGAGCCTGCTGTAAGGCGCCGTCACGGTCGACGTAAATAAACGCTTTGACCTGGGCATTGTGTTCCGTGATCCGCGCCAGGAACGCCTCTGTTACTTCTACGGGTGAGATTTCGCGGCCCTGAATACGTTGACCCAGTTCAGGCACTGACATGAAGCAAACTTCGGGTTTCGATGCAGCCGCATTGACAGTTAGGTTTAAACCAGTTGCCATACCTGCTCCGGCCAGCCCAGCAACTTTGAGAAAGTTTCGGCGGCTTACGTCACCATCTTGCATTACCAAGCTCTCGCGCTGCTGGGACAAGCCACCGGCTCCATCTCGTCTTTCAGACATCTGGTCCATCGAAGGCTCCCTTTGAAATGAAATGGTACGGTTGATGTCGGAATTCCAGCATTCACGCACTTACAGCCTGGGCACGAATGCAAGAGAAGCCCCGGTTGTTCTTCAACGTCGCTGGTGAGCCGCAATCTACAGCGTCCTGTGGTGGTTGTCAACACTCGAGGCACGAATGATCGGCGTTTATGGTAAGCTGCTCGGCATTTTGTCCCCTGTAGAATTGTCGGGCTAGCGCGTGTGACGAGCAGGTTGACTCGCCGTCGCTGTCGTCGTGGGGGAAGGTGCCGGGAGGGTGGTCAATAAACCCCGCAGAACTTGCGAACCATCCTTGACGACCCAACCGCTCCACCCCAGCCCGCCGACCCCTGTAATCGTCTCCTGTGCGTTTTGTGATTTTCGGGTGGTCGCTACCGGTAATCGAGTAACAGGCAAACACCGGGGCGGCGGGCTCGATTGTGAGGTTTTATTGCGCGATATTGAACCTGTCACGCCGTTTGTTCGGCTCCGGTGCCGCCGTCCGGCATCTAGCCCGGAAGACGTGGCTTGAGTCCCCGAGGAAACGAAAAAGGCGGTGGTGCTCGCCACGCGCCCCTCAAAACACCCATCGCAATGTCGGGGGGTGCGGATGGGGCGAGGAAACGAGGGCGATATTGGGGTTCGATATTTTGGCCTTCCGCACGTCGCCCCACTCCAGTGGCGTGGGGCGACTCGCCGGGTAAATGGTTGGAGGGGCGATGTCATTGGATGGGTCGTATTACCAGACGACCGTCGCGGTGGGCTGAATCGGCTCCCGACCAAATCCGGGGCCGCAGCAGGTGGCGATTGGGGTTTACTTTGCTTAGGCTTCAGCTTCACCAGCATGCTTAGGGCATAGCGAGACTTTAAAGCCTCTGGTGTTGGTATATTCCTTAGTGTTGAAGCTGGTGCATAACTCTTCTGATTCACACTCATTAAACTTAGGCTCAGGTTCAGGCTCAGGTTCGGATAGTCTTCTCGCTCTGATCAACCGTTGCACCGGAGGTAGGCGCTCGTCAGGTATATCCTCGAAACGAGGTTTAGCTGGAGGGGGGTCGGCGGAACTGGGGGTGCCGAGGCGCTATGCGCCTCGGGTGAGCGACCATAGGGAATTATTGGTGGCTTTGGATCAGGGTTAACACCTCTTGGCTTAACAGGTGGTGGCTTAGCAGCAGGATCATGAGCTAGCAGCCACTCAACCCGTTTGGTATTCGGCCAGCTATTAAAGTCTTCCGGCCAAGGGGTGCCATCCTTGGCAGCTCTTGGCTTAGGCTCTCTAACCAGAACGCATGCGCCGTTGGTTTTGGTTTTCTCTTCAGGTTTGGTAGTTGCTTTTAATCCGTTCTCTTCTGAACATGCATTACTATAATATTGGGAGTTGCTGCTGCCACGCCGATACCTCCTGGGCCTGATCACGGTGTTGTTGCCGCATTTTGTGCGAAACCAAGTTTTCCACCATCTTGCCGCATATCCAGCACTCGCGGAGTGTCACCTTGCGGGGTGCTGCGCTGCGCTCATACAGGGTGGTATCAACTTCGGGCAGTGCAGTGAGAGTCGCTTCGACTCGCCGCAGCGACAGCCCTTTCGCCTTATCTTTGGCCGGTACTTCCAGCACTTCCGGATGCTCTTCGATTTGCGTACGGATGGCGCCTAAGGGATGGATCGTGGAGTGAAAACAACTCATTCCCCCACTGCCGTAGGTGTAGACAGCCATGCCTTGAGGGCTAGCTCCTAAATAATGCAGCAGACCCCGAACGTGAGCGGCACATATGCCGCGATCTTTCAGCTCGTACCAGTGGTCTTTGCGCCTACGCGAGTTGCCTGCCAGGGTCTGCCTGCTGGCTTGATAAGCTCTTTGGGCCGCATCACGCTCGCGATGCGCCGCCCGGCTAGCTTCCCGGATGCACAGAATCAAGTCGGAATGCGGCGCTGGAGTGCGGTCCTTTTTTATTTGTTCTTTTTTAACAAGACCTGAAAGAAGTTTTCGCCGGTCCCGCATCCTGATGACATAGCCAACGACTTGCGGAAAATAATGATCGCCATACGGATTTACGACATCGACGATCTCCACGTATGGAATGCTCAATGCCCGGACGGTACGGATGGTGCCATCTTTGTCGATGTGATATATTCCGCGCGCCGGCAAGGTCTCTGGCGTGTAGTTGCCGTATTTAGTGAGCCCTTTAAAGAGCGTGTGACTAGTTCTCATAAATCCTCGTAAACGGTTCATGGTTTGAGAATGGCCTCACATCTGAAGCTATCCTCCCGACCACCAACGGCTTCTGACGCGGGGCCGCATGTACCACGCGCGGCCCCGTGTAGCGCGGTTACTCCTCGATGTGGCTCGCGGCCTCTTTCAGCTCGTCGGGGATCTCGTGATCGTTGTGCAGCAGCCACGCTGCGGCCTGCTCGGGGCTGAGCCACTCGGCCCAGTCGCCCTCGCCCTGGACGCGAGAGGAGTGCTCTAGCCAATAACGGCCATTCTTGGAGCGGTAAAGCGTTTGGTCGTGCCATTGCGAGCAAGAACTACGCCCAATGTGGTTGGAGCCGTTCCAGTCCCGACCTTCGCCATAGCGTGCGCTTGCGTTTTCGGATTTGACGACCGTGCCATCGTCCATCTTGTAAGTAGCCATTGTGTTTATCCTCCTGCGGTTAGACCGCATTTGTGATTGAATCTTCAGTGCTCGCTTCGGCCCTGGTATCGCTGTCCCGGGTGATCCTGGCGGTGTCACTTAGGGCCGCCAGTGGGCCCCAAAATAAGGGCGGGAAAGAGCAGCGAGATCCTCTCTTCCAACGCGTCATGGAGCTCTCTAGTTACTTCCATCCCCCTTTCCCCAGTCTCTGTGAGCGCGAGTGCCAGCAGTCGTTGGCGCTCAGCTGTTTTCATTGCTTCGATAATGTTTTCTGCGTGTATTTCGATCGGGTTATTCACGGCATTCTCCTTTTTATATGTCCTCATCAGATCGACATCTTGCTCGACCTATTCACTCCATCCACTACGCTATGCAACCGAATTCATCCTTGGGAGCCCGTCCGCAAGCTCCAATATTTTGTCCGCTATCTTGCGTGCCTCTGCTCCATTGCGATTCTCTTTCCGGCCGCCAGACACACCTCAAACGTCTGCACGCAGAGCATGCACTGGTGGCCAATTTGAGTTTGAAACGATTGGTCGGCGCCGGCGTCTATGCCTAATTGAAAGGACCGCAGCCCTCACAGCTTCAGGCGCATCTTGCCGAATCCGTTGTCTCTGATAGGAATAGTAGGGCAGATGCGGGTAGGTTGTGAATACAGCGAAACTCGCAGAACGATCTATCTGCGCCACTCTTGGTTTCCAACACATGGCGAACAGTTAGGCTTCGTCGCCTTTATCGCTTCGTGGTTTGCTTTTGTTGGACCTTGCGAGCCCGGCGAAGCCAGTCTTCGGTTGCCTCCCGCAAGAAGGTAGAGACGTCTTGGTCGAACTCTCGAGCGAGGGCACTCAATTCCTCCCACCAGGAAAGCGGGATTCGAAGTGCAACCATCTTGGAGGGCTCTTTCTTCTTGCGTCGCAAGGATGCCGGGATGTCTTCCTCATTGGTGAATCTCTTCGATTCTTCGTTCATTGCAGCAATTGTCCTTTCTGGGTTGATATTCGGTTGATGTTGACCCAGGTGCCAAGGCGGCACCCGAGCAAAAGAAAAGCCCCGGCCAGCATTGGCCGAGGCGTAGTTGGAGAGCGGCTTGCTCGATGTTGCCCTAGCCACTGTACCAAGTTCTCGGAATTGAGTCCCTGAGGGTGGGGTGGAGGGAGCAGTATCGGAGGAGTCGACGCGGAGCGCTCTTGGGTTAAGCGGGCTGACATCAGATCAGAGGAGCGCGGGACCGCCGTGCCTGTTTGCTCGCGGATGTGCTGTAGAGGTTTTGTGCTTGCAAAAGCGCAGCCGAGCAGTAAAATGGCGGCGATCTCAGGTGACAGCCATGAACGAAGACCCTCATTGCAAAAGGTGTGAGCATTCCTTTTCAGTCCACAACATGAGGCGGGCTGAAAAGCGCGCTAAGATGACAGGCACAATGGTCTCTGATTATCCGTCGGGGCAAAGCGAATTTAACTACCATTCGGGTAAGACGGATGGTGATGCCTGCAGCGCGCCCGATTGCGATTGCATAATGTTCATATCGGCCTTCTGACCATACAACGTCGTACCGTCGTCTTGCTGGCACCAGCTTCGCTAGGCCGTTGCTAGAATCCGCCCCACGGAGGACCGGCCCATGAAGAAAGCTTTACTGATGTTTGTCGCGGTGGTTGCGTTGCTCATACCTACTGCCTCCTTCGCAGCAGATAAAACGGATTTGGACGGCTATTGGTGGGAGAAACTGGACACCAGTTTCAAACTTGGCTGGGTATCCGGGTATGCGAAAGCAATGGACTTGGCAGGCACGGCCTTGCGGCTGTTAGAACGCTCGGTTGAGGTCTTCTTCTTGAACGCATCCTTCATTGACTCCGGCGTCGGGTGAACGTACTTCCTCGTTGTTGTGATGCTGGAATGGCCAGCAGCTCTCTG
>Ga0187874_10003719_pt1 | contig 10537 bp, 11 predicted proteins | sample June2016WEW_16_1_3_FD_132993 | JGI IMG/M metagenome (GOLD analysis project Ga0187874, IMG submission 132993) | Peatland microbial communities from SPRUCE experiment site at the Marcell Experimental Forest, Minnesota, USA - June2016WEW_16_150 | ecosystem: Environmental > Terrestrial > Soil >... | reverse complement strand
GAAGATTGGAGATTAGAAGCAATTATGCCTGATGGTTCAATATGGTATAAGAAACCAGCTTAATGGAGAAAAATTGAAACCAATTAAGACAAAGCTAAAAGGCAATACAGAACCGTTTATAGAACCTTTTCCCAAGAATTTCCAAACGAAGACCCGATGGAAAAGCTTTTCAAAACATTCTAACATAGATAGATTGGTTCAACTTCTTGTCAAAGAGCAAATTTAAAGAAATCGATAATAAAGAACAAAAAAGAACTGACGAGCTTGACTACCAACTTGCGGTTGGAAAAAGAGTTTCTGGAGCAAAACTTTTCGCTAGTGAACTAATCCCAAAGATACTGATGGAAAAACCCCGTGTTTTCCTACAATGTCTTGACCAAGCGAATTTACCAATCAATTGTCTTCTATATCCTCACGTTTACGGAATTATCTATGTTAATTGCCCATCGGCTTCGAACCCCCAGCAGTTAAAACCTTATCTTGAACGCGGTCAAATCCTTCCAATACTTGCGTCACCGTTATCAAGTTATAAAACTGCTTTTTCTGACCTAATCACTCAATATCCGTATGTAAGCTGTTACATGCTTGCCCTTCTAAGATTCTACAATGAAACAGACTACGATAAAAACGGTGGACTATGCGAAGACCACTTTGCCCTCGAGAAGAAATCCCTATTTAAGGACTTATCTTTAAAGGTACGCAATAAAGAACGATTTCAGGCCCTCAAATACGTTTTGAATAATTGTTTCTTCCCGTATTTGTATCCACCGTTTGATGTTGAAGCAAGAACCATCTTCGAATTACATGATGAAATAAAGAAAAACAGGCTAAACGCAATAATGCCTTTTGTGGAAAAAGCTGAAATCTTAAGTATGTTAAGAAGTTCCCAAGCCTTTAATGCTAGACCTCAAACAAATGCTGATGACCTAACCAACATTCAGCACACCCTTGAAAGCCTAAATTGTAACGGCATTCTAGAACTTGACAAACAATTCCTTACAAAAGAATGGATGGCGAACTCGATAGGAATAGATTACAATTACAACATCCCAATAGAGGATTATCTTGACAGAATTATTCCCCGAAAGGCAAAAATAAACAATCTGCTAAATAAAATCGCAAGCAAAGAATCAAAAAGAGTATCAATCCGAGGGATAAATGACGAGATATGGAAAATAAACTCTGAAATATCCAACTCAAAGGCAATAGATACATGGACATTCTTTGTAAATATAACTGAAAACAACTGGAAAATTATTCTTGGTTTGTTGCTAGGCGGATTAATCGGTTACTCCTCAGGAAACTATGCAGGTTGCTCAATCGGTAGCAGTATTGGCGTAGCTAGTGGAATTGCTAATAGAATCGCGGAAAAAAAGAATATTTTGAAAATCTCGCATTATCCACAGAAAACTATCGAGTGGATCAAAGAGAAAGTCGAAAATCAAGAAGAAAAACTAACCGCTAAAATACTTTCAAAAGATTTGAGAACAATTCAAGTTTGGAATTTGAGAAGAAAAATTTACAAGACTTAAGCATGATGTATCTCTATTATTTTGTTATATCATTTGAATAAGAGCGATGGCTTGTCATTGGCGCTTCGCTTGCGCTTGCGCGCTCGCTCCGCTCCGCAATTGCCGAACGGAAACGCAAAAGCCGAGGATAGTGCGGGAATTGCCTGTCGCTTGTAAAGCCCTTTCACAAAAGCTCCCTGCGCTGCTTCGCAAAGTTTTATCAAGGAAAGTACTCAATAGGAAAAGAATGACAAACCAAGAAATGGTTATGAGGCTATGTCGAGCAAAAGGCAAAAAGATAAGAAAGTTAATCAATATCAATTAAGTTACGATGCGCTTTCTTTTGAGCTTGAAGCTGTCAAAGAGCTAAATCGAATGATATGTAAATCAGTTAACCAAATTAAGGAACGTAAGAGGAACGACCTAAATAGGAAAACAAGAAAGCTAAACTTGGAATCACAGCAAAGAATAGACGCCATTTCTCAGCAATTCATGATTTTTCTTAAATCAAAAAACGACTCTTTTGAGTTTAAAACGGAAGATGAAGTTACAGAAATCCTAAACGAATATTTCATACACGGATTGGTACTACCAGATCGCTTCGTATTTTTTGTTAGAACAATGAGTTTAGTGTATTTGATTGTTGAATTTGAAACCTTTCTCAAGGAAATACTCGAAGCAACATTCGAAAAGAAAACTGAAATTCTAACTTCAAGTCAAAAAAGCTTAACTCTCGAAGAACTGCTTAGCTGCCCTGATTTAGAATCTGCCAAGCGAAGACTTTTCTACAAAGTTGCTTCAGAAGTGGTAGAGCGACCCATTACTAAAACATTCCAATACTTGGAGCAAACCTTGGGAATAGATATTAATGGTTATAATGTCAATTTGAAAAATTTTTTTGAAAGGGTTTCCAGAAGAAATGCTCTAGTCCACAATCAAGGATTTGCTGACGAAGCCTACAAACGAGAAACAGGTCGCTCTACAAGGAATATCAATCTAGAGGTGTCAGACCGCTACCTCAACGAAACAATTGTACTTTTTGATTCAGTGGCAAACCGCCTCTATAATGATCTGGAAAACAAGTTCGTAAAAAAAGCTCGACGAATTAAGATGCAATAACCAACGTTATTCAATAATCGGTGTCTATTGATAAAGTCTTCGCCTATCACCAAGTCATCTTCAGCGATAGCACCAAGCAGTGTAGACACCAAAGTTCTGAAAAGACTGTTCACAAAATTTGCAGACGATTGCGCTTTCATAAAAGCTAGAACCACCTTTAGAGCTAAACAAGCCAACATTGTAAACGCATAGGCTATCTTCACTTGATTTTAATGCTTGAAACAAAATAACGTGGGGAAGCGAAAACAAACCATTAGCGCGCTGGAAAAGATAAAATTCACAAAGGCAAAAGGCTTTCTTCGTCGTCTTCATCGCCAAAAACATAAGCAAGAAACGAATCATATGCAGCCTTTGATTTGTATTCAAACTTTCCGCAAAATAAGACAACCCCAAAACCACAGCTATATTCGAGTGAAACTTCAATAACTGGATGAAATGGCAAGTAGTGAATTACAACTCTAATATTGTTTAGCAAAATAGCCTTCTCGAAAAGGCAATGTTCACTAATCAAACACACAGCCATAACGATCACTCTCAGACTTTTCAATCCATTTCACATTACCATGTTCATCGTGCAAGTCATCGAAAAATTCAGTCATCCACCACTTTTCCAGAGGGTTCCCGTTGCCTACATAACGCAGCTCTACAAGTTCATGACCGCAGATAGGGCATTCATCCTTAGTGCGGTCTTCTTTTTTCAGCTTCAGCTTATTCTTAGCGCAGACGCCAAACCATCTTACAGGCTGAAACTTCTTTTGCCCTTTGATGATTGAACAATGATGAAGTTGATACCAAGCTGTCCCATGAACAGTTTTCCGCTCACCTTTAACATCTACAATCCAACCTGAAGAACCGCCACCAGCACCAAACCGACCACCTTGTTTCAAGTATGACCTTCGTTGACGACCCTTGAAACCGTCACATTTCAAACAATCGTCGGTATTTTTGAGGCAACTTCTACAGCGACCATAACCGCCATCAATGAAACCCAAGATATGATAGTGCGGACTGAAGAACCAACCGATAGGCAAATTCTTTATAGCTGCTTCTCGGGGATTGCGGTACCGTTCAGCATGAAAGATAACAGCACCACCGATAACGCCCAACGCCTTCAAAATCTTAATGCATTTAGCATTTAACTTATCAAAAGTCAAATTGTAATCATTACTGGGAACACTACCGATAACGTGCTCGACCTGACCATATTTTTTCGCAAGTTCCAAAAGTCGAGATTCTACATTAGAAGCCTCACGAACAGCCCAACCATGCTTAAAACAAATCGGACAAGTAGGCTTATCGCAACTATGATAAACCTTCTTAACAAAAATCTTGCCCCCATAATCAACTCCATCACATTTTACATGATGAAGTTCAATTCGCAAACAACCAAAGAAACCCTTAAACATCCCACAATTGGCGTTTGTCTTTTCACCATTGCCAACACGCTCAAACAAAGTATTTTCCGAAACAAACCTGCCAGCACTAGGATTATCTAAACCATAATCTGGGCGCTTAAAGAATTCGCGGTTGGAATATTTCTTTGTAAATTCTTCATCAGTCATATCAGTAAATGGTGAGTGTAAGAGCCCAGTCATGTCAAGCGGTTTAGTCAAATCTGTTTGATTTTTCATTTTCTTATCGCCTTCTTGTGTGAAAAGCTAATAAGCGAAGGCTGATAATACCCTATTGTGTGCCATTATAGTATGGCGGCTACACACTATAATTACACACTATTGGCGTGTTGATAATGTCTGAAAAAATATCAAGGAATGAAAACATCTTCAAGGAATTAGGCAGCTTACAGGAAAAAGCCCTTTTTTTCATAGCTGAAAATCCAAAAAACCACAAGCAAAACATTCAAAAAGGAATAAACTACCCCCCAGAACAATATGGTTCAATTTCAAAAGCGGTGGATACTCTTGAAGATTCTGGATTCATTAAATCGGAAAAAACAATTTCTCAAAAGAATGTTTCCATAAATATTTTTGAATGCACGGATTCAGGGATACTTTATGCACTTGCCAAGAATAATCAATGCAATATTCTCAAAGTCCTTGATTCAAACAAAGAACAAGTAGAATTCTGCAAGTCGTTCCGAGCGCTCTATGACGAATGGGGACTTGACCACTTAGCCCTATTCTTGAGAGACATTGGAGAATTCCTGCCTATGGTACATTCAAAAGGCATAGATTATGCCCTTCCCTTTTTGATGATGAAATTTTCGCAACAGCAACAGAGATTAGACCCAAAAACACGCAAGAAAAACGTTAAGGCAGCGATGAAACAGTTTCCCAAGACTAAACAAATGCTGAAGGAAATGCAAGCCAACATCAAAGATTTGCTATAATCCTTTTTTTAGAGGAGTCGCATCGCTCCTTACTTCCCCTTTAGTTTAAGCCTAAAAGGAACCCGCATCTATGAAATCTGCACTTCTTTTGTAAAGAAGGTGCCAAGAAAGGAATTACTCTATGTCTGCACAAGAGTAATCAGAAAGCTGTTTTTTTGGCACCCCAAGACCCAAAAAACCAACTAAAATACAAATAAACAGCGCTTCAGAGACAATACGCCTCTGCTTTTATCAGGTAATGTAAAAGAACTTATTAACAAGAATTACTGAGAGAAAAAGCAAGAACAATAAGTAATAACTATACTAATATGAAAAAGGTACAGCCAATATGAAGACTCCAATTCTTTCAGATATGATTGAAATGTTTTCTGAGAAATTAAACTTGTATGAGTTCAGGAGAAAACTAGCAACTTCGATCCTATATAGGTTAACTAAGAAAGAGGAGAAATGCAGGACGCTGTCTGAACGTATTAACTTGTACTTCAAAGTCTTCCAAAATGTACCTCTCAATTATGTTGGTTGGTCGATAAGCCCCCTCCAAATCCGAGCCGAAATGGAGACTTTGCTAACGAAACTTACTGAACGAAAGATACGAGTCATGCTTGAAATAGGAACAGCTCAAGGAGGAACCTTATACCTTTTCACAAGAATACTAAACTCGGATGCTGAGATAGTAAGTTTAGATTTGCCTGATGGCGATTTCGTGGGCAGCTACCCCTCGTATAAGAAAGCGTTTTATGCCAGCTTTGCCAGAGATAACCAAAGGATTTTTCTGGTTAAGGCAAATTCGCATGAAAAATCAAGCCTAGAAACTGTTAAATCAATTTTGGAGGGGAAAAAGCTAGACTTCCTGTTCATTGACGGCGATCACTCATACGAGGGCGTACAGGCAGACTTTAAAATGTATGGACCATTAGTACGGGAAGGAGGATTAATAGCCTTCCATGATATTTGCCAGAGCCGTGGAACTGGGCTCGAGTATTCGGGTACTGTATTTAAGTTCTGGAAGGAAACACGCAAAATGTATCCATATGAGGAAATAATAAACAATCCCAATCAAGACGGTTATGGCATAGGTATAATCTACTGGTAGTAATCTTCGTCGGGCTATTCACATTCTTAAGTAGTTACTACGTTAACAACTACTTTCGCAATTTATCTTTAGACATATTGCTTATGGAAGCATAGGCCTTTATTTATGTACATAATCATCACCTGCGCTCACCTAATCTTACCACAGAAGGCACATGCTATAAAGACACAAAAAAACCACTACAACTACTAACCATAACTGCCAAGCAAAAACACCTCAGGTAGCGAGGAACACCTCCCCTTTAGGGCACCCTCCTCGCACCTAAGGACTCTGTTTTTGCACAACACAGGTTTTAGCTTAAATATGGAAGAGAGAAATAAAGAACTATTGCTGATAGTGTTAACTCATGAATAACGAATTAGAAGTGTTTTGCCCTAAATATGGAAAGCTGTTCAAGGGAAGAGACAGAATGCTTGAGCACCTTGAAAAAGAACATGTTTCAGATAAAGAGCATGTAAAGGAGCTAATCTTAGAAATTGATGTTAGATTCTTAGGTGACTATTCTACGTTTACTAATCAAGTTAATAGCATCTTATCTTTGTATTCAAGTCCACAGAACAAAGTTGTTTTCAAGTCAACCAAGTTGGGCTTTGAAATTCCTATTAGTAAAATTATGAGTTCGATACTGAAAGACAATGTTCTTATAATGGAATTTGAAGATGAGTTAGGTGTCAATCAAACCGTTTTTTTCGACCATTCGGATTATTTAACTGAATTTGCTAATGAACTTCTTAATTTAAGAATTGTTAAGGGAGCGAGCGAAAAAGCAACCACTCACGGGAAAATTAAGGAAGAAATAATCAAAATCCGCTGTCCTTACTGTAAGTTCACTTATGATAAGAAACTAGATAAATGTCCTCATTGTGGAGCAATGAATCCTTAATCCATAATTTTCCTTTTCTTGTATTTGTTCTCTTAATTACAACCACTCAAACCCAGAAATATGCAATCTAAAAGCTTATAACTAGTCAGCAACAATAAAGATACAGGGATTAAGCAAGTAAAACGTCCCTCAGAAAACTATCAAGCCCTAAGGCTGGGACGGCGACATCATCCCCCACTGATAGAACATAGCCCCAGACAAATAAAATTACAAATGTGACGTGGTTACACTATCATAATATCCTAAGAACCCAATAGAAGCAAGACACTCGTTTAGCGAATAACTTTGGTGCAGAGCACCACCTTTCGCACCTAAGGACTCTGTTTTTGCACAGCACAGCCGCAAACAAAGTGAGAAACGGGAGTTATCTTATTTGTTCCTAAGGCAAAGCTTACAATATTTTGCGTCCTCTAAGCAACCTTAACACTATTAGAATGAGCACAACAATAATTAGAAGGTCAACTAGCCCTCCAATTGTGAAAAAACCTACAAACCATAGGACAAATATTATTACCGCAAACACTATTAGCCAATCGTCGTTTTTCGTGATTTAACCAGCCTTTGTTTTGATTGTTTCTAGATTTTTGGGAAAAACGGCGCAGGGTATACTATTCCGAACAGAGCACCAATTATTATGCTCAAAACGATGAAGATAACCCATGCTAGAATTGCTATGAGAATTGCTCTAAGCCAGCCTGTTTGGAAACTTGCCTTGAAAACCCAAATCCAAGCAATGAGCGCCAAAATGTAACCGAAAATCAAAGCTGAAGCTCCGAGGAAATAGCCCACCACAAAAACCACGATGAAGTAGACAATTGGTCCAGCAAGCGTTGCAAGCAAAGCATCTCCAAAAGTCGCCCTTCCCCCGGTTACAGCCTTTCCAGCAAGCCAAACAGGAATGGAAACGATTATCCAAAGTATAATCAACCCTACTATTGTATACAGTATGCCTGGAAAAGAAACATCAAAGCCAGCAATCATCATTTAAAAAACCTTTAGTTATTATAAAGTAGCCGCTTTAGTTAAAGCTTGCCATTAGTTAGAAACAGTCATTAAGTCATTTATGCTATTCATGGGAGCCCAGTTCTTCTTTTCGTTTAAATTCTATTCCATTTTTTAACAAAAAAATATATGCGAGAAGGAACTCATTTCATAATTAAGCAACATTGGTCTTTTTAAAGCATACCAGCTACAAATGGTTGGTAAGTATTCGCTATTGCCCTTGTTCTGCCTTGAGTTTCTTGTATTCTTGTTCTACCATTCTATCTGTAACTCCAGTGCGAGCAAAGACTGCTAAATAATGAGCCACTACCCCTATCCCCCAGCCGACCAAAGGAAAGATGAACCACGGAAAAGAGGCGTTAGGAATAGAAGTTTCTCCACGAGTAAACCACCAGACAAGAAACAACAAAACGTTTACACCAATATAGACTCCAAAGTGAATATAAAAACCAAGTTTTGCTTCAGCTCTCAGCTTTGCTTTTCTTCTTAACTCTTCGTCTGAAGTCAAGAGAACTCACCCAAAACAAATATCATGTTAAAGAGACCAATTATTTAAGAACTCGCAAACTTAACTTCCCAAAGAATCTGACCGATTTCGCTTGTTCCTTAAGCTGGACTTATTGGGGAATGCCCTGGCGGCAATGTCGCGTAGATTCTGCTCTTAAAACCACCTACTTCATTCAATATTTTCCTTTGGTTTTTGCTTCCCAATTTTTGCCTTTATACGTCTAACGCAACAGAAATTACCAACTATGAGAAATAAAAAGAAAAAAGGAGATTTTTAAATTTTAAACAGGTGTCGGTTGTGTTGGAGGCTCAACATAGGTTACTGTTTGCTGTTGTGTTTGCGGTTTAATCTGGAAGAATGCGATTGCCATCAGCAGCACGCCAATCCACAACAAAAGAAGGCCGATGATGATTATTGTTAGCGCTGCACCTATTATCATCAGAAGAGATGCTGTTGAGAATAAGCCTACACTTGATTTGGTGGAAAGAGTTTTGAGTGATTTTCTAACGAAGACTGCCCAGATGATTAGGAAGATATACAGGATAAGAAGAACTGCCACGACGCCTTCGAGGAGCGGAACAATATTACTGAAGCTTAAGTTTGACGTTTGTGGAGTCATGCCTGAAAGTGATGAAATTGACGAGAGTTTTCCATTCCAAGTTGGATAGATTTGTTGAAGAAAACTCGTTAGATTGCTTATGACTACAACAAAAGCAACTACTGCTGCTACGACTACGCCAACTATGCCCGCGATCAATCCGTACAGAGAATTGTTGAATATTCCTTTATCATTGTAAATGTTTGCTAAGCCATGCAGCGAAATCAGAATGAGTATAACGCCAACGAGTCCGAGTACGCCAAAGGTTATTGAACTTACATAAGGTAATACACCGATGAGAAGCAGAATTGAACCGACGCCGCCCAATGTTTTGCTTGATTCTATGGTCATCGCTTTTTCCCTCATGTTTTGTGCGTATTTTTAAGAATAAAAGCTTTTCCATGCCTTTCCAGTCAGGAATAAAAAAAGAATTTTAGTTTACGGAGAATGAGCCTGATGTGAGGATCTGCGGTTCAAAAATAGTTTGGAAAACCAGTTCCTCTGCTTCTCCTTGCTCTAACAGACAAGACAGCAGCCACCAAAGTTATCAAGAAAACCAGCACTAACACTAAGGCCGAAACCTCCGGAACACTGGATGTCGCGGTGGGAGAAGAGCTTGAGGGGGATGAAGTAGGCGAAGTAGAGGGTGTGCCCGAAGATGATACTGAAGTAGGGGATGAAGATGAATTTGTCGAAGCGTTAACTGTACCGCTTAGATCGTTGTGCGTAATGGGGTTCGAAGTTTCCCCAGATTGTGGGTGATCGGTAAGAGTGCTCGATAATGTTAAGGGCGATTGCCCGGTGCCTATTACTGTAAAGGTTAAAGTTGCTAATGTTCCACTTCCGCTAAAAGGTTGAGCGGTGCCGGCAGAGGTTGCGAAAAGACGGTACTCACTCGACGTTGATAAGGATGTATTGTAGTATAGGCCTCCTGACTGAAGGCTGTTAATGTCGGTAGTTATTGGGCTACCATATAAAACTCCGCCGCCTGCAATAGCATCCGTGCCTAAATCAGGATGTGCGGTGGTGAGCTGAATAACTGCGCTGTTGTAATCAAGAGTGAAATCAATAGCGTACAGATTCTGTACATTGCTGACTTCGATTTTAACAGTAAACGTCTGGTGAACCAAAACCGTGTTTGTTTGAGGAGTAACGCTTACAGTCACGGTTTGAGCCTTCGCCATTTGAATTGGCAAAGCAGCGAATAACGAAGCGACAAACAGCATCACAATTACGCAATTTTTCAAGTGGTTAACCCGCATTATTTTTCGCCTTTGACTGTTCAACGAGATTCACTATTTTATCCCTCCCCTTTTTAACCCTTCGCACCTTCCCCTCCCGTTCAAGGGCACTTAGCAGCTGACTTGTTTTGGCTTTGGAAAATCTGCATTGCTCCGTAATGGCTGTCTGGTATAAGCCGCCGCTGTTCAAACGGAGGACACGTAAGACCTTGTCTTCCTCAGATTCAGGCAAAGT
>Ga0187874_10003718_pt1 | contig 10537 bp, 10 predicted proteins | sample June2016WEW_16_1_3_FD_132993 | JGI IMG/M metagenome (GOLD analysis project Ga0187874, IMG submission 132993) | Peatland microbial communities from SPRUCE experiment site at the Marcell Experimental Forest, Minnesota, USA - June2016WEW_16_150 | ecosystem: Environmental > Terrestrial > Soil >... | reverse complement strand
CCCGGAAGATCTGAAATTTTCCCCGCAGTTTTCCGATTCCTTCCGTCTTGCCCAACAAGCCTTCGATGGCTGTGGCTCCGAGGGCCACCATGACCTTCGGCTGGATCAGTTCAATTTGCTCCAGCAGATACGGCAGGCATGTCTTCATTTCGTCGCCCGTCGGTTTGCGGTTCCCGGAAGACTGGCCCGGGGTGTCTGGACGGCATTTGAGGATGTTGGCAATATAAACGGTTTCCCGGCTCAGCCCCATTGCCTTGATGATGCGGTTCAACAATTGACCCGCCGCCCCGACGAAAGGTTCGCCTTCCCGGTCTTCGTCTGCTCCCGGCGCTTCGCCGATAAACATCAACTCGGCGTGAATGTCACCGACGCCGAAGACGACGTTCTTCCGGGTCTTGACCAGGTGCGGACATCTCACGCAAGCCATCGCCCGGCGCCGCAATTCAACCATCGCTGGTTCTTTGTCCACCGCGCCGTCCGGCGGCTTTTCGAGCTTTTCCACCGATTCTTCCTCGACCACCGGTCGCGGCGGCTGGCGCAGTTCGGCCAGCGTTTCGGATTGGACACCAAGGAAGCGAACCCCCAGTTCCTTCAGGGTAAGGAGGTATTGTTCCGTCGTTTCGAGAACACGGGCATATTCATTCATTGCGGCCCGATTTTAGCCCCCCTTCGCTGCCGGGCACGACAATCTTGTTAATTGTTGCTCACCGGCAATTCACAAGCGCCCGCTCAACTGAGCCGCATCGGCATGACCACGTAGAGGAACGGGCCATTGATCTTCAAAACGCCCGGACTCAGCTCATCGATCAATTCCAGAAAAACCTCGTCTTCGGTCAACGCGTTTAACGGCTCGATGAGATAAGCGGGGTTGAAGGCGATGGCCATTTCCTTGCCCTTGTAATTGATCGCCAGGCTCTCGCGGGCTTCGCCGACATCCGGCGAGTTGGCCGTAATGGCGAGATTATTGCGGCTGACGGCAATTTTGACGGAGTTGGCCTTGTCGCTGGTCATGATCTGGGCGCGCCTGGTAGCAGCCAGGAATTCCTCCCGCGGCAGCGCGATTCGCTCCTTGGTTTCAGTCGGAATCACCTGGCGGTAGTTAGGGTAATTGCCTTCAACGAGCTTGGAAAGAACGAGGACGGAAAAGCCTTTGTCGTCGTTGAGGGTAAATGAGGCCTGGTTTTCGCCGATGCGAATTTCCACGTCGCCCTTTTCCCCGAGCAGCCGCGCCAGTTCGTTCACCGTTTTGGTCGGAATGATGAATTAGCCCTGGCTGGTTTCCGGAATATCGACCTCCTCATCAACCAGCGCCAGCCGGCGGCCATCGGTCGCCACCATCGTAATCTTATGCTCCTTGAGGCTGATAAAAATGCCGTTGAGCACGTAACGAGACTCGTCGGTGGAAATGGCGAACGAGGTTTTGCGGAGCATTCCTTTGAACTTCTCCTGGGGAATTGTGATCTTCTTATCGTCCTTGAGCGTGTGAACGGGAGGAAATTCATCAGCGCTTAAGCCGTTGATTTTGTAAAACGACGCTCCGGCGCGGACGCTGCAGGCGTTCTTTTCATCCACTTCGAGTTCAATCTCCGGGCTGGTCAATTCCCGGATAATGCTGAAGAACCGTTTTACCGGCGTAGTGCTGGCACCCATTTTCTTGACGTTTGCCTCGACCGAGCAGGCAATCGTGACGTCGAGGTCCGTTGCGGTGAATTCCAATCTGTTCTCTCCAGTCTTGAGAAGGACATTGGAAAGAATGGGAAGGGTGGTTCGCGTGCTGACGATGTTTTGCACCGACTGCAAGCCGTGAATCAATTGATCTTTTGCGATGCTGAGATTCATGCTGGCCTTTAATAGTTTGTTTCTTCCTTTAAAGGAAGCTTATTAATAATGGCTGTGAATAAGGCAAACAACCGCCGCTGTCAAGGCAGAGTCAACGACTTCCGCAGAAATCTGAATGTAAATAAGCCGGCGGCTGGAGCGAAGGAACTGAGAAAAACGGGCTTTATTTGCAATAGGCACGATTAATTCACAAGAAACTCAAACTTTCCCAGCACGGTTAATGACATTCTTAAGGGCCTCCTGAACTTTAAGAACTTCATCCAAGGTCGAATCCCGGCCAAGGGAGAAGCGGACGAGCGAATTGGCAAGGCCGGCTTCGACCCCCATTGCCAGCATGACGTGTGACGGTTCGAGCGATCCCGCTGAGCAAGCCGAACCGCTTGAGGCGCAAATGCCTTCGAGGTCCAAGCCGGCCAAAATAGTAATGCTGTCGCAACCGGAAACGGTGAAGGCGGCCGTATTGGCAAGGCGCGAGGCAAGGGACCCCCGGAACTCAACGCCTTCGATGGCTGTTACGGAGGCTATTAAACGGTTCGTCAAGTTCATCAGAACGTTCCTCGAGAATACAGGCGGGCTGAGGAATTTCTCGACAGTCTCGGCGAGGCCGATGATGGCGGAAAGGTTTTCTGTGCCGGCGCGGCGTTCATTTTCATGGGCGCCACCGAACAAAATGGGGTCCGGGTGAAGAGGAGATTTAATAAAGAGCGCGCCAGCCCCTTTTGGGCCGTGGAGTTTATGGGCGCAAAACGAAACCAAGTCCGCATTGAATTGGTGAATATCCTCGAAGGCCTCCTTTCCAAAGTATTGAACGGCATCGGTGTGAAAAAGGACGCCTCGAGAACGGCAGATTTCGCCTAAAACCCCGACGGGTTGAAGAGAACCGGTTTCATTATTCGCCGCCATGATCGAGACGAGAACGGTGTCTGGACGAAGGGCCTTCGCCAGATCCTCTGGGGAAACGACTCCTTCTTTGCTGACCGGCAAGCAGGTAACGTTAAAGTTCTCGTTTTTTTCGAGATATTGGAAGCATTGGAGAACGGAGTGATGCTCGATCGTTGAAGTGATCAGGTGTCGGCCTTTGTCTCGGAGATGGCGGGCCGTTCCGAAGATGGCGAGGTTGTTGCTCTCGGTTCCGCCGCTGGTGAAAACGACTTCGCCGGAGCGGCAGCGCCAGACTTTGGCGACGCGATCGCGTGCATCGTCCAGCAAAGCGCGCGCCTTTCGACCAACGTGGTGGACGCTGGAAGGGTTGCCGTAAATTTCATCGAAAAACGGCAGCATGGCGGCTCGGATCTGAACATCAAGGGGAGTCGTCGCATTGTAATCGAAATAAATTGTTTTCATGCCGCGAGCCGGATCAAACGGAGCTTTTTAAGGTCAGGTCGCGATCAGGATCAATGCCCCATCGTTTGGCGACGGCCTCCAAATCAGCCGACATGCCCCAGCGATCGGCCTCTGGTGCGGTGGTATGCCTTCGATTGGCGCCCTTCAGCGCCAGGCAACCGCGATTATCGCCGATCCGGGCGATGAATTCGCATTCTTCCGGCGACAAGGAGATTTCCGGGAGCAACGCCAATTCATCGACTTTGTCTTCAATGGGTTTAGCATCCGGCCCCGTTTCCTGAATCAGCGTCGGAACGACGGAATGAACCGGTGGCTGTGATAAGTTCCAGAGGCAGGCCAATTGCAGCAGAGTGAGGTTGTTCTTTTTTGCGATGGGTCGGAAGAGGTCAACTTTTTCCTTCCCAGCCTCGACCCAGCCGGCCGGACGAAAGGCGCGATGGTCCCGGGGGGCTAATTTGTGGCCGGCTTTGACGTCATCGTGAAACAAGCCGCCATAATCGCCCATGCGAGTGATTAAATGAACATGATGTTTGACAGTGGCGGGCAGGACAAGCTGGCCGGGCCACGGTTCGAGAAAATCGAGAATAATCAGGGCCCAGTCGAGGATTTCGCCGAATCGTTCCAGGCAGAGGATAAGGTCGAGCGTGAAACCGTTGGCTGGTCCCGGCGCGATGCCGATGCGGTCGGTCAATCTGTCATCGACCAGGCTCAACATGGCGGACCAAACGCGGTCGCTCGAATAGCCGAGCGAGTCGGGATTGTGAAGGAGCAGCAGATCGAATTTACCGGCCCGGCAGCGGTGGAGGGATTTTTCGGTGGCCATGCGGAGGTAATCGGGGTAATCGCGGGGAGAGCGGAGAGAGGGATCGGTAAACCGGGGAAAGCCGCGCGCCCCCTGGCGCTGGCCCTTGTAAAAATCATGTCCGACCGCGCCGACGAGGCAATAATCCTGGCGGGGAAAACCGGCAAGGGCGGAGCCGAGGAGTTGATCGGCAGCCCCGCAACCATAGACATCGGCGGTGAAAAAAGTGCGGACGCCGCATAGAAACGAGCGTTGTGCGAGCTGAATCCAACGTTCCTCGGGAAGCGGCTCGCCGAAATTAATAAAGCGGCCACCGTTCCAGGCGCCGAAAGCGAGCCGGGTGACATTCATGCCGGAATTTTAGGTGGTGAGCGAGGGAGTTGGAAAGACTCATTTCTGGGCGGGGTTTCGTGCCCGAATTCGCAGCGATTCTGTATGACATACTGTCATATGACAGCATGGCTAGTCGGCTGGCTTCGAAACCAAGGCGGTGGTGAACGGGAAGAGAACCTCGCCAAGGTTTGAAGGAGAAACGACATGACCGCGCGAGAGGCTTGATTCTGTGTGTTGGAGGCGACATGCTGCCTTCCTCGAAAGATGAAATCCAATGAGATTAAGGTCGTAAAGGCCTTTATCGCGGCGATCAACCGGCGGAGACCTTCTGAGATCTGCGAGTTGATGACGGAGGATCACACTTTCGTTGACTCAGCCGGCGGAAGCACGTCGGGGCGCGAAAAGATGGCCGCCGGATGGGAGGGGTATTTTCGAATGTTCCCGGACTTCGAAATAAAGGTCGAAAGCATACAGGGGGACAAAGGCTTGGTGGCGGTTTTCGGGTCGACCTCCGGAACCTATCAGGGCAAGCGAGGGCTTGTCCCGGAAAACAGGATTGAAATGCCGGCAGCGTGGAGGGCGATAGTGACGAACGGCAAGATCAAGCTTTGGCAGGTTTATGCGGATTGGACCGAAGGCTGCAAAATAATGGAGGAGGACAAAAATGTGGGCTAGACACAGCCAAGTCAGAGCAAGGCGAATCCATGTAAACCTCTCACTGCAACAACCGATATGACCTTATCCCAAGCCAAGGAGCGGCACGAAAAAATGGCGGCGGAAATACGGCGGCATAATAAGCTCTATTATGTACAGGCCCAGCCCGTCATCAGCGACCAGGAGTATGACCGGCTCTACCGCGAACTGGCCGATTTGGAAAAGGAGTTTCCGGTGCTGGCGACGCCCGATTCACCGACCCAGCGCGTCGGCGGCGAACCGGGCAAGGCGTTTGAGTCGGTGATACATCGCGTCCCGATGCTCAGCTTGGACAATACCTATTCGCAGGCCGAGGTGCGGAGCTTCGTCACGCGGGTGCAAAAGCTGCTCCCACGCGAAACGCTCGCCTGGACGGTCGAGCCGAAGATCGATGGCCTGGCGGTCAATTTGCGTTACGAAAACGGCCTGCTCACGGTCGGCTCAACGCGGGGCGACGGGACGAAGGGGGACAATATAACGTCAAATCTAAAAACGATCCGCTCGGTGCCGCTGAAAATTGCGGAGAAGGTGGCGGTGCTGGAAGTGCGGGGGGAGGTTTTTATGACGCGGGACGGGTTCAGGAAACTCAACGAAGAGCGGACGGCGGCGGGGGAGGAGGTTTTTGCCAATCCGCGCAACGCGGCGGCCGGTTCGCTCAAGCAACTGGACCCGCGCATCGTGGCGAAAAGACCGTTGGACGCGGTGTTTTACGGCCTGGGCGCCATCGAGGGAGGGGAGATTCCGCCGCGGCACCATCAAGTGCTGAAATGGCTCGCGGAGCTGGGTTTCAAAACGCCGGAGAAGGTCTGGCTCTGCCATGCCGAAGCGGAGTTGTTGGCGGCGATTGATGAGTTGGATAAAATCCGGGACGGCTTCAAATATCAAATTGACGGTGCGGTCATCAAACTGGATGACGTGGCCTTGCGCGAGCAGGTCGGTTACACCGCCAAAGCGCCGCGGTGGGCCATCGCCTACAAATACGCGCCGGAACAGGCGCAAACGCGGCTGAAGGGCATCACCATCCAGGTGGGGCGGACGGGAGTATTGACACCGGTGGCGGAATTGGAGCCGGTGTTCCTGGCGGGCAGCACGATCAGCCGGGCGACGCTGCACAACGAGGACGAAATTCAGCGGAAGGACATCCGCATCGGCGACACGGTGACGATTGAAAAGGCGGGCGAGGTCATCCCGGCAGTGGTGGGAGTGGTGCTTGATAAACGGCCGGCGGGAGCGGAGGCTTTCGATTTTTACAAACATATCGGCGGCAAATGCCCGGTCTGCGGCGGGCCGGTGCGGCGCGACCCGGAATTTGTCGCCTGGCGCTGCGAGAACCTCCACTGCCCGGCGCAGGCGACGCGGCGGGTGGAGTTTTTTACCGCGCGCGGGGCGCTAGACATCGAGGGCATCGGCGGGATCGTGGCGGACAAGCTGGGGGAAAGGGGCCTGGCGCGGGAACCGCTGGATTTATTCGATTTGACTGCGGATAAGCTGGGGGAATTGAATCTGGGAACAGAAGAGTCGCCGCGTGTTTTTGGGCGCAAGAACGCGGAGAAGGCCGTTAACGCCCTGCAACGCGCCAGGACGGCGCCGCTGAGCCGGTGGCTCTTCGGGCTGGCGATACCGGAAGTGGGCAAAACGACAGCCGGACAACTGGCCGCGTTTCACGAAACGATCGAAGACGTGGCGAACTCGCCGTTGTTAAAAGATGTCATCGCCTATCATGAAAAGGAAAAAGAGAAAGAGGAGAAGGCAGCAACAGCTCGGCGGCTGATCGACGCGGGATTCGCCGCCAGGAGCCAAAGTAAAAACGAACGGGAAACGGGAATCGTGACGGAGGTCGGCCCCGTGGTGGCGCGGAGCGTGCTGGATTATTTTGCGTCGGAGGAAGGCCGGAATGTATTGCGCAGAATGAAGGACCTGGGCATCCATCCGGCGAGCCAGAAAGGGGCGGGGAAAAAAGCCGATCAACCGTTATCCGGCAAAACATTTGTATTGACTGGGACGCTGCCGACGATGACCCGCGAGGAGGCCGGCGCGCGCATCGAATCGCTGGGAGGAAAAGTCTCCGCCAGCGTGAGCAGGAACACCGATTATGTTCTGGCCGGCGCGGAAGCGGGATCGAAATTGGAAAAGGCGCAGGTGCTCGGCGTGAAGGTGATCGACGAGGGGGAGTTTTTAAGGATGTGCCAAGGTTAAGGCGGGTGCCAAGCGAGAACGATGGACGGCGTCGGCGATGGCGGCTTTGGAAAGCTTGTGGCCTCCGCAGCGCCGGATAATGAACTCCCACGACAGGCCATTTTCCACGTCCTTGAGCACGTCGGAGACAAAGATGCGCGTGCCCTTGAAAGTCACTTTGCCGTGACAGATCTTCGGGTCCGCCACCATGTATTCACCCAAATCAATTCGCCGCGCGCGAGTTTTCATGGGTTCAATTTGACTCGTGCGCAATCGTTAACGGCAGCATAGCCTGTGATTGCTGGGTGGCGGGTAATTTTCGGGGTTTCATTTGTAAAATCTTCTCTATCAACGTCGTTGGCTCGAGGGGAAATACATTTTAATCAGGACTCGCTTGGCTCCCCGAAATTCTCGGGAGGTTCAGCCTTGTTTGTCTCCGCAAACTCCACCAATCCAAAAGTGTTCGGAGCGGGACGGGTGAATATTTTATGTTCGCGCACATATGAAGCCAGTGAACCGCTTAAAGACGTTTTAGAGTTTTTGGCGACAGGTTTCCCTAGTTTTGCCAACAATTCTTCAACATGCATCGGCTTCCCATGCTTTTTCAGAACCTCACGAACGTTGGCAAGGTCCGAGCCGGTTCGCAGGGTTATTTCAGGCTCAGATTGCGCATCTCGCGGAAGCAGCTTGCGCATATCCTCAAGAGCCTCCAAATATGAACTTGCTTCGGCAAGTTGTTTTTCGAGGGCGCGAATATCGTCCTTCTTCCGCTCAATTTTTTTCTCTAATTCTTTTTTTATATCCATACCGTAAACGCTATCGTGAGTTGGATTCGGTGGCAAGGAGAAAATGAAGAAAAATGAAGAAAACATTTGATTTGCATAAAATGCAGGGCATAATCGGGGACATCAAATTAAGGATAAATATGAATAATGAAGAAATCATATCAGGATTTGAGGCTTCCAAACAGATTTCCACAAAAGGGGTGGAGTACTGGACGGCCCGGACCATGCAAAAGCTGCTGGGCTATGACGATTGGCGTAATTTCGAGAAGGTAATGGAACGTGCCGCCATCTCCGGGAGAAGTGCCGGGATTGATTCGGTGAATCATTTCGTTGGTTTCACCAACATGATCGAAACCGGAAAAGGGGCAAAGCGCCAATATGACGATTTCTATTTATCGCGTTTCGCCTGTTACCTAATTGCGATGAACGGCGATCCTGCGAAAGTCGAGGTTGCCGCCGCCCAGCAATATTTCGCCATCATGACGCGAGAACGAGAATTGGCTCAAAAGTATCTTAATGCTCAAGAAAGGGTCAAATTACGCGACAGAATCAGGGTTGCGAACAAACATTTGGCGGGGGCCGCGAAAGCCGCGGGGGTCACCGAATATGGACTGTTTCAACATGCCGGGTATATGGGCTTATACGGAATGGCAGTTGGAGACGTTAAAAAACGCAAAGGGATTCCTCCAAATGACGAACTCCTTGACCGGGCTGGGAGGCTTGAATTATCCGCCAATGAATTCAGGATTAATCTCACTGAAAATGCGCTTAAAAAAGAAGGCACGAAAAACGAATTGTCTGCTCGGCAGACTCACTTGCGTATAGGCAAGGGTGTCCGAGCAACCGTCCAGCAAGAAACCGGCAAATCGCCGGAGGACTTGCCAATAGAGCCTTCAATCAAAAAGATCATCAGCACAGCGAAGCAAAAAAGGGGTCTTCCAAAGCCGAATTCTCCATCTTGACCGTCGGATTCCCTGTTGAAAAACCCCAGGACGATTCCGGGCGCAAAGCCATCTTTGAACAGATTTGCGCCCGTTTTGGATGCGGCAAGATTGCTCCCGTTTGGGCTACGGGCGCGCCCAGTAGCGGTAATTGACGTTGGGGAAAATGTTGTCCATTTGCTCGATTTGACTGAGCCAGGGGGCGTCGATTTTTTTCGCGCTCAACTGCTCGTAGAGGGAGAGAAAACGCGAGAGATGCTCTTTGACGCGGCGGGCGGCGTAGTCGGGACTGGTGCCGGAGCGGAGAATGAAGGGCCAGTCGCTGGATTGGGCCAGGAGCAGCTCGCGGGCGGCTTGTTTGAGAGCGCGTTCCTGCACGCCCTTGACGCCGGAAAACCGCTCCGCCAGGGCCGTCATGCGCGATTGGGCGATGCGGAGGTGGGGATAAATCCATTCGTTGGTTTCGTTGAGCCAGACGCGCCAAAAGCCTTCCTCGCCCCAGCTTGAAGCGGCGGGCATGGCCACTTGCTGGGTCGGGTAGCGGCGGAGATATTCGCCGGGCGTGATGAAAGTGAAGGCCTGCTGGTCGTAATAGGCCTTGCGGATGAAGAAATTCAAAAACTCCGGGCCTTCATACCACCAATGGCCGAAAAGCTCGGCGTCGTAAGGCGAGAGCACCAGCGGCGGGCGGTCGAGAATGGCTCCGAGCTTGGCGATTTGTTCAACGCGCGCCCGCAGGAAGTGGCCGGCGTGTTCATCGGCGGCGCGCACGGCGGCGTCCCGGTCGTAAATTTGCTTGTCAAAGGTGTCCCCGGTGATGCGGTGGTATTTGATGCCGGTAAAACCGCGCGCGTCGGGCGCGGGTAAAAAAGGTTTGACGTAGTCAAAATCCAGGTCGAACCCGATGTCGCGGTAAAAATCGCGGTAGCGGGGGTCGCCGGGGTAGCCTTGTTGCGTGCTCCAGACCTGGCGGGCGGAATCGAAGTCCCGTCCAAAGGCGGCCACGCCGTTGGGGGTGAAAACCGGGGCGAAAACCCCGTAACGCGGGCGCGGCCGGGCGTGCAGCAGGCCGTGCATCTCGGTGACAAACCAGCGGATGTTGGCTTCCTGGAGAGGTTTTTCGATGCCTTCGATGAAGGCGCATTCCGGCAGCCAGATGCCGCGCGGGTCGCGTCCGAAACACTCGCGGTGGTAGTCGCGGGCGACGAAAATCTGCGCGCGCAGGGAGGGGGGATCGTCGGCCAGCAAAGGCAGCAGGGCGTGCGTGGCGGCGCAGGTGGCGATTTCCAGCAAGCCGTTGTCCTGGAACTTGCGGAAGGCGCCGACGAGATTGCGCCCGTAGTCAAAATAAGTTTCCCGGATCCCGGAGAAGCGATGATGATACATCCAGGCCAGCGCGCGATAGGCGGGGTCCCAATGCGTGCGGTGGATTTCGTTTTCCGCCAACTGGATCAGGCCGTCCAGATGCCGGACGTAGCGCTCCTGCAACATGGGGTCCAGCAGCATCGCGCAGAGGGGCGGGGACATGGACATGGTCAGGCGCGTCTTCATCCCGTCGTTTTGCCAGCCCTCCATAAATTGGAGCAGAGGGACGTAGGTTTCGGTGATGGCTTCGAAGAGCCAGT
>Ga0187874_10003716_pt1 | contig 10538 bp, 8 predicted proteins | sample June2016WEW_16_1_3_FD_132993 | JGI IMG/M metagenome (GOLD analysis project Ga0187874, IMG submission 132993) | Peatland microbial communities from SPRUCE experiment site at the Marcell Experimental Forest, Minnesota, USA - June2016WEW_16_150 | ecosystem: Environmental > Terrestrial > Soil >... | reverse complement strand
GTCGGCGGCGTCGAAGTCGCTTCCACCGAGATCATGGTCGCGCCGGATACCAAGGAAGCGCCGAAGTCGGGAGAGCGAGGATGATCGATCCGCGTGCGGTGATAGCGCCGTCGGCGCAGATTGCGGCGGATGCGGCCGTGGGTCCGTTCACGGTCATCGGCGAGGATGTGGTCATCGGCGCGCGTACCTGGGTAGGGCCGCATGCGGTCATCAACGGACCGACGCGCATCGGCGCGGACAATAAGATATTCCAGTTCGCGTCGATCGGCGAGGCGCCGCAGGACAAGAAATACAACGGCGAACCGACGCGCCTCGAAGTGGGCGACCGCAACGTGTTCCGCGAATTCGTGTCGGTCAATCGAGGCACGATTCAGGACCAGGGCGTGACGCGCATCGGCAACGACAATCTTCTGATGGCGCAAGCGCATGTCGCGCACGATTGCCAGCTCGGCGACCAGATCGTCTTGGCCAATAGCGCGACGCTCGGCGGTCACGTCGAGATCGGTGATTGGGTCATCATGGGCGGCTTCTCGGGCGCGCATCAGCATACGAAGATCGGCGCGCACTGCTTCATCGCCAACAACACCGCCGTGACGCGCGACGTGCCGCCCTATGTGATGGCCGTGGGCCGGCCCGCCGAGCCGCACAGCGTGAACGCCGAGGGCCTCAAGCGGCGCGGCTTCGATGAGAATCAGATACGCAACATTCGCGCTGCCTATCGGCTGCTGTATCGCTCCGGATTGAAATTGGACGAGGCGGTGGAACAGCTCGAACAAATCGCATTGGAACAGGCCGAGATCCGGCCGTTCGTCGAATTCATCAAGCGAAGCTCCCGCAGCATCGTGCGGTAGCGGCATGCCGGTGCCACTGCGGATCGGTCTGGTCGCTGGCGAAGCATCGGGGGACACGCTCGGGGCTCATCTGATCGACTCATTGCGGGCGCTCGCGCCGCAGATCCGCTTCTTCGGAATTGCGGGTCCCAAGATGCAGGCGGCGGGGTGTGAGGTCTGGGAGCCCGCCGAATCCCTCGCGGTCATGGGCTTGTTCGAGGTCTTGCGCGATTTGCCGCGCCTGTTGCGTTTGCGGGCACAGATGCGCCGCAAGTTCCTCGCCGCGCGGCCCGACGTGTTCGTCGGCATCGACGCGCCCGAATTCAATTTGGGCCTCGCCCGCTCCTTGCACGCGGCCGGCATCCCGACCGTGCAATACGTGAGTCCGCAAGTTTGGGCCTGGCGTCAGCGCCGCGTTGAGCGCATGCACCAGTCGGTCGACCTGGTGCTGTGCCTGCTGCCGTTCGAAAAGCGGTTTTACGACGATCAGGGACTGCATGCCGAGTTTGTCGGGCATCCGCTGGCCGACGCGATCCCCATGACCGTGGACCGCGCGGCGGCGCGCGCGCAATTGGGCTTGCGTGCAGATGCGCGAGTCGTCGCGCTGCTGCCCGGCAGCCGGCGCGGCGAAGTGATGCGCTTGAGCGCGGATTTTGCGGCTACCGTGCGCTGGCTCGCCGCCCAGCGGCCCGATCTTGAATTCATTGCGCCGATGGCGAACCAGGCCGTGCGGGCGATATTTGCCGAAGCGCTCGCGCGCGTGGCGCCGGGGGTGAGCGTCAAGCTGCTCGATTCTCAAGCGCAGACGGCGCTGGCGGCGGCCGACGTGGTTCTGGTCGCCTCGGGCACCGCGAGTCTGGAGACGGCGCTGTGCAAACGCCCGATGGTCGTCGTGTACCGGTTGGGCGCAATGACGGCCTGGCTGGTGCGGCGCCTGAAACTCGTCAAAGTGAAGTTTTTTGCGCAGCCAAATCTACTTGCGGATCGGCGCGTCGTCAGCGAATATTTTCAAGAGGAAATCGTCCCCGAAGCGATTGGCGCGGAGCTCTTGATGTGGATGGATGACCCTGCCCGTCGGCATGAGCTGGAAGAGGAGTTTTCGCGTATTCACGCCGAGCTGCGACGCGGCGGCAGCGCGAGTGCGGCGCTCGCCATCATGCGCATGCTCGAATCGCGGCGCCCGAGCGATACGGGGCGCCCGAGCGATACGGGGCGCCCGAGCGATACGGGACGCCCGAGCGATACGGGACGCGCGAGCGAAACGGGGCGATCGGCATGAACCCGTTGATCGCCGGCGTCGATGAGGCCGGCCGCGGCCCCTTGGCGGGTCCCGTGGTCGCCGCGGCCGTGATCTACCGGCCGGGCCGCGGGGTAGCCGGTGTTGCCGATTCGAAGCTGCTCGATGCGCCGACGCGCGCGCGGGTCGCGGCGGCGATTCGCCGCCAAGCGCTCTGTTACGGCATCGGTTGGGCCGACGCGGCCGAGATCGATGCGCTCAACATTCTCGAGGCGACATTTCTCGCGATGCGGCGCGCGGTGCTGGCGCTTAGCGTGGTTCCCGACCTGCTGGCAATCGACGGTAACCGGCTGCCGCGGCTCACGGGGCTCGGCAGGTGCAGGGGCGCACGCTCGATCGTGCATGGGGACCAGAGCATGCCTGCGATCAGTGCCGCCTCCATTCTCGCCAAGACCGCGCGCGACGCCTACATGGATCGCGCCGATGCGCTGTACCCGGCGTATCAATTCGCTGCGCACAAGGGCTATGGGACCGAGGTTCACCTGCGGCTGCTGCAGCAACTCGGGCCTAGCCCGATGCATCGCCGTTCGTTTGCGCCGGTCGCCGACGCGCTGATGGCGCGCATGTTGGGATTCGCTCCATGACGCAATTCGTGCATCTTCGGCTGCACACCGAGTATTCACTGGTGGACGGCATCGTGCGCATGCCGGAATTGATGACGGCGGTCGCCGCCGCGGCGATGCCGGCCGTGGCCTTGACCGACCAGAGCAACTTGTTCGCGATGGTCAAGTTCTACAAGGAGGCGCAGAACGCCGGCGTCAAGCCCTTGATCGGCGTCGATGCCTGGATACGGGAGCCGGGCGAACGCGTGCCGCCGTCGCGCATCGTGCTGCTTTGCCAAGATCTGATCGGTTATCGGCACCTGACGCAGCTCGTGACGCGCTCGTATCTCGAGGGACAACACCGCGGTGCGCCGATGTTCGAGCGCGCCTGGCTCACGAGCGATACGCTGCGCGGCCTCATCGCACTGTCGGGCGGCCCGGAGGGCGACATGGGCCGCGCGATCGCGCGCGGCCATGTCGACGAGGCGGGCCGCTGCCTCGACGCTTGGCGCGCTTTGTTCGGCGATCGATTTTATATCGAGGTGCAGCGGACCGGCCGCGCGGGCGACCAGGCGTACACCGAGGCCGCGCTGGATTTGGCGGACTCGCGCGGCGTGGCGGCGCTCGCGACCAACGACGTCCGATTTCTGACGCGCGCCGATTTCGAGGCGCACGAGGCGCGCGTCTGCATCCACGACGGCGCGCTGCTCGCCGACCCGAGCCGCCCAAGGCGCTATTCCGAAGAGCAGTATTTGAAATCGCCGGCCGAGATGGCTGACGCTTTCGCCGACGCCCCCGAGCTTCTCGCCAATACCGTCGAGGTCGCAAAGCGCTGTTCGCTCGAGATCAAGCTCGGCGCCTCGATGCTGCCGGCCTATCCGGTGCCCGCCGGAAGCACCACCGAGGAGTTTTTGCGCGATGAATCCGCGCGCGGATTGCGCGGGCGGCTCGCGGGCACCACGGCTGCGAATGCGCCGGCGCGCGACGAGCGCGATTATGAGCGTCGCCTCGAGCTGGAACTCGGCGTCATTTGCAGCATGGGGTTCGCGGGATATTTTCTGATCGTCGCGGATTTCATCCGCTGGGCGCGGCAAAACGGCGTTCCGGTGGGTCCCGGCCGCGGCTCCGGCGCCGGTTCCTTGGTCGCTTATGTGCTGGGAATCACCGATCTCGACCCGATCGAGCACGATCTGCTGTTCGAACGATTCTTGAACCCCGAACGCGTCTCGATGCCGGATTTCGACGTCGATTTCTGCATGGAGGGCCGCGACCGGGTCATCGACTACGTCGCGAACAAATACGGGCGCGAGCGCGTCTCGCAGATCATCACGTACGGGACCTTGGCGGCCAAGGCCGTCGTGCGCGACGTCGGGCGCGTGCTCGGCCACAATTACGGCTACGTCGACAAGATTGCCAAGCTCATCCCGTTCGAAATCGGCATGACGCTCGATAAGGCGCTCGAGCAGGAGGAGGAACTCGCGCGCCTCTACAGCAGCGACGGCGACGTGCGCGAACTGATCGACCTGGCGCGCAGCCTCGAGGGCTTGGCACGAAACGCCGGCACGCACGCCGGCGGCGTCGTCATCGCTCCGTCCGTTTTGACCGACTTTACGCCGCTCTACTGCGAAGAAGGCAGCACGACGCCCGTGACGCAATTCGACAAGGACGATGTCGAGGCCGCGGGACTCGTCAAGTTCGACTTCTTGGGCCTGCGCACGCTGACGATCATCGACTGGGCGGTACGCGACATCAATGCCGCACGCGTGCTCTCGGGCGAGGCGCCGCTCGTGATCACGGCACTGCCGATGGACGATGCGGCGACTTACGCGCTGCTCAAGAGCTGCAAGACCACGGCGGTGTTCCAGCTCGAGTCGCGCGGCATGAAGGATTTGATCCGGCGCCTGCAGCCGGACCGGTTCGGCGACATCGTCGCGTTGGTGGCGCTGTTTCGTCCCGGGCCCCTGCAGTCCGGCATGGTCGAGGATTTCATCGCGCGCAAACACGATTTGAGCGGTTCGGCGATCGACTACCTGCACCCGGATCTCAAGCCCGTGCTCGAGGCGACCTACGGGGTAATCCTCTACCAAGAACAGGTCATGCAGATCGCGCAGCTGTTGGCGGGCTATACGCTGGGCGGCGCCGATCTGCTGCGCCGTGCGATGGGCAAGAAGAAGCCCGAGGAGATGGCCAAGCAGCGCTCCGTGTTCGTCAGCGGCGCCGTTGCGCGCGGCGTGCGCGAGGCGCAAGCGACTTACATCTTCGATTTGATGGAGAAATTCGCGGGCTACGGCTTCAATAAATCGCACTCTGCGGCCTACGCGCTGCTCTCGTATCAGACGGCGTGGCTCAAAGCGCATTATCCGGCCGCGTTCATGGCGGCGGTGTTGTCGTCGGATATGGACAAGACCGATAAGGTCGTCACGCTCATCGACGAATGCGCGAGCATGGGCCTCGCGGTGCTGCCGCCCGACGTCAACGAGTCGGTCTATGCGTTCAAAGTCGCGGGTCCCGCGAGCATCCGCTATGGGATGGGCGCGATCAAAGGCGTGGGCGCATCGGCCGTCGAGGCGATCATCGAAGAGCGCAGCGCGAACGGGCCGTTCTCCCGTCTCGCGGATCTTTGCCGGCGCATCGATCTTCAAAGGGTCAACCGGCGCGTGCTCGAGGCGATGATACGCAGCGGCTGTCTCGATGCGCTCGGCGCAAATCGCGCGACCTTGAGCGCGGAGCTCGGCGCCTCGATGCAGTTGGGCGAGCAGAACTCGCTGGCGCTCACGACCGGCCAGGACGATCTGTTTGGCTTGAGCGTGGCGCAAAACCCGTTTCAATCCGAGACTGCGGCCGTACCCGATTGGACCGAAGCGGTTCGCTTGGGCTACGAGCGCGAGACACTGGGCCTTTATTTGAGCGGACACCCGATCACGCCGTACGAACCGGATTTGCGGTTCCTCGTCAGCGCGCGGCTCGCGGATGTCGGAGGCCCGAAGCCGGCCGCGGCTCCGGAGGGCGGCCGCGCATGGTCCGCCGGCAAGCCCGTGACGGTTGCCGGCCTCGTGCTCGAAATCCGCCGCCGGCCGAATCGCGTGACCTTAATCGTGGACGATCGCAGCGGCAGACTCGAAGTCAGTCTCTACGAGGAAACATTCCAACAGTACCGCGAGATCATCGTCAAAGACGCGATACTGGTCATCGACGGGACGCTGCGCTTCGATGACTTCATCGAAGCGTGGCGGCTGCAGGCGAAATCGCTGCTCGAGATCGACAAGGCCCGCGAGCGTTACGCCAAGCGGCTATGGATGCGCTGGCCCGGCGAATTCGAGGGGCCGCAGGGCCTCAACCGTTTCGAAGAGCTATTGAAGCCCTACCTGCGCGGTCCCTGCGCGATCGGCGTCTGCGTCTCGCGCAAGGATTACTCGGGCAAATTGAACCTTTCCGACGCCTGGTCGGTGCGGCCGACGCGTGAGTTTCTCGACAAGCTATCGGCTCTGGTAGGGCGCGAGGGGTGGTATTTGGTGTATGGTCCCCGCAATGACGTAAAGGGTGAGGAAACATCTTCATGGCGATGAGTTTTCTGGAATTTGAGCAGCCCATCGCGGAGCTCGAGGCAAAAATCGAAGAATTGAAGTTCCTAGGAGCCGATGGGAGCGTCAATATTTCCGAGGAAATCAATCGCTTACAATCGAAAAGTCGAGCCTTGACGACGAGCATTTTCGCGAATCTGACGCCCTGGCAAATCACTCAGCTGGCGCGCCATCCGCAGCGGCCCTACACGCTCGACTACGTCTCGATGATTTTTACCGATTGGCACGAATTGCATGGCGATCGCATGTACAGCGATGACCTCGCGATCGTCGGCGGCCTGGCGCGCATCGAAGGCATGCCCGTGATGCTGATCGGCCAGCAGAAAGGACGCGATACCAAGGAGCGCGTGCGGCGCAACTACGGCATGCCCAAACCGGAGGGCTATCGCAAGGCGCTGCGGCTCATGCGCATGGCCGAGCGCTTTCGCATCCCTATCGTCACGCTGATCGACACCCCGGGCGCATACCCCGGCATCGGCTCCGAGGAACGCGGCCAGAGCGAGGCGATCGCGCGCAATCTGTTCGAGATGTCGAGCTTGGCCGCGCCCATCTTGAGTGTCGTGATCGGCGAGGGCGGCTCGGGCGGCGCGCTCGCGATCGGCGTCTGCGACCGGCTCGTGATGCTGCAGTTCAGCGTCTACTCGGTCATTTCGCCTGAGAGCTGCGCATCGATCCTCTGGAAGAGCACCGACAAGAAAGAGATTGCCGCCGACGCGATGGGCGGCACGGCCGAGCGGCTCAAGAAATTGGGTCTGGTCGACGAGGTTCTTCAAGAGCCGCACGGCGGCGCACATCGCGATCCGGTCGCGATGGCCGAAACCGTCAAACAAAGCATCGTCAAGCATCTGACCGAGCTGCGCGCGATGCCGGTGACCCAGCTATTGGATGCGCGCCAGGCGCGATTGCGTTCCTTCGGTGCGTTCCGCGAAGGCTGAGCGCGCCGCATATAGGATCAGTGTCAGTTGATCGGTGTCTCCTATTCCGAAATGACAATTGCCCGCGCATTTGAGCCGGTCCGCGGCCCTGTGTTATGTTAGCGTTTCAGCGGAACCGGCAGCGCTGGCACTGGATCAACCGGAGCAGTCGCTAGTAGAAAAAATCAAACCGCGGTGACGCCGGCACATACCACGCTTACACCGCGCGGAACACCGATGGAGAAATCATGTTCACGCAATTGCTAGACCCGCTCGGCAACCTCACGCTCACCTGTTTGGTGGCGCTCGTTCCCGTTGTTACTCTGCTGGTCATGCTCGCGGTATTTCGCTTGCCGGCCTGGTTGGCGACGATATTCGGCTCGATCATTACGGTCGGGCTCGCGCTGTGGGTATGGAAAATGCCGTTTGCCGACGGCGCCCATGCCTATATATATGGCGCGGCGACCGGTGTGTGGAACGTCGACTGGATTACGGTCTGGGGCATGGTGCTGTTCAATACGCTGACGGTAACCGGCACATTCGAAAATTTCCGTCGCTGGCTGATCGCGCAAGGCAGCATGGACGTCCGCGTGCAGACCATGCTGTTCGCGTGGGCATTTGGAGCACTTCTCGAAGGCCTTGTCGGTTTCGGATATCCGTGGGCGGTGGTTGCGCCCATCTTGATTTCCCTCGGCATTTCCGACCTCAACGCGATCCGCGTCGCCGCGATTGCCAACAATGCGCCGGTCTCCTACGGCGCGCTCGGCGCACCGATCATAGCGCTGGCCGCCGTCACCGGCTATCCACTGCTGGCGCTGTCAGCCTCGGTCGGCACGGTGGTCGCCGTGCTCGCGCTGCTGCCGCCGTGGGTGCTGTTGTACCTGGTCTCAGGTAAGCAAGGAATGAAAGGCGGCTGGCCGCTCGCCGTAGTCGGATCACTCGGTTATATCGCGGGACAGTATCCGGTTGCCGTCTATCTGGGGCCCTATCTGCCGGACGTTACCGGCTCCATCGTTTGCTTCGTCGCCCTATTTGCATTGCTCAAAGTCTGGCAGCCCAAAACCGTACTTGGTTATGGCGGCGTACCGGTCGATGCGGCGATGGCAAAGCAGACGCGCGGACATGGACTCAAGACTGCCGAAGTGCTGCAGGCCTGGATGCCGTTCGCCGTGCTGCTGATCGTGGTCGCGGCTTGGACCGGTCCCTGGTCACCGTTGCCGAAAGTGAGCTGGTTCAGTGCGAAAGCGGTCGCCTGCTCGGCGCTCGCAGTCACCTGCAATGCGGCAAAGCCCGATGTCAGCGCAGTCTTCAAATTTGCCCCTTATGTCGGCGGCACCGCGATTCTGGCGTCGTGGTTCGTCGTCGCGGGGTTGCTGCTGGCGATGGGCAAGCTGCAAGCCTCTCAAATCGGCGAGGTATTCCGGCGTACGTTCCATCAGATGTGGGGTGCATGTCTGGTCGGCGTGTTCATCTTTGGGCTGGCATACGTCTTCAACTATTCCGGTATGGCGGCGTCGCTCGCGAAAGGCTTTTCGAGCTTTGGCACGGCTTTCATCATCGTCGCCCCGATCCTAGGCTTCATCGGCGTTGCACTGTCGGGCTCGAATACGTCGACCAATGCCATGTTCGGCAAATTCCAGGCGCTCGTCGGCGCGCAGCTCGGCATGCCACCATTGCTGTTACCGTAGCTTAATTCCATTGGCGCGGAAATCGGCAAACCCGTGGCGCCGCAAACCGCGAGCGTCGGTGTCTCGACCAGCAAGTTCGTACGCAAGGAAGGCGATGTCATCCGGCACAACATGGGATGGACCTTGGTTCTGCTCGCCTATCTGATCCTAATTGCTGTCGGGTTCTACCTACTGCATCCCGCGGTGATGACGGCGAGTTAGGAGGCCGTGTCGGGGCGGCAGCCGATTCGGTACCATGGACGGCACTGGTACCGATCTCATGAACCGCTACTCTCTAGGCACGCTCGTGCCGGCTCGCTGGCTCGAACGCTTCACGCTCGCTCCCACGGATTTGCTGCGCGATGCGGTCTACCGCCGGCTCTGGATATCGATTCTGATCTCTTCGTTCGGCGGGCAGGTGACCTTGCTTGCATTGCCGCTGACCGCGGCGGTCTTGCTGCACGCGAGCCCGACCCAGATGGGAACACTGACGGCGATCGAAATTGCACCGTTCGTGCTGTTCTCACTGCCGAGCGGAGTCTGGCTCGACCGTGTCCGCAAGATGCCGGTCTACGTCATCGGCGAGCTATCGATTGCCGCGGCGGTCGCGACGGTGCCCTGCGCCTGGTGGCTCGGTTGGCTCTCGATGACTTGGCTGTATGTCGTCGCGTTCGTCATCGGCTCGGTCAATACGACGGCCGGCACCGCGGCGCAGATCGTGTTGACGCAAATCGTGCCGCGTGCACGGCTCGTCGAGGCGCACGCCAAGAACGCGCTGGCATCGTCGACCGCCGAAGTGACCGGACCCGGCGCCGCGGGCGCCCTGATCAAGATCACCGGGGCGCCGGTCGCGTTGCTCGCGGACGCGCTGCTGCTGCTAGCCTCGGCATCGATTTTGCGCGGTGTGCCGGTGCTCGAGACACCGAGCGCGAGAAATGCGCCGTTCTGGCCCGCAATGCGCGCGGGCCTGAACTTCGTGCGCGGCCACAAGCTGCTGGTGGCGATGGCGAGCTGCGTCGGCGTCTGGCAGATGTGCAATCAGATGGCAATGGTCGTGCAAATTTTGTTTGCGACGCGCGAACTGGGCTTGAGCGAACGCGCGGTCGGGTTGAGTTACGTCGGGCTCGGAATGGGCACGATCGCGGCGAGCGTCATCGGCCAACACGTGGTGCGCCGCATTGGCTCGGGAACGACGCTGACGCTTGGCTTTGCGACGACCGGCATCGGCTGGTTGCTGCTCGCCGTCGCGCCCTTGAGTGCGCTCGGCATCGCCGCATACGTCGTGATGTTGATGCTGTTTGGGTTCGGCGCCGTCTTCATCTTCATCAATTTCCTCTCGTTGCGCCAATCGGTTACACCGGCGCCGTTGCTGGGGCGCATGACCAGCACGATGCGTTGGCTGATTTTGCTGCCCTCCGGGCCGGGCGCCTTGCTCGGCGGTTGGATGGGCCAGCATTGGGGCCTGCGATGGGCGCTCGGAGTCGGGGGCGGCACGGCGCTGCTGCTGACGCTCGTGGCCTTGCGCCTGCCGGTGATTCGTGATGTCAAGACGCTGCCGACGCTGCAAGCGGAGGCCATCACGCCGTATTCCTCGGATGGGCTGGGCGAGGCGGGACGGGCGAGTTAAGATCGCATCCTTAAAAAAATCCATGAATAGCCACCGAATTCAGGAGCCAAGATCATGAAGCTGCGCGCGACCAAGTGGTG
>Ga0187874_10003713_pt1 | contig 10540 bp, 11 predicted proteins | sample June2016WEW_16_1_3_FD_132993 | JGI IMG/M metagenome (GOLD analysis project Ga0187874, IMG submission 132993) | Peatland microbial communities from SPRUCE experiment site at the Marcell Experimental Forest, Minnesota, USA - June2016WEW_16_150 | ecosystem: Environmental > Terrestrial > Soil >... | reverse complement strand
GGGGGGTAGGGGGATCACCCCCCTCCCCCCCTTGTCCGCAAACGGCTGTTTTCCGGCATGGCCTTGCCCGGTATTTCGCGTGGAATCTCCGGCGTGGCGTGATGGTTTTGCAGATTTTCCGGCAGGTTCGCGTCCCGCCCGGCCGGGCCCTGAGGGGGGAGGGGGGTGACCCCCTGCTGGCCCGGCACATGGGTGGGGGGGTGATCCCCTCCCAAAAAAAAGAAAGAGGGGGGGGTAGGGGGATCACCCCCCTCCCCCCCTTGTCCGCAAACGCCCGGATTTTTTCATGGATCCGATCCTGAAAAAAAACGGTCACAGCTGCGTCCGGTGGCAGGATCGCCTGCCCGGCTGATGTGTTCGCTGTCCGGAAAACGCCCCTCCCGGAACACCGCTAAAGGGAAATTATTTCTCAAAGTATTGGGCGTATTTCGTTTATTGCGGTGATATATTGGGACTTTTCCCCGGCGGTGGACAGGAATCCTTCCGGATCGTGTCCGCCACAGCAAGGTGTCAGGAAACGGGGGCTGATTTGGGCCCGGATTTGGGTGGGGGGAGATGAAGTGTGGGGGGGTTATATATCCTCCATCAAATTTACAAAAATCAGAGACTCTTATCAAGGATGACCGGTTTTGACCCGTCCGAGGACACGGCAGCATTGATTACGCGGTCGCTGCCGGAATCGGGTGCGGCAATCCATATGCAGGTTCAGGATTGCATCATGCAGGTGTTATCTTGATCGTTCGTTATGGCGTTTCGTTTTTTTCAGAGGTTTCTTTTTCACCGGTTCCTTCCTGTTCATTATCCGGGAACTTCATCCGGTACATCCACCCCCCAAAAAACAGAATGATCGGTACTCCTATGGGAATCGTAAACCCCGCCGGTCCATGAAACAAAACCCCGTACTGGATCATATCGGATAGCAGGAAGAGACATCCGCCTATTATGGTGATAATGGCGGCGGCTTTGAAGTATGCAGAGGATTTCTTAAGATATACATACAGCAGGAAGCAGAGAACGAGGAGCAGGAATGCCGATGCTGTCACGTTGAATCCCGTTGCAAGAGCGCTGCGACCGGTGATCGCCCCGCTGGTAATGAAATTGATATCTCCGGTGAAAAAAATGAAACTGTTGCCAAGGTAACTTTGCAGGTACCTGAATAGTTCCCACTGAACCCCAATGGCGAGCCAGTCACCGATGACGAAGATGTTGATAGGGATGAGGAAGAGGATGCACTGGAGAATCAGGGGAACCGCATAGGGGGATGTTCTCATGGATTTTAATATGTGTGTCAACCGGTATTGAGACTATTGCCTGTATTTCTCCCTGTCGTGAGGCTCTGGACATTATGGAAACCGGGATGAACGACCGGGGTCACCCCCTGACGATGGAAATCGATAAAAGCGTGTGAAGGTTCCCCGCCTCAGGGCCTCTCCGAGACACGGCGGGGCAAGAGAGTGTTGTACTGCATTATAGTCATTAATCCGCCGCGGGGCGCCCCTTTGGGGGCGGCAGCATCTTCGTTCACTTGGGGGAGATAAGGGTTTCCTCATCATATCTGAACTATTTTCAAAGGAGATAGGAGGGTGTTTCAACCCCGCTCGTATGAAAACTGCAAGTGCCCCACGTACACCGGAAAGATAAAAAGATCAGGATTCTTTGGATGTGAGATCTATACTGATAATTACAGGCTCATCCAAAGCGATGCGAGATCTGTGACATAAACCAAATATGCGATGTCGGACTATGGCTCTGCTTTTAGAATCCGTTCAACAATATCGCTTGTTGGGCAATGCCACATCGGGAAAAAAGAAAATGGGGTTATAGTTGGGTCTGCAGAAGAATTTGTGAGGATCCATCCGAAAATGTACCAATGACTACAACATTCGTTGGCGGTGTTGACGTAGTAAGTACTGTAATCTGACTTCCAACGGCAGTTGCTAAAGACTGAGGTTGACTTGTATTACCGGTGACATTCACCGAAATAGAGGAAAGACTTCCCACATCCTGACCGCCATTATTTGTCAACATAATCCCACTAGATACACGCTGTGCCGTTATTGAAACGATATGCGTCTTCTGGATGTTCCCTGCCATGCCGAACACGAACGCAGCGATGACCGCTGCGAGGATCACGGTGATCGCGACCATCAGGATGACGCCGATGACCGGTGATACTGCTTCTTCATTTTTTCTGGTAAATGCCATGCAAAACACTCCTCAATACATATCCACTGTCGGATATGATACTGTATAATCAGACTATTATCTCATTTATGTATTTAAAATAGGAGGATCTAAATTTCAGGTTGTGGGGGCAGAGTTAGGGAATCCGTGCGGGAAAGCCCTTGTGCCAGGCATCGGGCAAGAGCATGGAGGAAGGTTGAGGGCCGGTACTGTCTTGCCGTAAATGGAGGAATGGGCAAGCCCCGGGCAGGGAATGCAACCGTGCCGGATGAACCCTGCTGCGGTGTCTCGGACCGGGAGGACTCAACAGTACAGATAAAGACCTGAGGGAATACCGGGTGCAAACGGTTAATGAGTTTCCCCGCATCCTTTCAGGTAAGAACATGAAGATCGCGATATTCCAGCACACAGCATCAGAGACCGCCGGGTATTTCGAGACGGTCTTTAATGAGCACGGCATCCCGTACGAATATATCCGGCTCTACGAGTCCGGTGAAGTACCGGCTACCGCGGCCACCCACCTCATGTTCATGGGCGGGCCGATGAGCGTCAACGACGAACAGGAACTGCCGTACCTCAAAGAAGAAAAGGCCCTCATCCGTGACGCCGTACGGCAGGGCCGGCCGGTCCTCGGCATCTGCCTCGGCGCCCAGCTGATCGCCTCCGCGTTCGGCGCCCGGGTCTACCCGTACATTCAGGAGACCGGCTGGCGCGAGCTCCGGCGGGAACATGCGGTGCAGGGAGTCTTTTCAGCGTTCCCGGCGCAGTTCCACGTCTTCCAGTTCCACAGGGAAACGTTCGATCTACCGGCAGGTGCTGATCTCCTCTGCACTGGGGATGCGGTGAAAAACCAGGCGTTTTCTTACAAAACCGCCCTCGGGCTCCAGTTCCATCTTGAACTCACCGGTGCCATCATCCGGGAGTGGACACGGGACATGGATGCCGCAACCAGAGAGACGATACGCAAGGAAACCCCCCGGTACATTGCGGAGAGCAACCGGCTCTGCCGGATGATCGCAGAGGCATTCATCGCAAAAAGATAACGATGCCGGGCCACGGGTCATTGCCCGTTCCCTTCAAGCGATCTTACGGGCCGGGTCCAGCTGGATCTCGTGCGGGAGCCGGGCCAGCGCAACGGCGCCAAGGGCCCCGATAACGCCGTTCCCCCCGTACAGGACAGCGCCGGACCGCTTTGCAGCCTCTTCTGCCGCAGCACGATCGACCACCTGTTCCCGCACCAGCCTGCCGTACTCCCTCAGGTCCGCAGGAATCGTCATTCCCTGCCGGAACGCAAGGCCCCACTCGGACGAAAGGGCTTCGTTTTCCACAAACTCGCGGCTCTTGGCCATCACCCGGTCAATCCGGGCCGGGAGAACGGCCACCTCGATATAGCTTGCCGAGTTCCCGGCAGTCTTGTTTTTTACGCTCTCGTTGAGCATCACGACATGGTGGCTGATGGGAAGCACGACCCTGCCTGTCGTGAGCCTTGTGAGCAGCGCGAGCGCAAGGGCAAACGTCGCCCCCCCTTCCGGCGAATCGGTATCGTCCACGCCAATCGTGAGATGAGCCAAAGCCTGCGTCCAGACGTTCCCCTCGACAACTCCCCCTGCCCGGTCCAGTTCGACACGTGTCACACCTTCCGCATGCGACATCATATCCGTGAGCGAGTATGCAGGGCCCCCGATGCAGCGGATTTTCTGGATAACATGATCCCCTGTGTATCTGATGCCGCTGATCCCGACCGCGGAAAGAGGTGGAAGCCCGATAGAGACCGTTGCGTCGCCAAGCCGGGCACATTCGCGCAGGAGCGTTCCGTCGCGTGTCACGTCAGTAAGCATACCCCCCGCACGGGCATGGTGGTAACCGCAGAACGCCGCACAGGCTCCGCTCATGCAGTCATGGAAGACCTCGACACGCTCCCCATCAGTCGTGGTAAAAATCCTCCTGCAGGTGCTCTGCGGGACGGCGGAAATGGCGGCGTAATGGGCGGCCACTCTTCCCGATTTCTCATTTTTGATAAGGACGCAGCCCTCCCGCACCAGCCTTGTGACCCAGTCCTGTGCCGTGCTCCTCGGAATACCGGCCGCTTTCTGGATGTCAGAGACCGTGAAAAAACCGGTATCCTGGGTGAACTGGCGCATCAGGCGCAGGTATTCACGCCGGTGTTCAAGCACGCTTGCCATAGTGGTCGCGGATATACAGGATATCGCCTATAATGGCGCTTGCCGTCTCGATCGATCCTGCGCCTCTCCCGGTAAGGGTAATATCCTTGGCCATATCGGTCTCAATGGTGAGCGCATTTAACGTTCCTTCGACCACCAGCGGGTGGTTTTTCTCGATGAGGCGGGGGGAGACCCGCAGGATCTTTTTTCCCGGGATCGCCTCTGCAATCAGCCGGATGGTACAGTCCCCTTCCTCGGCAAGGCGCAGTGCGTCGGGTGTAAGCAGATCGATGCCTGTCAGGTCAACATCGGCCAGTTTTGCACCGCTGTCCCAGATCGTGTTTGAGAGGATCACCAGTTTGATCGCCGCATCGATTCCCTTGACATCATAGGTAGGATCGGCCTCGGCATATCCCATCTCCCGTGCCTCCATGAGCGCCTGTTCGTAGGTAAGACCTTCTGCGGCCATACGGGTGAGAATATAATTACAGGTGCCGTTGAGGACCCCGTAGATCGCAATAATCTTGTTCCCCGACAAACCGTTTTCGAGTGTATGCATGATCGGGATGGCACCCCCGACTGTGGCCTCGTACCGGAGCGCCACCCCCTTCTTTTGTGCAAACGTGGTTAATTCACGGTACGCAAGAGCGATCGGGCCCTTGTTGGAGGTGACGATATGCTTCTTCTTTGCAAGAGCTGCCCTGATATATCCTATCGCCGGTTCACCGGTGAGGGCGTTTGTCGGTGTCACCTCAATGAGGACGTCGTAATCTCCTTTTTTTATCACGTCCATCGCAGAGATTGCCGGTTCTCCGCACATACCGGTCCTTTTCTTGTATTCGAGTGCCGCCGCAATATCGATGCCTTCGTCACAGATACATCCGCTTTTCGAATCCGCAATGCCGGTGATCGTTATACCGGGATCTTTCTTCGCGATCATCTCCGCGACGCCGCGACCCACCGACCCGAGGCCGATAAGTGCCGCTTTCATACGATCTCCCCCAGCGGCTCGATCAAAAGCAGCGATTTCTGCTGCGCGACCCGGCGCAGGATGGCGAGCGCCGCATCCATATCTGCCCGGTTGGTCGCCTTGATTGTGACCCGGGATGTCGAACGCTCGTTTATTGCCGGCATGCTCATCGAGATCTCGCAGACTTCGGCAAAACCGGTGGAATCGATCTGGTCGACCGTGTCGGACAGATCAGTGTGCATGAGGTGGCCGATCAGGACAACTGTCCGCTTGTACAGCAGGCGCTCCTTGCCGATCCGCTGGATATGGACACCCTGCTCCTTTAAGAGCGCCACCAGCTTGTCGAGACGGCCTTCGGGAAGTGCGAGCACGATCTGCACGTTTAACATGTGATGGCTGGAATCCGGGTCACGGTGGTGGATGACCGCGATAATGTTTCCCCCCACATCAGAGATCGGTTTGAGGGCTGCAACCAGCTGTCCGGGAGAATCCTTCATCTCAAGCTTCATAGAGACCTGCACACGTACCACCTTTTCAACAAGAATAGAGCCGCTCATCAAGAAAAGCTTGTTCTTTTCTCATGCGCGGCAGGAACCGATTAAAGTTTCCGGAGCTTGTCATCCACTTTTTCAAAGAAATTGCGGTGCGCATCGATGAAGAGCGCCGGCTGCTCTGCCTTCTGCACGACAAGTGAGACCGAGCTCCCCAGCTCCACAGTTTTCTGCCCGTCGATGACCAGATTTGCAGGCTTTGAGCTGTCCAGACGGATCTCAAGCCGGCGGTTACTACTGATGAGGTGAGGGCGGGACGAGAGCAGGTACGGAGCGAGCGGGACGAGGAGGAACCCCTGTATCCGGGGATCCACAATCGGGCCCCCGGCGCTCATCGCGTAGGCCGTCGAACCGGTCGGTGTGCTGACCAGCAGGCCGTCGGAGCGGAACTGCTCTGATACCACGCCGTCAATAAGGATTGAGAACCGCAGCATCTTTGCCGGTCGGGTGGTGACGATGAGTGCCTCGTTCAATGCGTCGCCAAGGAGAGTATTGTTCCGCAGGAGGGAAAGCCGCATCCGCTCCTCGACCGCAAATCCGCGGGAGAGCGTTTTTATAAAATCCCACGCCCCCTCAGGTTCGAGGTCCGCGAGGAAACCCACTTCCCCGTGGTTGATCCCGATGATCGGTATCTGGCGCTGCATCTGCTGGACGGTGCGCAGGATTGTACCGTCCCCACCGATCACTACCGCTATATCCGCATCTGCCTGCCTATAGAAATGGCCGGGTTCGCCAAGGCAGGTGGCGGTATCCATCTCAAGAAGAACCGTGACTCCCTCATTTTCCAGCGCGTTCTTCATTCTCCGAGCGCAGACAAGGGCTTCGGGGAGATCAATACGGGAAACAAGCAGGCACTTCATGTACGGTCACCGCAGATACTCGATCACCTTATGGTGCAGTACGCTATTTGTGGCGATAATGCACTTTCCTATTGTAACTTCCTCGGGGAATTTGAGGGGATCGCCGTTTAAATCTGAGACCTTTCCCCCCGCTTCAGTACAGATGAGCATGCCCGCTGCTGCATCGGTTATCCTCAGGGTGCCACGCAGGTCTATAAAACCGTCGATCCTCCCGGCACCAACATAACAGAGCTCAAGCGCGGACGCACCGAGGAGCCGCCACCGCCGGATCATATGGCCGAGCTGCATCATGCGGGTGGGATCAAATTTCCGGCCGTACACACTCATGGCACAGGTATCCAGCCGTGACGTGGACGAGACGTGGATCGGTTTCCCGTTGCAGCGCGCAAATTTATTCAGGACAGCCGTAAACGTTTCACCCGTAGCCAGGTCCTGCACAAACGCCTGCTGCACAACCCCGTCTGACGCCCATGCAAGAGAGAGGGCATAAAACGGTATGCCGGCAACAGCGTTGTATGTACCATCAATCGGATCGAGAAATATCGTTCCTTTCCCGCCATCCACAGGTACTCTTCCGGCTTCTTCGCTGATCAGAAGAGAGCACAGATCGTGCTCCCGGAGATACCCGATTACGCAGTCCTCTGCGACCTGATCGATCTTCTCGGTCGGCGTGTGGTCGGCGCCCATGCGGATGACCTGCCCTCCTGACGGTGAACCGACCAGCGGCCGGATACTCTCCCGTACGAGAACCGCCATCTCATTGCAGGAAGAAAGGAAGTCCATGGTTACGAAAACCTCTAAATGCGGTCAGCGTTGTATTTATGTACGGCAATAAAGATAAATTACTTCTGCGTTTAAGATATGGATACGTTTTAGGTTGTGAAGCACAATGAAGGAACAGACCGAAATCGGAAAGATAAAAGAAGGACGCTATATTGTTGTGGAGGATGAGCCGTGCAAAGTGGTCGGCCTTGCCACCTCAAAGCCCGGGAAACACGGGGCTGCAAAGGCACGGATTGATGCGGTCGGTATTTTTGATGGTGTCAAGCGATCGATCGTTCAGCCTGTGTCCGCAAAGGCATACATTCCCGTGGTCGAACGCAAGAGCGGGCAGGTTATCTCTATTGCGGGCGATATGGCGCAGCTCATGGATATGAAGGATTATTCCAACTTCGAGATTGCCATCCCTGCGGATAAAAAGGGGCAGCTGGAAATCGGGAAAGAGATTATGTACATTGAGTCCATGGGAAAGAGAAAACTCGACTGATAGCACCTGACTGTTATAAAAATACTTGGTGATTATCAACAATCAGCCCCCAATATGGTGAAAAATGTATATTTTTAGTCTGTAGAAAAGCGTTTTCGGGTGTCCTTGTTGCCCCCTTATTTGCCCCACCAGTCCCCCGAGGGGGGCGGGGCGCTATTGGTGATGGCACCAGAACAGGTAATACAGCACTATCGCAAGGGGGGGATGCCCGAGCGGCGGGGGCGGAGCCCCCGAGAGCGGATTCATCATGTTTTTGAATCTTTTAACTTCAATTGATTGAGTATTGGATTTTCCCATTATCTTTTTGGGGGCTGATGTTTTACAATTACCAAATACTTTTTGCCGGGTTTCCTGATTTTGCAGGGCTGTTTTTAGGGATTTATCGTATTCGTGCGGTACGACATCTGTACATTTTGAAATGTTTGCCCAATCGTGCCTGATGCATTAATCGGAATGCGATTTTAGAATTTTTTCATCAGTCAATCCGACTTGTATACGGAGATCAGTACTGCCCGATGTAGCGTGAAGGGATAAGGATCTGGATCGTGTAGGAATTGAGGTACTGGGAATTGATGATAAAATAATACCCTCTCTGGCCTTCGAAGAATTTTTCCAACCACGGGCGGGGATCCGTTGATGATGGTGTCAGTGTGGGTTCGATCGTTCCATACTTCGGGGGAATTTTATTCCCATAGACATTCACCGTCGTCGAGGTAGCTGCCGGTGTGGGCTCTTTAATGCCCGCCCAGAGGTTGGGATCAATCCCCCCGGGAGGTGAAATAGTTCGTACAATCCGGTTGGGATCGGACGCATCCATGACCTGGATCGAAAACTGCGGACTTACGCTGCCATAGGAGCCCTGTATCCCGCTGTAAGAAATACCCTGCCCAAGTGTGGGGGTTATCGCTGTAGACTGTATCGTGGGTCCTGACATGGGGCCCATCATCGGGTCAATGGTGTAGGATAATTCCCAGTAGGGAAACGGGATATTGATGATCTGGGTGGTTCCGCTGTATTTTCCCGATATGACTGCATAGACTGTACGGTTGGTATCCGGTTGGGTCGCATTGATCCGTGTACCCTGGGGGAGAGTCTGGTTAGTGGAGATCTGATAAGTGCCGGAATTAACAAAGCCGATGGTCTGGGCCGTCTGGTTCCATGTCGGCACCGGTGTCGGCGGCGTTGTGGTTCGATGGGGGATAATTGTTGGTGGGAGGGTGGTAATATTTGCGTATATTACGAGAGGAGTGACCGTCATGGAAGGTGCGGGAGTCGCAAAGGAAAGGCCGGTATTGACGGGCTGGCCGGTCGCTATCGGTTTGATGACAAACGCAATAACGAGAATAAAGCAGAACGCCGCAATAATATAGGTGATATCTTTTTTGTCCATGACTGCAGTACTGCTTATTGGAATGTTCATAAATAAAAAAGGGTAATGTCAGGAACTCCTCGCCCGGATAGAGGAGGAGGATTCGGCCCGGTAAGAATTATTGCAAATCCTGCATTTTTCTCCATATACTCATCAAATTTTAAAAAAAACAGTCAAAAATTTGCTTATGCAGATACTTGGCTTTAACGAAAGTATTTATACAATAAATACCTTTTAACACAGTAGAGACGCTAGGAGCGACTAGTGTCTACTAAATTCACAAAGGTGAATTCATGAGTTCGTGTAAAAATAACGATGAAGGGTTCACCGGCCTCGAGGCAGCGATTGTGCTCATCGCATTCGTTGTCGTTGCGGCGGTGTTCTCGTACGTAGTGCTTGGCGCCGGGTTCTTCACGACGCAGAAGGCACAGCAGACCGTCCACACGGGTGTACAACAGGCTACTTCGGCAGTGGAACCATCTGGGCCCGTTAGCATCCATGCTGCATCTTCAGATTCGGTGGATAATATTTCATTCTATCTGCAGCTTGCCGCAGGTGGTGCCGGAGTGGATATGAGTAAAGTGACGTATACGGTATCTACTTCTAAAAAGGTAGCGACCTTCACAAATTCTACGGTCCTTTACTCGTGGGTTCAACAAAACACCCCGATAGATCAAGGTCAGACAGCCCATACCGGATTGCTGAACTCCCGTGAGATGGTACTCGTTTACATCGATCCCGGGTTCGACGACACCCAAATGACGAACAACGATGCCTTTATCGTTGATGTAAATCCCCCGGTCGGGGCAGCGCTCCCGATTGCGAGAACAGTTCCTGCAGGATTGACGACAGGTACATGGTATGAGGTATACTAAAGGGATGGTGAAAAAAATGAGAAATCTTTATTCAGAGCATGCATTCACCGGCCTTGAAGCTGCGATCGTACTTATCGCTTTCGTAGTTGTGGCTGCGGTATTCTCGTATGTGGTGCTCGGCGCCGGGTTCTTCACATCCCAGACTGCACAGTCAACCGTTCATACGGGAGTCAGCCAGGCAAGTTCAAGCATGGAAGTTGTTGGGAACGTCTATGGAGTTAAAGATGGGACTGGCGGCAACTACCTTGACTATGTTAACGTGACCGTCGCACTCACAGCAGGTGGCACCCCCATCGACCTGT
>Ga0187874_10003711_pt1 | contig 10544 bp, 10 predicted proteins | sample June2016WEW_16_1_3_FD_132993 | JGI IMG/M metagenome (GOLD analysis project Ga0187874, IMG submission 132993) | Peatland microbial communities from SPRUCE experiment site at the Marcell Experimental Forest, Minnesota, USA - June2016WEW_16_150 | ecosystem: Environmental > Terrestrial > Soil >... | reverse complement strand
TCCAACGATTTATGAGAGAGATTGTGAATCAGTTGCTTTTTCCTTTTTCAGTCTTGGCATATTCCCTGCCGCCACAAACGTCCTTTTCGAGCAACTCGCGTAAAGCAATCTCAAGTGAATTGGCCCCTAATCCCCACACTTGCTAGTCACAATGACCGTAAAGAAAGATATTTAAACCCAATGTCATCAAAGGCATAGATCCCGGCGTGAACAGTGCTGGCATTCTGTCCAGTCTTGGAGCCGAGAATTCGGGCTGCCCGCCCGGTTGGAGCGAGTAGCACGAACGACCGTTTCTGCTGGCGCAGGGCTGCGAATCAGGTGGGCAGCGAGGGTCGTCTTGCCCGTGTCTGCACTAGCGCGAAGCAGAAAACACGCGTCGCCAGTGTCGAGAAAGCGCACAAGTGCCTTGAGGCGTCGTCCTGGGACGGCGTAAGCGAGGTGTCTGGTGGCTCGACCCTTGAAACCGGAACGAGTTTAGTGCAAGTCGCTGCCGTGGGGGAAGGGGCGTGACCTGGAGCTGGGCCGAGCGTCAACAGAAGGGAGCAACAGGCAGTTCGCCATGCGCTTATCTTTGGGCGTATACGCACAGATGCCTGACCGCCGTCCCACGGACACGCAGCACCCGGAACAACCCCAGCGTTGGGCGGAACGACCCGTGCCCGTGCGGCTCCGGGAAGAAGTACAAGCGGTGCTGCGGCGGGGCGACTGTGAACTGCGCCGCGCTGGTTGCGCACGGAACTCGACCATCCGCACTCCGGGAGGTCGTTCTTGGGGCGCTGGCGGAGAGTGTTCTCTGTCTCTCCCCTCTCCGCCAGAGAGCTACACGAAAGCTACAGACAGGCGTATATTTCTTTCGTCATCAGCGATGGCAAAATCGCTAGGTACTCCGAGCAAGTCGTTTGAAATCAGTGACAAGTAGCTTTAGATTCAACGCAAGAATAGGATCCCACTCTCTCCGCCATATTTTCTAAGCCATTTAATTTTTAGGGGCTTAGCGGAGAGGAGAAGAAACCTACTGCGATAATCCCTGATTCTCGGATTTTCTGAGTATTGAACCGAAGGAAGGAAATCAGAAATGGCCAAAAAGCTACAGAAAGTCTCCCCCACCCATCCGCATCCGTCTTACCGACGGCTCCCAACCCTAGCACTGGTCTCATAAGTAGTTCTCCAAAGCAGACTGTCCGGCCCTCAGGGGCTAAAGCCCGCGTCTTTATTAGCTCTGGGCGGCACGGCTGAAGCCGTGCCCTACCCAAAACCATTTATGAGACCAGTTCTACTGTCCCGCAATCTGGCAAAATGTACGTCGGCTGAAACCAGTGGCGACCTAAGAGTTCGGGCATATCCTTATTACACTCGCTTCGATTCCCCTCCAGAAAGCATATTCCCTTTGCTTTCGGTCTCACCGCCATTTTGCTTTTCTGAGCAACACGCAGCAAAAAGGACCCCTCTGCCGGTTCTCATTCCGAAATGGATTTTTAAGTTTCCTGTAGATAGATCGAGCGTCAGCCGAAGTACCAGACGGCAATCGCGGCCAGGCCGCAGCAATCGGCAATCCCGCCGCGGCCCAACCGCCTCGTGCCTTTTGTCCTTACCGCGTTTCAAGCCAATGACTACCGGCCAACACCCGCCAGATGTTTCGCGTCCTCCGTCTATTTGGCCGTGGGGGCTTTCGCCAATGTCGGTGACAGCGCCATCGCCTCAGCTTTGGCGACGGCGCGCGTCGCCACTGGTTTCAGCCACAGCAATGCCATGAAGGCGGCAACGATGTCGCAGGCGATCATGACGTAGAACACCGGCACCCACGAACCTGTCCTGAACATCACGTACGCAGCGACCGGAGCGGCAAAAATGGATGCTGTACCTTTCGCGGTGTAGACGATGCCGTAGTTCGTCGTGGCCCATCTTCTGCCGTAAAGGTCCGCCGTGATGGAAGGGAACAGCGAGAAAATCTCGCCCCAGGCAAAAAACACCGCGCTGGACAACAGGACGAACAGCACAGGCCGGTGGATGGTCTGCAACCATGCCCATATCGCGAGACCCTCGATCAGGAAAGCGGTGAACATGGCGTTCTCCCGGCCAATGTGATCGGAGATCCAGCCCCACAGAGGACGGGTCACACCATTTACGATGCGGTTCAACTGAATCGCCAGAATTGCCGCCGACAGGCCCCAGGCAATGATGACCTTGTCCACTTTGTAAAAAGTGGCAATCTCCTTGAGTTGCGAAGTGACGACCAAGCCGCCGAACGCCACCAACATCATCATGACGTAGATGAGGTAAAACGATGGTTGCTTCAGCATCTCCACCCAGGTCATGTCAATGGTGGATTGATGGACTCTGGCGACAGGTTTCCACGCTTTTGGCAGCCATCCTTTCGGAGGCGCCACCATAAACATGGCCGCAACGGTCACGATGATGCCCTGCACGAAGCCCCAAAAGATGAACGCATGCTGGTAGCCGGAAACATGGATCATTTTCTCGATCGGAGCGACGGTCACCGCGGTGCCGATGCCATAGGCGCCGGACACAATGCCCGCGCAAAGTCCGCGGTGGTCGGGAAACCACTTCAGCACGTTGCCGGTGCAGCCGCCATAAACGGCGCCGGCGCCAATTCCACCGATCGCGTACCAGATGTAGAGTCCGGTTGTCGTGTAGGAGTAGCCGGAACCGATCCAGCCCGCGCCGACCAGTAGGCCGCCGATGCCGATCACCAAGCGAGGTCCGAGGCGATCGACGAGATAGCCCTCAAAGGGAACCAGCCAGGTTTCACACAAGATGAATGCGGCAAATGCGACTTGCACCGCGGCCAAAGTCGCGTGCAGGCTTGAGGTTAAGGGTTTAGTGAAAAGCGTCCAGGCATATTGCAGATTCGCGATAGCCATCATCGCGATTATGCTGGCGCACATTTGAAGCCAGCGGTTGACGATTTTGGGTTCTGTAGGGACTAAGGAGGTCACATTTGTGGCCATAGGCATCCTCCTGGGAAATTGTCAGAATTGGTCTTCTCTTCTCGCTTTGCACTCCTTGCCGGATACCTTCCGGGTAAATGAAAAACCCGCCCCCTTTATCGGGAGGGCGGGATATCAGCGTCGATTTCTTTCTGGAGCGGAATGATCCCCGGCACCAGCCATTTGTACCACATCTCGTCAATCTTGCTGAATTGCAAATCGACCACTCTCCTATTCCCGTTCCGCCGGGAGTGGTGGAAGCAAAAAAGAACAACCCGCCCCCTTAAAGGGAGGGCGGGGTAGCAGCTTCGATTTCCTTCTGGAGCGGGATGATTCCCGGCACCAGCCATTTGTCCCACATCTCGTCGATCTTGCTCTGGAAGAATTCGATATCTTCGTCGATAAAGTGCGCGAACCTTCCCTGCTTGAGCAAGTAATCGCGAACCGGAAGACGTTTGAATCTGCCGCTCGCAATATCCCTGGTCTTGCCGTAGAGCTTCAGCTTGCCGTTTTCGACCTCGTACAGAGGAAAAATGCCGGTGTTCACGGCCAGTTCGCCCATTTCGAACGAAAGCAGGGGATCGAAATCCCAGCCTTTAGTACAGGGGTTGAGGCAGTGAATGAAGGTGGGACCGCCGATCGACAGCGCCTTGCGAACGCAGTTCATGGCCTGCAGCGGGTAGGCGGTGCAGGTGGTTCCTACATACTTAACAGTGGGATGGCCAACCAGCATCAAGGGCGCCATGTTCTTTTTCCAGCGGTGATTCATGATGCGCTTCACTTTTCCTGGCGTGCTGAACGAGGTGTTGACGCCATAGGGCGATGTCCCGGAAATCTGGATATCGGTGTTGGCGTACGACTCGTTGTCGTACATCAGGATCAGGAGGTTGTAGTCGGGATGGCACATGGTGGCTGAGATAGCGCCCAAGCCCATGTCCGCGCCGCCGCCGTCGCCGCAGAAGGCGATGACGTTGATGGGTTCGTCCTTCATGACGCCCTTGCGCATCTGGACGCGGAATGCCGCGGCCGCTCCCAGCGCGCTGGAGCCCGAACTGCCCAGTTGCGTGTGCATCCAGGGGACGCCCCAGGGGGTAGAGTAGTAAGAGGTGTTAGCCACGTACATGCAGCCAGTGCTGCCCAGAACGATGGTTCTGGGCCCTGCAGCCTTGGCCAGCAGTTTCATGATTTGCGCAGACTGGCAGCCCTGGCACGTGCGGTGGCCGGATGTGTAATATTCTTCGTGTGGAACCTTCTTGACTCCTTTGAAGGCTTCCAAGTTTTGCGTCGGTTTTTCGTCTACAAATGTGCTCATAATTGTTATCCTTTCCGGCTCTGGAAACGCGTCGAAACGCGTTATCCCCGCAGCCCGATCCATTGTGTCAGGGGTTGCGCCTTACCTTTGGCGGCTTGGAACACGATGTCGGTCATCGTTTCCACGTCCGGCACGGTCACTTCGCGGCCACCCAGTCCGCCAATGAAGCCAATTACCGGCGGTCTGGTCGGGCTGCTGCTGTACATGGCGGACCGAACTTCGGTCGCCACCACGCCACTCAGGTCCGGCGAACCGAACGAGAAGTCGCGATCGATTATGCCGACGGCCTTGAAACGGCCCAGGCACTTGGCCAGCTCCGGACCGGGAAACGGCCGGAACCAGCGCAGGCGAACGAAGCCAACTTTCTTGCCTTCTTCGCGCAGTTTCCGGATTGCGACCTTGACCGGCGTCGAAAGGGTTCCCATGCCCAGCAGTACGACTTCCGCATCTTCGGTCATATATTCTTCAAAGAACGGATTGCCGTACTTACGTCCGAACGTTTTCTCGAAATCGGCATAGATTTCGCGAATCACATCGCAGGCGATCTCGGTGACTGCGTAGTTCTGCCGTCGAACCTCCATCACCCAGTCCTCGTTGACCTGTGGGGCCACCGAAATGACGTTGTCGGGGTGGAACAGCAGATCGCCGCGGTTGTAACGAGGCAGGAACTTTTTAACCTGCTCTGCCGCCGGGACCTTTACCAAGGCTTGCGAGTGGGTGAGAAATGCGCCGTCGCAACTGATGGCCAAAGGTACGAAGATGCGGCGGTCTTCCGCCACACGATAGGCAATCAGTGCCATGTCCAGTGCTTCTTGCGCGCTATCGACCCAGGTCAACATCCAGCCCAGATCGCGGACGGCGAGCGCATCGTTGTGTTCCACGCCGAAGGCGCCGGGATCGTCGAGCGCCCGGTTGCCCACCATGCACACCATGGGGACGCGGAGAGCCGGACTGACGGTCAGCGCTTCCATGGCGTACATCCAGCCCACGCCGCTCGAACCGCAGAACACGCGCGCTCCGCAAACCGACGCGTGCTTCACGATTTCAAATTGTGAATGCTCGCCTTCCGCCACGATAAATTCGCAGTCCATTTCGCCGTCTGCAACCAACTGGCTGATGTACTGCATCACCGTGTCGTAAGGCCGGATCGGGTAAGCCGTGACTACGTCGACGTTGGCCAGTTTGCAGGCAATCGCAATGGCTTCGGCGCCGGTAATCAGGGCCTCCTGCTCGTAGGTTTTCTTTTTTTCCTCAACCGGTACTGTTAGTGTCGCCATCTCAATCTCCTTGTCTTCAGGCTTGCCGCTGGGCCACTAGCCTTTTCTAGCGATTTCCAGGGCCGCGGGGATCTGTTCTTGATACTGACCGCGATAACGGAATCCATTCGACCGCTTCTCCATCGGTTCGGCCTTCTGGATGGTGGTTTCCAACCATTTCAAATAGGCGTCTTTGTCTTTTCTGAACTCCGCCCACTGGCTGTTGTTATCGTGGAATTCGGATTCGTTCACCATGGTGATGCAGTTCTTCACCGGGCAAACATCTTCGCAAATGCCGCAACCGCAGCACGACTTGAGATTGGCGTCGTAAGTGCCGTCCGGGGCGACGTCGAAAGACGCATCCGGGCAGTTGAGCCAGCACAGCGTGCACTTGGTGCAAGTTGAGAAGTTCACAACCGGCCGTTCGGTGCGCGTCGAGTACTTTTTGAACAGCTCGTTGCGGACTGGCCGGAAGCCACCGGCTTGCTTGCTAACCGGGTCCGCATACGGGCCGCCCTGCGGCTGGCCCTTGATGGAGACGCCGCCCCGCATGTCTTTCCAGCCGGGCAGGTCGAACTTGAATAATTCTTCCGCATTGCCCTGGCCCGCTTTTACATCGACAGTGGCGAAGCGCTCGAACTCGGTGCGAGCGGAGGCCACTTTCTGGGAGCTCTTCAGCTTTTCGTTGATGAATTTCTCCACCGACTCCAGGCCAAACACTTCCGGCAGCGCCTTGGCGATGGCGCCGAGTATGCGGACGTCGGTGTGGTCGTCTTTATAAACCCACATGCCGGAGAAACTGGCAGCGCCTTTCACGATTCCCAGCTTGTAAGGCTGTTCCCGGCGGTGAATGTTCTTCAGCAGGGTGGGTGCGTCCTCCAGAGAAATTACGATGAGAGTGCCCCCCGGTTTGAGAGCGCGATGCACCGGCTGCATGCCGTACCATGCCCACGACTCCACGCCCTTGCAGAGCGTGTCATCGAGAACTACAGTTACGTTGACTTGCTTCGGCTCGTATTGCGCCATTCCGGCTTCGAGCGTCTGCTCGCCGTTGGCGACGATAGCAAAACTCTTGGCTGGAATCCCATTGCGCTCCGGAGCATCTCCATAACGGCCAAAGGAAATGCCCAGTTTGCCTTCGTTGTGCGCGGCCAGGACAATGTCACGCGTTATGTTCTTGGCCAGGGTCTTTTGAAAGACCCCTCGGTAGACGACTTCAACCGCCAATAGCTGGCCCATTTTGCAACCTCCATTCTTTTACAATTTCTTCAGTACGATTTTTTCCATTTCCTGCAGGTGCCGGCGCATGGCAGCCTCGGCGGCTGCGGCGTCCCCCCGCTTCAGGGCCGCAAGGATGCGGCGGTGACCGGCGAGCGACTTCTCTTGCCGTCCTTCCACCTGCAACGAGCGTTCCCGGGTCTCGCGCAACAAATCCATCAACACGTCCACCACTTTCAAGATCGCGCTGTTGTTGGACGCCAGAGCGATGCAGTAGTGAAACTCGGAGTCCTCTTCGATTCCGAGTTCGCCCCGGCCGACCTTCCCCTCCTGGCGTGCGAGAATCTCCTCCATCTCAGCGATCTCATCGCGAGAGCGGTGCAGCGCGGCGCGCCCGGCCAAGGGCGGCTCGATCATATTGCGCACGTCGAGCAGTTCCGCAACCATCTTCCGCTTCTCCAGGAGCGCGTTAGCCAGGGGATTGGCTGGGTTAGCGTCAGGACGGCGAACCACCGTGCCGACACCCTGGCGTGGCTCGAGCAGACCCATCAGTTCCAAGCTGCGGATGGCGTCCCGCACGGAACTGCGGCTCACGCCCAACATCCGAACCAGTTCGCGTTCCGGGGGTAGAAGGTCGCCAGGCTTCATCTCTTCCGTAATGCGCTGCTCCAGTCGCTTGGCGACCTCCTGGTAGACTTTATTTCTCGGGATCGCCTCGAACGCGACTCTCGCTGGTGATTCAGTGCTTATCATCGGAATTGGTCTGATGACTGACCATTGCATTTCAGACCTAAACCAAAAATGGCGCAAGGACAGAAATCACCTATCAACGTGATTTGGATCACGTGAGGCTTTGGCTCGGGACGGATTCGTGTGAACCTCCTCCGCGGCGACGAGAACCTCTCGGTTCATAGCGCACCAGCGATATACTGGCGCACTGATCGAACCACTTGCGGCAGGGGATTTAACATCCTCGCCTTGGGCTGTCAAGGGCTTCTCGAAGCCTTGTCGTGGCGAGGCTTGTCATGCCCCGCGAGCTTCCCCGTGACGCCCGCCGGCAACAAGTAGTGGGAGAAGCTACCGAATGGATGAGAGCTTGCAAGCGCAGATCGAGACTTACCTGTCCTACCTGGATGGCCTGATCCGGCGCGGGCGTCAGCTTCGCGACAGGTTGGCGACTGATCCCTCGAACAGCTCGGTGATCGCGGCCACTCGCGTTTGGCAGGAAGACTGTGGAGTAACGGTCAATCAATTGTCCGGAGGCAGCAAGGCCCATTGGCTCGCGCGGTCGTTTAGCCAAGCCTTCCTGGTGCGCTCGGCGGCTGGCCATGCGGTCGAAGGCGCGGATCCGGCCGAGATCGTCCAGCGACTGCTCGACGTCCTCGAGCAAGCCGTTGCCTCGCTCTCCCGGATGGAGGAGGGCCCGGGCGTTACTGGATCATCGTCTGCATCTTCGGAGGCGCCGCCGCCTCGCCGGTTCGAGTTCGTTCACAACCCCGAGCTCCGGCCGGTTGTCGAGCAGACCTACACCGATAGCCGGCGCGCTCTCGAGCAAGGGGACTATGACCTGTCGCTGCGCACTTCTTGCGGAATCCTGGAGGCCATCGTGACCGACGCGCTGGAACATAAGGGACTGAGTGCGCTGGCTGGCTCAGGCGCGCCCGCAGGGAAGATTGCCGATTGGCCGTTCGAGACGCGGCTGGCCGTTGCCGAGAGGGCGGGACTCATTCGCGGCGGGTGCGCCCGGCTGCCAGCAGTCGCGCGGACTTATCGAGATCGCGCCGATGCCGGCGGCGAGAGCCGCCCGAAGGCAACGGTTTCCGAGCGCGATGCGCGACAGACCGGGCAGGTGCTTCGTGTGGTGATGAGAGATTTGGATCCCGGCCGATAGAGAGGCGCTAAACGCCGACGCTCTCATCTCCCCGTTAATCTTCGTGCCGTCATACTTCGTACCGTCAATCTTCCAAGTCCTGACGAAACACCGGTTGTGTTGGATCGAGGCTGCCATCGATGACGGCTACGAGCAGATCTCTGTATGTGTTCTCCGCCTCTGACAGTAAGGCGTAGCCGCGTTCCCGCTGCAGCGCTCCGGTGGCCGAGTAGATGAGCGTGAAATACCGGCCCGATGAATACTGAAGTTCGAGCAACTGGTTCGGCATTTCAGGATCGCCTTCCTGTCCCAGCACGTCCATCAGCGCCACAGTCCACTGCCTACTTTTCGGGTCGGCGACGACCTCGCGCTCGAGGTATTGCCACTCGTTCATGCTCCATAACGGCATATTGATTCCAGCAGCTCTTCATTCCAGCAGATCATCGAGGGCTCTGCCGACCTGCGCTCCGGTGAACGGTTTCGGTATCAGCAAAACTCTTCGGGCGTTCCGGGAACGGAGGCTCGCGTCAGCCTTCTCCGGTGTGTCACTGATGATGACGACGGGAAGCTCGGCGTGATCCGGGTGGTGACGCACGGCGTCGAAGAGCGACTCGCTCATATCGAAGGCGGAACAGTCGAGCACGAGCGCATCGGCGCGCCGCTCCAGAATCAGCTCGTTGACGGTGACGGTATATCCCGCGGCAAAGACCTCGTAGCCGCGGTCACGCAGCGCAAACGTCAGAAGCTCGGCAATCTCCGGCGTGTCGTCGATGAGCAGGATGCGGCGCAAGCGTGCCCTACTTCTTGCCGGGTCCGGAGCCTGGCAGACGAGCTTTCTTGCCTGCGGAGGGCTCCAGATCCATGACCCACACTCGCCCGCCGGCTGTGTAGTAGGCGCGTTGGTCGTTCTCGATCATCGCGCCCCAGGCCTCCAGCGTGCGCATCGCGAACGTGTAGCCCTCGAATTTGTAGCGCGCGTGGCCCAGCACTTCGTTCGTGTGTCAGTTGTCAGTGACCAAAGCGTCGCCCGCGTGCACGCGCAGGACGGTGTAATAGCGGTCAAACGCCGCTTCCGGCCGCACCTCGCGCGTCGCACCGCGCTTTTTGCCTTCGCTGACGATATAGCTTTCCTGCGCTTCGGGAGCGGCAGGCGGAGGGGTTGCTTTGGTATTCATACGGTTTCCGCCACAGTCACGGCTTCTTCAGCAGCCGCCATATTGACCAGGTTTTTCGCATCCGCAGCCTGGAGCAAGGCTTCAGGCAGCTCGACACCCATCATTTGCCATTGCTCGTTGGCAAACTTCTGCAAATTCGCGATGTGCTGGGTGTGGAGGTGGCCGAAGCGGCCTTGCAATTTCAAATACTCCGATACCGGCCGCATGTTCTGCGGGCGGAAGCTGTAATCGTACTGACGCTTCTCGGGGTCCCACTCCCAGATCGGGTAGAGCCCGCATTCGACGACCAGCCGGCCAAGATCGATCGAGCGCGGTGTTTCATACACGAAGCCCTTCTGGCAGGGGGTGTAGACCATCAGGTATGCCGCGCCCTTGTGGTTGAGTCCCTTGCGCACCTTGTTCATCAAGTCGATCGGATAGCCCACGCTCGCGGTCGCCACATAGCAGTGCGGATGGCCAGCCGCCATCATGCGGGCGAGGTCCTTGGGATAGAGCTTCTTCGCCTCTGGAACCATCGGGCCGGGAGGGGAGAAGGTTGTCATGCCGCCATAGGGCGTGCGCGACGATGCCTGGATGCCAGTGTTCGCGTACTGCTCGTTGTCGTAGCAGATAATCAGGCAGTCGTGATTGCGATAGAGCGCACCTGAAATCGAGGCGAGGCCGATGTCGGATGCGCTGCCGTCGCCCGCCTCGCAGATAATGTTCGGATAGGCGCCCTTCCATTTGCCCTTGCGGATCATGGCTTCATAGGCGGCGGCGACGCCC